>OJYG01000286.1_pt1 | contig 22395 bp, 19 predicted proteins | sample 1600841 | NCBI WGS metagenome assembly OJYG01 (sample SAMN04436709, study PRJEB24849) | human gut metagenome | biome: human gut; feature: NICU; material: stool | host: Homo sapiens | place: USA: Saint Louis, MO | collected 2010-09-09
ATCGATTAAAACAAGTTAACGTTTTGATAAACATAACAACATCGTCAAAAATCCTGATTTGTTGTCGTTTGTTCATGAGACAAATAATTTATATGCTTGCAAATATAGATAGCACGCAAATCAACTTAGCTCAAAAAATGTATTTGACAAGAAAAGATAAGTCTTTATATTGGCCCTGGATAGAGTGGTAAGATGATAATTAGAGACATGAAAGGCACCGTCACTGAAGCATTTATCTGCTTATCATGTAAATATGTATGCGTAAATGGAGCATAAACTATGTCCAGTATACTAATGTCTATGGTATCTTTACATTTTCACCTTTCATGGTGTCGCTGCACTCATATCCAGTTGATATCTTATGGTATATTCAATCCATTCCCTTTGATGATTCCTGTCAAACCTCCTGATTAAATTAGTTAACAGCGATGGAATACATAACGTTAAGTACTTTACGCCTGCAAATGTCAGGCTCACGCCCTAATGCTTAATTTATAATACGCATTACCTTACTACAGGAAATAGATAGCATGTTATCCAAAAAATTTGGCTTATCGATGATAGTGTTGGGAATAATGTCGTCTTCAGCGTTTGCTGATAGCATCGTTGAAGGGAGAACACTCAATGTCGCAGTATCACCAGCCTCTCCCCCTATGTTATTTAAAAGTGCTGATGGCAAATTGCAGGGGATAGATCTGGAGCTTTTTTCGTCTTACTGTCAGTCACGGCATTGTAAGCTAAACATCACCGAATATGCCTGGGATGGAATGCTTGGCGCAGTGGCGAGTGGTCAGGCAGATGTAGCATTTTCGGGAATTTCAATCACAGATAAACGTAAGAAAGTTATTGATTTCTCTGAACCTTATTACATCAACTCTTTTTATCTGGTCAGTATGGCCAATCATAAAATAACGCTCAATAACCTCAATGAATTAAATAAATATTCTATTGGATACCCTCGAGGAATGGCTTACTCCGACCTTATCAAAAACGATCTGGAGCCCAAAGGATACTACTCGTTAAGTAAAGTAAAATTGTATCCAACCTATAATGAGACGATGGCTGATCTAAAAAATGGCAATCTTGATCTGGCTTTTATAGAAGAGCCGGTTTATTTTACCTTCAAAAATAAGAAAAAGATGCCGATAGAAAGTCGTTATGTTTTCAAGAATGTTGATCAACTTGGCATTGCCTTTAAGAAAGGCTCTCCCGTGCGCGATGATTTTAACTTATGGCTTAAAGAGCAAGGGCCACAAAAAATATCTGGCATCGTCGATAACTGGATGAAATAGTAAGCTATGTCATCAGGTAATATGCTGGCTATCTTTTATTTCCTATTGGAAGGGATTGGTAATACGCTGCTTGTAACATTTACCTGTTTTCTCTCAGCGTTTTTGACCGGGCTTACAGTCGCCGTATTACGGCGACTATCCCCTCTTCCACTACAGAAGATACTCGACGTACTGGTCTTTATTCTTCGGGGAATTCCAATACTTATTGCTGTTTTTCTTGTTTATTTTGGATTACCATCGATTGGCATATATGTTTCACCACTGGTGGCCATGAACCTCAGCGTCGGCTTAATCAGCGGGAGTTATCTTGCCGAGGTGTTCAGAGGGGCGCTTAAATTAGTTGAGCCATTCGAAATAACGGTAGCGAAAGTAGCAGGAATGCGTCAATTACAGGTTATAATAAATATTGAACTGCCACAGATGTTGCGATTTTCTGTGCCCGGTATTATCAATGAGTTTTCTTCTGTATTAAAAGCGACGCCCTTTGCTTATACTGTAGGCATCGCTGAAATAACGAAGCAGGCAATGTCACTGACAGCCATCACGCTGAACGGATTACAGATCTATACCCTTGCCGGGGTATTATATTTCATTATTTATAAAGTATTTACTCTTCTGGCCGGAGTGTTTGAGAAAAAATATCGCATCAGTTGAAGCATAAAAATAGAGGTGATACTCATGGCTTTACTGGAACTAAAAGAGATAAGTAAGGAATATTCAGGAAAAAAGGTTCTTGATACGGTTAGTCTGAAAATTAATTCGGGAGACATGAAAGTAGTCATGGGGCCATCGGGTTGTGGAAAAACGACGCTTTTACGCTGTCTGCTTCGATTAGAAGAGCCTGATTATGGTGATATTTATTTTCACGGGGGAAATATTTATGACAAGGAATTTACTATTCTTGAGTTAAGAAAAAAAGTCGGTTGTGTCTTCCAGAATTACGCTTTGTATCGCCATCTTAACGTCATGGATAACATTACCCTTGCCCTATGTAAAGTGTTTGGCATGCCGGGACAACTAGCTCGGGAGAAAGCCTTACATGAGCTACAAAAACTTGATATGGTCTCGCATAGCGCGAAATACCCTTCGCAATTATCGGGCGGGCAGCAACAGCGCGTCGCCCTGGCCCGTACAATGGTCACCGACCCAGAACTCATTATTTTTGATGAGCCGACGTCTGCGCTTGATCCGCTCATGACTCGTGAAGTCGGAATGTTGATCAAGCAACTTCATGACAATGGCGTCACTATATTATGCGTCACTCATGATATTCGCCTCGCCAGATTACTAAGCAATAACGTAACGTTTCTTAATCATGGCAAAATTCGTGCAGAAGGCGCTTTTACCGATCTTGCCTTACGAGAAACGGATCCAGATATCCACTGTTTTTTTAGCGAGGCACAACGATGATCGCTGGCTGGTCTCTTTTCTTTAATGACCTGACTGAACAACTGCCACTTGTTGTGGACGGTATTAAAGAAACCTGTAAACTTGCGCTGATTGTTTCCATCACCGGTTTTTTGTGGGGAATTATCATTTTCTTTCTGAGCCTTAGCCGTCGACCCGTGGTAAAAGCCATAACTCGACTGTACATGGATTTCTTTATCGGTACGCCACTCATTCTTATTCTGTTTGTTATCTATTATGGTTTACCTCAATCTGGCATTCACCTGTCCTCTTTTACCGTGGCGGTTACAGGGTTTACCTTAAATGTCGGCGCATATAATGCCGCGTACATGACAACGGCCTATAACGCATTGAATAAATATGAAACGGAGGCAGCAGTCGTTCAGGGATTGAACAAACGGCAGGTCTTTTTGTGGATTATACTGCCTCAGGTATTGCTGTCTTCCATTCCAGCCTTAACGAATCAGGTGATTAATAACCTTAAAGACAGTACCATCGTTTTTCTTATCCAATATACAGAGTTTTTCGCGCGAATTCAGGAGGTTGCAGCAACCAGCTTTAAATTCTTCCATGCTTACCTTTTTGCTGCCATAGTGTACCTTATTGGCGTTACCTTTATTGTCGGTTTGACGCGGTTTTTAGAGCATAGACTGCTTCGCCATTACGGTCAGGGTTACTGAGTTGCACTGCACTATTCTGATTAATTCACCACTGACATTATCAAAGTTATTTTTATTTAGCGTTGATTAAGATTTTAACCTTCATTATTGCGTTAGATGTCCATTCTGGTCTAAGTCTTACTCCATTGAGGATATTATGGCGCTACCACAACTATCAATATGGCAGCCCGGCGATGGGTTAAGAAAAATAAAGTATAAATATCATGTTTGTCTCATTGTCATATTCTCCGCCCTTATACGGTTGCTGTTTTTAACTGACCGCTACCTTTGGTGTGACGAAGCGTCCAGCGTGCTGATTAGTCGACATAGCGTAGATAATCTGCTCTTCCATGCCGCTTTTGACGTGCATCCCCCGCTTTATTATCTGTTACTGCATGACTGGATCATATTATTGGGTGATAGCATTGCAGCGGTACGCTCTCTCAGTCTACTCTTTGGGATCCTGACAGTTGTGCTGGTTATCGCGCTTACGCGATGGCTGGCAAATGAACGTACAGCCTTATTGGCGGGATGGTTCGCCGCCCTGATGCCGATGGCAGTTAATTACAGTCAAGAAACGCGCATGTACGCGTTAATGGGAATGCTAACGCTCGCTGCCGCGTTAGCATTGATGATGTGGATAAAAACACCCACCCATAATCGCTATCTTGTCGCGTATGCTTTACTTATGACGTTCAGCTTTTACACCCATTATTTCACCCTATTTACACTTATTGCCCACTGGATCGCAGTAACAATATTATCCTGCCAAAGCCATAAAACGGCCTGCTACCTTAAACTTCCTGGCTGGTGGTTTGCTAACCTGGCGATTGCTGTCGCTTATCTCCCCTGGTTGCCCGTATTGTTTAATTTACTGACTCATCTGGCGCAGTTGAGAGCCGGTAATGATATCGGTTGGATTCCCCCCGTAACATGGCGTGACCTGCCTGCGATGTATTGGCATTTTTTTACCGGAAACAACGGACAGGGTTTTCCGTCGTTCATTCTGTGGCTGGCTGTGGGAGGTTTTATCGGTACTGTGGGGCGAATATCTTTATGCAACGGAGAATATGAAAGATATCAGCTGATATTATTTTGTAATCTGGTCATCCCTGTAATGCTGGTCTTCATCATTTCCTGGTGGATGCCGTTATTTATCGATCGTTATTTCTTCTTCTCATCGCTGAGCATTCCTCCCCTGCTCGCGGTATTACTTACCCGCGCAAAAAAAGCGGTTTGTGGCTTCTGGTTTATCTTATTCACCTTATTATTCGGCTATGGTTCATATCATAATAACCCTGAGCACATAGACGAGTTTAAACCACTGGTAAACTATATTAATACCCGTCACCAGCCTAATGATGCCGTGGTAGTCAGTAAAATGTTCGATTATTTAAGTTATGTGTATTATAATAAGCGAGATTATCGTACGTTTCTTTATACACCGCCTAACGCACACGGAACATCAGGAAGACCGAATGCCTATGGCTTTGGTTCACTGTTTTATGCGCAAGCCGATCAGACATATATTGATACTCTGACAACGCTTTCAAAAAGTTACCATCGTGTCTGGTTGGTAAGCGGCGGTAACTTTAGTCAGGATTACCCCTTGCCGTCAGAATGGCAAAATATCGCAAAATTCAGAAGTGGTAGATTTCAGGTACAATTATTTGTAATACCAACTCAACAGGCGCGTCAAATGCAATGATTACCGTTTTCTATCCAGTGCAGTGATAAACAGTACTGCCACTGCCAGACCGCCTAAAAGTAAGGTCCAGCCAAACGCTTCAAAAACCTCAATCATATCGCCTCCAGGTAGGTGATATTAAATAAAGATGGCTATCTCAGCGTAACATTTAAAATATCAATTAATGTGCAATAATCGCTTTATGTGTTTGAATAAATATTGTTCTTCCTGCATTTAATTGCATTGTTATTATCAAAGGGCTTAATACGCGTACATCAACGATTATTAATTATCAGCTTATAATAATATGACTGTTCAATTCATTTATCAGCTATTATTATCCTCTATATTCTTTAAGATAACCGCTTAATTCATAATATCGCCTTTATTCGTCGCATTAAATTACTCACTCACCTGATTAATGCTTGCCTAACGATTGCTTCGTTGTTTTAATTCCAGCGCGAAATTATTTAGTGAGAGAACAATGAAGCATACACAACAATCAGGCGCAAAAGTCTATAACCCATTCACGCTTAGCTTATATGACTGGTGGGTACTCAATATCTCAAACAAATATGCATGGAAGTGTCCTACTGATACGCGACTACTTCCTTTCTTCCTGCATCACATGGGCGAGACTCACCTGGATATTGGCGTAGGTACAGGTTATTACCTGAAACATGCACCTGCGACTCATGCCATTTCGCTGATGGATTTAAATCCGGATAGCCTGAAAATAGCCGCCAGCCGAGTGGGTAATACGAAAATCCGCGCCACACTACAACACGATGTTTTCGACACGTTCCCGGCGGACTGGCACGGGCGCTTCGATTCCGTTTCGATGTACTATCTTCTGCACTGCTTACCTGGTGAGATGACAACAAAAGCGAAGGCAATTAAAAATGCCGGTATGGCGCTTAAACCCGGCGGCACACTTTTTGGCGCCACGATTCTGGGCAAAGAGGTTCCTCACAATGCTTTTGGTAAGAAATTAATGGCTGTTTATAACAAGAAAGGAATATTCAGTAATACCAATGATTCAGCCGATACGTTACGCAGCGTGTTGGACGAACATTTCGCTAAGGTGACTTTGGAGCAACATGGCGCCGTTGCGCTATTTTCCGCCACTACGCCACGCTCATCGTAAGTACAGGCACTTCCGAGCGGTCGGCAGCGCGATCATGTGGGTTTAACCCGTTGATTAAACATTGGATTACGGAATAGCAATTGCTTATTTTATTTGTCATACAAATAAGTATAATACCCGCTTCCGATGTAGACCCGTCCTCCTTCGCCTGCGTCACGGGTCCTGGTTAGACGCAGGCGTTTTCTGTATGGAATACGCAATCCCCTCTGATAGATGCCTTGTTTACCTGAAGCAGTTAACCCCACCTGCGACAAACGTCATGCAGGACGGTCAGTCACGCTTACGCGGCATCATCCGTAACAGCGTATTGTCTTTCCAGAAATAGTGATGCATCAAAGCAGCGATGGCATGAAGTCCAATAACAAAATAGCCCAGATTCGCCAGCGTGACGTGCCAGGATTTCAGCATATCTACGCGTTCAAAGTTAGCTTCGGCGGCATGCGGCATAGTAATGCCAAATGCGACCCAGGGATTGCCGCGGTTATACATCATGACCAGACCAATAACAGGCAGCGCGATAAATAACAGGTAAATCACCAGATGTCCCAAATGCGCCATTCCGGTCATCATCGGTTTTGGACGAGGAACAATGGGCGGCGTGGGATATTTCAGCCGAATAAACAAGCGTGCCACCATTAAAAGCAAAATAGTGATACCACATGAAACGTGCGTCATATTAAACCAGGGCCGATAACTACGCGGCGCAAAACCGCGCAGCTCCATCGCGGCGTAAGCCACAATAACCAGAAAAAAGACTAACCAGTGAATACCAATTTGCAGGCCGGAATACTTATTGCCCATAGCGCGTCCTGAATGAAAACCGTAAAGCGACAACATAACCAGCTTTTATAAATAATTCATCAAATTTATGAGATGGTGGTCGCACTTGCCCGTTCACCCTCGCAAACGGGCGATTTTTAGCGTAAAGCTCTCTGTCCTAACGCACTGCGCAGCGTAGTATCTGCCTGCAATACCTGCCATGCGTTTTCAATATCGCGTGGGATATCAACATGAATGATAAAATCTTTACCACGCGGTCCATACCCTGTTTCATCGTCACGCAAACGTGGCAGCTCACCGGCAATCAGAGACAGATAACGCTCCACCGTCCAGATGCCCTCTTCAACATTGGCAAAACGTGTACCGTCATTAAGGTGGCGCAGTACCGGAACAAAACCAGGAAAACTCAGCCAGCGCGGCGCATCGGTGTCGTCGTTTGTCACGCGCCGAAACGCCGCGATAGTGCGCCGCTGCATGGTGGGGTCTTGCACAACGATAGCCGTGTTAATGTTTTCTTTCGCCTGACGGATCAGTGCACAGGAGAAACGGGCATTTTCGCCGCAATTAGTTGACCGATCTTCCAGCCAAATTTTCTCAGCCGGAATATGCCAGAACTGGTTCGCGATATCCGCAAGGATCGCGGCTTCAGCGCGTCCGCTTGTGCGAATAGTGTGGTAGCGCGGATGCCGGGAAATCACGGCGTACAAAAACGGCGTCGAATGACCTATACCGCCGCTAATCAGTAAAGGAACGCCTTGCGCTTTGGCGATGCGACAGGCCGCGTCGATAGTGGGGATCACCGCATTGCCCGCCAGGACGACGCAATCCGACGAATAAGGTTGTTCGCCGGAAAAATCATTTTGCGCCAGCCACTGTCCGACGGTATTCACCGCCAGCAATGTTTCCGCAGAGAGCGCCGGAAATGGCGTTGTATTCATAATTCCTCCTTTTTGTTCCGAACTTGTACCGGATCTCTTTGAAAGACATCGTCGCCTGGCTTTTTAGGCCGTAATCTGATCCATGGCCTGTAAAATACGCTTATCGGAAATAGGATAAGGCGTACCGAGCTGTTGGGCGAAATAACTGACACGCAGTTCTTCAATCATCCAACGGATCTCTTTAACATCATCATCTTCGCGACGCGCTGGAGGCAGTTTATTTATCCATTGTTGCCACGCCTGCTGGACGCTTTCGACTTTCAGCATTTGCGCCCGATCGCGGTGCGGATCGACAGCCAGTTTCTCCAGCCGCTTTTCAATTGCCTGCAGATAACGCAGCGTATCGCCGAGACGTTTAAAGCCATTGCCAGTCACAAAACCACGGTATACCAGACCGCTCATCTGCGCCTTGATATCGGAAAGCCCCAACGCCATGCTCATATCCACCCGCCCTTTCAGACGCTTATTGATATTGAATACGGTCGTCAGGATCCGCTCAACCTGCTTCGCGATATCCACCACAGTATCATTCAGCTCGGCGCGTACCTTTTCGTGCAGCGCGGTGAAACCTGCTTCGTTCCACACCGGTCCGCCGTTGGCATCTATCAGCTTATCTACCCCGCAGGCGATACAGTCATCAATCAACTCCAGTACTTTGCCGTACGGGTTAAAGTACAGCCCCAGTTTGGCTTTATTCGGCAATTTCTCATGCAGATACTTAATCGGTGAAGGAATATTGAGCAACAACAGACGGCGTAAACCGCACCACATCGCCTGTTGTTGTTCCAGCGGATTATCAAACAATTTGATAGCGACGCTGTCACGCTCATCCACTAACGCCGGCCACGCCTTCACTTTATAATTACCGCGTTTCTGTTCGTAGCTTTCCGGCAGCTCGCCGAAACTCCAGATATGCAGCCCGCTCTGCTCGATGCCGTCATCCGCCACCGCCGAGAGCGTCTCCTGCACTTTGCCTTTCAGCGCATTTTTAAGCTCGGCGAGCGAACGCCCTTCCTGCAGTTTCTTGTTTTTGTCATTCACCACGCGAAACGTGATTTTCAGATGCTCGGGCACCTGATCCCAATGCCAGTCTTCCCGATCGACCGTGACGCCGGTCATCCGGCGCAGTTCACGCTCCAGAGCGTCCAGCAGCGGCAGCTCCAGCGGCGTTACGCGACCTAAAAACGCTTCAGCATAGTTTGGCGCCGGAACAAAGTTGCGACGTACCGGTTTTGGCAACGATTTAATCAGCGCAATAACTAATTCACGGCGCAGCCCCGGGATCTGCCATTCAAAACCGCTCTCGTCAACCTGGTTAAGTAGCGGCAACGGAATATGGACGGTCACGCCGTCAGCATCCGCGCCCGGTTCAAACTGATAGCTCAAACGCAGCTTGAGATTGCCCTGGTGCCAGAAATTCGGGTAATCCAGTTTGCTGATTTTTTCCGCGCCTTCTTTAATCAACATACTTTTTTCAAAGTTGAGCAGATCCGGCGTCTCGCGGCTGATTTTTTTCCACCAACTATCAAAGTGGCGGGCGGAAATAACGTCATGGCTAATACGCTGGTCATAAAACTCAAACAGGGTATCGTCATCCACCAGGATATCGCGGCGGCGAGATTTGTGCTCAAGTTCCTCGACTTCCGCACGCAATTTTAGATTCTCACGGAAGAAGGCATGACGGGTTTGCCAGTCCCCCTCCACCAGCGCATGGCGGATGAACAACTCGCGACACAACGCCGGGTCAATCTGGCTGTAATTCACTTTGCGCGCGGCGACAATCGGCAGACCGTAGACAGTAACCTTTTCCGTCGCCATCACCGCGCCTTGCGCCCGCTCCCAGTGCGGTTCGCTATATGAACGTTTAATCAGGTGCTGGGCTACCGGTTCCACCCATTCTGGCTCAATGCGGGCAGCGATGCGCCCCCACAAACGGCTGGTCTCCACCAGTTCTGCGACCATTGTCCATTTCGGCGGTTTTTTGAATAAACCGGAACCGGGGAAAATAGAGAATCGGGCGTTACGCGCGCCGGTGTACTCTTGTTTATCGGCATCTTTCATCCCGATATGCGACAACAGTCCCGTTAACAACGCAACGTGAATTTCCCGGTACTCTGCGGGTTCGCTGTTTACCGGAATCCCCAGTTCTTTTACCACCTGACGCAGTTGGGTATAGATATCCTGCCACTCACGCACGCGTAAATAGTTCAGATAGTCGGTGCGACACAGACGGCGGAATTGATTCGACGACAGGGCCTTTTGTTGCTCGCCGAGGTAATTCCACAGGTTAACAAACGCCAGAAAATCGGACTCCTTATCATGGAAACGCCGGTGTTTCTCATCGGAAGCCTGCTGCTTATCCACTGGGCGCTCGCGCGGATCCTGAATAGAGAGTGCGGAAGTAATGATCATCGCTTCGCGCACACAGCCATGTTTTTGCGCTTCCAGAACCATACGCGCCAGGCGCGGGTCGACCGGCAACTGGGATAATTGTCGGCCCAGTGGCGTCAGCTTATATGCCGTTTGCTGTTCGTCGGCGGTAATCGCCCCCAGCTCTTCCAACAAACGCACGCCATCCTGAATATTGCGCTTATCCGGCGCTTCGACAAACGGGAAGGCGGCAATGTCACCCAGCCCCAGGGCGGTCATCTGCAAAATAACCGACGCCAGGTTGGTACGTAGAATTTCCGGGTCGGTAAATTCCGGACGTGACAAAAAGTCATCTTCCGAATACAGACGAATGCAAATCCCTTCCGATACGCGTCCGCAACGCCCTTTACGCTGGTTGGCGGAAGCCTGTGAGATCGGTTCAATCGGCAGGCGCTGCACTTTAGTGCGGTAGCTGTAGCGGCTGATGCGCGCAGTGCCAGGATCGATCACATACTTGATACCCGGCACCGTCAGCGAGGTTTCCGCCACGTTAGTCGCCAGCACGATACGGCGTCCGCTGTGCGACTGGAAAACGCGGTTCTGTTCGCTGTTCGACAAGCGTGCATACAGCGGCAACACTTCGGTATGCCGTAAGTTCAGCTTGTTCAGGGCGTCGGCGGTATCGCGGATTTCCCGCTCTCCGCTCATAAAAATCAGGATATCGCCGGGACTTTCACGCCCCAGTTCATCAACAGCGTCGAAAATTGCCTGTAGCTGATCGCGTTCAGTGTCGTCAGCCTCTTCCACGATGGGGCGATAACGAACCTCTACGGGATACGTTCGGCCAGAGACTTCGATAATCGGCGCGTTATTAAAGTGGCGCGAGAAGCGTTCCGGGTCGATGGTCGCAGAGGTAATAATCACTTTCAGATCGGGGCGACGCGGCAGAAGCTCTTTCAGATAGCCGAGCAAGAAGTCAATATTCAGGCTGCGTTCATGCGCTTCATCAATAATGATGGTGTCATACTGCATCAATAGTCTGTCCTGCTGGATTTCCGCCAGCAGGATACCGTCCGTCATCAGTTTGACCATGGTGTTGCTACTGACATGATCGCTGAAACGAACTTTATAGCCGATGCAGCCGCCTGGCTCCGTTTGCAACTCTTCGGCAATGCGGTTAGCGACGGTGCGCGCCGCCAGGCGACGCGGCTGAGTATGTCCAATAAGTCCTTTAATCCCGCGACCCAGCTCCATACAAATTTTCGGCAACTGGGTGGTTTTACCGGAACCGGTTTCCCCTGCTACGATCACCACCTGATGATCGCGGATCGCTTCCAGAATGTCCTGTTTCTTCTGGCTAACAGGCAGATTTTGCGGATAAGTGATTGAGGGGCGCGCCGCTTCGCGGAGAGCGACCTGCGTCGCAGCCTGTTCAATTTCTTTCGCCATCGTCTGGAAAATGGCCTGTTGCGCATCAGGATTTTTTACTTTCTTTACGCCATGCAGGCGGCGCGAAAAGCGCTGTTTGTCGCGCAGCATCAGTGCATCCAGCCGCTGCTGTAACACCTGAAGCGTCAACCTAGATTGTTCAGTCATAAAGCTCTTGGGCAGCATTCTGCCTGTTTAAAATCGTTTTAAATGATAGGTATAGAGTACCACATTGGGGCTTTTTTTGTGTTGTTCAATAATTTCGAACAAAGGGTTCGATATATTGCGCTATCCCTGCGACATATTTGTGAATAAAGTGTCAACAAGCAACGGGGCACGCCCCTTCAAACACATAAAAGGAAACACCCATGAGCAAGGTATTAGTTCTTAAATCCAGTATTCTGGCAGGGTACTCTCAGTCTGGTCAGTTGACTGACTATTTTATTGAACAATGGCGCGAAAAACACATCGCAGATGAAATTACTGTCCGCGATCTGGCGGCCAACCCTGTTCCGGTGCTGGATGGCGAGCTGGTGGGCGCGATGCGTCCGGGCGATGCGCCTTTAACGCCACGTCAGCAGGACGCTCTGGCGCTGTCTGATGAACTCATTGCTGAACTGAAAGCCCACGACGTCATCGTTATTGCGGCGCCGATGTACAATTTCAATATCCCGACGCAGCTGAAAAACTACTTTGATCTGATTGCCCGCGCCGGTATCACTTTCCGCTATACCGAAAAAGGCCCGGAAGGTCTGGTAACCGGTAAACGCGCGGTGGTTCTCTCCAGCCGCGGCGGTATCCATAAAGACACCCCGACGGATTTGATTGCGCCTTACCTGAAAGTGTTCCTTGGTTTTATCGGTATCACCGACGTGAATTTTGTCTTTGCCGAAGGCATCGCCTACGGGCCGGAAGTGGCGGCTAAAGCTCAGGCCGATGCAAAAGCCGCGATTGACAGCGTCGTGGCCGCTTAAATATTTTTGCCTCCCGTTTCGACGGGAGGCAACGTCTCCGGTTCGTAGCGCAAATATCCTACCACGCCGCTACTGCCGCCATCGCTGGGATGCGTTACCCCATCATTGACTTCAACGCAGGCGAAATCAAAAGGCGACACATTTTCGATGCACGCCACATTGACCCCATATTGATCGGGATTGGATCGGCGCTGATGAAAAGTATATATCCCGCATACCGAACAGAAAAAATGCACCGCCTTGCCCGTATTGAAGCGATATTCGGTAAGCTTATCCTGCCCTTTTAGCACTTTAATACCCGATAGCGGCGCAGACACTGCCACCGCTCCGCGCATCCGGCAAAACGAACAGTTGCAGCGCCTGGCGGTATGAAAGCCATCGCTAAGTTGAACGGTAAACACGACGCTGCCACAATGGCAAGCAGCAGATAATTTTTCAGACGTCATACCTGGTTACTCTCGCGAATAGTGATACCAGTCGACAGTATAGAAATAGCCTTCCGGTTCGCCTAATGTAAATACGACCTCCGTATTCAAAAATTACCAATATAAAAATGCATTTTGCGGTAAAAAAATTGTCGGGAAGCGGTTATTTACGCATCCATTTGCCATTAATTCCTTGGACATATTCTCCCGGCCTGGCGCGCTCAACCAGTTTTTGCCCTGCCATCTTCGCCACCTCATCCACGGGAAGATGATTGCTATCCGCTAACTGCTGATAACTGGCGCGACGGGCATGATTGATATCAAGCACCAGCTTCTGGGTTTCGGCATCATTCTTTAAGGCCACCAGATAGCCATTCAGCGTTTCCCCGACCCGGCCCTGCGTGCGCGCTTCGTCCAGGGTTAAGGCCCATACAGAAGGTGTGAGCAAGCTCAGCGTCAGCACCCATAGCATTAAATACTTTTTCATTATGGCCTCAGAATAGATCGCTGCGTGATTTCAGGAGTTCTTCAACATCTTTATCGACTTTGATATGTATTTCATGCTCGATCTTTACATTCATGTTGATGGTAATCGGCTGTTCCGGCGCGGCGACTTCAATACGTGGCGTGCAGCCCACCACGATAAATGACGCAAGCGCTGACAGCATGGCAATACTCATTTTCATTATTTATCCTCACAGTCCTTGTCTTTCCGGCAAGGAGGTTGCGGCAACGCTGTATTTTGTTCAAGCCATGCCTGTAAATTGTCGCCAAAACGCAAACTGCGCCACAGCGTAAACACATTTTCTTCATGGGTATAGTTCAAGTTAACGATCGCGGTTTTACCATCTACCCGGCTTTTGCCGGTAATAGCCGCCTGCATCGTTAGTACGCCCAGGTTATCAACGTTAATTTTCGTCCACGAATGCGTAATCTCCATATAACGTAGCCAGTTAATCGCCGAGCCTGCCGTAACATTATCCTTCACCACCGCATCCGCAGTATCTTTATCGATACGCAACGTCATTGGCCCGGGATTCGTAAGCCAGCCATCTTTGATTATCCATTTTTCATTGTTCAGCCACAGCGGCAGCGCGCCGCTGACCGGACCAGACATGGCGAATTGCTTTGGATTTATGGCGCTAATCAATTCGCTGGATGAAATATTTTGCACCCGTAACAGCGCCGGGTCGTGCTGCGGCATTCGCAACTGTTTCATAATGATTTGACCGCCCAGCACGTCTACGCTGACATCGCTTAGCAGTAATGGATTCGACTCGCTCCAGGGATAACCGCCCTGTAAATCAGCGGTGATATTTTTCGCCGTGACCTGGTTAACTATCCCGGCGATACGCAGCGAGACGGGCCCGCGCGTCCCCAATTGCCACGCGCCGTTGTGGAAGCGAAATGGCAGAATGAAATCGACGCCGTTGATTTTGTTATCCGGCATCCAGGCACTGCCGCCTTTTAACACGCCGTGTCCACCTGCTTCAAACCCCTGCCCCTGTGCGGCGGAAAAAGCCACCTGCGCATACAGTGAGCCTTCGCGCAGCGTCATTTTCCAGTCCGGTGGAAGCAACGGCTGGAAAACAATAAGCGACTGCTTCGGCCACCAGGCCTGTCCACGAAGGCGTTCGCCATCCCAGCGCCCATTCAGCCGTACCGGCCCTATCGCCCCCGCCCGAAGGTCGCCTTTAAACTGGAACAGGGTTGGCTCGCGCCCTTCAACGCTAAAATTAATGGTAGAAGGCGGCAGCATGCTCCCGCTGGTAAATATGGTTTTTCCCGCCTCCAGAGACAGCGCGCCCTGTAGCGACGGCATTGTGGCGTCGCGAACCCAGACAATAGGTTTATTCAGCGCCAGTCTTGGCGATGTGACGGTCATTGCGCCATAGTGCAACTGATCAAAACCGGTGGATAAACTGGTCAACCTGATGGTGTTATCATGCCATTCGCCCTGTCCGGCAATATCCCAGCGGGCGCGCATTGGCGTAAAGCTTCCTTGCCCCCAGTAGCGCCACCGCCAGCGACCAGCATCAGGGAGAAAATCATTCGCCAGGCCATCAAGATGAAGAACGAAATCGCCCATCTCATTTTCGTGCGCCCGTAAAATAGCCTGTAATCGACCATCAACGCCGCGCGGTGTCACCTTGACGCCCGCCAGCGGCCAACGAATTTCATCAATATCTAACGCATCAATCACTCGCCCACGTGAGCGTAGCAATGCGCCAGGTGCAAAGGTGAGCTGCGGATCGGCCAGACTGCCGCGGAACATAGCGGGCAAGACGGCATAAAAGATTAAATCCTTCTGTTTAGCCTCGCCGGTAAGCTGTAGAGGCATCTCACTGCTATCCATGCTGAGTTTTCCCGGGCCGATAGTCAGTACCGCGTTCGCTTTACCGGCATCGCCCTGGGTCAGAATATTCAGGCGTCCGCTGACTCGCGCATTATCTGGCCCGGCTTGCCAGTTATCGATATTAAAAGCCAGACGTCCGCTCAAGGGGAATCCCTGATATGGCCAGTTCCAGCGGCCATCGCTGATGGTAAGCCGCTGACGCGTTACCGCCCAGGGGAGATCGAGAATCGGGTCAGGATTACCTCGCGCCATCACGATGAGCTGTCCGGCGTTATCACGCCACTCCAGTTCCGCATCCACCAGCGACGGTTCCTGCGGCAGACGCAAGGTCGCTGCCGCATGACCGCTGACCGGCAGGCCATCCGGTACCAGCGGCAACACAAATTCCCCCGCCAGGCTAACGGGAGGCTGGTTGGCCAGCGCGGCGATCTCCAGTTGGCTCACCGTCAATGCCTGACCGCGTAGCTGCCCTTGAAATTTTACTTTTTCGCCCTGATAACGTATCTGCTGAATGACCGGCGTCATGGAGATAGCCAGCTTGCCCTGCCATTCCGGCCAGGGCGCGAGAATGACATTATCGATGTTAATCCAGGTATTGGGCAGCATTGACTGCCACTGCGCCAGCGTACGCGGCGCGGCGGGGGAAGCTTCCGTAGCGGGCAGTTTCGCCAGGCACGCGGCATCCAGTTTGAGGCTTTTAATATTCAGCAACCAACGGCTGGGATGCGTCAGTTCCGCCTGGGTAATATGCGCTAACGAACAATCATTGACCAGATAGCGAAGATCGGGAATCACTAACCCATGACGTGTCAGGCGTGGACTTTGTTCCAGAGCGATACGGGTACCGACGGGTAGCCAAATTCCCGCCAGAGTGGGAACCCACAGCCCGAGGGTCATCAGTAGCGTCAGAGGGATAAGAATCAGCAGTAACAGTAGCGCAAGGGCGGCTTTATATTTACCCTTCATGGGCCATTAATTTCCTGATTTAACGAAAAATTCAGTCGGCTATCTCTTTATTTTGGCATGATTGCCCGTACATAGCCTAATAGTTCATGTTGCAAGCGGGTGATGCGTTATGCCTGTTGCAGGGGCGCCCTCCGGCTATTTGAGGCGTTGTGGAGAATGATAACCTAAAATTATTCATTATATGTATGACTATCAATTATTTTTGATTTTTTGTAAGATAATTTTAAGCATATTTGTGTGATTCTAACATCACTGGAGAAGGTCATATGAAACTCGCCGTCTATAGTACCAAACAGTATGACAAGAAATATCTACAGCAAGTGAACGAAGCGTTCGGTTTCGAACTGGAGTTTTTTGATTTTCTGCTGACCGAGAAAACAGCGAAAACCGCCAATGGATGTGAAGCAGTTTGTATCTTCGTGAATGACGACGGGAGCCGACCGGTACTGGAAGAGCTGAAAAAACACGGCGTGAAATACATCGCGCTGCGTTGCGCCGGATTTAATAATGTCGACCTGGATGCCGCTAAAGAGCTCGGTTTGCAGGTGGTCCGCGTGCCGGCTTATTCTCCGGAAGCCGTCGCTGAACATGCGATTGGCATGATGATGACATTGAACCGCCGTATTCACCGCGCTTATCAACGCACCCGCGACGCTAACTTTTCCCTTGAGGGACTGACCGGCTTTACCATGCACGGAAAAACCGCTGGCGTCATTGGTACCGGTAAAATCGGCGTCGCCGCGCTGCGTATCCTGAAAGGCTTTGGAATGCGTTTACTGGCGTTTGATCCCTATCCCAGCACCGCCGCGCTTGACCTCGGCGTCGAGTATGTGGATCTGCAAACGTTGTTTGCCGAATCGGATGTCATTTCCCTGCACTGCCCGCTCACGCCGGAAAACTACCATTTGCTGAACCATGCAGCATTCGATCAAATGAAAAATGGCGTTATGGTCATTAATACCAGTCGTGGCGCGCTGATTGATTCCCAGGCGGCTATCGAAGCTCTGAAGAATCAGAAAATCGGCTCGCTGGGGATGGATGTGTATGAAAACGAACGCGACCTGTTCTTTGAAGACAAGTCAAACGATGTTATTCAGGATGATGTTTTCCGCCGTCTGTCGGCCTGCCATAACGTACTGTTTACGGGGCATCAGGCATTCCTGACCGCAGAAGCGCTGATCAGCATCTCTGAAACCACGTTACAAAACTTAAGCCAGCTTGAGAAGGGCGAAGCCTGCCCGAACGCGCTGTTCTAATCCTGTCGCTCCCCTGCGCTCAGGGGAGCATTTTCGGATAACCCCTGAAGATCTATCCGGTCATATCATTACTATAGTCAGTGTTAACTATCAGATTACAGAGAATATCAATGAAGAAAATCGTCACGCTGCTCGCCCTGAGCATCATTATGACGGGGTGTGTGAGCAGTGGAAAAGTGTCCGTCAAACGCGAGCAACTGGAGCACCACCGCTTTGTTCTGGAAAGCGTAAACGGTAAAACGGTCACCGGCCCGGAGCTCAGCTTTGGCGAGGACATGACGGTATCCGGCAAAATGTGCAATCAATTCACCGGCGAAGGAAAACTGTCGGACGGCGAATTAAAAGTGAAAAATTTAGCGATGACCCGAATGATGTGCGCCGATCCGCAGCTTGATGCGCTGGACGGCACCCTCAGCGAGCTCTTCAGCAAAGGCGCGCAGGTCGATTTAACCGCGAACCAATTAACGCTGGCGACGGCAGAAACAACGCTAATGTATAAACTGGCGGATTTAGCGCACTAAGCCATTAAGTGAAAAGTTATACGCGTCAGGCGAAACGCCGCGCTTAATAACTCCCGCAGCTTCCGGCGGCAAGCGACTGTTCGCTACAACGTTTGCCGTTGGGTAGCGCGCACATACCAATTACTGAACCATCAAGCTGCCGGGCCGCTGAAAGCGAACCGCCAATCATAGCGCAATTCGCTTCACCGGCGCTGGACATCGCCGCTTTCATCCCTGGCGAAACATGCGCCGCAGTTGCCTGCTGAACAGGTTCGCTACTGCAAGCCGACAATAATAACGCGGCACATCCCACCCAAAACGCTGCGCGCATTTCTCTCCCCTCTGTTTATTCATCCAAACGACACCGCCCTAAATAATAGGCAGCAGAAACTGACGCGTCGAGAGGCAAAGCGCGCATTTATGCGCTTCATTAACATTTATTGGCAATTTTTTACGTCTTTTCGGCAAGAAATCGCCATTCTCCTCCCGCCAGGGACACAAAAGCGAAAATGGGGCTTGAAGGGCTTTGCTAAAATAAAAGGATAACTACAGGATGCGCTCACGATTATGCGTGTCCCTCTTTTTTGCGCAATGTAAGGGTGTCATATGCAAACAATTGACGGTAATGGCGCGGTAGCGTCGGTGGCGTTCCGTACCAGCGAGGTTATCGCCATTTACCCGATTACGCCCAGTTCAACAATGGCTGAACAAGCGGATGCCTGGGCCGGTAATGGGCTTAAAAATGTCTGGGGCGATACGCCGCGTGTGGTAGAGATGCAGTCGGAAGGCGGCGCGATCGCCGCCGTTCACGGTGCGTTACAAACTGGTTCGCTTTCTACGTCATTTACATCATCGCAGGGGCTGCTGCTGATGATTCCAACACTGTATAAACTGGCGGGGCAGCTCACGCCGTTTGTACTGCACGTTGCCGCACGCACCGTCGCCACACACGCGCTTTCTATTTTTGGCGACCATTCCGATGTGATGGCGGTCCGCCAGACAGGCTGCGCGATGTTATGCGCCGCCAGCGTTCAGGAAGCGCAGGATTTTGCGCTGATCGCGCACAGGGCTACGCTGAAAAGCCGCGTTCCGTTTATTCATTTTTTTGATGGCTTCCGTACATCGCATGAAATCAACAAAATTATACCGCTAACGGATGAAACCATTCTGAACCTGATGCCGCAGGCGGAGATCGACGCTCACCGCGCCCGCGCGCTGAATCCGGAACATCCGGTGATTCGTGGAACTTCAGCGAATCCGGATACCTACTTCCAGTCTCGCGAAGCGACCAACCCGTGGTACAACGCCGTTTATGATCATGTTGAAGAGGCGATGAAGGCATTTGGCGACGCTACGGGCCGTCAGTACCAGCCATTTGAATATTATGGCCATCCCCAGGCTGAACGCGTCATCATAATGATGGGCTCCGCCCTCGGCACCTGCGAAGAGGTCGTGGACGAGCTACTGATACGCGGAGAAAAGGTCGGCGTTCTGAAAGTCCGTCTGTTCCGCCCCTTCTCCGCCAAACATTTGTTACAGGCATTACCGGAAACCGTTCGCGCTATCGCCGTGCTGGATCGCACCAAAGAGCCTGGCGCGCAGGCCGAGCCGCTTTATCTGGACGTGATGACCGCACTGGCGGAAGCCTTTAATAATGGCGAGCGCGAAACGTTGCCGCGCACCATTGGCGGCCGTTATGGGCTATCATCCAAAGAGTTCGGCCCGGCGTGCGTACTGGCGGTCTTTAATGAACTCAGCCGCGCGAAACCCAAACCACGGTTTACGGTGGGCATTTATGATGACGTTACTAACCTCTCGCTGCCATTACCGGAAAATACCCTGCCCGGCAGCGCTAAACTTGAAGCGTTATTTTACGGCCTGGGAAGCGACGGCAGCGTATCCGCCACGAAAAATAATATTAAAATTATCGGTAATTCTACGCCGTGGTATGCGCAAGGTTATTTCGTTTATGACTCTAAAAAAGCTGGCGGGCTCACGGTATCGCACCTGCGCGTCAGCGAAAAACCCATTCGTTCCGCTTACTTAATTGCTCAGGCGGATTTTGTCGGCTGCCATCAATTACAGTTTATCGATAAATATCAGATGGCGGAGCGTCTAAAGCCCGGCGGTATCTTTCTGCTTAATACGCCGTACAGCGCCGACGAGGTCTGGTCGCGTCTGCCGCAAGAAGTTCAGGCGGTGTTGAATCAGAAAAAGGCGCGTTTTTACGTGGTTAACGCGGCGAAAATCGCCCGCGAATGTGGACTTGGCGCCCGCATCAATACCGTCATGCAAATGGCTTTCTTCCACCTGACGCATATTCTTCCGGGCGATAGCGCCCTGGTTGAGCTGCAGGGCGCGATTGCCAAAAGCTATAGCAGCAAAGGTCAGGATCTGGTTGAGCGTAACTGGCAGGCATTGGCTCTGGCGCAGGAATCGCTGGCGGAAGTGCCGTTGCAGGCGGTTAATCCGCACAGCGCGCATCGCCCGCCGGTCGTCTCCGACGCCGCGCCGGATTTCGTGAAAACCGTTACCGCCGCCATGTTGGCGGGCCTTGGCGACGCACTGCCTGTTTCCGCGCTGCCGCCGGACGGAACATGGCCAATGGGCACCACCCGCTGGGAAAAACGCAATATCGCCGAAGAGATTCCTGTCTGGAAAGAGGAACTGTGTACACAATGTAATCACTGCGTCGCCGCCTGCCCTCACTCGGCGATTCGTGCGAAAGTCGTTTCCCCGCAGGCGATGGAGAACGCGCCAGCCAGTCTGCATTCGCTGGACGTGAAGTCCCGCGATATGCGCGGCCAGAAATATGTGCTGCAGGTCGCGCCGGAAGACTGTACTGGCTGTAATTTATGCGTAGAGGTCTGCCCGGCTAAAGATCGGCAAAATCCACAGATCAAGGCGATTAACATGATGTCGCGCCTTGAGCATGTGGAAGAAGAGAAAGTGAATTATGACTTCTTCCTCGACTTGCCGGAAATCGATCGCAGCAAACTGGAACGAATTGATATCCGCACATCGCAGCTTATTACGCCGCTGTTTGAGTATTCCGGCGCCTGTTCCGGCTGTGGTGAAACGCCGTATATTAAACTGCTGACTCAGTTATATGGCGACAGAATGTTAATCGCTAACGCCACGGGGTGTTCCTCTATTTACGGCGGTAACTTACCCTCTACGCCTTATACCACCGATGCCAACGGACGCGGCCCGGCGTGGGCGAATTCGCTATTTGAAGATAACGCGGAATTTGGCCTCGGTTTCCGTCTGAGTGTGGATCAGCACCGGGCGCGCGTCATGCGTTTACTGGCGCAATTCGCCGATCGCATTCCGGCGGAATTAAACGATGCGCTGCATGCCGAAGCAACGCCTGACGTTCGGCGTGAACAGGTCGCCGCATTACGCCAACATCTGAAATCGGTTGCGGGCGCAGAGGAACTGTTAAAGGATGCTGATGCGCTGGTAGAAAAATCAATCTGGCTGATTGGCGGCGATGGTTGGGCATACGACATCGGCTTTGGCGGTTTAGACCATGTGTTAAGCCTGACGGAGAATGTCAATATTCTGGTTCTGGATACGCAGTGTTATTCCAATACTGGCGGCCAGGCGTCGAAGGCGACGCCGCTTGGCGCCGTCACTAAGTTTGGCGAACATGGCAAGCGTAAAGCCCGTAAAGATCTTGGCGTCAGCATGATGATGTATGGTCATGTTTATGTCGCGCAAATTTCGCTGGGCGCGCAGTTAAACCAGACGGTGAAAGCCATCCAGGAGGCCGAAGCCTGGCCAGGACCGTCGCTGATCATTGCCTATAGCCCCTGTGAGGAACATGGTTACGATCTGGCGCTAAGCCATGACCAGATGCGCCAGTTAACGGCGACCGGTTTCTGGCCGTTATACCGCTTTGATCCCCGCCGTGCGGATGAAGGCAAGCCGCCGTTGGCGCTGGACTCTCGGCCACCGTCTGATGCCCTGGCGGAAACGTTGCTTAATGAACAGCGTTTCCGTCGCCTGAATGCGCAACAGCCTGAAGTAGCTGAACAATTATGGCGAGATGCCGCATTGGATTTGCAAAAACGCTATGACTTTCTTGCCTTGCTGGCAGGAAAAGCGGAAAAAACCGGCGCAGATTAAAAAATATTCTAAGGATTAACCTGGTGACTAGTCCTGATATAGGTTGACAGTTTTTTGTCTGTAAAACGCCTGATGAACA
>OJYG01000314.1_pt1 | contig 20453 bp, 15 predicted proteins | sample 1600841 | NCBI WGS metagenome assembly OJYG01 (sample SAMN04436709, study PRJEB24849) | human gut metagenome | biome: human gut; feature: NICU; material: stool | host: Homo sapiens | place: USA: Saint Louis, MO | collected 2010-09-09
CTTTCTGATATCTGGCAACTATGATTTCCGATCTGAAATGTAAACGGCATATGTCTCATCCTCTGAAAATTTATTATAATATACATGCAAACATATAAAAACCTGATTTGTAACTACTGTAATCACCTGATTTCCAAAATTTTTCATATTCAGTATTACTCTGCATCAATAAATAGAGAAAACCTTCAGCGCCTAAAAAAGAAATTATTTTTGTTAAGCATTTGCTGGTTAAAATTACATGTCCATAACATCGCTAATAGGTGAGGTAAACCATTTGGATGAATATTCAGGCTTCCTACAGAACCTTTATTTGTCTGGTGGAAGGCGCATCGCTATCGTACTTGCTGTCCGTCCCGGTGTCTCTGGTTGGATGAGGCGAACCTTACACCAGCTGGTATACTGCACCGTAGGGCCTGTCCCATTAGACTCTTTGATTTGCCAGTTTGGCCCTGGGGAGTGCTCAAAATCCTCAGGGACTTCGTTACCGTGTGGTTTTAGAACGTCACCTGCCGGAGATAGCGGCGGAAAAATAGCGTGACACACGGGGCCAGGAGTGGGATATAATTTCAGACTAATTTCGAATAATGTTGAAAAGTTGCTGTTAACCATTGTTCGTAAAAGCAAAAAATAAGCAATGACTATAAGGATTAAAGCTATGGGTTTTCTTTCCGGTAAGCGCATTCTGGTCACTGGCGTGGCCAGTAAACTGTCCATCGCCTACGGTATCGCTCAGGCGATGCACCGCGAAGGAGCTGAACTGGCGTTCACCTACCAGAACGACAAACTGAAAGGCCGCGTAGAAGAATTTGCTGCCCAGCTGGGTTCCAGCATCGTTTTACCGTGTGATGTCGCTGAAGATGCCAGCATTGACGCTATGTTTGCGGAGCTGGGTAACGTTTGGCCGAAATTTGACGGTTTTGTACACTCGATCGGTTTCGCGCCTGGCGATCAGCTGGACGGCGATTATGTTAATGCGGTTACCCGCGAAGGCTTTAAAATCGCTCACGATATTAGCTCTTACAGCTTTGTTGCCATGGCGAAAGCCTGCCGCACCATGCTGAATCCGGGTTCTGCGCTGTTGACCTTGTCTTATCTGGGAGCGGAGCGCGCCATCCCGAACTACAATGTCATGGGTCTGGCGAAAGCCTCTCTGGAAGCCAACGTGCGTTATATGGCAAATGCAATGGGGCCGGAAGGCGTTCGCGTCAACGCCATCTCTGCGGGTCCAATCCGCACGCTGGCGGCGTCCGGTATTAAAGACTTCCGTAAAATGCTGGCGCATTGTGAAGCCGTTACGCCAATTCGTCGCACCGTGACCATTGAAGATGTGGGTAACTCAGCGGCGTTTCTGTGTTCCGATCTCTCGGCAGGCATTTCTGGCGAAGTCGTCCATGTTGACGGCGGGTTCAGCATTGCGGCAATGAATGAACTGGAACTGAAGTAAGCGCATTAAGTTTATTAGCGGGCGGCACGGCTGTGCTGCCCCATTCCCCTCACTCACCGCTCATCTCGTTATATAGCGTTCTGATATTTGTTATCACCTAACAATCTTTCATCCCTTTCCCGCATACGCCAGGATAATCCAGCATAAACGATCCGACGCCGAATCATTATCGATCGCCATTTCATCCTCGGGAAACCCTATGGAACAATGCCGAAAAGCGGGTAAAAGCCACTGGTATCATGAAACACAATCCACTATGTCGTCACAACCCCCGCTTTCGCTGATGCCGGAAGCCGCGTATGTTAACGATCGTTTTTTACTGGATTTAACGGTATCAGAAACCGCGTTGACCGCCGCTCAGGTATTTGGGGTTCAGCGTTTGTGCCGCCATTATGCCGCGCGTCTGGCGCCGCTACCTGGCCCTGACGCCTCAAGAGAGAGCAATCAACGGCTGGCGCAAATTACGCAATACGCTCGTCAGCTTGCCGGCTCCCCCTCCGTTATCAATACGCGAGCCCGCGAACAGCTTACAGAGGTGGGATTAACCGCCCGGGATACCGTACTCATCAATCAGATCATTGGGTTTATCGGTTTTCAGGCGCGGGTAGCGGCGATATTTCAGGCGTTTTGCCGTCTGCCCGTGCGCGAGCTGCCCGGCCAGGAGATGCAGCGCTTTGCCAGGGCCGCGCGGTTTCAAAACCCCCAGACGACATGGCGGCCCGCCGCCAGTCTGGTAGAATATCCTCCCGCCCATACCAAAGTTCGGCGGCAATATTCGTCTTCACAATGTCAAATAATGGCGCCGGTACTCATGCGCGATCCGTCTTCATTCGCGTTACTCGAACGCATACTGACCAGCACATTACACACCGCGTCGCCCCCTTTTTTACTTCCACTTATCACGCGTATCAACGGCAGCGCCGCCTGCTTTAACGAACAGGCAACCCAACCTGGCGCGTGGCGCCGTGCTGTCATCACGTTACGCCAGGAAGACGACGACATCGCTCGTTGGGAACTTGAGCCCGCGCTGACACAGGCGATACAATGGCTCACCAGAGCGCCCGATCGCTTTAGCGCCGCGCATTTTTTCCCGCTACTCACCAGGGGAGTTTCATCGGAGCAGGCCATTAATATGTTAGGCTGGTGCGGCGTGTGCGGATGGTTAAATCGTTTAAAAATCGCGTTGGGCGAAACCTATTAACTCATCCATTACTGAAAGAGCGCTTGCTGCGCCAGGCAGAATCGCGTAAAACTGTCAGCCGCTCTTTTGGCTACGAAAATAGACGAATATGTTTCAGGACAACCCGCTGCTAGCGCAGCTTAAACAGCAACTGCATTCCCAGACGCCGCGCGCTGAAGGGGTCGTAAAAGCCACGGAAAAAGGCTTTGGCTTCCTTGAGGTTGACGCGCAAAAAAGCTATTTTATTCCTCCGCCGCAGATGAAAAAAGTGATGCATGGCGATCGTATCGTCGCGGTCATCCACACGGAAAAAGAACGGGAGTCTGCCGAGCCGGAAGAACTGATCGAACCGTTCCTGACGCGCTTTGTGGGAAAAGTTCAGGGTAAAAATGACCGCCTGTCCATCGTGCCGGATCATCCGTTGCTGAAAGACGCGATTCCCTGCCGCGCCGCGCGCGGCGTTCAGCATGAGTTCAAAGAAGGTGACTGGGCGGTTGCCGAAATGCGCCGCCATCCGCTTAAAGGCGACCGTTCGTTTTACGCCGATTTAACGCAGTACATCACCTTTGCCGACGATCACTTTGTTCCCTGGTGGGTTACGCTTGCCCGCCACAACCTGGAAAAAGAAGCGCCGAACGGCGTAGCGACGGAGATGCTTGACGAAGGGCTGGAGCGTCAGGATCTGACCGCGCTGAATTTCGTCACTATCGATAGCGCCAGCACTGAAGATATGGATGACGCGCTATATGCTGAGGAATTAGCGGACGGCAGACTCCAGCTTACGGTGGCTATCGCCGATCCTACCGCCTGGATTGCCGAAGGCAGTAAGCTGGATAACGCCGCGAAAATTCGCGCCTTCACCAACTACCTGCCGGGCTTCAATATTCCTATGCTGCCACGTGAGCTGTCTGACGATCTGTGCTCACTGCGCGCCAACGAAGTGCGTCCGGCGCTCGCCTGTCGCATGATAATCGCCGCGGACGGCACCATTGACGATGATATCGCCTTTTTTGCGGCCACCATCGAATCGAAGGCCAAGCTGGCGTACGACAATGTCTCCGACTGGCTGGAAAATAACGGCACCTGGCAGCCGGATAACGAAGGCATTGCCCAGCAGATTCGTCTGTTGCACCGTATTTGTCTAAGCCGCAGTGAGTGGCGTCATCATCATGCGTTAGTCTTTAAAGACCGCCCGGATTACCGCTTTGTGCTTGGCGAAAAAGGCGAAGTACTGGATATTGTGGCGGAACCGCGCCGTATCGCTAACCGTATCGTAGAAGAGTCGATGATCGCCGCTAACCTTTGCGCCGCGCGCGTACTGCGCGATAAGCTCGGTTTCGGTATTTACAACGTACATACGGGCTTCGATCCCGCGAATGCCGACGCGCTGGCCGCGCTGCTGAAAACGCATGGTCTGCATGTCGATGCCGAAGAGGTGCTGACGCTGGAAGGCTTCTGTAAACTGCGTCGCGAACTGGATGCGCAGCCCTCCGGTTTCCTTGACAGCCGCATTCGTCGCTTCCAGTCTTTTGCGGAAATCAGCACCGAGCCGGGGCCGCATTTCGGTCTTGGCCTTGAGGCTTACGCCACCTGGACTTCTCCCATCCGTAAGTATGGCGATATGATTAACCATCGCCTGCTGAAAGCGGTCATCAAGGGGGAAGCTATTGCGCGTCCGCAGGAAGATATCACCCAGCAAATGGCGGAACGCCGTCGCCTGAACCGCATGGCGGAGCGCGATGTCGGCGACTGGTTATATGCACGCTTCCTTAACGATAAGGCGGGGACAAATACCCGTTTCGCGGCAGAAATTATTGACGTCAGCCGCGGAGGTATGCGTGTGCGACTGGTCGATAACGGCGCTATCGCCTTTATCCCAGCTCCGTTCCTGCACGCCGTTCGCGATGAACTGGTATGCAGCCAGGAAAACGGTACGGTACAGATTAAAGGTGAGACGGTTTATAAAGTGACGGATGTCATTGATGTCACTATTGCGGAAGTTCGCATGGAAACCCGCAGCATTATTGCCCGACCGGCAGCGTAACCACGTTGAGCTCGTTTAACGGCCTTTGCTGAGAAGGCAAAGGCCGTTTCTTTTCTTCTTCTCCCTTCCGTCATGCTCTAAGTTTAATCTTATTCAAGCGCCCCATTTCTTGTTATTTTTAGCTGGCGACTATGCTTTTTCCAGAATCTGGATTACATATGAATACATAGATAAAACAATACGTTCAGCCATAATTACCCTTATTTATAACATGGCTAACCTTTCTTTTCGGGCACCTGGCGCTTAAATGGGATGGTACGCATGATGAAACAGATTCAGGAACAAACGGCGCTAAATCCCCTTCACTCTCACTGGCGTCTGGCTGATGACCGCAACGTGCTGTATCTCTCCCCGACAGGTGAAACGGATGCAGAAAAAACGGTTGAGCTATCGCCGGAACAAGCCGGGCGTATCCGGGAAATAACGGCGATTACGTCCAGTCTGCTGATAACGTTGTTGATAGAAAAACAGGTTACCGCTGTGCACCTGGTAGGCCGTAAGATTAATAACCGTGAATGGGCTGGCAGCCTGGCAACCTGGCCTGATACGCCTGCCGTCTCGCCAACGCAGGCGCAGGAGCTCTCTTTTGCCGAGCAAATCGTATCAGAAGCCAACTCAGTCATTGCGATACTGGATAGTCGGGGAAAAATCTGTCGATTTAATCGGTTATGCGAAGAGTACACGGGCTTAAAAGAGCGAGATGTAATTGGTCAAAGCGTCTTTAAATTATTTATGAGTCGCCGGGAGGCGGTTGCCTCCCGGCACTACATTGAGAATTTTTTTCGCAATGGCAATGCCTATGAAATCGAACGCTGGATAAAGACCCGTAAAGGCCAACGCCTGTTCTTATTTCGTAATAAATTTGTCCATAACGGTAGCGGAAAAAACGAAATTTTCCTGATCTGCGCAGGCACGGATATCACCGAAGAGAGGCGGGCTCAGGAGCGTTTACGCATACTGGCGAATACAGACACCGTCACCGGCCTGCCCAATCGCAATGCTATCCATGAATTTATTAATCATGCTATTGCCTCGGCTGGCGAGTCGCAGGTGGGTATCGTTTATCTCGATCTGGATAACTTCAAGAAAATTAATGACGCCTATGGGCATATGTTTGGCGATCAGCTCTTACAGGCCGTTTCGCTGGCGCTGTTGAGTTGTCTGGAGGAAGATCAATTGCTGGCCAGACTGGGGGGAGATGAATTCATTGTCCTCGCTGCCCATACGTCTCAGGCCGCGCTGGAAGCAGTAGCCTCACGAATCCTTACCCGGCTGCGGCAACCGTTTCGCATTGGACTCATTGAAGTTTACACGGGATGCGCCATTGGCATTTCGTTGGCCCCCCGGCACGGACAGGACAGCGAAAGTCTCATTCGCACTGCCGACACCGCAATGTATAACGCCAAAGAAGGCGGCCGCGGTCAGTTCTGCGTTTTTTCGCCGGAAATGAATCAGCGCGTATTTGACTATCACTGGCTGGATACAAACCTGCGAAAAGCGCTGGAAAACGACCAGTTACTTATTCACTATCAGCCCAAAATTACCTGGCGCGGCGAAGTACGTAGCCTGGAAGCGCTGGTACGCTGGCAATCGCCGGAACGCGGATTAATTCCGCCGCTGGAGTTCATCTCATACGCCGAAGAGTCAGGACTCATCGTCCCGCTGGGCCGCTGGGTGATTCTGGATGTAGTTCGCCAGATTGCGAAATGGCGCGATAAGGGGATTAACTTGCGCGTAGCCGTTAACTTTTCGGCGCGACAACTGGCCGACCAGACGCTTTTTACTGCGCTTAAACAGGCTTTGTACGATCTGAATTTTGAGTATTGCCCGATCGATGTCGAGCTAACGGAAAGCTGCCTGATCGAAAACGACACGCTGGCGCTATCGGTTATCCAGCAATTTAGTCAGCTCGGCGCCCAGATTCATCTGGATGATTTTGGCACAGGGTATTCTTCGCTTTCTCAACTCGCCCGGTTCCCTATTGATGCCGTTAAACTGGATCAGGCTTTCGTCAGAGATATCCATAAGCAACCGCTGTCGCAATCTCTGGTTAGGGCGATTGTCGCGGTGGCTCAGGCGCTAAATTTACAAGTGATTGCCGAAGGTGTAGAAAATGCTAAAGAAGATGCCTTCCTGACAAAAAACGGCGTCAATGAACGACAGGGCTTTTTATTCGCCAAACCTATGCCCGCCGTTTCTTTTGAACGCTGGTACAAACGTTATCAGACGAAAAAAATGCGTTAATGGCGACGATAATAGGGAGAACAGCCTGTGCAGACAGGCATAGCCCTATTTTTCCCTTCTCTTTTCAGATTAATTTCTGCATCATGAATTGAAACCTTTTCTGACATTAAGGATGACAAACATGTCTGATATCGAAGCACAACGAATTGCCGCACGCATTGATACCGTGCTGGATATCCTTGTTGCTGGCGATTACCACTCGGCCATCAATAACCTTGAAATATTGAGAGCAGAGCTGTTAGATCAGGTTAAAGACGGTATCTCGCCATCCCAGGCTCCCGGGTCGCCCTGGGAAATCTGATAGCGATTATTTGTCCGGGATGGCCGTTAGCCCTTCCCGGCTCTCTGACTGTCTGTTGACTCCTCTTAACGAATAAAATTAATACTATGAACTCCCGACAACAATCAATTTTGCAAATGGTGGTTGATAAAGGCCAGATGAGCGTTGCTGAACTGGCGAAAATTACCGGCGTATCTGAAGTCACGATTCGTCAGGATCTGAATACCCTGGAAAAGCAGAGCTATTTACGCCGTGCGCACGGTTTCGCCGTTTCGCTTGAGAGCGATGACGTAGAGACTCGCATGATGACGAACTACACGCTAAAACGCCGACTGGCGGAGTTCGCCGCCTCGCTGGTCAGTCCAGGGGAATCCGTTTTTATTGAAAATGGCAGCAGCAATGCGCTATTGGCCCGGACGCTGGCGGAACAAAAAGATGTCACGATCATCACCGTGAGCAGTTATATCGCGCACCTGCTCAAAGAGACCCCTTGCGAAGTCATTCTCCTCGGTGGAATCTATCAGAAAAAAAGTGAAAGCATGGTAGGGCCGTTGACGCGACAGTTTATCCATCAAGTGCATTTCAGCAAAGCATTTATCGGTATTGATGGCTGGCAGGCTGATACCGGTTTTACCGGACGCGACATGATGCGATCGGATGTGGTTAACGCTGTTCTGGAAAAAGGCTCAGAAGCGATTGTCCTCACCGACAGCTCCAAATTTGGCTGTGTGCATCCCTATCCCCTGGGCCCGCTCTCTCGCTTCCATCGTGTCATTACGGATTCCAAAATTTCCGCCAGCGATCAAATGCAGTTAGAACATGCGGGGCTGCTAGTCAATGTTATTTGCTCATCCGTTTAAAATATTTCCCGATGGTTTGCCCTATGGCAAATCATCCTCTCTCTAAGACTTTTCTGACATCCCAATTAAGACTATTTACCTGTTGTAACGAGCGTAACGTCGTAAAATTAATATTAGCGAAATAACAGGAAGTGACTATCACCTGCGTGATATACCCCTGCGCAATCAGGTTTTACGGAAAATCTCTTAACATGTTTTATTTTAACTATAGTTATAGTGAGCTTAATTCCGTGAATCGTTAATTCAGGAGAGAGTATTATGTTTATGACGAGCAAAAAAATGGCCGCTGCTGTGCTGGCAATCACCGTAGCAATGTCTCTGAGCGCCTGCTCAAACTGGTCCAAGCGCGATCGCAACACGGCTATTGGCGCAGGTGCGGGGGCGTTAGGCGGCGCAGTGTTAACGGACGGCAGTACATTAGGCACCCTGGGCGGCGCGGCGGTCGGCGGCGTGATTGGTCACCAGGTCGGAAAATAATCCAGACGTTTAAATATTGAACGGCTCAAAATAATACGTTTATTCTTTTCAGGTCCGGATTACAAAAATAGACAAAGTTGACTTTTACGCCACGGTAATTTACAACCGTGGCGTTTTCATTAGCCGCCAGCTAATTTTACTTTCATTCCTTTAGCTTCCAGCAATGATTTTATCAAGTCGCGTTTATCACCCTGAATTTCAATAATCCCTTCTTTTACTGCTCCGCCGCAGCCGCATTTTTTCTTCAGTTCAGCCGCCAGTTTGGTTAATTCCGCATCATTCATCTCGATACCGGTAATCAAACATACGCCTTTACCCTTACGGCCACTGGTTTGACGCTGAATGCGAACGATACCATCCCCTTTGGGACGAACCGGCGCCGTTTTAGGTTCTTCAATGCGCCCCGTCTGTGTTGAATAAACCAGACGACTATTGGAATCGCTCATTATGCCTCCCGTTTCAGTGACGCGTTAATATCCTTCAGCGTTTGCGCCGGATCTACCGATTGCGTAACCGGGCGGCCAATCACCATATAGTCGACGCCGGCGGATAATGCCTGTTCGGGCGTCATAATGCGTCGCTGGTCGCCTGCCTCGCTGCCTGCGGGCCGAATGCCCGGCGTCACCAGCTTAAATGCAGCGCCAAAGGCCTGTTTAAATCTGACAGCTTCCTGAGCGGAACAGACCACGCCATCCAGCCCGCATTGCTGCGTCAGGCGCGCCAGCCGCTCCGCATGTTCCGCCGGTGACAACGTCACGCCCATATCGTGTAGATCGCTGGTTTCCATACTGGTCAACACGGTCACGGCAATGAGCAACGGCGCATCTTTACCGAATGGCGCCAGCGCGTCGCGCGCTGCGGCCATCATTCTCGCCCCGCCAGACGCGTGAACGTTTACCATCCAGACGCCCAGGTCTGCCGCTGCGGCGACTGCCCGGGCCGTGGTGTTGGGAATATCATGAAATTTTAGATCAAGAAAGACATCAAACCCACGTTGCTGGAGATCCCGAACGAGCTGTGGACCAAACAGCGTGAACATCTCTTTGCCCACTTTTAAGCGACAATCGCGAGGATCGATTTTATCGACAAACGCCAGGGCTTTATCGCGTTCATGGTAATCCAACGCCACAACGACAGGCGATTCAGTAATAGCGCGGGAAGAAGATGAAGCAGTAAACGTCATGACCAGACCTTCTTGATGATGGGCACCGGAAGTGGCGCAAATTGGATAAACGGCGTGCATTCTACCTGCGGCGCAGGGAAATTAACAGGTTCGATTGACAACCTGATAAGCCCTGGTCGCCGATGCCAGCGTCGTTTCTAGCTTTACATCATTAAGTATGTTGTAACTAAAGTGAAGCTTTTTTTATATACTACTGCCCATCAAGTCCGCGAATAGGTTTAATGGTCGACCATGCCCGGCAGGACGGACAGTGCCAGTACAAGGTATAGGCGGTAAAACCGCATTTCTGACAACGATACCGCGGTTTACTGCGCACCTGCTCGCCAACCATATCACGCAGTACCATCAGGCTTTCTTTCGCTCGCCCTTCTTCCGCCTCGTTGAGATGGTAATCCATCAGCTTATGGAACACCCGCATGGTAGGATGTCGCTGTAGCTGACGCGTGATATAGACTTGAGCAGCGTCACTACCTTCACGCGCTTCCAGAATATCGGCAAGCATTAACTCAGCGCCAGCACCGGTATTCTCCTCAACGGCGCGACGTAAAAACTCCGCCCACTCGGCATTTTTACCGAGCTGTTGATAACAGGTTTGCAGCATCTCCAGCGTTTCGCTGACCAGCTCTTTATCCTGAACGATCACACGTTGCAGGCTTTCGACCGCTTTGGCGTAATCCCCTCTCGCCATATAAACGCGCCCCATCATGATAGACACCCGGGCGCTATTTTTATCTGCGGCGGCACCTTTTTTCAGCAACGCCATCGCGCGATCCATGTCGTCGTTGCCCATCTGCTGTAACGCTAACTCACAGTAAAAATGGGCGATTTCAATACGTTGTTTATCTTTGCCCAGTTTCACCAGCCGTTCTGCTACTTCGATCGCCTTTTGCCAGTCGCTGGTTAGCTGATAGATTTGCAAGAGCTGCTGTAACGCGCCTACGCGAAATTCCGTTTCGTCGGTAAGTTGGTTAAACATATCTTCCGCGCGGTCATATAAACCGGCGGCCATATAGTCGCGCCCCAGTTGCTGAACAGCCAGTAAACGCTGTTCATAGGTCAATGAAGCGCTTTCCATGAGCGTTTGATGAATACGAATGGCGCGATCGACTTCGCCGCGTGAGCGAAACAGATTACCGAGAGTGAGATGAGCCTCAACGGTGCCGGTATCCTCTTTAAGCATATCGAGGAACAGATCCACCGCTTTATCTTGTTGGTTACTCAGCAGGAAGTTAACCCCTGCGACATAATCGCGCGACAGGCGGTTAGCTTCATCCTGTTTTGTTTGTTGCGCACTTCTGCGACCCATATACCACCCATAGGCAGCGGCTACAGGCAACAGCAGAAATAACAACTCCAACATAAATGATTATTCCTTAACAACCGACGAATCGGCAGGGACCGCAACGTCGGTTGCTGGCGAAAGCTTGTTTTCCAGTCGTTTAATTTTACGTTCAGCGCGGGCAAGGGAAACGCGGACCCGCAGCCAGAACAGGCCGCAAATCAGCCAGCCAATCGCAAAACCGACGGCGAACAGCACAGCAAGCAACGTGGAGATACGATACTCCCCTTGCGCCAGCAGGTAGTTAAACGTCACCTGTTGATCATTCTGCGCGCCCAGCGTCACCGAAATAACAAAAATCGCCAATACCAGTAAGAAAATGAGTAAATATTTCACATTACTTCCCGTTATGTGGTTTGCGCGAATAAATCGTGTCCAACTTACCGCATCCAGCCTTCTAAATTACCATTTTCCCGCCTCGCGCGAAATGGAAATGCGCCCGCCATCAGATGATTTAAGGGCAATAGTCAGAAAATCAACCGTTGTCAGCTTTCCTGCTCGCGTTCAGCAATTTCTTGCGCTTCTTCACGAGGCGGCATAAGCGGCCCGCAAATTCGCTGCGCCAGCCATGTCGCCAGGGTAACTAATAGCCAGGAGATGAGCGTGGCGACCACTAAATCTCGCGGCCAGTGCATTCCCAGAAGCAAACGGCTGCCCATTACGCCGGTCGCCCATACTAACAAAAACGCGATGGTGAAAGTCCGTCTGCGCGGCCATAACAGACCCACGGCCAAAAGCGCCCAGCTCGCTGCAAACATGGTGTGTCCGGAGGGAAACGCAAAGCCCGTCTCTTTTTGCCAGTGCTGACGCAGGAAAACGGGGATGTTCTGTTGCCCGGCCAACTGCTCTTTCACTAAATGTCCGCGTTCTGTACGCTTTAAAGTGTAGAACTCATCGACGGGAATATGGTGCGTTTTTTCAAGCCAGACCACAAATGGCCGCGGCTCCTGTACGCGCTCCTTTACCCATGACTTCACGCCCTGCCCGACGATAATCGCCCCGCCGAGAATCGCAAACAGCATAATGGCGGCGCGCAGGCGAAATCGCAGGCACCATAAGAACCATCCACAAAGAATCACATGCGTGATAACGCCCCAGGGTTTGGTCACGGTTTCCGTTATCCAGAATAGCGTTTTTAGCCACCAGACCTGATGTCCTGGCTGCCACTGCCAGCCTGATACCCATACGGCAAGCGGCATGATAAGCAACAGGGCGGCTCCTGCCGCGGTGCGCTTCGCAATTGAAAGCATGGATGCTCCTTTTATAAGTAAGTATCACAATCATAACTGAAAATTCTCGCCGGACTGGAAAATTGACAAATTTGTGCCATTCCTGAGCAATTACGTGGTAGTGATTAGGTGATGTCCGCCGCCTTATGGCAAAATAGCGGGATACAAGCCAACAGGCGACGACACCGCAGGCGTCAGCATAATCTGGAGAAATACATGCAGCTTAAACGTGTGGCAGAAGCCAAACTGCCAACCCCATTGGGTGACTTTCTGATGGTGGGATTTGAAGAACTGGCAACCGGACACGACCATGCCGCGCTGGTTTTTGGCGATATTTCAGGTAAAACGCCGGTACTGGCTCGCGTTCATTCCGAATGTCTTACCGGGGACGCGCTTTTTAGTCTGCGCTGTGATTGTGGTTTTCAACTGGAAGCCGCGCTGACGCATATTGCGGAAGAAGGACGCGGTATTCTGATTTACCACCGTCAGGAAGGCCGCAATATCGGCCTGCTTAATAAAATTCGCGCTTATGCGTTACAGGATCAAGGCTATGACACGGTGGAGGCCAATCATCAGCTCGGCTTTGCCGCCGATGAGCGTGATTTCACCCTTTGCGCGGATATGTTCAAATTACTCGGCGTGGATGAAGTTCGCCTACTGACCAATAATCCGAAGAAAGTCGAAATACTGACCGAGGCGGGAATTAATATCGTGGAACGCGTTCCGCTCATTGTGGGTCGTAATCCAAATAATGAGCATTATCTCGATACTAAAGCGGCCAAAATGGGCCACCTACTAAGTAAGTAAGCCACCGGTATTAAAGCGCGGGCCTGCCTGTTTACGGCAGGCCCGATAAACGGCTTTAGTTCAGCATATTTCTAATGACATAGTGCAATATGCCGTCATTCTGGTAGTAAGTCAGCTCGGTGGCGGTATCAATGCGACAGCGGCAAGGCACCGTTTCTTTGCTGCCGTCCGATCTCGTTAACGTCACCGGAATGGTCGCGCCAGGGCGCAGATTTTGCAGATCCGCGATATCAATCACCTCTTCCCCGGTCAGTCCCAGCGTTTTACGCGTTACGCCCTGTGGAAACTCCAGCGGCAGGATCCCCATCCCAATCAGGTTTGAGCGATGGATACGTTCGAACGACTCGGCGATCACCACGCGAATACCTAACAGCCGCGGACCTTTTGCCGCCCAGTCACGGCTCGATCCCGACCCATACTCTTTCCCGGCAATTACCGCCAGCGGCGTTTTTTCCTGCTGGTAGAGCATCGCGGCATCATAAATCGACATCGCTTCCGTACCCGGCAAATGCCGCGTCATCCCACCTTCGACGCCGGGCAGCATTTCGTTGCGAATACGAATATTGGCGAACGTACCGCGCATCATCACTTCATGGTTGCCGCGCCGTGATCCATAGGAGTTAAAATCCTTCCGCTCAACGCCGTGGTTTTGCAGATAGCGTCCGGCGGGACTGTCCGGCTTGATACTGCCGGCCGGGGAAATATGGTCGGTCGTCACCGAATCGCCCAGCATCGCCAGGATACGCGCGCCGTGGATATCTTTGACGGGTGCAGGCTGGGCCTGCATTTCATCAAAGAAAGGCGACAGGCGGATATAGGTTGAATCCGACTGCCAGCCGTAGGTATCGGACGATTCAACCTGAATCGATTTCCATTCTTCCGTGCCCTCAAACACTTCCGCATACTCTTTACGGAACATATCCGATGATACCAGTTCAACGGCGCGGGCAATTTCCTGCGCCGAAGGCCAGATATCCTTCAGGTATACCGGATCGCCTTTACGATCGTACCCCAGCGGGTCTGTCGCGAGGTTAATATTCATGTTTCCGGCCAGCGCATACGCGACCACCAGCGGCGGCGACGCCAGCCAGTTCGTTTTCACCAGCGGATGGATACGCCCTTCAAAATTTCGGTTACCGGAAAGCACGGCCCCTACCGTCAGATCGCCTTTTTTAATCGCGGTCTCAATAGGCTCTGGCAACGGACCGGAGTTCCCGATACAGGTCGTACAGCCATAGCCGACCAGGTTAAAACCGAGCTCATCCAGATAAGGCGTAAGTTTGGCCTGCGCCAGATAGTCAGATACCACTTTTGACCCCGGCGCCAGAGAAGCCTTGACCCACGGTTGACGCTTCAACCCCAGCGTTACTGCCTTTTTCGCCAGTAATCCCGCCGCCATCAGCACGCTGGGATTCGAGGTATTCGTACAGGAGGTGATGGCGGCAATGACGACAGCGCCATCCGGAAGCTGATATGGCTGTCCGTTCATCGTATAGTCAACCGGCTGGCGATCTCTTTGCGCGGTATTCAGCTCCAGCTCGGCGCTGGCGGCAAAGGCTTTCGGCACATCGCCTAACGCCACGCGATCCTGCGGGCGTTTCGGCCCGGCCAGGCTGGCCTCGACATCGCCCATATCCAGTTCCAGCGTACTGGTAAATACCGGTTCGTCACCGGGATTACGCCACATTCCCTGCGCCTTCGCGTAGGTTTCAACCAGCTCGACCAGATCGTCGCTACGTCCGCTTAATCGCATATATTCCAGGGTGATGGCGTCAATGGGGAAGAAACCACAGGTGGCGCCATATTCCGGCGACATATTAGCGATAGTCGCGCGATCCGCCAACGGCAGCGAATCCAGACCATCACCATAAAATTCAACAAATTTACCCACGACGCCATGCTTACGCAGCATTTGCGTGACGGTTAGCACCAGGTCAGTAGCGGTGATCCCCTCCCGAAGTTTACCGGTTAACTTAAAGCCGACGACATCCGGGATAAGCATCGACACGGGCTGACCAAGCATCGCCGCTTCCGCTTCGATACCGCCCACGCCCCACCCCAATACGCCCAGACCATTAATCATGGTCGTATGGGAGTCAGTCCCCACCAGCGAGTCCGGGTAAGCAATCCACTCCCCGTCCTGTAATTCGCTCCAGACGGCTTTACCCAGGTATTCCAGGTTAACCTGATGGCAAATGCCGGTTCCGGGCGGCACCACGCTGAAACGGCTGAATGCCTGCTTTCCCCATTTCAGGAACATATAACGCTCATGGTTACGTTCCATTTCCAGCCGCACGTTTTCTTCAAACGCATCGTCATCGCCGAAATGATCGACCGTCACAGAGTGGTCAATAACCAGATCAACCGGCGATAACGGGTTCACTTTCGACGTATCGCCGCCGAGGCGTTTAACGGCTTCACGCATCGCCGCCAGGTCGACAACGGCAGGCACGCCGGTAAAGTCCTGCATCAGGACACGGGCGGGCCGCCAGGCAATTTCACGATCGGCATGGGCATTTTTAAGCCAACCGGCCAGCGCCTGAATATCTTCATCAGTCACAGATTCGCCGTCCTGCCAGCGCAACAGGTTTTCCAGTAACACTTTAAGTGATTTGGGCAAACGGGCGATATCGCCCAGGGATTTGGCAGCCAGCGGCAGACTGTAGTAATGATACGTTTTATCTTTGGCCTGCAATGTATCCTTACTGGCTTCTCGTAGGGTTGACGACATAGCTCCTCCTTAAATGACAGGGTTGCGTTACCCTGATTCTCCACAGGGTTGTATTAAAGATAACACAAACAAAATGTAACGTTTTGATAACAACCCAAATTGCTAAAAGAGGAGAAACCTAACAGGCGAGGAACGAAGATGAAAAAGCCCGATAAATAACGCATTATCGGGCTTTGACGAGATTAGACGGCAATCCAGATTAACTCGGCCCAGAACAGTAGCGATAATATAAACGCGCCAGTCCATGACCAATACTTTATATTTGACGTTAACATAGGCGACACCAACTGTGTTTAATCAATACTGAGAAGCGCTCAGCACACGGTTGCTGCGGTGTAATAAGACAGCGTTAATAAAACAGTAACGCCAATAAAAAGACGAATATTATTTTTGTGACACCTCGTCAGCAAAAGCATCAATAAATGCCCGCTGCTGCGGTGTGAGCGTCCAGTGTTGCGGAACAGACCGAAAAACGGTCGTATCCGGGGTGTTATCATCGTCACCAGATTGAATCGGGGGCGCGACCACGCGCTCGCGTTCCGACGTAATGCTCACTTAGCCCCACCAATGCCAGATAACAAGCGCTACCACTACCCAGAACAACGCAGAACCCACAAAAACCGCCAGCCATGCTTTACGTTTGAGCTCAGGGTCGCGGCGCGGTTCCTGGTTTTCAGAAGGCATTACTAACCTCATGCTATCGGTATCACTTATCATTTCAGCACCAAACAATCGGTACAATTAATCATCAGATGAGACAAATCCTAAATAAACTTTAGTCAAAAATCCAGTCAATTTACGAATCGTTGCCAGTGAATAAATCAATCTTTTGACTCAAGATAACTATTTGGAAAAAGAAACTGGCGGGACGGGTAATTCAACACTATTTTGCTGATCATTACCCGTAATACTTCGAGGGATATTGCAAAAGGCGGCTTTGTCTGCCATGCCACTACGGCGCAAACCGACGGTGATATTACTTTTCAGGCAGCTTTATATCCTGAAACATCGCTTCAATTTCTTCATTAGAACGCAACGCCACCGCCGTATCCACCACATCACGCGTCAGATGCGGCGCAAAACGCTGGATAAAATCATACATATAGCTGCGTAAAAAAGTACTACGACGAAAACCAATTTTTGTGGTGCTGTGGCTAAAAATATCGTGCGCGTCAATCCGCACTAAATCAGGATCGGCAAGCGGATCGACCGCCATGCTGGCAATGACGCCAACGCCCAGCCCCAACCTGACATAGGTTTTAATCACATCCGCATCGGTTGCAGTAAAGACGATCCGCGGCGTTAATCCTGCGCGATTAAAAGCGGTATCCAGTTCGGAACGCCCGGTAAAGCCGAAGGTATACGTCACCAGCGGATACTGCGCCAGCGCTTCAATCGTTACGGAAGACGTTGCCGCCAATGGATGATCCGGCGTCACCACTATCGAACGGTTCCAGTGATAGCATGGCAACATCACCAGATCGTCATATAAATGCAGCGCTTCCGTGGCAATCGCGAAATCGGCGTTCCCTTTCGATACCGCTTCCGCAATCTGCGTTGGCGACCCCTGGTGCATATGCAGCGAAACGCGCGGGTAACGCTCGATGAAGCCTTTAATCACGCCTGGCAATGCGTAACGCGCCTGAGTATGGGTAGTGGCAATATAGAGCGAGCCTTTATCCGGCCAGGTGTGCTCGCCAGCGACCGACTTAATGGCATCGACTTTGGAAAGCACCTCACGCGCAATACGAATAATCTCCTGACCTGCGGGCGTCACCTGAGTCAGATGCTTACCACTGCGGGCGAAAATCTGGATGCCAAGCTCATCTTCCAGCATCCTAACCTGCTTGCTGATCCCCGGCTGGGAAGTATACAACCCCTCAGCGGTAGAGGAGACGTTAAGGTTATGATTAACCACTTCAACAATGTAACGAAGCTGCTGCAATTTCATAATACATCATCCAGATTAGCGCCATCAGGCCATCATTTATCTGCAGACTTAATCGGGCTACTAATACGATTTAATAATAAAAAAGGTGTTAACTATAACCACTATATCATTTATATCTGAACTGTATAGCCAGCGCGATAAAATAATAAGACCGCTATACTCAAAATAATTCGAGTTGCTTAAAGGCGACAAGGGAGTGAGTTCCCAGGAGCATAGATAACCAGGTGACTGGGGTGAGCGACAAATCTGCCGGGAGCAGATTCGAACGTCGCGTGCGACGGCCCGTCAGGACGAAGCCCATGGATGGGCCGAGTAATCCGTAGCCAACACATAAGCCACTTTAAATATGAAGGGTATATAAAAAAGGGCCGCTTACGCGGCCCGCTTGACTATAGTGACGACAGGCAGGGGTTATTTCTTGCCTTCAACCCACTTGCCGTCGACGAAGAACGCTGACCATCCCGTCGCCTTCCCGTCTTTTTCCGCCGCAACGTACTGCTGTTTTGTTTTGCGGCTAAAGCGAACAACGGTTTTATTACCTTCCGGGTCCTGCTGCGGCGCATCCGCCAGATACCGCAGTTTTTCCGGCAGGCGATCGCGGAACCGGTATAGCTCCTCGACTAATGGCGCGCGCGTTTCGCGTGATTTCGGGAACGTATTGGCCGCCAGGAATATCCCTGCGGCGCCATCGCGCAGCACAAAGTACGCGTCCGATTTTTCACACGGCAGTTCCGGCAATGGAACAGGATCTTCCTTCGGCGGCGCAACTTCGCCGTTACGCAAGATCTTACGGGTATTTTTACATTCGTCGTTAGTACAGGCCATGTACTTACCAAAACGCCCCATTTTAAGGTGCATTTCGGAACCACATTTCTCACACTCAACGATCGGGCCGTCATACCCTTTGATGCGGAACTCGCCTTCTTCAATCTCGTAGCCGTCACAGGTCGGGTTATTACCACACACATGCAATTTACGCTTCGGATCGATCAGATAGCTGTCCATCGCCGTACCGCACTTCTGACAGCGCCGCTTGGCGCGCAGGGCGTTGGTTTCGGCGTCGTCGCCTTCCAGCACGTTCAGAACTTCATTTTCCGGCACCAGGTTAATGGTCGTTTTACAACGCTCTTTCGGCGAAAGCGCATAACCTGAACATCCAAGGAAAACCCCCGTACTGGCAGTACGAATTCCCATTTTACGGCCACAGGTTGGACAGTCGATGCTGGTCAGCACCATCTGGTTAGGACGCATCCCCCCTTCTTCCGGATCTTTCTCGGCTTTATCGAGCTGCTGAGTAAAATCGCTGAAGAAGTTATCCAGTACCGCTTTCCACTCGGCCTGGTGATTTGCAACCTGATCCAGACTATCTTCCATCTGCGCGGTAAAATCGTAGTTCATCAATTCGCGGAAGTTTTCTTCCAGCCGATCGGTGACGATTTCACCCATTTTTTCCGCATAGAAGCGACGGTTTTCAACGCGAACATAGCCGCGATCCTGAATAGTCGAGATAATCGACGCATAGGTAGACGGACGACCAATACCGCGCTTCTCAAGCTCTTTAACCAGAGAAGCCTCGCTAAAACGGGCTGGCGGTTTAGTAAAGTGCTGAGCAGGCGTCAATTCAAGTAGCGTCAGCGCATCGCCCTTATTCACGGCAGGCAATGTGCGATCTTCATCGCCTTTACGCAGCGCCGGCATCACTTTTGTCCAGCCGTCAAAGCGCAAAATACGCCCACGCGCTTTCAGACGGAATTCGCCTGCGCCAACGGTAAGCGTAGTAGAGTCATATTGTGCTGGCGTCATCTGACAGGCGACAAACTGACGCCAAATTAGCTGATACAACTTCTGCGCGTCAGCCTCCATGTCTTTCAGCGACTCCGCCATGACAGCAACGTCGGAAGGACGGATCGCTTCGTGCGCTTCCTGAGAGTTTTCTTTGCTGGCGTACTGGTTCGGGTTATCCGGCAGGTATTTCTTGCCGAAATTATCGCCAATATAACCACGCACCATGTTGACCGCATCCTGACTCAGGTTGGTGGAGTCTGTACGCATATAGGTGATGTAACCCGCCTCATACAGACGCTGCGCCATCATCATGGTTTTCTTCACGCCAAAGCCCAGCCGGGTGCTGGCCGCCTGTTGTAGCGTGGAGGTGATAAACGGCGCGCCAGGTTTGCTGCTGGTCGGTTTGTCTTCACGCTCCAGTACGCTATAGCGCGCTTTTTCCAGCAAGCTGACGGCGGCAAGCGTCTGCTCGCGATTTACCGGCCGGAATGGCTTGTCGTTCTGATGCGTCACCTGTAGCGGTAGCGCCTCGCCAGACGGCGTCGTCGTATTGGCGTCAATTTCCCAGAACTCTTCCGGAACAAACGCTTTAATCTCGCGCTCGCGTTCAACGACCAGACGGACCGCGACAGACTGAACGCGACCTGCCGACAAACCACGGGCGATCTTTTTCCACAGCAGCGGCGAGACCATATAGCCTACCACGCGATCCATAAAGCGGCGCGCTTGCTGGGCGTTGACCCTGTTAATGTTCAGCTCGCCCGGCTGTTCAAACGCCTGGCGAATGGCATTTTTGGTTATTTCGTTAAAGACTACGCGACTGTAGCGCGCGTCATCGCCGCCGATCACTTCCCGCAGGTGCCATGCAATGGCTTCCCCTTCGCGGTCAAGGTCGGTTG
>OJYG01000317.1_pt1 | contig 20364 bp, 20 predicted proteins | sample 1600841 | NCBI WGS metagenome assembly OJYG01 (sample SAMN04436709, study PRJEB24849) | human gut metagenome | biome: human gut; feature: NICU; material: stool | host: Homo sapiens | place: USA: Saint Louis, MO | collected 2010-09-09
AAAAACTGCAGGAGCGCGTAGCGAAACTGGCAGGCGGCGTTGCGGTAATCAAAGTTGGCGCTGCGACCGAAGTTGAAATGAAAGAGAAGAAAGCCCGCGTTGAAGATGCCCTGCACGCGACCCGTGCTGCGGTAGAAGAAGGCGTGGTTGCTGGTGGTGGCGTTGCGCTGATCCGCGTTGCTTCTAAAATTGCTGACCTGAAAGGCCAGAACGAAGACCAGAACGTGGGTATCAAAGTTGCGCTGCGCGCAATGGAAGCTCCGCTGCGTCAGATCGTGCTGAACTGCGGCGAAGAGCCGTCTGTTGTCGCTAACACCGTTAAAGGCGGCGACGGTAACTACGGTTACAACGCAGCAACTGAAGAATACGGCAACATGATCGATATGGGTATCCTGGACCCAACCAAAGTTACCCGTTCTGCGCTGCAGTACGCGGCTTCTGTGGCTGGTCTGATGATCACTACCGAGTGCATGGTGACCGACCTGCCGAAAAGCGATGCTCCTGATTTAGGCGCTGCTGGCGGCATGGGTGGTATGGGTGGTATGGGCGGCATGATGTAATTGCCCACACCCTGCATCCTTCAGGCTGCAGATGCGTTGGCTAACCCCAGTCACTTACTCAAGTAAGTGACTGGGGATTAACAAACTGGCCGCCTTCCTGCAACCAGAATGATTTGGGTGCTTATCTCCCAGAATTGAGAAACCCCCGGGCAGAAATGACCGGGGGTTTTTCTTTTAGTCATCTTTTTAGTATAAGATTCAGATACGGACAAAACGTCCAGCTCATTGATTATGGGGAATAACATGCACGTGAAATATTTAGCAGGGATCGTTGGCGCCGCGCTGCTGATGGCGGGTTGTAGCTCCAGCAACGAACTCACCGCTGCCGGCCAAAATGTACGCTTTGTCGAAGATAAGCCGGGCGCGGAATGCCAGCTTATTGGTACGGCAACCGGTAAACAGAGTAACTGGTTTTCAGGCCAGCACGGCGAAGAGGGTGGCTCAATGCGTGGCGCAGCGAACGATCTGCGTAATCAGGCGGCCGCGATGGGTGGAAACGTGCTGTATGGCGTAAGTAGTCCGTCGCAGGGCATGTTGTCCAGTTTTGTCCCGACGGCCAGCGAGATGAACGGCCAGGTTTATAAATGTCCGAATTGATATGTCTGAATCGTAACGCCCTCTGAAAGATTCAGAGGGCGATATGGTTAGCGTTTTTCCTGCGATGACGCCATGCGTAGATTATGCAACGCGCGCATGCATTGATCTTGCGTCAGACGCGCTGCTTTACCGGTTCCAAGCGTTCTGACAAAAACCTTACACGGTTTTCCTTCCAGCTTTTTAAGACGCGGGCTGAAATTCAGCAAGCGGCGTGATATCGCTTCAGCTTCTTTAGAGCCTGACTGACTACGGGTCTTAATGATGGTGCCGCAATCATGCGATTGTCCTGCCTCATCCGTATAACGATAAACGAGCGCTAAATAATGGTTATACAGATTATGTTTCCAGTCAGGCTGGTTATAGGTATCGAATTCGATATTACCGTTTTCCAGGCAGTCAGCATCGTATAATGGTAAAAAGTCCAGCATTGAAGAAATACGCAATGCGAGCTCACGCATTTCGGCATTATTAATGGCGTGAATAATAGCCATCACCAGAACTTCAACCTGCCACTCACCGACCTGTAAATCAAGATGGCTACCATTGTGCAGCTTTAACGTAAAGGTTAATACTTTTTCTGTATTATCGCTCAACGCTAAAGATTCAACACGCTGATTAACATCGGCGTTTTCCAGCTCTTCACGGAGTATTGCCGGAATATTCTCATGCATTTTAAGCACATGACTGCTTTTGGCTTTCTGGCGTTTTTCCTGCTCTTGTTCCGGCAGCGAGTGTTGTAAATAAAGCCGGTGTTCAAGGCCGATCAACAAGTCTCGCAGCGCGAGCACAGGAAAGAAAAGCAGTGTTTCTTTATTTCTCAGTGACTTCACCTTAAGCGCCAGCGCGATAAACTTATCATTGTGACGAATAACGCCGGTATTTAGTCCCTTAATCGTTAAGGCCATGTCAATTCTCCACAAATATAAAATAATTAAATGTTTTACTGCAATGTATTTGATATATAAATTGTTTATGCCGTCCTATAAAAAGGAGAACCAGTATAATTCGAAAATGCAGTACACGCTAAGCGAGTCCTAAAACGGACTTTATTGAAAAGAGAGGACCGGAAAGGTGTATTTAACGAAGGTTAGTTTATCCTCGCCAAAGGGTGAGGAGAATCGCGGGGGAGTCTCCTCGTAATATTGCGCGGTAATATTTTTCGTCGTCCCTGACGCGCCCGCGAGGATTAGCACTGCCGAAGCTGTAAATCCAGCGGTGTTTTGCTCGGTTCGCCGCCGATTTCACGCGCCAGTCTTGGCACCATATAGCCGGATACCAGCGTGAGCAGTTCGCGCATGATTTGCCGGGCTTCGTCATCGGTGACCATAAAATGCGCGGCGCCCTGCACTTTATCCAGCACATGCAGGTAATAGGGCATCACGCCGGCGTCAAATAGCGCGTTGCTCAGATTCGCCAGCGTTCGCGCGTTATCATTCACGCCACGCAGCAGGACGCTCTGGTTGAGAAGCGTGACGCCCACGTGGCGCAGTTTCTTCATCGCCAGGCAGAATGCCTCGTCCACTTCATTAGCGTGGTTGATATGGTTCACCAACAAAATTTGCAGACGTGACTGGTCAAAGCGGGCGACCAGTTCGTCAGTAATGCGTGCCGGGATGACGATAGGCAACCGACTGTGGATGCGTAGCCGCTTGACGTGCTTAATGGCTTCCAGTTGCGTGAGCAGCCAGTCCAGCTCATGATCTTTCGCCATCAGCGGATCGCCGCCGGAAAAGATGATCTCATCCAGTTCCGGGTGTGCGGCGATATACTCCAGCGCGACTGTCCAGTTGCGCTTATTGCCTTGATTCTCCGCATACGGGAAGTGACGACGGAAACAGTAGCGGCAATTTACCGCACATCCGCCTTTTACCAGCAATAGCGCCCGGTTTTGGTATTTATGCAATAATCCTGGCACCACGCTGTGTTGCTCTTCCAGCGGGTCGGTGGAGAAACCGGGGGCGACAATAAATTCATCCCGGGACGTCAGCACTTGACGTAAAAGAGGATCGTCAGGGTTGCCCTTCTCCATGCGCGCAATAAAAGCGCGCGGCACGCGGAGGGCAAACAAGCGCCTGGCGTCCTGTCCTGCCCGGAGGTTTTCATCAGCTTCAATCTGTAAAAGATGCAGCAGTTCGTCGGGATTGGTCACAACATCGGCAAGTTGCGCTAACCAATCTTCTCGCAATGGGGTATTTAGGGTTACAATATGCGCCATTTTGTGGCTTAGCTACCAGTTAACAATTTCAGAGGGCCTTATGGCGACTTACTATAGCAACGATTTTCGTTCCGGTCTTAAAATCATGTTGGATGGCGAACCTTATGCGGTTGAATCCAGTGAATTCGTGAAACCGGGTAAAGGCCAGGCGTTTGCCCGCGTTAAGCTGCGCCGTCTGCTGACCGGCACGCGCGTTGAGAAAACCTTCAAATCGACCGATTCCGCTGAAGGCGCGGATGTAGTCGATATGAACCTGACTTACCTGTACAACGACGGTGAGTTCTGGCATTTCATGAACAACGAAACCTTCGAGCAGCTGTCTGCAGATGCCAAGGCTATCGGCGACAACGCAAAATGGCTGTTGGATCAGGCGGAATGCATCGTGACCCTGTGGAACGGTCAGCCTATCTCTGTCACTCCGCCGAACTTTGTTGAACTGGAAATTGTTGATACCGACCCAGGTCTGAAGGGCGATACCGCAGGTACTGGCGGCAAACCAGCCACGCTGTCTACTGGCGCAGTGGTTAAAGTTCCGCTGTTCGTGCAGATTGGCGAAGTGATCAAAGTCGATACCCGTTCCGGCGAATACGTATCCCGCGTAAAATAATTTACGTTATCGGGAAAAATGGTGCAGCGTATGCTGCGCCATCCTATTTTTCGCGCCTCAATGATGAAACGCTTTATCGGCCTTGTCGCGCTGGTTCTTCTTACCGGCACATTATTAACGGCATGTAATACCGCCCGCGGCTTCGGCGAAGATATTCAGCATCTTGGCCACGCCATCTCCCGCGCAGCCAGCTAATCGCTTCTCGTCTTCCTAAAATTAGTCGATCGCCCGTCATTTTCTGGGATGTTGTCTATTATTAAGTTGCTATACACAAACAACATTGGCTAGAAAAGGAAGACATTATGGTTAAAAAGACAATTGCAGCGATCTTTTCTGTTTTGGTACTTTCCACTGTATTAACTGCTTGTAATACCACGCGCGGCGTGGGCGAGGACATCTCGGACGGTGGTAGTGCGATCTCTGGCGCTGCAACCAGAGCTCAGCAGTAATCATCAACGGTACGGCATGGCGTCGTACCGTTAATCGATTTTCTCCGGAAGCATAAGAAAGGGAGAATACCGGTTATCCATATGAAGTTTCATACGGATATTACGTTTATAGGTGTAAACCGTTTTCCCGTGAATGCCAAGCGCATACGCAATCTCTTTATTGCTGGTGCCTTCCGTCCACATCGCGAGCACTTTTTCCTCCTGCGGAGAGAGCAATGGCGTGGCGCTTTCCGGCGCTTCCTGCAGTGGATGAGTATATAGCGCTCCTTTAATTCGTTGTGCAAGCTCATGTAAAGGCGTGTGTTTAGATAACACCGCATGACTGGCATATTGCGGTCTGTACGGCATATTCCCTGACTGTAATAATACCAACGGCGTCATCCTGCAGGCGGCAAAAAATGCATTGATAGGCTGCTCGGGTAAGGCATCGTTGAGAAAACCATATAAATCAGCGATAACCAGATGGGGCTTCCATTGCAGAATATGTTCTTTCGCCAGTATAAGGTTATTCATCCCGGATACCAGCAGTGAAGAACTGAGCACATCAGTGTGATTAAGCCAGGCCTCCATGCCCGTACGGGTAAAGTGGCATCGGTCTATCACTAAAATTTTCAACATAGTTTTTTGCACCCGGAAGTAGTAAAGCACTTTCTTTCCCAGAAGGCGTTCCATCATAGAGAACTCCTGTGGGCGCTAAATGCGAAAACTACGCGGCTTAAAAGGGCCAATTCCCGCCTTTAGACGGAAAAAAATAAAAAGGTTGAAATTCATTTTCTCTCAGGCAAGAATGGCTTTTCATCCGTATACGTTACAGGACGACCTGTAAACGCTATTCTCACCGGGGACGGCCCCATTAATTATCTGGAGCCTGCTATGTCCTGGATCATTCTATTAATCGCTGGTTTACTTGAAGTGGTATGGGCTGTCGGCCTGAAGTATACCCACGGTTTTTCTCGTCTGACCCCCAGTATCATCACCATTACGGCCATGGTTATCAGTATGGCGTTACTTTCCTGGGCAATGAAAACGCTGCCCGTTGGAACGGCGTACGCCATCTGGACCGGCATCGGCGCCGTCGGGGCGGCAATCACCGGTATCCTTCTGTTGGGCGAGTCTGCCTCACCGGCGCGTTTGCTCAGTCTTGGCTTGATCGTCGCGGGTATCATTGGGCTAAAACTCAGTGCGCATTAATTCGTCGCTGACATTGCTACGAACCTGATTGTTTTACCCAAATTAATTTATTGACGTCAAACCCCTCCCGGGTCGCGACGGCCAGCATTTGCTGTTTTATTTCCTCAGAAAGCGTTGGCGTGCGAGAGAGTATCCACAGATAGTCGCGATCCGGGCCGCACACCAGCGCATGACGGTATTCCCGGTCAAGCGCAATCACGTTATAGCCGCCGTAGAACGGGCCGAAAAAAGAGACCTTGAGCGCGGCGCGGTTTGGACTACCGGTAAAATACGCTTTGCCTTCTGTTTTTTGCCACATTCCCCGATCCGGGTTATAGCCTTTATTGATGACATTAATCCCGCCATCGTCACGCAGACTATAGGTGGCCGTGACTTGTTCCAGCCCACGTTCAAATCGATGATCGAGGCGTGCGATCTCATACCAGGTGCCGAGGTAACGTTTGGCATCAAAGTTATTTACCACGGTAACGCCTTTAGGCGGAGTAGGCGAACTACAGGCGACAACCAGAAATGCAGCCGTAACTGCAGCAACGACGGGCAGAATGCGCATAAAATTTTCCTTCCAGTGTTTTTTTCTAAGTGTAGAACCTGGCGGGAAAATGAGAGGCAGGAAAAGAAAAAACGCCCTCTTATCGGGTAGATAAGAGGGCGTCGTGGCAACTTAGAGAGTGATAACGCCAATCGCCGTCACAACGGTCAGGATTGCCGCCAGACCGTAAAAGACCCATTTGCCCGCAGGCACGTGGATTTTCAGGTCATGCATCGCGTGGTGCATACGGTGTAGGCCACACCATAGCGGCAGCACGATCATCAGGAACAGAAAAACGCGACCAATAAAGCTTTGGGCGAACGTCAGTACGCGCTCAAAACTCAGGGTATCGCCCGGAAATAGCCCCAGCGGCAGCATGATGCCAACCAGTAGCACGATCACCGGCGCGATGATCGCGCCCCACATACCGCCTGCGCCAAACAGTCCCCAGAATACGGGTTCATCAGAACGTTTTGGGTTTGGATTAATCATCCGGGACTCCTTACCAGAACAGGGCAACATACAGAATGACTACGGTGACTACCGCAGTGACCACCCAAAGCCCTTTGATGATTGGCTCTGGCCCCATTTTTTCGTCTTTTACAATGATATTGGCCGCCTTCGGCGCCAGTTCAAACCAGGTTTTGGTGTGCAGCAGCGCGGCCGCCAGGGTGATCAGGTTTAAGATCACTACCACCGGGTTTTGTAAAAAGCCGACGAATCCCATCCAGGATTCCGCGCCGTGTTTGAGCGCAAACAGACCGAAAATCAGTTCAATACTGAACCAGACTGCCGGCACCGCTGTGCCTTCGCGCAGCATATAAAAGCGATAAAACGGCAGTTTTTTCCACCAGGTGGACGTCATCGGCCGCACATAGGGTTTGCGTTTAGTCGTCATGTTGCACTCCTTAGCGTGGTTTCAGGGTGGCGATAAGAAAGTCTTTCGAGCTTTCCACTTTACCCTGCTGAATGGCCGCAGCCGGATCGACATGTTTTGGACAGACTTCGGAGCAGTAGCCCACGAAAGTACAGGTCCATACGCCGTTCGGACTGTTCAACTGCGCCATACGCTCCTTCTTACCGTGATCGCGGCTATCTTCGTTATAGCGATGCGCCAGCGTAATCGCAGCCGGTCCGATAAACTCAGGATTCAGACCGAACTGCGGGCACGCGGCGTAGCACAGACCACAGTTGATGCAACCGGAGAACTGGTGATACTTCGCCATTTGCGCCGGGGTCTGGACATTCGGCCCCTGATCTGGCGTGCGAGAGTTGCCAATAATGTACGGTTTAATCGCTTCCAGGCTTTCGATAAAGTGTGTCATATCGACAACCAGATCGCGCTCAATCGGGAAGTTCGCCAGCGCTTCCACCTTCATACCGTTGGTGTAATCGCGCAGGAAGGTTTTACACGCCAGTTTAGGGACGTTGTTGACCATCATGCCGCAGGAGCCGCAGATCGCCATACGGCAGGACCAGCGGTAGCTCAGGTCTGGCGACAGGTTATCTTTGATGTAGCCCAACGCGTCCAGTAGCGATGTTGTTTCATCATAAGGAACTTCATAGAAAGCACTGTGCGGCGCGGTATCGGTTTCCGGGTTATAGCGCACCACCTCAACTTTCAGGTTTTTCATCTCAGCCATTCGCCTTCTCCTTCTTATCGGCTGCTTCCGCTTCACCGCCGTAAACACGTTTGGCTGGCGGCAGGGTGGTGATTTTCACGTCGCTGTATTCCAGACGGGTCGTGCCATCAGCATCGCGGAAGGCGAGGGTGTGTTTGAGGAAGTTCACATCGTCGCGCTCGGTACAGCCTTCATCCAGACGCTGATGCGCGCCGCGGGACTCTTTACGCGCCAGCGCAGAGTGCGCCATACATTCCGCCACGTTCAGACCATGACCCAGTTCGATGGTATACAGCAGGTCAGTGTTGAACACGCTGGAAGTATCGGAGATACGTACGCGCTTGAAACGTTCCTGAAGCTCGGCCAGTTTATCAACGGTTTTCTGCATCAGTTCCGGGGTACGGTAAATACCGCAACCTTCTTCCATAGACAGACCCATCTCATCGCGGATCTTCGACCAGTTTTCGTTGCCTTCCTGGTTCACCAGATTTTTCAGACGCTGTTCAATATCGGCAACCTGGGCGTCGAGCGCGGCGCTATTTGCGGCGCCTGCCGTAGCAGCGCGTTCCATTGCTTGTTCGCCAGCCAGACGACCAAACACCACCAGTTCCGCCAGTGAGTTGGAACCGAGGCGGTTCGCGCCATGCAGGCCAACAGAGGAGCATTCGCCAACGGCAAACAGCCCTTTGACACGGCTTTCACAGTTCTGGTCGGTTTCAATGCCGCCCATGGTGTAGTGTGCGGTCGGACGTACTGGAATCGGTTCTTTAACCGGATCGACGCCGACATAAGCTTTCGCCAGTTCGCAAATGAACGGCAGACGTTCATGCAGTTTCTTCTCGCCGAGATGACGCAGGTCGAGGTGAACCACATCGCCGCGCGGCGTGGAGATGGTGTTGCCTTTACGCCATTCGTGCCAGAAAGCCTGGGATACTTTGTCGCGCGGCCCCAGTTCCATATATTTGTTTTTCGGCTCGCCCAGCGGCGTTTCGGGGCCCATGCCGTAGTCTTGCAGGTAACGGTAGCCATTTTTATTGACCAGAATACCGCCTTCGCCGCGGCAACCTTCAGTCATCAGGATACCGGAACCTGGCAGGCCGGTCGGGTGATACTGAACGAATTCCATATCACGCAGCGGAACGCCGTGGCTCAGCGCCATGCCCATCCCGTCGCCGGTGACGATGCCGCCGTTGGTGTTATAGCGGTATACGCGGCCTGCGCCGCCTGTCGCCATGACCACGGCGTTGGCACGGATTTGCACCAGCGTGCCTTCCATCATGTTCATTGCCACCAGGCCGCGCGCATGGTTGTCATCAACCAGAATATCCAGCACAAAATGTTCGTCAAAGCGCTGGATTTGCGGGAACTGCAGGGAAGTCTGGAACAGAGTATGCAGCATATGGAAGCCGGTTTTATCCGCGGCGAACCAGGTACGCTCGATTTTCATACCACCGAAGCGACGCACGTTAACGCTACCGTCCGGACGGCGGCTCCACGGGCAGCCCCATTGCTCCAGCTGCGTCATCTCAGTGGGACAATGGTGGACAAAGTAATCCACGACATCCTGCTCACACAGCCAGTCTCCGCCTGCTACCGTATCGTGAAAATGGTAGTCAAAGCTGTCATGATCCTGGGCGACAGCGGCTGAACCCCCTTCGGCAGCGACGGTGTGGCTGCGCATCGGGTACACTTTTGAGATCAGTGCGATTTTAGCATTGGGATTCGCCTGTGCGGCAGCAATTGCAGCACGTAATCCCGCGCCACCGGCGCCTATAATGGCAAGATCGGCTTGAAAGGTTTGCACGACATTCCTCCAGATTATTGTAATTTCACCCTCGCGCAGCCAGATAAAGCCTCTGGGTTCTGCGAAGTATGAATGCGTTTCCACTGCTCCTTTATGGGTACAACAGTATAGTCTCAGGGATGTGAGGGAAATTTGACGTGTTCGATTTTTTTAGCGTATCAGAGGGATGAATTATCATTGATTTTGATTAATTTAATTACTAAACCATCTGAAATCACTTTTTTTACCCTCCAGTAGGCGCCCGATACGCCTGCGCAAAATTTGTTTCGCCCGCGCGTTGCGAGTAGACTTCGTGACCTTGTCTTAAACTGGAGAAAGAATCATGAGCGAAACGGCAACCTGGCAGCCGAGCGCGTCCATCCCCAATTTATTAAAACGTGCGGCGATTATGGCGGAAATCCGTCGTTTCTTTGCCGATCGTGGAGTGCTTGAGGTTGAGACGCCCTGCATGAGTCAGGCGACGGTCACAGACATTCATCTGTTCCCGTTCGAAACGCGTTTCGTCGGACCTGGCCATTCCCAGGGGATCAACCTCTATTTAATGACCAGTCCGGAATACCATATGAAACGCCTGCTGGCGGCAGGGTGCGGCCCGGTTTTCCAGCTATGCCGCAGTTTCCGTAATGAAGAGATGGGACGACATCATAATCCGGAATTCACTATGCTGGAGTGGTATCGCCCGCATTACGATATGTACCGCCTGATGAATGAAGTGGATGATTTGCTTCAGCAAGTGCTGGATTGTCAACCTGCGGAAAGTCTCTCCTATCAACAGGCGTTTCAGCGCCATTTGGAGATTGACCCGTTATCAGCAGATAAAACGCAACTGCGTGAGGCGGCGGCAAAGCTTGATTTAAGCAATATCGCCGATACGGAAGAAGACCGTGATACGTTGCTGCAACTGTTGTTCACGATGGGGGTTGAGCCGCATATAGGTAAAGAAAAGCCGACCTTTATTTATCACTTTCCGGCCAGTCAGGCATCGCTGGCACAAATCAGTACCGAGGATCATCGCGTCGCCGAGCGCTTTGAGGTGTACTACAAAGGTATTGAGCTGGCGAATGGTTTCCACGAACTGACGGACGCACGTGAGCAACAACAGCGCTTTGAACAGGACAATCGTAAGCGCGCCGCTCGCGGTCTGCCGCAGCAGCCGATTGACCAAAATCTACTGGATGCGCTGGCCGCCGGTCTACCGGATTGTTCCGGCGTGGCGCTGGGTGTTGATCGTCTGGTGATGCTGGCGCTGGGAGCAGAAAGCCTGGCGGACGTGATTGCTTTTACGGTCGATCGGGCGTAAATCTGAAATTCACTCTTTCGCGAGATAAAATGGCGCAACAAGCGCCATTTTGTAGCATATTTTTTCAATTATCCTCTGTTTGCCACAACATAAGGCTGGAACTTTGATGCCATTTAGGTATCAATCCTGTGTTGATTTTTTTATCGCTGACCTTTGTAAAAAAGAAGGCGGCGTCAATCGGTGAGCGGCGTCTGGCAAACGCGCTCGAGAGTAAGGGATGGTTGAATGACCCACACGATAAAAAAGATGAGCCTTATTGGGCTTATCCTGATGATTTTTACTTCTGTTTTTGGTTTTGCGAATAGCCCGTCGGCGTTTTATTTAATGGGGTATAGCGCAATCCCGTGGTATATATTTTCTGCCTTGCTGTTTTTTATTCCATTCGCCTTAATGATGGCTGAAATGGGTTCCGCTTATCGCAAAGAAGAGGGCGGGATCTATTTGTGGATGAATAATAGCGTGGGGCCACGTTACGCGTTTATCGGCACGTTTATGTGGTTTTCATCGTATGTCATATGGATGGTAAGTACGGCGGCAAAAATTTGGGTACCGTTTTCTACTTTTGTTTTTGGTGCCGATATGACGCAGCACTGGCGTATTGCGGGGCTTGAGCCTACGCAGGTTGTCGGGCTGCTCGCCGTTGGCTGGATGATTCTGGTGACGTGTGTCGCCGCCAGAGGGATCAATAAAATTGCGCGAATTACGGCGGTCGGAGGTATTGCCGTAATGTGTCTCAATTTAGTTTTATTGTTAGTGAGTGTCGCTATTTTGTTATTAAATGGTGGGCATTTTGCACAAGAGATTAATTTTACCTCGTCACCGAATCCGGGTTATCACTCCGGCCTGGCAATGTTGTCATTTGTGGTATTTGCTATTTTTGCTTACGGCGGTATTGAGGCTGTCGGCGGACTGGTGGATAAAACCGAGAAACCGGAAAAGAATTTTGCGAAAGGTATTTTTTTCGCGGCCATTGTGATTTCAATTGGTTATTCTTTGGCGATCTTTTTATGGGGCGTCAGCACTAACTGGCAACAGATATTAAGTAATAGCGCCGTTAACTTAGGGAATATCACCTACATTCTGATGTCGAGTTTAGGCACGACATTAGGTAACGCGTTAAACCTTTCTCCGGAAGCTGCGATGACGGTGGGCGTCTGGTTTGCGCGTATCACCGGCCTTTCTATGTTTCTGGCTTATACCGGCGCGTTTTTTACGTTGAGCTATTCACCGCTGAAAGCCATTATTCAGGGGACGCCAAAAGCGTTGTGGCCCGCGCCGATGACGACACTGAACGCTAACGGTATGCCGGCGACCGCTATGTGGCTACAGTGCGTGCTGGTGAGTCTGTTTATTTTGCTGGTCTCTTTTGGCGGTGACACCGCATCGGCGTTTTATAACAAACTCACGCTGATGGCGAACGTCTCAATGACCTTGCCATACCTGTTCCTTGCGCTGGCATTTCCCTTCTTTAAAGCGCGTCAGGATCTGGAGCGGCCATTTGTTCTCTTTAAAACCAAAGCCTCTACCCTGGTCGCGACGGGTGTTGTGGTGCTGGTGGTGACGTTTGCCAACGTCTTTACCATCATCCAGCCAGTGATTGAAGCTGGGGACTGGGACAGCGCCTTGTGGATGATCGGCGGCCCGATCTTCTTCTCGCTGCTGGCGATGGCGATTTATCAGAATTACAGCAGCCGCATGAGCGCTGATCCGGAGTGGGCGGCGGAGTAAAGGCCGTAGGCCGGATAAGACCCCACGGGTCGCATCCGGCGTTTATTGCCCGATGGAGAACATTATGAATGATAGTTCGAGAGACCCGATTATCACGGAAGATGAGGTTAGGGCACTCAATTTTACTCCGGAAGATATCCTTGAAATAGAAAAGGTTATTCTTTCTTCCGTTCATGTTGCACGTCGAAAGGTTGCGATGGTAGTAGGAATGACTATTGGCACGTTAAGGGATCGCGATGAGGATAAGTGGAAACATGTGTCGGATATTTATTGCGCGTATGTTGTAAGATGCCTCGTATTTCGCGGAGAACTGGTGGGTTACGGCGATTTATTCCGAATGCGCTATAGCGAAATTAACCTGCCTGTTGCCGATCTGGACGCATAATAAGTCCGAAAATGTCTGTGAGTTGCGATGAAATGCCCGATGGCGCAAGCTTATCGGGCCTACAGATTAATTGTCGGCCCGTAGGCCGGATAAGACCCGACGGGGCGCATCCGGCATTTCTTGCCGGGATCATGCGCTACAAACTCCCCGCCGGGCGGCTGGTTTTACCCGCTGACGTTAACGTTCTCCCCGTTTGTTTACCTCCGAGACTCTCCAGACGCATCTGGAACGGTGGGAACGGCATATCAATACCGTGCTCGCGGAAGCCAGCCAGAATCAATTGGTGGATCTCATGGCGTAATGGCATACGGTGTCCCATTTCCGCGGCATAGATACGCAGTTCAAAAATTTGAATACCCTGCTGGAGATCCACCAGAAAGATTTCAGGCGGCGGGTTATCAAGCACCAAAGAACAGCGCTGCGCCGCCGTCAGCAGAATTTGCGTCACCTCTTCGCTATTGGCATCCGCCGGCGCCGGGATGGTTAACACCACGCGCGTAACGGAGTCAGACAGCGACCAGTTGATAAACTGTTCGGTGATAAAGGCTTTATTCGGCACGATAATCTCTTTACGATCCCAGTCGCTGATGGTGGTGGCGCGGGTATTGATTTTGGTCACGCTGCCGGTGAGATCGCGAATGGTCACCGTATCGCCGATACGAATCGGCTTTTCAAACAAAATAATCAGGCCGGAGATAAAGTTAGCGAAAATTTCTTGCAGGCCAAAACCAAGCCCAACGCCGAGCGCGGCAACCAGCCATTGTAGCTTCGACCACTCAATGCCGATCATCGAGAAACCGACCAGCCCGCCAATCAGCATTAACAGATATTTGGTGATGGTCGTGATGGCGTAACCGGTACCTGGCGTTAAATCGAGATGCTGTAATAACGCCAGCTCCAGCAGCGCAGGCAGATTACGCACCAACTGCGTGGTGATGATAAAGACCAGAATCGCAATGAGCACCGCCCCCAGGGTAATCGGCTCCAGACTTTCCACGCCTTGCACCGTAGAGGTGACATCCCACAGCGAAATATTCTCCAGGAAGCCGAATGCCGAGTGGATTTCCGACCACAGTACAATTACCGATAGCAGGGCGATAAGCATCAGAATTGAGCGGACCAGACGCAGCGACTGAGCGCTAATAGCGTCAAGATCGATTTCACTTTCATCGATGTCGACCGCGCCTTCCAGGCTGGAGGAGTGCGCCTGTTCTTCTTCGCCGCGCGCGCGCTGCGCCAACATCTCCGCCCGACGATGTTTGGCGCGGTCAAAAGCCAGTCGGCGTCGTTGGATCAGCATCCAGCGGCGAATGACGTGATAAATAACCAGCAACAGGAACCAGATGGCGACCGAGGTTTCCAGTCTCGCCAGTAGCGCCTGCGCTGTGGCCAGATAACCCACCGCCGCCGCCAGAATCGCGATAAGCGGCGCGCCCATCAACATATTCCACAACAGGCTGTTGACCATGTTGTCGCCGTTGCCTTCTTTATCAAGATAGAGCGGGATGCCCGCTTTTTTCAGACTCAGCGTGACCAGCGCCAGCGCGCCGCATATCAGGATGAAGCAAAGGCGGCCCAACGAGCCGGAAAACTCCCGATCGTTAAGATTATCAAACATGATCACTGCCATAATGAGCGGCACGATCAGCCCAATGCTCATCAGGTAGTAGCGCATTGCTTTCGCTACCCGGTTTCGCGGCCAGCCGAAATGCGCCACAAACAGACCATTAGGGCGGGCAAACGCGGCGCAAATCATGACTACCCACAACAGCGGTACTGTCGCCGTCACGCCATCGCCGATGGCGACGGCCAGCGGATACGGCCAGGCTTCCTGTAGACCATAGCCGAGCGTCGCCCACAAGACGGGCAGCGGCGAGGCGACCAGAATCGACCAGAACACCGTTCGCAGCGTCAGCGAGAAGTGATCCTGGGTGACTTTCCCGACGCGCGAGGCCGAGCGCTCAAGGAACCGGTTGAAGTGTTGGCGTGAATAGAGGCTAAACCCGACCAGCGCCAGCGCGCCGAATAACGGCAGTAGCGTCTCTTTGCTGGTCAGCATCATGATGCTGGCTTTACCTAACTGATTAAACGTATCTAATGAGATAAGCCGACGTAAATCCTGAACCAAATCAACAGGCCAGGAGAGCGATAGCGGGCTAACGTCAGCGGTCCAGAACAGATAACGGTGGGTCGCTTCATTAACCTCTTTAAGCGCATCCTCCAGTTGGCTGTTGGAGACTTTCAGTTTGGTCAACTCCAGGATCAGCGTGTCGCCGCCCTGTAACAAAGAGTTGAGCAGCTCGCGCTGAGTGCGAAGCTGGGCGTCAAGAATCTGGTTTTGCTCGGCGGTCAGTGGTTGTCCATTGGCCTGACGTATTTGCCGTAGCTGCGGCTGTTTATTGAGTAATTCTTCATAGCGCATACGGTGAACGCGTAGTTGCGCCATTTCCGTATCAAGCTGCTGCGGTTTAGGCATCTCTGGCAGACGGGCGACCTGCGCGCGCAGCGCTTCGCCAAGCATGTTGGACACGCCAAGCCATTGCGACTGCTCCCGCAGCGTATTGAGCGCCTGACGCACCTGTAACGTTTGGCTGGTGGCCTGTCGCTGCTGCGAGGCGACCAGATCCATCCGCTGCGCTTGTTGATTAAGCGCCTGTGACAGCTCGCGGTTGACTTTAAATTGTTCGACGATACCTTCCGGCAAACCGGCGCTGTTTTCCGCCAGCAGCTCAGTGCTTTCCAGCGCGCGTTCCGCTTCACGTTGACGCAGGCTGTTGAGCTGATTGCGCAGCGCCTGAAGATACGCATCCAATTGCTGACTCTGTTTTTCCGCCAGCTCGGAACGCAGACGAGCCAGTTCCTGCCGGTTGTTGGCGGACAGTTGCGCCAACTCCAGTTCGTCGACTAACGCTTTTAGTTTGGCGGACTCCGCCTGCATACTGAGACTTTGCGCCTGGCTAAGCGCGGCACTTCCGCCTGCGGCGCCGAGTCGTCGCTCAATCTCATTAAGCTGGCGGCGGGCGTCGTTTTGCTGTTGGGGAAGCTGGCTGAGCGAGTCGGCGATCTCCCTGACGCGCTCCTGCTCCTGTTGCGCCTCGCGGGTTTTATCCAGTAGCTGGCTGCTAACCTGCAAGATCTCCTGATTTAACGCTTCGGTGGACATCTCTGGCGGTACGCTGCGAGGTTCATCGCGCAGATTATTCAACTGGGCGCGCAAGGTGGCGGATAGCTTAGGGAAATTATCAATAACGTGTTGATATTGTTTCGCGCGCTCAAGCGAGCCTTTTCGCTCTTCAAGCGCGTTTAACGCAGTCTGGAGCGCCTCAACGGCTTCCGGCTGAGCGGGCTTCGCCGCTTTTGCCTGCTCCAGTTCCTGCGTGATTTGTTTGGCGTCGGGGGCCGTTGCGGCAAACGCCCCCGTGCTGAGGCACCAGGCCATCAGAAAAGCGATAATCAGGCGCACGTCAGCATTCTCTCTTGATTAGGTGTCGTCTTTTTTATTGTCAACCAGCGGGCTGGCGTCGTGTTCGGCTTTAATTTCTTCTGCCGGCAGCGGAGCAGGTTCTACCTCCGGCGCGACGAATGTTTCGGTCGACGTCGCCAGCGGTTGGCCAATTTTGGTAACGGACAGGCTTGCCAGCGACGCGATCAGATTCACTTTCCCCGGCGCAAATAAGTTGATAACCGTGGAACCCAGTTTAAAGCGCCCCATCTCCTGGCCTTTCAACAAGGCGACAGACCCTTCATGTTCGCCTTCTGGCCAGGTCCAGCGCTTGATGATGCCTTCGCGCGGCGGGGTAATGGTCCCCGCCCAGACGGTTTCGATACTGCCGACAATAGTTGCGCCGACCAGAATCTGCGCCATAGGGCCGAACTCGGTATCAAACAGACAGATAACGCGCTCGTTGCGGGCAAACAGGTTGGGGACGTTTTGCGCGGTCAGATGGTTAACGGAGAACAGATCGCCCGGTACGTAGATCATTTCACGCAGGATGCCGTTGCATGGCATATGCACGCGATGGTAGTCGCGAGGGGAGAGGTAAGTGGTCACAAACGTGCCGTTGCGGAACTTATCCGCCATCAGGTAGTTACCCGCCAGCAACGCTTCAAGGCTGTAATTATGGCCTTTGGCCTGCAAAATTTTATCTTCTTCGATACGACCCAACTGGCTTATCACGCCGTCGGCAGGCATAACCAGGATGTTAGGATCGGTATTGAGCGGACGCACGTCATCACGCAGCGGACGAACAAAGAAATCATTGAACGTACGATAGCTGGCGGTATCCGGTTTTTGCGCCTCGGTCATATCGACTTTGTAATATTTTACGAAGAGATCGATAACCAGTTTTGTCAGCCATCCTGCTCGTTTGCTTGCGCCCCAGCCCGCCAGGCGAGTGAGCCATAGTTTCGGCAGAATGTATTGTAGCGAAAGTTTAAATGAGTTTAACAAGGTAGCCTCCAGGCCATTGTTGTTCCTGAACCGGCAGTTATACCGGTATCCTGAAAAAAGGGGACGATTCTAACGACGCCTAGCGTATCTGTCAGTCGTCCGTATCAGAAAAGTTTTTACGCGTTTTTACCTGCGCCATACTTTCAAGAATTCGGTGATAATTTTCGAAACGGGTTTCCGCAATAGCGCCGTTCTCTACCGCTTCGCGAATGGCGCAGCCTGGATCGGCGTCATGCTTGCAGTCCCGGTATTTGCAATGTCCCAAATAGTCATGAAATTCGACAAAGCCCTGGGTGACTTGTTCCGGCTCCAGATGCCATAAGCCGAACTCGCGCACGCCGGGGGAATCAATGACATCGCCACCATGCGGGAAATGATACAGACGAGCAGCGGTAGTGGTATGTTGACCCAGACCGGAGACATTCGACACATCGTTCGTCAGAATCTCGTTCTGTAAGCCGAGCAGAGCGTTTAGCAGACTGGATTTTCCGACGCCGGACTGCCCGGCAAAAATACTGATGCGACCGGTTAACGCCTCTTCCAGCGGTTTCAGGCCATCCTGCGTATGGCTGGAGACCATCAGCACGCGATAGCCGATATTGCGGTAGATATCCATCTGCTCATTAACGAAGTCCATACCTTCGTCGTCCAGCAGATCAATTTTATTGAGTACGATAAGCGGCTCAACCTGTAGGGTTTCACAGCCGACCAGATAGCGATCGATGATATTCAGCGACAGCTCCGGCAAAATCGCGGAGACGATAACGATTTGGTCAATGTTGGCGGCAATAGGCTTCACGCCGTCGTAGAAGTCCGGGCGCGTCAATACCGAGGTGCGCTCATGCACCGCTTCAACGATGCCTTTTACGTTGACGCCCTCTGCGGCGGCTTTGCCCGGACGCCAGACGACGCGATCGCCCGTCACCAGCGAACGGATAGTGCGGCGGATATTGCAACGGTGAACCTCGCCGTCAGCAGACTCCACATCGGCATGCATACCAAAACGGCTAATGACGATACCTTCTGCAGGCTCGCCAAACAGGTTGTCATCGTAGTCGGCTTTCTCCGCGGACGTTTTTAAACGACGCTGGTGATTGGCGTTCACACGGCGCTGCTGGCCTTTGGAGAGTTTATTTTTGCTCAATCGTACTGGCTCCTGGTCGCCCATAGTGGGCAAAACATCTATGATACACGCAATTGTAGATGAATATAGTCACAGTGAATGTGACCTCTGAAGGGTGGAAAATAGCATGAGTGCCGATGAAAACAACCTGATTTGGATCGATCTGGAGATGACAGGTCTGGACCCCGAGCGCGATCGCATTATTGAGATAGCCACGCTGGTGACGGATGCCAGTCTGAATATTCTGGCGGAAGGGCCGACGATTGCGGTACATCAATCCGATGCGCAACTGGCGTTAATGGATGACTGGAACGTGCGCACCCATACCGGCAGCGGTCTGGTGGATCGCGTTAAGGCAAGTACGATGGGCGAACGAGACGCTGAACTGGCGACGATTGAATTTCTGAAAACGTGGGTGCCTGCGGGTAAGTCGCCGATTTGCGGTAACAGCATCGGTCAGGATCGTCGTTTTCTGTTTAAATATATGCCGGAACTGGAGGCTTACTTCCACTATCGCTATCTGGATGTCAGTACGCTCAAGGAACTGGCGCGCCGCTGGAAGCCGGAGATTCTGGCCGGCTTTACCAAGCAGGGCACGCACCAGGCGATGGATGATATTCGCGAGTCGGTGGCGGAGCTGGCTTACTACCGCGAGCATTTCATTAAGCTGTGAGGCGTAACATGCCGGATGGCAACGCCAGAGCGTCTCATCCGGCAGCTCTCCCGCCACTGAATTACTGCGTAAACCATTTCTCCTGCATTTGTGCATATTCCGGCGATGCTTTCACCTTGTCGAGCGCGGCATTAATTTCTTGCAATAGCGCGTCGTTGCCTTTGCGTACCGCAATGCCTAACCCTTTTCCGTAGTAGTCAGGATCGCTGGCGCGTTCATCCATGATGGCGTAATCCGGATTGTTTTTTAGCCACTTACCAATCGCGGCGACATCGCCAAACACGCCCTCAAGACGGTTGTTTTTCAGATCGGTAAAGGCGTTTAGATAGCTGTCATAGGCGACAGGCGTGATGGCTTGTTGTTTATCCTGCAAATAGCGCTGATGCGTTGTACCGTTTTCCAGACCGACTTTTTTGCCTTTCAGATCGGCAAAAGTGTGATAAGCCCCTTTACGCGTGACGACTACCGCCGATAAACCTTCGTAATAGGGTTGGCTAAAGGAGACCTGCTGCTCACGTTTGGGCGTCATATCCATACCGGCGATCACCGCATCAAACTTTTTGAAGCGTAGGCTGGGGATCAGACTATCAAAGCTCTGGTTAGTGAATGAGCACTCCGCTTGCATCTCTTTGCAGACCGCGTTGGCGACATCAATATCGAAACCAACAATTTTATTATCGGCATCGACAAACTCATAGGGCGCATAGGTGGCGGAGGTGCCAAAATGTAATGTTCTGGCGGAAACGGAAGCGGCGTGAACGGAGAGGCTGGCTAACAGCATGACAATAAGTTTTTTTTTCATCTTGATCCCTGATATCAATTGGATGTTGTGGTCACCGTGCTATTCTTTTTTTGGCGCAGGGTGCTATTCTGATTCTGTGCCTTTAGGCGTGGCGTGAAAAGTTTTTTGTTGCATAGCGCACGCTTTGCTCGTTTTTTGTCTTGTTTGGTGATTTAATCAGCATTCAAACAAAAATCGCGAAAAAATGCGTTCAGGGGCTTGCAGCTAAATGGATTTCTCGTATAATGCGCCTCCCGTAACGACGCAGAAATGCGAATTACGACAGCAACAAATTTGCGGGAATAGCTCAGTTGGTAGAGCACGACCTTGCCAAGGTCGGGGTCGCGAGT
>OJYG01000320.1_pt1 | contig 20229 bp, 15 predicted proteins | sample 1600841 | NCBI WGS metagenome assembly OJYG01 (sample SAMN04436709, study PRJEB24849) | human gut metagenome | biome: human gut; feature: NICU; material: stool | host: Homo sapiens | place: USA: Saint Louis, MO | collected 2010-09-09
AGCATTTGTATTCTCCTAAAGGGAGAAAATCTAAAGTTCCACCGCATATTCTGTTTAAAATTTTTGTCTATGCTATGTCCCACGGCGTGTATTCTACACGTATGATACAACACCAATGCGAAGAAAACATTAATTATATGTGGCTTCTTCAAGGCTATTTAGCTCCTAGTCATATGACGTTCCAATGATTTTTTGCACGTTGAACACTAGATATATTGATGAATCTGTTTTCACAATTAATGGAAGCTATTGGAAGACGTGATGCCTTAACATTCAATGAAGTCTTTATTGATGGAACTAAACTTGAGGCTAACGCCAACAAGTACACCTTTGTCTGGCGAAAAGCCGTGCAGAAAAGACTAGATACATTGCCATCTAAGTTAGCTATATTAAAGCAAGACATCTGAAAAGAATTAGGGCTAGATACTCATTGTATGAATGATGAATGTATATATACGTTCTTAGCCAAAGAAATTGAAGTACAACATGTGGAGTTAGTAAAAGGGAAAGGTAAGCATAAAACCCCCTTACAACGTTTGTTTGAGCGAGCTGAAGCTCTATATGATAAGCGAAAAGAATACGAATACCAATACCAATTGTATATTATGGGTGAACGCAACAGTTACTCTAAAACAGATTATGATACTACCTTTATGCGTATGAAGGAAGACCATATGCGTAATGGGCAGCTTAAACCTGCCTACAATGTATAATTAGCGGTTCATTCTGAATATATTATGGGTGTTGGTATATTCCCTACGCCCAACGACACTAATACCTTAATTCCATTTGTACAGCAATTAGAACAAATCCATAGCCGCTGATTCACATATGTGGTAGCCGCTGCTAGTTATGATAGCCATGAAAACTTAACTTAGTTAAAGAACAACCATTACCTATCTTGTATAAAACCACAATATTATGAAAAAGAAAAAACTAGAGCTTGGACTAAAGATATTAGTAAAGCTCGTAATATGGAATATATACCTGAAGAAGAGGCATTCATATCTGCAAAAGGACGTAAGTTAAAATATGCCTTCACACGTAATGCGAAAAACAAAACTGGATTTATATCTGAACGAAAGGTATATATTTGTGAGTCTTGTAACCGATGTGGATACAAGAAGGAATGCCAACGGTATATGAAACCAACAATAGTTAGTCCAGTAAAACGAATTGAAATTACACCTGCATATGATGCTGTATTGGTAGAAAACCAAGATAGACTACTGAGTGATACAGGTATTCAATTACGAATTAACCGTTCTATTCAAGTTGAAGGCGCATTTGGTGTGTTAAAACAAAATCTTGGGTTAAGACGATTTTTAAACCGTGGTAGTGGAAACGTGCATAAGATGTTATATTTACTAGCCATGGGATTCAATATTGCCAAATTACATGACAAAATACAAGCAGGGCAAATTAATACAACATTATTTACTGCAAAAGAAATTGCTTAAACTCATAAATTTTTAAATAGGCTAAAAGTCTATTTAGGTGCGCCTAAAAACAAAAAAACATCAAGAAAATATAGAATTTTTACAAACTTAATTTTCTTGGTAATTCTTATATTTTGAAGGGGCTGCAACAGAATGCGGTAAAACCGCATTCTGTTGCAGCCCCATGATTTTCCGTTCATTTGAGGTATGAGAGGATGTTATAGATATGTCAAAGAGATGTGAGAGATTTTATTTCATGCGAACTGCTTCAGCAAATTCGTCTTCGGTCATGAGTTTTTCTTCCAAGATGATTTCTTTAATAGAGCAACCGCGTTTGTACGCTTCTTTTACGACCTTAGCACTCTTATCATAGCCGATGTATGGTGTTAAGGATGTAGCAATCATAAGGGATTGTTCTACGAAGAATTTAAGTTTTTCAGGTACGAATTCTACGCCGTCGATGCAGTGTGTAGTGAAGGAATTCATCGCATCTGCGAGGAGGCGACAGCTTTCAACAAAATCATAAATCATGATAGGCATGTACACGTTCAATTGGAACGCACCGCTGCCTGCACAAAGTGTCATGGTTGTATTGATGCCGAATACTTGGGCACATACCATAGCAAGAGCTTCGCATTGGGTAGGGTTAACCTTACCTGGCATGATGGAGGAACCCGGTTCGTTTTCAGGAAGATGCCATTCGCCATAGCCACAGCGAGGGCCAGAGCCTAAGAAACGGACATCGTTCGCAATCTTAAACAATGTAGTAGCCAATGTGTTAAGTGCGCCGTGAGCCATCATGAACGCATCTTTCAAGGATAGGCCTTGGAATTTATTATTCTTAACGCGGAATGGAGCGCCTGTTACCTCTGGCAATACGGTTTCCATAACGTCTAGATATCCCTTAGGTGTGTTCACACCTGTACCAACGGCAGTGCCGCCAAGGGCAACGTCGAGTAGATAATCAGCGTTTTGAAGGAGCATAGTTTTGGCAGTTTTTAGGCCGTCCACAAAGGCGCTAATTTCTTGATCTACCATGATGAAAGTAGCATCTTGTAGGTGAGTACGACCAACCTTTTGCAAGCCTTTGCCTTTTTCTTGCAATTTTTCAAAGGATACAATAAGGCCGTCCAATGCAGGAATTACGCGTTTTGTAATTTCAAAGTACCCGCAGATATGCATTGCTGTTGGGAATGTATCATTTGTACTTTGGCCGCGGTTTACATCGTCGTTAGGATGAAGTGGATTAGCTTCATCTAACTGTTTAGCCCGGTGAGCGATAACTTCGTTTACATTCATGTTTGTTTGTGTGCCAGAACCTGTTTGGAATACGGTCAATGGGAATTCATCATCCCATTTGCCGTCCACGATTTCATCTACTACTTGAGCAATGAGTTTCGCTTTTTCCTCAGTTACTGCGCCACATTTTGCATTGGTTAAAGCACATGCTTTTTTGACAAGCGCAAGCGCTTTGATTTGTTCAATAGGGATGCGGTGGTCACCGATCTTAAAGTTATTGAACGAGCGTTGCGTTTGAGGTCCGTAAATTCGTCTAGCGTCGACTTCGACTGGTCCCATTGAATCATATTCAATTCTTGTTTCCATAATGTTTACAACCTCCTTAAAAGACATGCCGACCTTATCGTCGGTTCCTCTCTATTATATACAGAAAAACGGAAAAATATAATAGAAAATGATAATAAATACCAATTAGATATAATGCGTGCATGGCTATTACCTTTATACATATTTGATTTATATCTATAAATTTGTGTATACATAGCACATATATGGTTATATTTATTGTCAACATCGCTTTAACACGATAAAATGAATATAGCTTATAGTTAGTTTTATTTAATTTATAAGAGGAGGTAAGTACTTATGAAACATGATTTTATGAGCCATGACCTTCACTTGCCGGAACTTACGTTGCGTGGGATGTTATTAGGTGCATTGATCACTCTAATATTTACGGCATCTAACGTATACTTAGGTTTGAAGGTCGGTTTGACATTCTCGTCATCCATCCCGGCAGCCATTATCTCAATGGCAATTTTACGTTTCTTCAAGGATTCTAACGTTCTTGAAAACAACATGGTACAAACGCAAGCATCTGCAGCTGGTACCTTATCTGCAATTATTTTTATCTTGCCAGGTCTTTTAATGCTTGGTTATTGGCAAGGGTTCCCATTCTGGCAAACATTCTTGATTTGCGCATGCGGTGGTTCCCTCGGTGTGTTATTCACCATTCCATTGCGCCGTGCCATGGTAGTGAACAGTGACCTACCATATCCAGAAGGCCGTGCAGCAGCCGAAATCTTGAAGGTCGGATCTCATAATGGTGGTGAAGTTGCTAAATCTGGTTCCGGTATGGCAGACATCGTTTCCGGTGGTGCTGTAGCTGGTATCATCAGCCTTTGTGCTAACGGCTTCAAAGTTCTTGGCGATAGCATGAGCTTCTGGCTTCCAGTAGGTAGCAAAGGGATTACTCAAATTCCATTGGGATTCTCCACAGCGTTGTTAGGTGCTGGTTACCTTATCGGTATCGCATCTGGTATCGCTATCCTCGTTGGTGTTCTCATCGCGTGGGCTGGCTTTGTGCCTTACTTGACTAATGTATTTGCTCCAGATGGTGGTGCAACTGCAAAATTTGCTATGGGTATCTGGAAATCTAAAGTTCGCTTTATTGGTGCTGGTGCTATCGGTATCGCAGCGATTTGGACGTTGATTACCTTGATTAAACCTATCATCGAAGGTATGAAAATTTCCGTTAAATCCATGAACAGCAGCGCTGCTGAACGCGAAACACATCGCATGGATACAGATATGAGCACAAAATCTGTATTGATCGTATTTGCCATCATCCTTATTGGTTTGGTTATTACGTTCTGGGATTTCGTATCCGCTGTACCTATTAGTGCAGGCTTGATGTGGACTCTTGTTGTTGTAGGCGTTGTAGTAGCTTTATTAATCGGCTTCTTCGTAGCTGCAGCATGTGGTTACATGGCAGGTCTTATCGGTACATCTGCATCTCCAATCTCCGGTATTGGTATCCTAGCAACTATTATTTCTTCTCTAGTGGTATACTTCATCGCTTCTGAAAATAATTTGTTTGCTACCGAAGCAGGCGTTCAATTCGCTACAGCTATGGCTATCTTTATGACATCCGTAGTTATCGCCATTGCATCTATCTCTAACGATAACTTGCAAGACTTGAAAACTGGTCAACTCGTTGGTGCTACACCTTGGCGTCAACAAATTGCATTGTTACTTGGTTCCGTAGCCGGTGCTATTGCGATTGCTCCAGTTCTTAACTTGTTATACCAAGCATATGGTTTCACAGGTGCGTTGCCTCGTGCTGAAATGGATCCAAATGCAGCATTATCTGCTCCACAAGCAACATTGATGACTACAATCGCTCAAGGTATTTTCAATGCTAGTATGGATTGGAATTACATCTTGATCGGCGTTGGTGTTGGCGTAGTAGCAATCATTGTTAACTTGATTCTTAAGAGCACAACTGCTTCCTTAACATTGCCTCCATTGGCTGTTGGTATGGGTATCTACTTGCCTCCAACATTGGAAGTACCTCTTATTATCGGTTCTTTCTTGAGCTATTTCGTAGGTCGTTACCTCATCGCTCGCGCTAAAATGCGTGCTGGTGAATTGGCTGAATACGATGTAGAACAATCTAATCGTCGTGGCGTTCTCTTTGCGTCTGGTTTGATTGTTGGTGAAAGCTTGATTGGTGTAATTATAGCTGTTATTATTGTATTGTCAGTTACAACTGGTGGTGGTGAATCTCCACTTGAATTAGTTGGTCCTGAATTTGAAAGTACAGCTGGTTGGTTAGGTCTACTTGCTTTCATCTTCTCTGCACTCTATCTAGTTCGTCGTGTTGTAACTCACAAATTTGATAAAGCAGAAGCTCTCGCTATGAAAGCAGAGCAAGAACAAGCAAAGTAAGAGGTTAACCATGAAATTAAAACAGACTGTTCTCATCATGATGGCTGCCGCATTGCCACTCACATCTATGGCAGCCGCTAGTGAAACGATTCCTGTAACAAAGGATACTGGTGCTGTAGTAGCACAAAATAATCGTCACGATGTGACATATCGTCTCTCTAGCACGGCTACGCCAGAGCAAAACAAAAAATTACGTTCCGTAGCGAATAAAACTGATCGTGGTACTATCGAAGTAGTAGCGCCAAATGCAGATCGTTATATGGATCGTAAAGAGGTAGGCGTATCTCCTGTAGATGCGACTACAGATCATTTGAATCTCGTATTCCCAGAGGTTAAATCTGTTAGCCCTATCGTTGAAAAAGCCATTAATACAACGATTAAGAAATACGTGTCCAAGGTTCAAAATGACACTCAAAAATTGAACGAAAAAGAATCCAATAAAACGAATGTCATCATGTACTATGATGTAAAAACGGATAAAAATGGTATCTTTAGCGTTTTGATTCACACCTATACAATGCGTGATGGCGATGCAAATGGTGTAAATTATGTAAAAGGCTTTACATTCAATACTACAACAGGTCGTCAATTATCCTTGTATGATCTTGGTGGTTTGAATAAGAAGGAACTCGTTAATGCTATCAATAATAATCAACAAGTGAAGGATGCCGTTGGTGCGAATGCTACATTCGACAAAATGCCATCTGAATTCTACACAACTGAAGATTATTCGGTAGTGATGATTCTTCAACAAGATGTGGATACAATCCATAGTGCTGGTACCGTATATGTACCAGTTGGCAATTTGCGCGACCGTCAAAATGATGTGACCAAATAACAAAACTAACTATATGTGTCTGTATTGTTAAACAATGCAAGGTGCGTAGCACCAAAAAGGGTACACAGACTGTTTTATGTGGTATAGAACTTAATACTTACTAAAAAGCCCCTCCGCGATGTGCGGAGGGGCTTTTGTGCGTATTATCCTGTATGAAGAATAGGGGGATAGGACAAAAAAGACAGCCCCGAAGGGCTGCTTAACGGATTATTTGGTTGGTTTTAATGGTAATGGGAATTGGATTGTCGTAGTCGGAGCTTCCTCAGGCGGTGTTTGAACAATTACCTTCTTACCAAATTTCTTTTTAAATGCCTTTATCGTACCAGGTTGTACAGAATCAGCCGTAATAACTAATACAGATGCATCATCTGTTGGTAAAATACTAACGATTTTACCTTGAGGTTCCTTGCTTTGATAAAGCGCCAATGCATCGGATTGGAGGTCTTCTAATTGGGCTTGTGTCAATTTACCTTGGCTTACAATTAATGCATTATCGAGTTGTGGATCATGAGCGTCAGCTAGTGCTGTACGAACTGTATCAAAGTGCTTTTTATCAACTACAGAAACGTGCAATTTACCTTCCTTCCAGAAGAGAGCGCCGTCGTTTCTAAATTGAGTAAAGTCTTGACCATAGTGAAGGGCGTGGATGATGATAGTGGATGTTTTTCGTTCCACTTGTTGTCGGTAGAGCGTATTGTGGAATGCTAATGCTTGTGGTGTTTGTGTCATACGGTAGGAAATTTCAGCCGCCTCTGCACGGGTTACGTATTTTTCTGGGTTAAACATCGTGCCTGGTGCATAGTTGGTAAATCCTAAGTATGCTAATTCACGCACTGCGTCTTGTGCCCAAGGAGCTACGAATTTTTGGTCCCCATACGCTACTTGATCGAGTACAGTAGGGTCATCAGTTGTATAGCCTAGATAATGTAGGTAATTATCTGCTACCACAGCAAATTCTTGGCGGGACATATATTTTTCAGGTTTATATGTAGCATCGCCATAGCCAGAGATGATATTCTTGCGCGCTACCGATTCAATAGCGAGGGCAGACCAACGGTCGGATGTAATATCTTTAAAGTGACTAGAGATGAACGCTGCTTCACCATCATCGGTAATATTGTTAAATAGGGAGGCCACTTCTTCCCGTGTCATTGGTTGATTAGGACGGAATGTGCCATCCGCATAGCCTTTCATCAATTTAGCCTTTGCTACGGCACTAATCGATTTAGAGGCCCAAAAATCACTTGGTACATCGGAGAAGATGTATGGTCGCACATCTTGGATATCCTTTGGAGACGTAACAACGACGGAGCGAATTTGTTGGTTAACAATAGTATTAGCAGGTACAGCAGTTTTGTCTTGTGCAGTCGCTGTTGTATCTTGAACTGTTGCCGTTGTTGTTACAGTATGTTGCGCTGGATTAGCGCTTGGTGTTTGTGCCGGTGTAGCGGCAAATGCCATACCGGATGTAGTAAGTAAAGCGGACAGGATGAGGGCCTGTAATGTGTGTTTTGATACCTGTTGCATATATATCCTTCCTAATTAGGTGGTAAATATACCAAAAACAGCGTTAGATAACGCTGTTTTTGAAGTCCCCTTAAGGACTAAAATATATCGGGGTTTTGTCGCTATTAGCGTTTTACAGTCATTTTAACTTTGGAACCAAATACCTTGGAAATACCTTGTTGTGTTTCTCTGCTTGCAGTGCTAACTACAGCGTATAATTGATTGTTTTCAACGTCTGGGAATACGGCGATAATATTGCCGCCTTTTTCGTTTTTGCTGTAGTAGTTACGGAAATTAGATTCGATAACATCGTATTCAGTTTGGCTGTATTGAGATGGTTCAACTACTACATAGTTGTTGATAGTAGCATTGCCTTGGCTTGCCAAATTAGCTTTTACTGTATCCAAATCGGAATTAGATTTCAAAGCTACATGCAATTGATTGTCTCTCCAGTACATAACACCATAGTCTTGGAATGCTTCTGGTGTTTTATATGTTTTGTTGAGTTGAGTGAATACATTGTTTTCCAATGTTTCTTGTTGTTTTTGATCGAGTGGTTTTAATGTGCTGCGACGTACAGGTCGAACGATGCGTGGAGATTGTTCTGCTTTAGACTCAGAAACCTTGTCAGATTTTTTAGCCTTAGCTTCTTTTTCTATCTTTTTCGCATCAGCATCAACTTTTTTAGCATCAGATTTCACAGCAGCATCAGCTTTTTTTGCATCTGCCTTTGCAGCAGTATCTACTTTCTTAGCATCCGCTTTTACGTCTTTAGCGACTTCTTTTTCAACGGTTTTAGTTTTGTTTTCAACCTTTTCAGCGTCTTGCTTTGCATCTTCTTTAATAGCGGTAGCCTTGCTAGTAGTAGGGGCTGTTTCACCGGTTAAGATGCGGTTTAAGATTGTTGCCGCTTGTGCGCGTGTTACAGGTTGTGTTGGGTTGAAAGCAGTTGTTGCACCGGATGCTACGTAGCCGCGTTGTGCCATGTATTCGATATCCGCTACATATGCTTTGGAAATGCTAGCACTGTCTTTGAATGTAACCTTTTCAGATTTTACAGGTGCATCAGGTTTTATTTTCTTTACTAAATTAGCTGCGGAAGCAACGAATTCTTCACGGTCCATCGCTTTAGCAGGGGCAAATGTGGATTTTGTTGTACCTTCCATAACGCCAGCTGCACCAACTAATTTAATAGCTGTGTTGGACCAACGGTCGCTTTCAACATCGGAATAGGAAACGCCATTTTCTTTTGTTACTAAGTCAGCAAGTTCTTGCTCGTTCATATTGTGTTGCAACACTTTGCCGTAAATGGCTGCTGCTTGTTCACGAGTAATGCTTTTACCAGGGCGGAATGTGTTATCTGCATAGCCTGATAAGTAGCCAGCCTCTGTCATAGCTTGGATAGCATCGCGAGCCCAGTTATCCTTTGTATCTGGGTATACGCCAGCTGGCAATGTTTCTTTAGCCTTTGCAGGAGCCTCAGATTTTTGTGTTGCTTTTGCAGTTGTTGTAGTTTTATCTGTAGTTGTAGTAGATTTAGCTGTCGCTGCCGGTGTAGCTTTCACAGCAGTTGTTTTTGCATGTGTTGTCTTAGCAGTTGTTTTTGCAGCAGTTGTAGTATGTGTAGATGCTTTTGCATTCGTTACAACTGGTGCTTTCGTAGTTGTTGTAGTTTCTGCATGAGCCATGCCGAATGTAGATCCTAGCGCCAATGTAATCGCTAGAGATAAGGACAATTTATTGAGTTTCATGAGAAAGCTCCTTTCAAATTACGTTTATATACATAAATTATAGCACTTTTATGAAATAACCACTACTATAAGAAAATGTAATATATAAGGATAAAAATTAGATGAATAATGGTGAAAGTTACATTTTCATTATAGCAAATGAGAATGGTGCAATTTTGGGACTAAAAAATATCTACTTGATAAACATTTGCAAATAAAGAAAACACGGGAGTTATAGAAAAAATTTATAAAGCAGTATGTGAGTGTGATAAAAATCAATTTTGATTATTACTTTTAGTCATAAGGATATGATTTATACAACCCTAAATACGAATATAGCAATTGCTTGGACATTTATGGTGCCCTTATTTATAATTATATCGAAATGTTCTTTAAATATAACACTTTAAAGATCGTCAATTTATTGTATAGGCTGATAATTTGTGGAATTTTATCGACCTAAATGAATACATATCAAAAATTTTTTTGAGTTAAGTACTAGAAAAGTTGAGGACGAAAATATGAAAATTCATCTTTTCCAACAGTGTTTGATTGATATGTTCTACCCTCATGTTGGCATGGCTGGCGTAGAAGTACTTGAGAGACTAGGTTGCGACCTTGTAGTGCCTAAGAAACAAGTATGCTGTGGACAAATGTTCACAAACTCCGGTTACAATGATGCCGCTATGGATGCTATTAAGAATACAATCGAATGCTTCGAAAACGCTGACTATGTAGTCAGCATGTCTGGCTCCTGTGCCTTTGCTATTCGCGATGAATACCAACACTTCTTGGAAGGTCAACCTGAATGGCAACAACGCGCAGAAAAATTGAGCGGAAAAATTTATGAATTCACTGAATTCATTACCGATGTATTGGGTGTAGAAGATGTTGGCGCACGCTTTGACGAAACTGTTACATACCATACATCTTGCCACGTAACTCGCTTGATGGGTGTAAAAGAACCACCTTTCAAACTCCTTCGCAATGTAAAAGACCTTAAGTTGATTGAATTACCTCGTGCAGACCGTTGCTGCGGTTTCGGCGGTACATTCTCCGTTAAAAACCCAGAAATCAGCGAAGTAATGACACGCGAAAAAGCTTTGGAAATCGCTAGCACTGGTGCTAACGTAATTTCCGGCTCCGACCAAGCTTGCTTGATGAATATTGCAGGTATGCTTGACCGTCTTCATAAAGATGGTGAAATCGATCGCCGTATCAAAGTAATGCATATTGCTGAAATCTTAAACTGCCGCTAAGGAGGAGACGACATGGCACTTATATATGACAATCGCCCCTATAAAACACGTATAAAAGAATGTTTGGCTGATGATTTCAAAGTTGCAGCTATCAAAAAAGCACAAGACGTGTTTTATGATAAACGTAATACAGTAGTTGCGGACGTTCCTGAATGGTTAGATTTCCGCGCAGAAGCAGCTAAACTTCGTGATCACGTTCTTAACAATTTGGATTACTATGTAAACCAATTCGCTGAAAACGCTGAAAAAGCTGGTTCTAAAGTTCACTTTGCATTCGACGATAAAGAAGCGACTCAAATCGCTTTGGATATTCTTCGTGAACGCGAAGCTAAAATGATCGTTAAATCCAAAACTATCTTAACTGAAGAAATTGGTTTGAACGAAGTTCTTGAAGAAGCTGGTATCGAAGTAAACGAAACTGACTTGGCGGAATTCATTTTGCAAACAGCAGTGAGCCCACCATCTCACATCGTAGTACCAGGCCTTCACTTTGAACGTAATAAAATCCGCGAAATTTTCGCTGAAAAATTAGGTTATACAGGTACTGAAAACCCTACTGAAATGACTCACTTCGTACGTGGTTATGTACGTGAACGCTTCTTGAAAGCTGACGTAGGTGTTAATGGTTGTAACTTTGCAGTTGCTGCATCTGGTACTTGCACAATCGTTTCCAACGAAGGTAACGGTCGTATGGCTAGTTCCATTCCTAAGACTCAAGTAATCTTCTTAGGTACAGAACGTATCGTTCCTGACTTCAAAGCTCTTGACGTAATGATGGAAATGTTGAACCGCTCTGCAGTAGGTGCTAAAATTTCCAACTACTTCTCCATGATGACTGGTCCTGGTCGTGCTGGCGAAGCTGACGGTCCTGAAGAAACTCACATCATCATTATCGATAACGGTCGTTCCGGTATCTTGGGTGGTACATTCCAAGAAATGTTACGTTGTATCCGTTGTGGTGCATGTATGAACATCTGTCCTGTATACCGTCACATCTCTGGTCACGGTTATGGCTCCGTATATCCAGGTCCAATGGGTGCTGTATTGACTCCATTGTTCAAAGGTTACGACGTAGCAGGCGATCTTCCATATGCTTCCACATTGTGCGGTGCATGTACAGAAAACTGTCCAGTAGCTATTCCGTTGCATGAATTATTGATGGAACACCGTCATATTATGGCTGACATCGAAAAAACTCGTCCGAAAGCAGAAGAAGCAATCTTCACTGCAGCAGCTAAGATGTTTGGTAACTCCACATTATTCGACCTTGGTACAAAAGCTGGCGCTATCGGCATGAACTTGATTAGTAATAAAGAAGGTAATATGCCTGCATGGACCCAAGCTGTGCCTGTAATGAATGGCTGGACTAAGTCTAAAGAATTGGGTTCCTTGAAATTCAAGAAATTCCGCGATTTATATGCTGAACATGAAAAGAACAAGAAGAAGGAGAAAAAATAATGGATGAAGCTAAACGTAAACAATTTATTGCACGTTTATCTCGTGCATTAGGCCGTGATCAAGAAATGTGCCCTGCCTATGTAGAGGATTTTGATTACAGCCATGGTCCTCAAGAAACTATGTTCAAAGATTTGAATCAAGATCAAATTTTGACAATGTTTAAGGAACAATGTCAACGTGTTGGTACAAAATTCGTTGAAACTACACCTGATAAATTAGGTGAAACAATTTTGGCAGCTATCGAAGACTGGGGCAATGGTAAGATTGTATTCCCAAGCACTCCTGAAGTAGACGAATATAAATTAAAAGAATTATTCGAACAAGATGCAGCTAATAATGGCGGCACTCGTACATACTTCCAATGGGACCCAGCTAAAGGCCGTGAAGAATGTATCTCCAACACTGCCAATGCAGATATCGGTATTACATTCCCATACTGCGGTATTGCTGAAACAGCTACTGTAGTACAAGCATCTGGTGAAGAATCTGGTCGTGCTATCAGCTTGTTGCCTACAACTCACATTGCTGTATTGTACACTGATACAATCAACCCACGCATGACACAAACAATGGAACATTTGGCTGAACGTTACCACAATGATCCAGCTAATTTCCCTACAAATATCTGCTTGATTTCCGGTCCGTCTCGTACGGCTGATATCGAGCTCGTTACTGTAGATGGTGCTCATGGTCCTATCCAAGTAACATATGTCCTAGTTAACAGATAGTCCTAATACTAGAGGCTTAATATAACTAAAGACTGTATAAGGCGATCTTCCGATGGAAGGTCGCCTTTTTGCACCTTTGTATAGAATGTAAAATAGGCATACATTCATTTGTAGAAATTTCGATATAGCACTTGTAAAATTTTCGATATATGATATACTAAGTTCATAACCTATTATTTTAATATGAATTAAACGAGGTGTATTATGAATATTCCATTCTTTACAGATTACCTCATGCTAAGCAATCCATTGAGCATTGGCATTATAGCAGTATTCGTACTGGCGCTAATCGTTATTTATGCATTGCAACGTAAAGGTACATCCTTTGGTAATCTTGTTATTATTGGCACTATTATTGGCGCCGTACTAGGTGTAGCAATTCAAGTTATTGCTGGATTCCCTGATGATCCATCTAAGGTGGTCTACATCAAAGAAAGTACGAAGTGGTTCTCCCTTGTGGGCGGCGGCTTTATCGACTTGATCCGCATGCTTGTTATTCCTATCGTGTTTATCTCTATCGTACACGTTATCTTGCACATGGAGGCAGGGGCTAATCTTAAGAAATTAGTGGTTGCCATGGTGTCCACAAACCTAGGCATGGTGGCTGTAGCTGCTATCGTAGGCCTTATCCTCGGTAATGCTTTTGGATTAGGTCAAGGTTTTGATATCGTTGAGTCCGGTAAAAAAATCCGTGAAATCAAACCGATGGTGGATACATTCCGTGCTTTGATTCCTAGCAATCCTATTCAAGCTGCTGCAGAAACAAATGTTATTGGCATCGTAGTATTTGCCATCATCTTGGGCAGCGTAGCCCGTCTCTTAAAACAAACGGGCACTAATAACATGGAAATCTTTACAAAGTTATTTGATGAGCTTCATCAATTGATTTCCTGGGTTGCCGATTTCATTATTGGTCTTATGCCATACGGCGTAGTTGCTTTATTGGCATCTACATTGGCGACACGTGGCTTGCAAGCCATCCTCGATATGGGTCTTTTCGTAGTATTGCTTTACGTAGGTCTTTTGATTATGTTCGTCGTTCAAGCTATCTTAATTGCTAGCTTTGGTTACAACCCGATTACATACTTTAAAAAAGCGAAGGCTCCATTGTTGTTGGCCTTCACATCCCGTTCCTCTATGGGCGTATTGCCATTGACTGTTGAAACATTGACAAAACGTCTTGGCGTAAATGCTACAACTGCTAATACAGTAGCATCCTTTGGTACTACTGCAGGCATGCAAGGTTGTGCCGGCGTATTCCCAGCTCTTGTGGTAGTTTACATTTCTAATGTAGCGGGTATTCCATTTGACTTGACAATGTACATCATGAGCGTTATCGTTATCGCCATTGGTTCCGTTGGTATTGCAGGCGTTCCTGGTACGGCTACAATGGCTGCATCCGTATCCCTTAGTGGTACTGGTCTTGGTGCATACTTTACATCCATCAGCCCAATCCTTGCAATCGATCCATTAATCGACATGGGACGTACATGCTTGAACGTATCCGGTTCCTTAACAAACGCACTTGTGGTAGATAAAATTATGGGCACCATTGATAAAGATGCGTATAACAATCCTACACAAGGTGAGGAATAATAGTTAAATAATCATATTGATTGTGAAAGCAGCAGACCTAATGTCTGCTGCTTTTTGCGTAGTTGGACTATGTGTTGTAGTAGAATGCATAGATTGTAATGCAATTGAATTTATACCCTTCTTCGGTGCAATCGAAAATAATTATTATTACATTTTGTAATATCAAAATACAAATATTTATATATATAATTGTGACTATGGATACGTTTTCAAGTATTACATAAGCGTATAATGTACATATAAAAGTTTCTATATATGCTTAATAAATATAAGCCAAGAGGTAGTACTATGATTACAGAAGAAGTAAAAGAACGTTTGATTGCAGATTATCCAAAGTTTGAAGATATGACACGCAAGTTTTATAAGAAAGAGATGTCTATTGCGGACTATAAGGGCCAGTCCGGCGCATATGGTAGCTACGCCGAACGTGGTGCTGCTATGGGCATGAGCCGTTGGCGTTTTAATTGTGGTCGTATCAAACAAGAACAAATGCGGTTCTTAGCAGATACTATCCGCAAGTACAATCTTACACATATTCATTTCACAACCGGTCAATGTTTACAAATGCATGGACTCGATGGGGAAACTATTTTACAACTCTTCAAGGAATGTTATGAACATGGCATTTATAATCGCGGTGCAGGCGGCGATAATCCAAATGTAGTAGCCAGTATCTTACGCGGCATTGATCCTCGCGAGACCTTTGACATTTCACCATATGCGGCAGCCATTAGCGAATTTCTTATGGAGCAAATGTTTTATATCAAGATTCCCCGTAAATTTAAGATGGGTATCGATAATGGATTTGATAGCACACCACATGCTACCTTTAAGGACCTGGGGTTCAATTTAACAAAACATCATACCTTTGATGTATATGCGTGTGGTGGTATTGGTCCTAATCCTCGCATCGGTATTCCCGTAGCTCGTGATGTGCAACCTGAGGATGTTTTGTATCATGTGAAAGCTATGCTCATGGTATTTGCAAACCATGGTAACTTTAAAAATCGTGGCAAAGCACGTACCCGTTATATGCCTGCAGAAATGGGGGGCGCGGAAGCTTTCATCAAAACCTATGAAGAAACATTGGCAATGGTGAAAGAGGTTGAAAAATTGACCATTAATCCTGCAGATTATGCTTATGAAATTACGAAGACGGGCAAGCGCGATGATTCGGTAGAAAATCATCGTATTCATCGTCAAAAACAAGAAGGTCTGTACTTTGTAGAATACCACCCAATTGGTGGCGATGCGAACGTTGAACATATATTGGCGGCCCTTGATTATGCTGTTACATTAGACCAAGTGGAGGCTCGCATTGCACCGGATGAAGCCTTGTTTTTCATCAATTTGACCGCTGACGAAGCTAGAAAAATTGCGGAATTAACAGATGATAGCGCACGTGATGATTTTCGTCGTTCCGTATCCTGTGTGGGCTCTACAGTTTGTCAAATCGGAATGCAAGATTCTAATGGCTTGCTAAAGGCTGTCTTTGATCATCTTGAAGAAAAAGGTATCGATACGAAAAAATTGCCACGAGTACATATTTCTGGTTGCCCACATTCTTGTGGGACTCATCAAATTGGGGAAATTGGATTTCACGGTGCTGTAAAACTCGTAGATAAGAAACCACAACCTGCTTTCATTATCGTAGATGGTGGTTCAGAACATATGGGTTCTGAAAGTTTTGGTAAAATGGCAGGGAATATTGTAGCTGCAAAAATTCCAGCATTTATGGAGGCGTTAGCCAATATACTTAATGAGGCACCAGAAGCGGATTTTGGTTCTTGGCGATTGACTCATAAGACTCAATATATGGAACTTGTAAAAGCATTTGAGTAAATATGCTTTCCGCTTGTGATAGGGCCCCAGCAATTGAGCAGATATTATGTCGTTTGCTATGGGGCCCCGTTTCACTACGACAACTTAATTAAAAATAAAACTAGGTATCTCCTTGCTCCGTCCTTCGTAAAGTCGCTGCAGAAATACCTAGTTTTATTTTTATAACACCTGCTATGAATTAGTCCCATAGCAAGCGACTATTCTCTCTATATATTGCTGGCTCCCCGTCACAAGCTACATTTGATCTTTACTCAATATGCTTTTATGTGATGGGGAAAGGGAGAGACTAGCCTTCGGCTAGTCCTTCCCCTACGGTGGGCATGGCATCACTACTCTAAAGCCTAGCCGCAGGTTAGCTTCTTCCAGATGGAGGGCGTGGCGCCATTAGTTTAAAGCCTTTTTATATAAATCAATCGGGTTATCTAGGTGTTATGTGTTTAAAGTGTGTAGTTCTATTTTGATGGGACGCCTTTATAAATATGGTTATAAAAAAGTACGAATATACTTGTGCAGCGACTTTGCGAAGGACGGAGCAAGCAAGTATATTCGTACTTTTTTAACTAGGTTGTAGAAATGAAATGGGGCCCCATCAAAATAGGGAGAATAACCTTGAAAAGCATATGTTGCCTAGATAACCCTTGATTGATTGTGTTATAATAGGCTTTATAGTAGTGTTTGGAGGATTTATCAGATGTTATTTACCGTCAATACAGAAGTCTGTACACGATGCGGCCTTTGCGTAGCTGACTGTCCGACAGGCTTGCTAGTGATGTCCGAGAATGGGCCTGTGACTGGCAAGGGAGGTTGTATCTCCTGTGGGCATTGTATTTCCGTATGCCCAACGCTTGCTCTTGATAGTGATATGACACCACGTAAAGAGCAAATCGATATCACAAAAGAACAAAAATTAACGCCAGAGCAAGCTGAGTTATTCTTGCGCAGCCGTCGTTCCATTCGTAATTATCAAAATAAACCAGTTCCTGCTGAATTGATTCGCAAGGTATTGAATGTGGCTCGTATGGCGCCAACTGCGACAAATACACAAGGAATTTCATATATCGTAATTCGTGATAAACAAAAATTACGCCGCATTGCAGATCTCGTTCTTGAGTGGATGCATTTAGCGGCAAAAACTGTGCCGATTATGCGTCTTTATGCTCGTGCAGCACAAGCTGAAGTGGATAAAGGTAAGGAATACATCTTGCGCGATGCGCCTGCGTTAGTAGTGGCTATCGGTTCTAAAAAGGATATTCATCGTACTCACGATAGTGGTCATTCTTGCTTGTCTTATGCAGAGTTGTATGCACCAACATTAGGATTAGGTACTTGTTGGGCAGGCTTCTTTGAACATGCTGGAAAAGCAGAATATGAACCATTATTGGAGCTATTAGGTGTACCTGAGGATAAAATCATTGCTGGTGGTATCTTAATGGGCTATCCAAAGGTTCGTTACCGCAATATTGTGGAACGCCAACCATTGGATGTTACATTCGACACTGAAGAATAAACGCAATTGATACTAAAGAATAAAATAAAAGCGATACTCTAAAAAAGTTAGAGTATCGCTTTTTGTTAGTTTGCAGAGGTAATACTACCTTTGAAAGTATCGTTGATGAATTGTTTGATTGCATCAGATTTGTAGATGTCTGCAATTTTTTTGTATGTTTCGTTATCTTTGTCTTGGCTACGTACAGCAAGTATCATAACAGCTAATGGTTCATCCTTTGGCTCTAAGAAGAATCCTTGTTTTTCTACATTGAGGCCCGCACTTTGCACATAGTTCATAGGGATAGCTGCTACAGCTACATCGTCAAGGCTACGAGGCAATTGTGCGGCTTCCAGTTCTTGGATCTGTAGGTTTTTAGGGTTAGATGTAATATCTGCTACTGTTGCTTTAAAGCCAACGCCCTCTTTCAATGTAATGAGACCCGCTTTAGCAAGTAATGCGAGACCGCGACCGCCGTTTGTTGGATCGTTAGGAATAGCTACGATAGCGCCATTTGGTACATCTTGTGCACTATGTACAGAGTTACTATACAATCCCATAGGCATTAAAATCGTTTTGCCAATAGCTACAAGGTCGGAACCATTTTGTTTGTTAAAGTTTTCCATAAATGGAACGTGTTGGTATGCGTTGAGTTGGATATCTCCATCAGCCAATGCTTTGTCTGGTGTTACATAATCGGAGAATTCCACAACCTTAAGGTTAATACCTTGCTTTTGAGCCTCTTTCGCAACTGCTTCTGCTACTTGAGCATGAGGGCCTGCAGTAGCACCAATTTTAATTTCCTTTGGTGTCTGACTAGATTGATTTGTATTTGTGCCACAGCCTGCGATGGCGAATGCTAAAACGCCAACGAGAAGAGGGGCAATAAATTTTTTTAATTTCATGTGAACATCCCTTTCTATATACATATAATAAAGATATCCTATCACGTGAATGGGAGTTTGTATATAGAGCAAAATATACTGGTTATCTATAGATTAAAACTATGGCTTTCAAATAGTTGTAAAAATGGGTTATTAATATATATCTAAAAAAATCGAAATATGATATAATACATATAAGTTTTATACAATTAAAGTGGTGGAATAGAAATATAATACTTAGGAGGTCTTTATGTTTAACTTTGATTTTTACAATCCAACCCATATCGTATTTGGTAAAGATCGTTTAGGTGAATTAGATACATTGGTTCCAAAGGATGCAAAGGTACTCATTACTTACGGCGGTGGATCCGCTGTGCGCAGTGGTCTTATTGATCGTATTGTGAAAGCCCTTGGCAACCGCAAGATAGAACAATTCGGCGGTATTGAGCCTAACCCATCTCTTGAAACGTGTGAACGTGCGGTAGCTTTCATTAAAGAACATGGCGTAGATTTCGTTCTCGCTGTAGGCGGCGGTTCTGTAGTAGATGCTACAAAATTTATTGTTATGGGCGCTACTTATGATGGCCCTGTTATTGAGGTTATGAAAGCAGGTGTACCAGCGGTTCCAGTGGAAATGGTGCCAAATCCATTGCCATTTGGTACAGTTATGACACTGCCTGCTACGGGTTCCGAAATGAACAATGGTGCAGTTATTACTTATGGTGATGGTAAATATCCTGTGTTCAGTAACTTAGTATTCCCTAAGTTCTCCATGCTCGATCCTACGTTGACCTTCACATTGCCTGAAAAACAAGTCAAGAACGGCGTCATCGATACTTTCGTACATACGACAGAGCAATATTTAACATATCCTGTAGAGGGCCGTATTCAAGACCGTTTCAGCGAAGGTATTTTGAAAACTATGATTGAAATCGGCAAAGAAACGGTAGAAAATCCAGAAAACTACGATATTCGTGCTAACCACGTGTGGGCTTCTACCTTGGCGTTAAACGGTTTGATTGGTGCAGGTGTGCCACAAGACTGGGCCACACATCTTATCGGTCATGAGTTAACTGCGGCGTACCATCTTGACCATGGGATTACATTAGCTATCGTATTGCCTGCATTATTAGAAGTGAAAAAAGCAGACAAGCTTGAAAAATTGGCACAATATGCTACACGTGTATGGCATATTACAGAAGGCACAAAAGATGAAAAAGCAGATAAGGCTATTGCTAAAACGCGTGAATTCTTCGAGTCCCTTGGCGTATCTACACATTTGAAAGATTATGGTCTTGGCGAAGAAGCAGTTGATAAAATTGTGAAACAATTGGAAGACCATGGTATGACTCGACTTGGTGAAAAAGGTGATGTCACACCAGAAGTGGCTCGCGAAATTTTAACGCGTGCCTTATAATTAGTAGAATAGTGTATATATTAGGGGCTGTAACAGAATGCGGTTTTACCGCATTCTAGTTGCAGTCCCTTTAAAAT
>OJYG01000324.1_pt1 | contig 20084 bp, 16 predicted proteins | sample 1600841 | NCBI WGS metagenome assembly OJYG01 (sample SAMN04436709, study PRJEB24849) | human gut metagenome | biome: human gut; feature: NICU; material: stool | host: Homo sapiens | place: USA: Saint Louis, MO | collected 2010-09-09
AACTTGTTTTCACCTATTAAAAAAAGAAATGAAAATAAATCCAATTATAAATGATATACCAAATAGAAGCTATAAAAGTATATACATTCCATGATATATGAAAGAAAATCTGGAGTCGTATATTTTTACAATAACGATAAAATAGAGACATTGCAAACCCACTTAAGAAATAAAAGCTGAGATTGACCCAATCTCTTTGAAGTAAGACCATATGCCCCAATGCAAACAGACTAGCTGAAAATAAGACATCTAAATAATATTTTGACTTAACAAAAATACGAGACATGACATAACCTCGGTAAAAGAGTTCCTCAATTATTGGAGAAATCAACATTGTTATCAAAACGCTACAAATCTCAAATAGTTTACTCCCAGTCCAAATACCAACCTTACTATAAAGTTTTGCATTCATGGTTGTCCGAGCCATATACTGCACCAGCTCTTGTCTAATATGCGTTAAGAAGTAAAATATAAAACACAAAGCAAGCAACCCTAGTATATCTCCTCTACGGATCTTTTTCTTTTTAAAAATAGAATATAAATTTGCTCGTTTCAAGAGATAAATGATGAAGAATAGCAACAAAATCTCTTGAACCAACACCATCACACCAACTGCATCTAAATTCCACTTAAACAAAATAGCAATATGAAGCGCTACTGTTTCCGGAAAGCCAGCTAGCAAAATAGTGAAAAATATTAGAAAAATAAATGAACATGCTAGTTTCTTCATCACGTCTCCTGATTTTAATTATGGACGAACTCCATATGCCCATGCAGTCATACGTGCGTGTAAAGCTTGTGGGCTTAATGCTTGGCTATAATATGATGGTGGCGGAAACTCACCACGATATGCTTCAAAAGTGTATCCACCACCGTTATAGTTGGCTAAGTCTTGTTCCGACAATTATCTAAATGTTAAATGATTCATAGATATTCCTCTTTTCTATAATTTATTTTTGTAACGTTACATTCTCATTTTATCAACTTTTTATAAAAAATTTCCGGAAAATCCTGAATGGTAATTCTGATGTCCTGAATGGTCAAAAATATCGTTCAGTACATATGACGACTATTTAAGATTTTGCTCATCCATACATCATATTATATGGTAAGATAATTCTACAGGAGGAAAAATTATTATTGTCGGAGAAAATATTGATTATGAGCTATTATTTAAAAATCACTATCTCGTTTTTGGTGTGATTGACAGAACAAACGATCATTCTCTGAAATTCTTCAAACAACAAATCTGGTTTTATTTGGAAGGAATTTATAGGTAATTTTACTATAACAGAAAAAAACGAACCTAATCAGATTCGTTTTTTCTATCTCATTGCACACCTTATTTTGCTGCTGCGTACAATTCATTAACCTTATTCCAGTTGATGACTGAGAAGAATGCTTTGATGTAATCTGGACGAACATTGCGGTACTTCACATAATAAGCATGTTCCCAAACATCAATTCCTAAAATTGGTGTTTTCCCTTCAGAGATTGGTGTGTCTTGATTAGCAGTTGAAGTCACTTCTAATTTACCATCATTATTGACCACCAGCCAAGCCCAACCTGAACCAAAGCGACTTGCCGCAGCTGTTGTAAATGCTGCTTTGAAGTCATCAAATGAACCAAATGTTGCTTCAAGGTCTGCTGCTAATGCTGCTGATGGCTCTGTCTTTTCTGGTGTCATCAATTCCCAGAAAAGAGCATGGTTGAGATGACCACCACCGTTATTGATAACAGCTTGACGAATATCCGCTGGAATAGTTGCCACATCTGACAAAAGTTGCTCCAAATCCTCACCGATTTCAGGGTGTTTTGCCAGAGCTGCATTTACATTATTGACATAAGTATTGTGGTGTTTGTCATGATGCAAGTGCATCGTTTCTTCGTCAATATATGGTTCCAAAGCGTCGTAAGCATAAGGTAGATCAGGTAAAATAATTGCCATTGGTTTGTTCCCCTTTTTCAGTTTATATGAAAATGATAACGTAGAGCTACAAAATTTTCAACTTATTTGCTTATAAGTTGTGGGTAGCAATCTTTAACAAAGCCAAGTCAAATAAGTAACTTTTCTCATAAACTCCAGACTTGATTTGGTAATCGGTTTCAATCAAGCAAGCAAGTACTTTTTTTAGAAAATCAAGCTGTAAAGATCGCACATCACGCAAAGCATATTTGATTTGAAAAGGATTCACCTTTCGTCCTAAATAACTGGACAAGTCTGCTACAATCTGACTTTCATTACGTCCATTTTCAAAGAGGATTTTCACTTGTGCAAATATACGAAACTGTCCCAACATAATCGCAATCAGCTTAATTTCATCTTCACCTTGCAATGTCAAGTCTCGCACCAGACTTCTTGCCGCATCTACCTTTTGATGCAAAATCATCTGGGTAAGATCAAAAATATTATCCTGTAAAGTTTTTGGAATTGCTTCAGCAATGTCATCGCTTGTAATGATGCCATCTTTTTTATAATCCTTTAAAAAAGCTAAGTTTTTACTAATTTCACTAAAATCAAAGCCGGATTTGACAAACAATTCCTCGAAAACTGGTGAACTAAATTCTAATCCTTGTTCCTGAGCCAACTTACTAAAGTATGCCCGCAGCTCCTGCTCTTTTGGCTCACTTGCTTCAAAAATTTCACCATCTCGCTTGAGCAATTTTACAATTCGCCGTTTACTGTCTAACTTCCCTTCTGCAAAAATGACTAATTTTGTCGTATCTGCAGGATTTTCCAAATATTGCTCAAAAGATTTTAGCTCATCATCCGTCAAATAGCATTTTTTAGCTGTTGTCACATCCAAAAAATGATCCAAAATGACGATCTTCTCTTCAGAAAAGAAGGGCAAACTCACTAGATCAATCTCCACATCTGGATAAACGGCTTCTTTCATATCAAAGTAAGTCATATTTAAATCTGCAGCATCGTATTGAATTTGACGTAAAAATTGTGATTTCATCAATTCAAATTGCCCTGTATCATCACCAGTCAAAATCGTCAAACTAGGTAGATTTGTCAGATTTACAGCTTTGCACTCTTCAATCGCTAACACCATGATCTCCTTTTATAAATTTACGTTTCTCTCTTCACGTGTTGTTTATTCTATTAAATTAAATACCTTTATAAATCTCAACTAAGTGCTGAACTTTAACAAGAATTTGCTGTTTTTTCAACTCTCGAGCTCCCTTACGACGAGAGGTTGGTGGAATGATTTCATCCAAATCTGTTCCACTATTTTCCGCATAGCCCCGTTGAATCGCCCGATCAATGAATAATTGATAGCCATCTACTAGCTTTTCAGACTCTGCCAATTCACGAATAGCGACTGCTTTACGTTCTTTACCATAAGCATAGAATGCATTGATAATCTCATCATGATCTTTCAGATTCGCTAAATCAGTATCATTGATAAATCCAATAACCAACTCTTCTTTGGCACGAATATCAATACTAGAACGAATCACACGACTAACTTCTGCTTTCATTGCCTCTTTGGACTCAGAATTCTTAGATTTTTCAACAATCAATGCCAGAATATAATCTAGATTAATCTCATCTGTTTTTAAGAGTTCAATTTCAAATTCAACATCTGAAAGGTCAACCTCTAAATCTTTGCTCTTTCCATAGTTTTTAAGGTTTAAGAATTCATCTCGAATTTCTACATAAGCACTCTTCAAATCTTGGAGATATCCTTCTGAGATTGGTTTGTCTAACTCTTGGAATTCATCGTAGTTTCTGAGAACATTGTCTAGTTTCAGCAATTCACCGAATAGCTTGACAAACTCTTTTTTATCATTTTCTGTTTTAATTTCTTGTGGATTTGGGAATCTCTCAAGAATTTCCCGACAGACTTCTGTATATCCTTTGACCTCGATACCCGTTACTTGATCCACGAAACCATCCATGTATTCACTAAAGCTTTTTTCTAAGATAATTTCAAGCTTATTTGTGTCTCCAAAAGTCTTAATAGCTTCTTGCGTAGCCTTTTCTAAATCACGGAAACAAACAATATTTCCAAAAGGTTTAACCTTATTAAAAATTCGATTGGTTCTCGAGAATGCCTGAATCAAACCATGATAACGTAGGTTTTTATCGACAAAGAGAGTATTCATAGTCGGAGCATCAAATCCCGTCAAGAACATTCCCACTACAATTAGAAGGTCCACTTCCTTGGACTTAACTCGTTTAGAAAGGTCACGATAGTAATTTTGAAACTCTTTACCATCGGTTGAGAAGTTGGTCTTGAACATGTGATTATAGTCATCAATCGCCCTAGAAAGAAACTCTTTAGAAGATAGAGGCATAGCTGTATCTTGAGGTTCTAGCTCTTCGTCTTGAATTTCTCCATAAGCAGACTGTTCTTCGTTAGGTGCAAAGCTAAAGATGGTAGCAACTTTCAAACGCTTAGCCTCTGGTAAAGCTGCTTGTTGTCGATGGAGTTCGTCATAGTATAACTTAGCAGCTTCAATACTTTGTACTGCTAACATGGCGTTAAATCCAGACATCTGTTTTTGTTTATGGGTATAGTGTTGATTTCGGTGCGTTTTGGTATTATAAACTCTCAACAGGTAGTCAGTGATTGTCGCTATCCGCTCTGGATGGAGAAGAAGTTCTTTCTCCATCTTTTTGAGTTTCTTCTCATCAAGCTCTTGACCGACTGCCTTTTCTGCGTCTCTATATTTATTGATTTCAGGCTTGATATAGTTATAGTCAACCTTGAACTTCAATACTTTTTTATCTCGAATAGCATCTGTGATAACGTAGTTATGAAGTTGTTCTCCAAAGACTTCTTGTGTCGTTTCACCCGTCAAGCTATTTTCTGGGAAAATCGGTGTTCCTGTAAAGCCAAATAGAGCATACTGTTTAAAAGCCTTCTTAATACGCTTTTGCGCCTTCCCAAACTGAGAGCGATGACATTCATCAAAGATTAGAACACATTTTTTACTATAGATTTCATGGTTTGGATTCGCAGTTATAAATTTATTTAACTTTTGAATGGTTGTGACAACGATTCGATCATCATTTTCTTCGATACTTCGTTGAAGCTCTTTGGTATTGTTGCTACCATTGACTGAATTTGGCTGGAATTTTTGATACTCCTTCATGGTCTGATAGTCAAGGTCTTTTCTATCGACCACAAAAATCACTTTGTCAATGTAGTCCAACTCTGTTGCCAAGCGCGCAGTCTTAAAGCTAGTCAAAGTTTTTCCTGACCCCGTTGTATGCCAGATATAGCCACAAGCATTGATAGTGCCAAAGTTCTTCATTTCATTGGAAGAATGAATCTTGCGCAAGATACTCTCAGTTGCTGCTATCTGATAAGGGCGCATGATGAGCAAGGTATTATCAGCATCAAAAACACAATACTTGGTCAAAACTTCCAAAAGGACTCGCTTACTTAAGAAAGTGACAGTAAAGTCTTCTAGGTCGTGGATTGTTTTATTCTTGCGGTCTGCCCACTCACAGGTGAACTCATAGTGATTTTTATTTTGAGCAGTCGTATTTGCAAAGTAGCGTGTATAAGTCCCATTCGAAATCACAAAAATCTGAATGTATTTGTATAAAGAATTTTCGCTATTGAAGCTTTCCTTGCTATAACGGTGAACCTGATTAAAGGCTTCTTGCAGACTAACTCCACGTCTCTTTAATTCAATCTGAACTAAAGGGAGGCCGTTTACTAGGATGGTCACATCATAACGGTTGGTATGACTCCCCACCTGGGTCACTTGATTGATGACCTGCATGCTGTTGTTGTGAATGTTTTTCTTATCAAGGATAAAAATATTTTTAATCCGTCCATCATCAAAGACAAAGTCGTAGATATGATTTTCTTGGATTTTTCGTGTTTTTTCAACTAGTCCTTCATTGGGACAGTCCAGATACTCCACTACAAAGCGATTCCACTCAGTCTCCGTAAAGGTTACCTTATTAAGTTTTTCAATTTGGAGCTTGGCATTTGCTAAAAGCTCTTTAGGTGTATGAATATTTAAGCGTTCGTAGTTGAGATGATTTACTAAATCAGAAATCAACCGATTTTCTAAATCTGCTTCTGACTGATACTCTCTATCCGTGCGATACTCTGGTTGATACTCAGCCAAGAGAATCCCTTCATTTGTTTCCGCAATTACTTCATGCACTTTTGAATAATCAACCATAGTCTGCTTCCTTTTATTGTATTAATTGAGATTCTTTCTCAAGATGATTGAAGATATTTATCTAGTGAAGTTTAATAATTGTTCCCGCCAGTATTCATACTGTTTCTGTCTCTGTTCTATCTCTTTAGGAAGACCTTCTGAAATAGAAGTGGTTAGGGTGTTAAAATTGTCAAGAATGGAGACGATTCTTTTTTGTTCAGTGAGAGGTGGAAGAACAATTTCAAATTTTTCCATCTCCTTCGAATTGATACGAATAACTTTTGTTCCAGTTACTTTTCTTTCCTTTTGAGATTGAAAAGATGTAGACCGGAACCAATAATTTAAGTAACGTGAGTTTTGATTCGTTTGAATGATATAACTATCTCCAGAAATTCCAATCTCTTCTTTTCCTTCCCAAACAATCGATTTCCCAACATCTTCAACATTTTCAGATGTTGTTGCCATTATCAAATCATTAGGATTGGCTTTTTTTAACTTTTTGAACACTATTTCACTAGTTTTAGAAAGAGTTTCAACGACTGTAAAATCGTATCTAGTGTAAATTTGTCCGTAGTGAATAACAGATTTCCCAATTTCGGTAAAATCTTTCTTCTGAAGTCCATTTCCTCTTACAAATTCACAAATTGTTCTCAACTCCACTCGAATTGGGCCAAATACCCACTGTAAAAGCTTGATAATAGCGGAGTTGTCCCACTCCTCTACTCTACTCTACTCTCAGTGTACTCGCCTTCGGCGACAAATGTCAAGAGTTTTTCTCTAAAATATTCATACTGTTTTTGACGAAGTTCAATCTCTTTGGGAAGTCCGATGTTTAGGTCATTACAAACCATATCAAAATTGTCTAGAACTTGAACAATACGAGACTGAATTTCAAGAGAAGGGACTGGAATTTTCAATTTCGAAAGTGCACTACCATTCGTTAAAGCTCTGGTTGTGTAAGTACTATACCGCACAATATCCCTTCGAAAAGTAGTTGATTCAAAACAATATGTACAGTATTCAGGAAGCAATAATTTTGTAATCGGTCTCGCTCTCAAAACAAATCCACTAAAAACTCCGTCTTTAACTTCATCTAATAATACGGAAGTTTTTCCAATTTCTTCTTGTGTTTCAGAAGTTCGTGTAAAAAAGACATCCCCTCTTTGAACACCATAACGTTCTTTTTCCTCAGGACTTACTCTAACTTTTCCTCTCAAAACATTCGCTGATATTTTATTGTTCCTGTATACATCAGTATAATTAACTATAGGTGTTCCACTCCCAAAAAATTCTTTTCCTTTGTTCAATCCATTCTTAAAAACAAATAATTCTCCCAAAGTCTTCCACTCCACCTGATATACTTTATTGTTCGCCCCCCCCGAACCATCTTCATCAAAGTTCAAGAGATAATCTCTAAAATAAGAATATTGCTTTTGGCGTAAGGTCAATTCTGAGGTCAATTCTGTAACATACCCAGTCATTTTGTCAAGTATTTGCACAATTTTTTCTTGAATTTCTAGGGGTGGGATGGAAATTTTAATTCGTAAAATTTTTTCTTTTGAAATTGAATAGGGCACTGCTGTTCTATTTGATATTTCGTATAAATATTTGTATTATTTTTTAAAAAATAATACAAATATTTATTCAAAATAGATTCTTTTGGGTAAACTGAAAAACAGACATCATTCGCCCAAAACTTTTCCGTTTGCCAATTAACGTACCCTGCTGTTCCATACTGAGCAATTGTTATCGTATTTTTTTCTCTATTATATTCATTGGTGTATCCCATAAAACTAGTGCCACCGCTAACGACGGGATACCCTTCTTCTAGAAGTTCCTTCTTAGTTATTCTAACCCCTCTGACAATTTCACACACTTCCCCCAACTCTTTCCACTCAACGGAACAGTTCTGGATTTCTTCTAGAATATTCATCAGTTACCTCCTTCCTTGGCTAGATTTTCAATACTTTTGATTTCCTTGAGGTAATCTTTTTCAACTTGACTGAGGGTCTTGGCTTGGTAGCTCTTATATTCCTTATCTACCTTCTGCTTCATCTGTTCACGAGAGATAGAACCACTATTGTCCAGCAAGGCTTCTCCAGTAGCCAGAAGGATACGGTCTACATGTGTCACCCAGTCAGCCATAGTCATGACTTCTTCTCGCTCTGCCTGTCTTTCCGCAAAGTCTAGGTATCCTGATACAAGCTGATTAAGCCCACGGAGTTCCTTTTCTGTCAGATAGTTCTTTGCAACTTTTGCTTCAGATAGAGTAGGAAGGTCTCCCTTAAAAGTGGTTAAGCCCATAAACTCCTTTTCACTATCAACACGGTTATAAATGAGTTCACTCGCAGTATTGTGGTGAATGGCATAATGCATCTTGTTTTGCACCGTCGCAAAGAATTTCTTTGCCTCTGGTGAATTTGCATTGTAGTCACTTGATGTCGCAAAAAGATCCAAGGCCTGACGGTAAAAGACTTTTTCACTTGAGCGAATGTCTCGGATTCTTTCCAGGAGTTCTTTAAAGTAAGAGCCTCCACCCAAGTTTTTCAAGCGCTCATCATCCATAGCAAAGCCCTTGATCAGATACTCTTTCAAAACTGTCGAAGCATAGTGTCTGAACTGGATGCCACGAGAGGAACGAACACGATAACCAATCGCCAAAATCATATCGAGATTATAGTAGGCAACATTTCGCTGAACACTTCTATTCCCCTCATTTTGAACTGTCAACTTATAGTTGACAGTTGCCTCTTCCGATAATTCACCATCATCAAAGATAGCCTTGATATGTTTACTAATATTTTGCTTGGAAGTCTGAAAGAGTTCAGCTAGTTCTTGTTGGGTCAGCCAGACTGTTCCATTATCTAAGTGAAGCTCAATAGCGGACTCTCCGTCATCTGTTCTATAGAGAATCACATCATTTGCCATGGCTCAATTCCTCTACAATCTTATCTATCTCTGCACGCAAGTGGTCAATCTTGGCAACAGTCTCAGCGATTTCTTTATTGAGCACATCAATATCAATTTTCTCACGTGTGTCTTCTTGTTCCACATATGTTGATACGGACAGATTGTAATCCTGCTCTGAACCAATCATATCATTATCAACAAGAGCAGATTTATAGTCAACATTTTGATAATTAGAGAATAATTCAACTATATGCTCGATATTGCTATCCGTCAAGACATTGTTATTAGTCTCTTTTTTGAATTCCTTACTCGCATCAATAAAGAGAGTTTTATTTTCCACTTTATTTTTCGCCAAAACCAAGATTGTCGTTGCGATAGAAGTTCCAAAGAAGAGATTGTCTGGAAGAGCAATGACTGCCTCAACAAAGTTGTTATCTACCAGATACTGACGAATGGTCTTTTCAGCACCTCCACGATAGAAAATACCTGGGAAACAAACAATAGCTGCCCGACCTTTATTGGACAAATGATTGAGACTATGCATGATAAAGGCAAAGTCAGCTTTTGACTTGGGTGCTAACTTGCCAGCTGGTGCAAAACGATCATCATTGATAAGGGTCGGATTTCCATCTCCCACCCATTTGACAGAATAGGGTGGGTTCGACACGATGGCATCAAACGGCTTTTCTTCCAGATGCTGAGGGTTTAAAAGTGTGTCCCCTCTCTTTATATTGAAACTATTATAGTTAATATTATGCAAGAACATATTCATGCGAGCTAAGTTATAGTTGGTCATATTGATTTCTTGACCAAAGAAACCGTCCTCCAAGATATGTTCTTCATATTGTTTTTTCATCTGAAGCAAGAGTGAGCCCGAACCACAGGTCGGGTCATAGACCTTATTAATCTTGTCCTTGCCGACCATGACTAGTCGAGCTAACAGTTTAGATACTGTCTGTGGTGTAAAAAATTCACCCCCGCTTTTCCCTGCGTTACTGGCATAGTTGGAAATCAAGAACTCATAAGCATCCCCAAAGGCATCAATATCATTTTCTTCAAAATTTCCAAAATTAATACTATTAATACCATTTAAAATATCCGAAAGACGTTTATTTTTTTCTTTTACTGTTCCTCCCAGGATATTACTGCGGGTATCCAAATTATCAAATAAGCCCTTAATATCTTCTTCTGACTTAAAACCTATCGCAGATGCTTCAATGTCTTTGAAAATTTGAGCCAACTCTATATTCAGATCATCATTTTCAGCAGCATGCCTCACAACATTTTCAAATAATTGACTGGGAAGGATGAAAAAACCTTTGTCCTCAACTGTATCTGGACGAAAATCTTCTTCTGCTTCCTCATCACTCAAGTCTGCATAACGAAAGTCCAAATCACCCGCTTCATGCTCCGCTTTATCAAAATAAGCAGACATGTTTTCTGAGATAAAACGATAGAAAAGAATTCCGAGTACATACTGCTTGAAATCCCATCCATCGACTGCCCCCCTTACATCATCAGCAATTGCCCATATTTTTCGGTGCAACTCTGCTCTCTGACTCGCTTCATTATTATGTTTCGCCATATTCATTCCTTCATTTTCTTACTACTCTCTATTGTACAAAAAACAAATGCTTGTTTCAATTGACAACAAGCATTTTCTTTTTAAATCAACTCCGTCCCAGTCGCGTTCTGTTTAATCTTACCAGCTTTCATGAGGCCACCCAGGGCTTTTTTAAACTGTCCCTTGGAAATGCCGAAAGTCGCCTTAATATCCTCTGGAGCTGACTTATCATTCAAGGTCATGAAGCCACCGTTAGTCTCCAGATAAGTCAGGATCATCTGAGCATCATTTTCCAACATTTCAAAAGAGCGTGGTTTGAGCGAAAGGTTCAAAGTCCTATCCACCTCACGAAAACCAATGACACGCACATCCAATACCTGGCCCAGACGCGGCTCAGCATAGCGCTCGCTGGGATGGATAAAGCCCAGCATGTTATTTTCAGGCAGATAGACAAAGGTTCCAGATAACTTCAAACGATAAACAATAGCCGGCCAATTTTGATTTTGCATATTATTATAAGCTGGACGAGCTAATTTCTGGAAATCTTCTTGGTAGGCCAAAAGCCCCCAAATGCGGTCTTTTTTATCCACATCCAGACGGATATAGAGGCAATCGCCTTTTTTAGGCCAAAGTTCTTTTATTTCTGGCAAAATGTCAAGGGACACTACAATTTGCTTATCTGGAAGTCCTGTGTCAACAAAAACACCTAAGTCCTTACGAACATCCGTCACTGTTCCCCAGCCAAAAGTCGTCTGGGTCGCTGTTACATCAAGAGTCGTCAAGCGAAGTTTCTGCTTCATGTCGCTGTAGGCAAAGCCCTTGACCGATTCGCCCAGTTGATGCTCCCCCTCTTCTTTAGCTAAAGCATATGTCTGCCCATCTTTTTGAACAAAGTAAAAACGATTATTTTCATCGGTTACAAGACCTGTTATAAATGTTGCAAGATTTGTATTCATTTTTCATCTTTCTATCGTTCGAAGCGGATATGAAACTTTCTTCCTACTTCAAAAGAAGAAGCTGGAACAAAAGTGTTCAGCTTCCTTTGTTTATATAGTTATCATTCTAAGACGTAGTGATTTGGAGAAACTACGTTGACTTTAGTCAATTAGAGTTTCTCATACACAATTATTTGGCACTTTAGTGCCTAATCAATCACTGCTGAGTGGGTTCTAACTCGTTGATAAATCAACTTTTACAGCCCTACTCAACTTTGCGAAGAGTCAAGTTTCTAGGAAACGACTGATTTCGTCCCACCCTCCTTGCTTTCTATTTTTTACTACATACAGAGAAAAGCTTACACTTCAATCAATTCTTTTTCCTTGCTGGCAGTCATATCATCAATATGCTTAACAGCCTCATCTGTCACTTTTTGAATATCTTTTTCAAGTGTTTTCAATTCATCTTCAGTAATTTCTTTTGCTTTTTCTTGCTTTTTTGCTTCATCCATGGCGTCACGGCGGATATTACGAATAGCAATTTTAGCATTTTCACCGACTTTCTTCACTTCCTTAGCAAGATCACGGCGAGTTTCTTCTGTCAAAGCGGGAATGACCAAACGAATAACCGTACCGTCACTCGCAGGGGTAATACCAAGATCAGAAGCGTTGAGTGCGCGCTCAATATCTTTGATAGAAGATTTGTCAAACGGCGTCACCAAAAGGACACGCGCTTCAGGAATCGTGATAGACGCGATTTGATTAAGTGGAGTTTCCACTCCATAATACTCAACTGAAATCCGATCCAAAAGGCTGGCATTCGCACGACCAGCACGAATGCTACCAAATTCACGCGCTAAACTTTGGTGTGATTGTGTCATTCTTTCTTTCGCTTTTTCTACAATTGCATTTGCCATAACTTATTCCTCTTCTTTTTCTACATTATTTGAAACGGTTGTTCCGATTTGCTCACCAAAGACAACGCGTTTGATATTACCAGGTTCGTTCATATTAAAGACAACAAGGTCAATGTCATTATCCATTGAAAGAGTAGAAGCCGTTGAATCCATGATACGAAGACCTTTGTTAATCACGTCACGGTGGGTTAATTCATCAAATTTCACCGCAGTCTTATCTTTCTTCGGATCAGCGTTATAAACACCATCTACACCATTTTTTGCCATCAGAATCGCATCAGCTTCAATCTCAGCCGCGCGAAGGGCAGCTGTTGTATCTGTTGAGAAGTAGGGAGAACCAACTCCAGCACCGAAGATAACGATACGTCCTTTTTCCAAGTGTCGCAGAGCGCGTCCACGAATATAAGGTTCTGCTACTTGCTGCATCGCAATCGCTGTTTGTACGCGCGTATCCACCCCCACTTGTTGAAGGGAATCAGCCATAACCAGAGCGTTCATGACTGTTCCTAACATTCCTGTGTAATCAGCCTGCACACGATCCATTCCTGCTTCTGCCGCAGGCTCTCCACGCCAGAGATTCCCACCGCCGATAACAAGGGCAATTTCAATACCCAAATCATGTACTTCCTTGATTTCCTCTGCCATTTTTTGAACGGTTGAAATGTTAATTCCAATACCTTTCTCACCAGCAAGAGCTTCACCTGATAATTTGATTAAAATACGTTTATATTTCGGGGCTACCATTTTTATTCTCCTTATTTTATCTGTACTATTTTACCATATTTTGAGATTTTTATATAGTCAAATTCTTTAAAAAATAAAAATTTCGATAAAAGGGAGAAGATAGTTTGCTACGCTATTTGAGCAACCAGCTATGGTGTCGTTCATTCATTATGCAACGAATATTGAAATCAGAAACTTTTGTCTCAGCTTCTTTGCCGTTTGTTTCATGTGTAAAAATCAGAACCTAAGCTAAAAAATCTAATAAAACCTGAGTGAAATCACTCGTTGAAAGCGCAGGGACACCTTCTATCTGACTAGCAAAATCATCTGTCATCTTTTGAAGTGCTAACGCTTTTTCAATTGCTTTTATAATAACTTGCGCAGCTTCGGACCATCCAATGTAATCAAACATCATGCAGGCAGACAATAAAAGTGAACAAGGATTTGCTTTATTTTGATCTGCGATATCAGGAGCCGTTCCATGCGTTGCTTCAAAAATAGCATGACCTGTTTCATAATTGATATTAGCTCCAGGAGCAATACCAATGCCGCCGACTTGAGCAGCCAGAGCATCACTAACATAATCCCCATTCAAATTTGTCAAAGCTACTACTTGAAATTTTTCAGGATTTAATAGAATTTGTTGTAAAAAATTATCTGCAATCACATCTGTCACAATCAATTTTCCAGCTACTAATTCCTTTGCAAACTCCTTCTCTGCAAGCTCATAGCCCCATTTTCTGAAACCACCTTCTGTAAATTTTTGGATATTCCCTTTATGAACCAGAGTTACGTTTTTTACATTGGCAGATAGAGCATAATGAATCGCTGCACGAATCAACCGTTCACTTCCTTGGCGTGAAATTGGTTTAATGCCAATAGCACTCGTCTTCGGAAAACGAATTTTATCAATTCCCATTTCCTTTTGTAAAAATTGTATCACTTGTTGAGCCTCATCAGACTCACCTTCCCATTCAATTCCTGCATAAATATCTTCGGTATTTTCACGAAAAATTGTCATATTCGTCTTTTCAGGATGTCGTAGTGGGCTAGGAACGCCCGCAAAATACCGTACGGGACGTACACAAGCGTAGAGATCTAGTTCTTGACGCAAGGCAACATTTAAAGAACGAATGCCACCACCAACAGGAGTTGTAATAGGACCTTTAATCGCAACCAAATGATGCTGAATTGTCGTTAAAGTCTCTTCTGGCAACCATTCTCCTGTCAAACGAAAGGCTTTTTCTCCCGCCAATATCTCTTTCCAAAAAATCTTTCTACTGCTTCCATAAACTATCTCCACCGCTTTATCCAAGACAAGCTGTGCATCTTTCCAAATGTCGTGCCCAATTCCATCACCTTCGATATAAGGGATAATGGGATTATCTGGAACTAGCAACTGCTTATTCACAAGACGAATTCTTTCTGCCATTTTATCTCCTCCCAATAGGAATATAATGTAAATTTTGAGCGCCAACATAATGAGAGCGAGGTCTAATCAACTTATTATTTTTGCGCTGTTCTTGAATGTGGGCAATCCAGCCAGACACCCGACTCATTGCAAAAATCAATGTATAGATACTACTGTCAATACCTAAAACATGATAAACCGTTGCTGAGTAAAAATCTACATTCGGTATTAAATGCTTGGTGTGCTTCATATAACGTTCGATTTCTTCTGAAATCTGGTACCAAATTTCTTTTTCTGTTCCCTTTGTCAATTCCTCTGCCATTTCTCGCAAATATTTTTCACGAGGATCCTGTGTTTTATAAACACGATGACCAAAGCCCATGATTTTTTCATGTGAGGCTAATTTTCGATCCAAATATGCATTCGTATCTCCCTCGGCTTTAATTTCCTTTAACATGTCAAAGACGCATTCGTTGGCACCTCCATGAAGTGACCCTTTTAAAGCGCTGATTGCCGCCGTCACACAAGAATAAATATCGGTTAAAGTGGAAGCACAGACCCGCTCTGCAAAAGTTGAAGCATTTAACTCGTGATCTGCATGAAGAACCAAAGCACGATTGAAAGCTTGAATTTCTAATTCTGTTGGTTCCTGCCCATTTAACATATATAAAAAGTTCGCCGCAAATCCTAAATCTTTTCTCAGTTCAATCGGAGTTTGTCCCAATCTCAACCTTGTAAATGTTGCAATAATCGTTGGAATCTTAGCCATCAATTGAATACTTTGTTCATAAGTTGCTTCTAGAGACGTCTCTTCGGCATGGATATTATAGACTCCTAAAAGACTAACTGTAGAACGCAATACACTCATTGGATGCAGATGCTTGCGCGACAGGATGAGAATACATTGTTCCACCGCATCACTAATGGCATAGTTGGCACGTAAATCGTTCACAAAATGTTTCAATTCAATCTGAGTTGGCAAATGTAAATTCCAAAGTAGGTAAATGACTTCTTCAAAACTTGCATTATTCTCCATCAATTCTGAAATATTATAGACTGCATAAGAAAGAGTATCATCTATAATCTGACTGATACGAGTCTCACAGGCAATCGTATCTTTTAAACCATTGCTTTGTGTCATTGTTTTACCTCTTGCAATTTCTTTCTAACCACCATTGGTAAAATTCCCCCATTTTCATAATAACGAATATCCGCGTCTGCATCAAAACGAAGACGTGCTTTAAATCGTGTGATTCGATCGCCTTCTTTTGCAATAACCGTTATGACTTGCCCTACCTGTGGCTCTTTCGGCAATTGAATATCAAATATTTCTTTTCCAGTTAATCCAATATTTTGAGCATTTTCGCCGTCCAAATATTGAAGAGGAAGAATGCCCATCATGACTAAATTGGAACGATGAATTCTTTCAAAACTTTCAGCTAAAACCACTTTAACACCTAAAAGATTTGCTCCTTTAGCTGCCCAATCACGACTAGAACCCATACCATAATCTCGACCTGCCAAAATAATCGTATCCACTTTTTCTTTCTTATAACACATAGCAGCTTCATAAATCGGCATCAGTTCACCCTTATACTTTGTATAACCACCAAGTTTTCCAGCTGCTAGTTCATTTTTTATCCGAATATTGGCAAAGGTGCCTCTCATCATCACTTCATGATTCCCGCGACGACTACCATAAGAATTACAGTCTTGATAGCTTACACCATGTTCCTCTAGATATGATGCTGCTGGACTATTTCTAGCAATATTTCCTGCTGGAGAAATATGATCTGTCGTAATCGTATCTCCAAATTTTGCTAAAACAGCTAGATTTTTCAACGTTTGAATGTTTGTATCATCTTCCAAGCCATCAAAGTAAGGAGGATTTTGTATATAAGTAGAGGCTTGATTCCAATGATAGATTTTCGATTTTGTTGTTGAAATTTGATTCCATTTTTCACTATCAGTAAAAACATGCTCATACTCTTTTTTAAACAAACTACTGGTAACGTATTTTTGTACATAGTCTGCTACCAAATCATGATTTGGCATAAGATCCATGAAGTAAACAGGTAGTCCATTCCTATCATATCCAAGCGGTGCACTTGTTAAATCAATATTTGCATTCCCAGCTAAAGCATAAGCGACCACCAGTGGCGGACTAGCTAAAAAATTTGCTTTAACCAAAGGATTGATTCGTCCTTCAAAATTCCGATTACCTGATAGGACAGCGCTAGCAAGTAAATCCGTATCCGTAATTGCTTTTGCCACTTCTGGTAACAAATTTCCAGAATTGCCAATGCAAGTGGTGCAGCCATATCCAACAACATTAAAACCTAATTTGTCCAGATAGACTTGGAGACCACTCTCCTTCAAATAGGCCGTAACAACCTTACTGCCTGGTGCAAGTGACGTTTTGACTGTTTTTGAAACACGCAATCCTTTTTCCACAGCACGTTTAGCTACTAAGCCTACCGCCATTAAGACATATGGGTTGGAGGTATTAGTACAACTAGTAATTGCTGCAATAGCGACATGACCCGTTTTAATCTCTTCTTCATAATCATCAAACAATACCGTCACTGTTTTCCTCAATTCCTCTCTTGGCAAACCAAAACCTCGAACACCCACTTCTCGGATAAGACTCGCTTGAAATTCTTGCTTAGCATTTGTCAATTCAATTAAATCCTGTGGCCGTTTGGGACCAGAAATACTCGGAACAATGGTGGACAAATCAATCTCAACAATTTTTGAATAAATTGGCTCCACTTTTTCATCATAAAATAAATGATTCTTTTGGACATAGAGCCTCGTTAACGCAATATGTTATTCTTTCCGATTTGTTAGTCGCATATAATGAAGGGTCTCTTCATCAATAGGAAAGTAACCGCAGGTTGCTCCATATTCTGGCGCCATATTTGCAACTGTTGCGCGGTCTGCCAAACCAAGTGTTGCTAGTCCTTCCCCAAAGTATTCTACAAATTTTCCAACTACATTTTCTTGTCGTAATCGTTGCGTTACTTTTAAAGCTAAGTCAGTTGCCGTTGTAATCTTAGGCAATTCCCCAACTAAGCGTACACCAATCACTTCTGGAACTGGAAAATAAGAAGCTTCTCCCAACATAGCAGCCTCTGCTTCAATTCCTCCAACTCCCCAGCCAAGAACCCCTATTCCATTGATCATTGTTGTATGACTGTCTGTTCCAAACATTGAATCTGGATAAAGCATGCCGTCTTTTTCAATAACAACATCACTAAGGAATTCAATATTAACTTGGTGAATAATCCCAGTTGCAGGTGGAACTGCACGATAATTATCAAAAGATTGCTCAGCCCATTTCAAAAATTCATACCGCTCATTATTACGTGAAAATTATTTTGTTATATTTTCTTCCAAAGCAGTCTCACAGCCATAACAATCAACTTGCACACTATGGTCAATGACTAAATCCACAGGAATTTCAGGATTGATAAGTTCTGGATCTCCCCCATTTGTTACAACTGCATCGCGCATACTTGCCAAGTCAACAACAACTGGTACTCCCGTAAAATCCTGTAAAATAACACGACTTGGTTTAAAGGGCACTTCACCTCTCGGTTTAACAGCTTGATAGTGCATTAGATTCTCTATGTGATGTTTTCTCACAACATCGCCATCTTCTTTTCGCAAAAGACTTTCTAATAATATGCGAATAGAATAAGGAAGATTGTCTAAGTCTCCACCCATATCTAATGCAACTTTTTCGAGATCAATATAGCTATATTCTCGCTTATCTTGATATAATATAGATTTATATGTTAGCATGAGAAACCTCCCACTAGGAATAATTATTTTATATTTTACAAAAATTCATGCAATAGTTTTTATAAAAATATGTAAGAAAATATAACATTACTGGTTTTCGTTTACTATTTCAAATATGTATTCGCCAAAAAATCCAAAGCATAAAAAAGCGATGAATTTCATCAATCCAATGCTTTTGATTTTGCAAAAGAAAAACTCCATCCGAAGATAGAGTTTTAGATTCTAAATTAAAGTGAGTTAACATCAACCTTAATACCCACACCTTGAGTAGTGGTGATAGTAAGATTTGTTATGTAAGTTCCTTTTACTGTAGCTGGTTTAGCTTTTGCAATCACATCGTGGAATGCTTTGAAGTTTTCAAGCAACTTATCAGCGTCAAATGAAACTTTACCAATGATAGCTTGTACGTTACCTGCACGATCTGCACGGTAAGTAATTTTACCACCTTTAGACTCTTCAACTGCTTTTGCAACATCCATTGTTACAGTACCAGTTTTAGGGTTTGGCATCAAGTTACGTGGTCCAAGGATACGTCCAAGACGTCCGACAAGTGCCATCATATCAGGTGTAGCAATTACGACATCAAAGTCAAGCCAGCCACCGTTGATTTTTGCAACGAGGTCATCTTCACCAACGAAGTCTGCACCAGCAGCTTTTGCTTCTTCTGCTTTTGCACCACGTGCAAAAACAAGCACACGTTGAGTTTTACCAGTTCCGTTTGGAAGAACCATTGCACCACGGATTTGTTGATCCGCTTTTTTCACATCAATGTTCAAGTTATAAGCAACTTCTACAGTTGCGTCAAATTTTGCAAAGTTTGTTTCTTTTGCAAGTGCTACAGCTTCTTCTACACTGTATGCTTTTGTGCTGTCGATTTTTTCAAGAGCAGCACGAAGTTGTTTGCTTTTTTTAGCCATTTTCTATTCTCCTTGTAAGTGGTTCAATCGATTTTCATCTCCCACGTCCTTCTCGAAATGATGAAGTCTTGCGGGTTTGGGTGTTATTGATTAGTCAACAACAGTGAATCCCATAGAACGAGCAGTACCTTCGATCATACGCATTGCAGACTCAAGGTTTGCAGCGTTCAAATCTGGCATCTTAGTTTCAGCAATTTCTTGTACTTGTGCACGAGTAACTGTTGCAACTTTTGTTTTGTTTGGTGTACCTGATCCTTTTTCAACACCTGCAGCTTTTTTCAAAAGAACAGCAGCTGGCGGTGTCTTTGTTACGAAAGTAAATGATTTGTCTTCATATACTGAGATAACAACTGGGATAATCATACCAGCTTGATCAGCTGTACGAGCGTTGAACTCTTTTGTGAATCCCATGATGTTGATACCGGCTTGACCAAGCGCAGGACCAACTGGTGGAGCTGGAGTAGCTTTACCAGCAGGAATTTGCAATTTTACAAGTTTTTCGACTTTTTTAGCCATCTTTAAATCCTCCTTTGTGGTTTTGGCGGTAATGTAAGATTTTTACCTCCCACAAGTATGCTTCTTGCATACCTTTCTATTATACACTAAAACGACTAAATTGCAAGAAAAAATACTAAAAAGTTTGTGTCTAAATTTTTGAGAATCAATAAAATCCCCTACAAATCAAGAAAATTAGTATAAAATATTTCCAAAAAAACAACTGAGACAAATTATTTCTTGCCCCAGTCTTGACGTTATTGCGTT
>OJYG01000325.1_pt1 | contig 20010 bp, 19 predicted proteins | sample 1600841 | NCBI WGS metagenome assembly OJYG01 (sample SAMN04436709, study PRJEB24849) | human gut metagenome | biome: human gut; feature: NICU; material: stool | host: Homo sapiens | place: USA: Saint Louis, MO | collected 2010-09-09
TCCATTCTGTACTGGCGTCTCCTGATAAAAAAGCATCGCTTTCTTTTTGGCGATCTCTTTCTTGCCGAGCAATGCAACTAAATTCCCGTGAGTAGCATTCAAAAACGGAACATTAGCGACTGAGACTTTGACAGGTTCCGTTGTTTTTGCACACTCTTTATAAATCCCATCCCTGGCTATGGCTAGTGCCGTTAACAATCCTGCACCCATTTCGTTATCCGAGATGAACCAGTAATTCGTGTCATCGTCGTCATGAAGGCAGAACCAACGAGCGGAACTGTCTTTGTTGACTGGTGTGCTGGAGATGTCTGCCAGATGAGTAGCCTCCATTTGCACGGTTTTCTTACCGAGGGTAATAGTGGGATAGAGGGGCACTTCTGTGGGTTCTTCCGACGTTGTTCCATCATCCTGATAATACCTGGCTGCGAAGCCGGACATTTGGGCTGCTGATTTATTTTGAACCAGGAATAGAAGTGCAGCCAAAATTAACAGTACTTTCATTTTAGATACCCTAATACGTAGCTCGGTTATTCCATTCGTCAGTGTTGAGAATGTTCCCATCGCAATGCTTCCATGTAATCTTCTCGTACCGGAGTTGAATATCTTCGAGATGCGTGCTCGTCAAGCCGGTGGGATGCAGCAGGGGTGATATAGAGGTGATCTTCACGTTCTCCATTATCATATTGAAATACTCACTCTCAACGCCCTGGTCAATAATTCGATACATTTTCAATTCTGCTTTTTTTAATGTTCTTCCTTCACACATAGCACGATATAAAACAGGCGTTGCAGCATCAAATTCCTTATGCAAATTTAAGGGGGAATGAACTCTCGTGCCTGTCAAACGACCAGTATGCGAGCTCTCAGGGATCCATACCTGATGGATAACTGAACGGATTTCAAACGATCCTAATCTCGCTGGCAGTAAGGATGGACCAACTATGGGCGAGCCATTTTCATCAAACAACCACAGATGTGCGGGAATTGACATAATTTACTCCTGTTAAATAGTAATTATCTTTTTTTACGTAAAAGGATATAGAGGCCTACAATAACTACAACTGACCATGTTGCATTCATTGCGATTTTTTCGGGTAGCCAGGTTACGGCAAATAGTGCAAATATTATGACGAATAAAAGGGGAGTTGCGCCTCTCAGGAAAAATATGAGTTGGCCTTTTAGCCAGTCTTTAATAGCTTTAATCATCCCTTTATCATCCTTGAAATCGCGTATGAAATGTCGCTGTCTGAAGCATAGGCTTGGTTAAGTATGGGGGACCTCATTATTATGGGCTCAATCAAGAAAAACATCATTTCAAGCTCTTCCTGATAAAGGAGATTATAGTAATAAGCATTATAGTTTTTTAGATGGTTGGCGCTTCTGGATGCCTGCTCAACGATGCCATAAACTTTTAAACCAAGGACAGCATAAGTAGAAAACGATGTGATCTTTTCTTTCATCCAAATGTTGGTATGAACACTACTACAAATTGCAATAGTTGCCGAATATATAAAAGCCTGGCTGGAGAGCATCGATGATGAAATTGATATGCCTAAATACATAAGATTTCGTTGTATGTTATGTATTCTTTTTTCACTCTTGTTGCTTAATAGGCTTTTAATATAAATATAAAGCATCTTAAAGATAACTTCTCTGTGTTTTATTAACTGGACGATACCTGTCAAAAATCTTGAGTCTTCTTTGCGTAATCGTAAACATACATCCTGGTAGTTTTCAGTAAAGCACGAAAGTTGATAGCTTAATCGTGTTGCCCCATCATCTAACAGTTGTGCTTGCTTTAATACTTCATCTTTTACGCCAGTTAAGGCATGTTCTAACTTTAAAGCCAATATTTTATGTGCATCTATTGATGTTATTAATGAGTCGCTATAATACATATTGCACCCTTTGTTAGGAGATGAAAGCACAATATTCTATTAATATTAGCGTTTTGCTGTGATGAATGTCTCAATAGTATTTTTGTTAGGAAAGGATAGGGTTTACATCAGTATAAAATAGGGATTATGAATAATAGCTGATTATCAATTTGTATTTTGTATGTTCACGGGTATGCGGGTATCACCTGTTTGTGGATGACTTCATTATCTGTATGTCCAGTGATGCCGGAATTTTGCAATAAAAAGAGGATGAAACTAAATATTAAAACGAATCAGCGATCATTCTCACCCGGGGCGACTGTAATGAGAGAATCTATTTACTCATGAATTTGTTTTTTTGAAGCGAATGGCATTTTTGGCGGAAGATCACAGGAGTGCTGAAATCACCATAACCAATTGAATGTGTTGTATTTTTATTTTAATTGTATGCCTTGATATACATTATGCTATACACATTTGACGGTGTGTCTGATTTTTATGCAAAAAATCAGCATCAAAATTAATGTCATAAATTCCATGAACTGGCATGAGAAGGCAATTTATGGAATTTTACTGGCTATAAGGTAAAGTGACTTATATTGTTTATTAATATCAGTGTGTTATGTTGTGATGAGTTGAATGATGGAGAGCGTTCAACTCTTGCTCGTCTTGAGATTGTCAGAACCCCATCACCACAAGGGGGTGGCGGAGAGAAGGGTCTATACTTCAACCCTACTCAAATTAATAATACAAATTAATGATTTACGATAAATTAATTGACTGGCATTCCCTAATTTATCTTACATGAGATGTAATTTAATATTACTGTATCATTTCTTCAATTTGTGAATTAAAAATATTCATGCTCATAATAATACCTTTTTCAAATAATTCATTAAAGATATTATTTTTATCAATCTGATCATACTCTTTGGAAAATTCAATTGTTAAATCGCCAAAAAATTTAAGTCGTGCTGCTTCTATAATATCACACCATCCATCACCATTAACACTCCAACAATCTGGATTTCGGTCTGGCATTTTGGTGACATCCAAATAACTCCCGTAATCAGTAACATATCCTATGCTTGAATCTACTGTAAATGAACAGATAGCAGAAAATTTATTCGGGGATATTTCTCGTACATCCGATAATTGTAGATTTTCAATCGAATCGTATGATTCGATTTCAATATTAATGTTATAAGCCCTGACTCCAATTAGAGTATCGCCGTGAACAGAATCGCTTTCTTCATTAAAATAGTCAAAGTAGTGAGGTTCAGCATCTAAAAACGCAACTAAATTATGGCTAAATTCTTCTGAAAGAATAAACTTAGTAATTCTATCGTTTGCTAATGTTTTCTCTAAACCATTTTCATTAAAGAACTCTCTTAAACCTGTTAATGTTTTGATTTCTGTATTTTTATCTAAGTGTTTTTTTAATCTCTCATCTTTAATTATAACGATTAAACGACCTACAGATTCGATTAAGGACTCTATACAAATGTTGATAAAAGCATCTGGAATATCATCCCTAGCCTTGACTTGCCTAAACACCCCCTCTCCAGAAAAATAATCATTAAACACTTGTGAAAAGCTTTCTTGTTTAGGGTGAATTATATTAACTTTAAAGTCTTTAACCCATGTTTCAAAAGAAATTTTGGCTCTTTCTTCTATGCTTTCATTAACCATCCCAATTTGATCTATAAAATTCTGACGCTCATCGTACAATACTGTATTGATTCTGCGGCCTTCTTTCTCTATTGCTTCAAGGGCTTTTATTATTTTTATATTCTCTTCCTTTACAGAAGTGATTCTTTTTGTAATAAATTCTTGAGCGATGATAGATGGTATATGGACACAAACTAATTTAGCATCAACAAGATTTTTCAAAATACTCATGTCATTGGAGTGTAAACCTTCTTGATGAAGAATATTTGTGTCTAAAACTATATTGTACATAAGAATTGCCCATAAAAAATCGGTTGTCGATAAATATAATACAATCAAAGTAGAAGATTAAAGTCTATTTTTACAATGTCATCTCTAATGAACACAGCTACTGGCCACTTATGAACATGTCCATTGGAAAGGTGATCACAGCAAATTGCGAAGTGTTGTTAATCACAATCGGAACACTCTAAGTGATTCAGCAATCGATGAAGGATGAAGATAAAAAAGTTTTTTTAGGTTTTACTGTTCACACTGTTCACCTCTTGTTTTTTATCTTTAATTTCATATGGATACAGGGTGAAGATACGGTGAAGGGTGAACAGTGGAGTGTTCACCTTATGGCAATTGCCTGAAAGAAAAAGACCGACTGTAGCCGGTCTGGAGTGGGTTATGTCGCTGCGGGTTCATCGCATTTCGGCAGCCAGTCCCCGTAGCTTTCTTCTTTCAGCGACAGGTTGGTCTGTATCCCCTGCTTTGTGTGCCGCTTTTCATAATTCAGGCCGTACTCTTTCAGCATCATGGGCAGCCCCAGCCCGAACATTTTCAGGCTGAGCACGTTCCTGTATCCGTTAGCCTCCATATAGGCCAGATACGCGTGATAGAGATATTTACGGTAATTACGCGGGACGATGCTGGCATTCCCCATAAACATCCCGTTGGTCTGCGGCAACATTTCCAGATAGCCGCAAAAATCAAACGTCGGGTCAGCATCGCGCTTGATACTGAGCGCCTCGTCGGAGTTCTGCTGCGACTGGAGCAGTGCGCGGGCGGTCATTGGATCGCTGAATTTCTGCATAAGCTGGCGCACGATGACGGCCAGCTCGCGCGCAATTTTATCCCTGAGCTGCGGGTCGCGTTCTTCCGGGGCAATCTGCTCCGGGAAATGAATAATTACCCGTCGACGGGAGACGCCTCCGCTGCGGTCGGTGAAGCGCATCGGATTATTGTTCACAGCCAGAATCACCGCCGGAATATGTGTTGAGTACGGGTTCTGGTATTTCGGGTCAACCGAGACCGCATCGCCGCCGGTGATGGCCTTGAGTCCTGCACCGTCACCGCTCCATTTTTCCTGGTCAGGCAGACGTATCAGCGAGAAGCCAATCAGGGAGGCACGCTTGCGCGGGTCTTCCAGTGTGTCGATGTCGGCCGACGTGGCGTTATCCTCCCCGGCGAGCAGGGTCGCGATTTCGGCCAGAATACTTTTCCCGCTCCCGCCGGGACCGGTGACTTCGAGAAAGAGTTGCCAGTCGTAGCGGTTCGCCAGCACCATAAACAGCGCAGCAAGAATCACGTCGCGTTTTTGTGGATTTTTGCCGGCCGCCCGGTCGAGCCAGCGCCAGAAGTTCGGCGCGTGGGTCTCCAGCGTTTCACCCTCAACAGGCGGGGTAAAATCCACGTCGCACAGCGTGCGCAGCCAGTGCGATTTATGATGTGGACTGAACAGGCCGCTTTGGGTATCGAGTACCCCGTTGCGAAAGCCAATCAGACGGCGTGCCGGTGCGGCCTGCTGAGGAATAATCAGCTTCAGCGTCTCCACCACTGAGGTGATTCTCCCCGACGAGAACGGGGCACGCAGGCGCTGGAAAAGCCCGGCTACGTCGCGTTCGAAACTGGACGGCTGAACGACTTTCCATATTCCTGCTTCATAACGGGACAGGAGCTGGCCGTTCGCATCCACCGCCAGCGCTTCGCCGTAATGCTCATGCACCCGCAGAGCCTTGTCGCTGGCGCTCATGGCGGTAAATTCCGCCTCGCTCATGGTATCAAACGGACTTTGCGCCGGTGGCCGGATGGCGTCATAAATGGCTTTCCGCGTGGCCTCCCCGCCGTTCTGCATAAACGCATCATTCCAGTCACCAAACACCGGCGGTAGTGCAACAATGCCCTCACAGGCTCCTGCGGCCGCAGCGGCTTTGTTCTGGCCGTCACCGTTAAGGTCACGGTCGGCGGCGAGGACAATCTGACAGGCCGGGGATTTCTGACGGGCAAGGCTCGCCAGAGAAAGGAGGTTCACGGACGACAGCGCCACCATGACGGTTTCACCGGTCAGGTGATGCACGGTGAGCGAGGTCGCATAGCCCTCCGCAATCCACAGGCGTTTTCCGGCATGTTTTTTCCCTTCGATGGTATGGCACGCTCCTTTTACCGCCCCGCCTTTCAGGGTGCGTTTGAGACCGTCAGAATTAATAAGCTGAAGGTTAACCAGTGTGCCGGTATCGTCATACAGCGGGACAACCACATCACCGGCGCGGAACGTCACGCCGCCGGTTTTGTGTGTGGCCGTCAGCATGAGACATTCATGTCCGGGAAAACCCTTGCGGTTCAGATAGGCGTTGCCGCTGGCCGTGCGGGTTTTCTCCATCAGTCTGACGGCCAGCGCGGCCGCCTCTTGGCGGTCTGCTTCGGTTTCGGCCTCTGCGGCCACAATCACCTCCGGGGCAACCTGCGGCAGGTTGCCGGTGACGGCATTCACCTTCCCGGCAGCCTCTGATGCGGTCACGCCAAACACTTTCTCGACCAGCTTAAGACCATCACCCGCACCGCACTGGTTGCAGAACCATGTCCCGCGCCCCTCTTTATCGTCAAAGCGGAAACGGTCAGAGCCGCCGCACACCGGACAGGCCTGATGGCGGTTTTTAATGACCTTCACACCCAGCGCCGGGAGAATGCGCGGCCAGTGGCCGCACGCCTGTTTTACGGTTTCCGTTACGTTCATTTTCATCTTTTTTTCTCCCTCAGTGCACAACAGGCGATTGAATGTGACGGGCGCAGAGTTCATCCATCACTGCGAGCCCGAGAAAGGACAGTGAGGGCGCGGCCTTGAGTGGTCCGTCTTCCATTAAATCTTCCAGCAGTGCACAGGCAATCTGACGGCCTTTTTCCTCGCCGTGCTGGCGCAGATAGAAGCCCTCCAGCTCGTCGGCAATCGCACTTTCCAGCGCGTCGAGGGTGAGGTTTGGGTAGCGGCGCTGGCGTTCGCATACCGTCAGCCATGCACAGGCCACGGCGCGACGATACAGCGCGGCGCGTAATACGGGCGGTAATGGCTTTTTCATACGTTGCCCTCCCCGGTCAGCCAGCGCTGATTGCAGCGCTCTACCACGCCGTCGAGCTGGGCGGTCATGAGGTAAATCACGGAGGTGAGCTGTAACTGCTGCGCAGGGTCACGACGAACGGTGGCGCAGTCCTGTACCTGCATCAGCTCATTGACGAGCTGGCCGACGTTGCGCATGTGCTCAAGGCATTCGAGGTCACGGGCGGTAATGGTGGTGTGTCTCATGCGCGCACCTCCGCAACCGGCAGACGGCCAGCAAACGAGAGGACGTAATCGCGAACGAGGGAAAGGCGTGCGGCGTGTTCATCACCGGCAACGGTGCGAAGCATACAAATGCGGGGTTTACGGTCTGCACGACGAACGGCGGCAAACACAAAGACGAATTGCGGGTGTGACGGGGTGAGGGTCGTAGCCATAAGGGCAACCTCCATTGAGTAGCGGTTATCGCCACCACCGGAGCTGCAAATCTCATGGGTGGTGGCCCGGACAGGGTTTGCAGTACCGGCCTCAATGGATACCGGCCAGCCCGAAGGCTGCCCCGCCCGAACCACCATTATCTGACAGGAGCCACGGTGTAAACACCACAGCCCGAAAAATGGGTGTGTCTGAGCTACGACGAAAAAAAAGACGCATGGCGCGTCTGGTGTCGCCATTGAGTTACACGGGCTGCAAATCCCGGCTGCCGATTTTGCGACAGCGGGAAAACTATACCTGGAAACGGCGAAAAGAAGCAAGCCAGAAAAAGGGGCTGTTTGCTGAACGGTCATCATCATGCGTCATAGCCCCGGTTACGTTCGGCAATGCGATCCGCCATCCATGCAGTGATTTCAGACTGTGCCCACGCCACGTTTTTACCGCCGAGGGAGATTTGTTTTGGGAATGCCTCCCGGCTGATAAGGTCGTAAATGGTCGAGCGGGACAGGCCGCACAGATGCATCACTTCGGGCAGACGGATAAAGCGCTCGTGAACGGTATCAGAGACCGGCTTCAGCGGCGCGGCAGGGGCAGAAGACGGGGAAGAAAAAGCGGTGTGCATCGGGCTACCTCACAAAGTCCATACAGTGCCGGTCATGTCCGTCCGGCTTCGGGTAGCTCCTTATTATGTCTATATTTTTCCTCAGGTCATGTGAGATTTTTGGGGAAACAAGCATTGACTTTTCGCTATGGCAAACAAAGGAAAACGCTGGCAAACATATGCAAATCACTGCATTACAATGCAGCAATTTCTATTGCTTTTAGTTATACGTTTTTCATTTTTAATCGAAATAAAGTCTAAGTGGTATAGACAGAGCAAAACAGGAGGGTGAACAGTGGTGAACAGACGGTGAACAGTCATGCCGTCAACTGTTCACCCTTTATCTTACTGTATTTCTTATATTTTATTTAAGGTGAACAGTGGTGAATAGTTATAAGTAAAAAAATAAACGATGAGCAAGGTTTTGCTGAGACCTTTCTCTGGCAAGCCGGGTTTTGAGTGCTGTTTGTGCCAGAACTGCCACAACTGCAATCAATCGAGATGTTGTGTGATGAAGGGCAGAATCATTTCAGGTTGAACACACGGAGAGCCTGAACATGAAACCCGAAACAGTCATTACCCCCCTGCAGAATGTAGCCGCCCAACAGTCCGCAGAGAGCAGCCAGCTCATCACAGACAAGCTGAGCGCATTCACTGCGGCCAGAAACACACATGCGGCCAGCATGAAGGAACTGAAAGAGATTGATACGTCCATTGAACGCTGTAAGCAGGAGCGGCAGACCGCCCTAAGTGAGAGTGCAGAGGCGGAGCAGGACTGGCGCAGTCGCTTCCGAACTCTGCGCGGCAATCTCACCCCTGAAATGAAAGCTGAGCACAGCAAGCGTATCGCCAGTCGCGAGCTGGCCGACGAGTTCACCGGCCTGATTGCGGAGCTGGAGACCGACCGGACACGCGCCATGCTGAATGCCTGCTCCACCGCCAGTAAATACCTGTCAGCGCATGACGATGCCTTTACCGCTTATGCCGGTGCGGAATGGGCTCAGGTGGTCAACACGCTCCCCGTCGCGCTCATACGTGCTTTCCTGTTGCGCATTCGCGCGCTCGAAATGAAGGGTGACAGTGCACCGCAGTCCGTGGCCATCGGCGAGCTGCGCGATGCCCTCAACCGTCAGGGCAGTCTGTATCACTTCGATATGAAGCAGGAGCCGGTACTCGCCGTGACGGGCATGCACCAGCCGCAGATTACCGGTGTGGATATGGAGCTGTTACGCAGCCCGGCGAAGAGAATGAAGCTCGCCAGAAAGCTGTCTGAAAATGACGGCACTAAGGCGGAGGCATAAGTATGTTTCACTGTCCGTTTTGCAAAACCAGTGCACACGCCCGCACCAGTCGTTATCTGTCAGAGAACGTTAAACAGCGCTATCACCAGTGCGTGAATATCGAGTGCTCGGCAACTTTCCGCACGCTTGAATCCGTTGACGGGATTATCTGTTCGCCGCCGACAGAGCCGGTCATTCCTGCATCCGAATCGGCAACCACCGTTAACCGTGCCGGTGCGTAAGCACGACCAGTCATCAGGAGAAACTTACGTGACCACACTGACGCTACATAAAGCCTTTGAGGCCTGTCAGACAAATAAATCCGCCTGGCTGCAACGCAGGGAAGAACTGACACAGGCCGAACAGGCATACCGCGAACAGCTTGCCGGTAGCGGCCACAGCGGCCGTAGCCTGCAAACGCTGCGCGAGATTATCGACGTGAAAAAGTGGGAAATTAACCAGGCTGCCGGGCGTTATATCCGCTCGCATGAGGAGGTGCAGCGCATCAGCATACGTAACCGTCTGAATGATTTTATGCAGGCGCACGGCGCGGAGCTGGCCGCCGCCCTTGCCCCGGAGCTGATGAATTATTCCGGGCAACATTCCGCCGTTCAGCGCTGCGCCATGCAGCACTCGGTCGACTGTCTGCGTGAGGCGTTGCAGGTCTGGCTGGCCGCCGGTGAAAAAATTAATTATTCGGTGCAGGATAATGACATTTTAACAGCCATCGGATTCAGGCCTGACGCGGCTTCGCGCGATGATAGTCGTGAAAAATTCACACCTGCACAGAACCTGAATTACACCCGCCGCCGTGCAGAACTGGCCGCGCAGTAGTCCGTTTAAAAATTCCCGAAAATCCCGCCATTTTTACTTAAAAAAGCCATGCATGCATAAGGTGCATGGTTTTGCATGCGTTTTACCGACACTGAATCCCCCGCCAGCGCCAGCACTGGCGCGCTATGAGGCCATTCATGCATCTGCATTAAAAGCGCCCCCTTAAGCGGGCAGGCGGGGCGGGGAGAGCATTGCGCGCCGGCGCGGTGCTTTATTTGTTTAGCCCTTGAGTTCGTTGTGATGGCTTTGATTGAAAATTACTGCTTTGCTGTTGTCTTGCACGATTTGCTAAGAACGAGAGTACGGGAGATTAAGGTATGAAGGGTATGCTTATAGGAAATGTACAATAACACCGCCTTTCGGCGGCATTATTATATGTTACTAGTCTTTATTACGATGGCGCTCGTAAGCGATAATTTTTACGCTTTCAAGTGTTTTCATGATTTCTGATTTTATATTATTGATTTTAGTATTAGATGCACCTTTACCATTGAAAGATTTGAAATCAATTACTAACTCTGCTGCTTCATTTTTTTTAGAAGCATATTCAGGGAATTCATATGATATTTTACATTCAGCATCATAATCTATATCCTGCATAGTGTAGTTTGCGACTAGTTTTGCTATTTTTAGGCTCGGGTGAATGCTTTTGTTTCTAAAGAAAATTGAATCACCAAGAGTCCCTTTGAGCTTAAGTTCTTCTATGTTTTTTTCTAACCACTCCATGCCCTGAGGGAAAGTGGCATTTTCATCTGGATGGAAATCAACATCAATAATTTTATTGAAATAGAACTCATTCTTACGATGACTTTCAGATATATCTTTAAGAAAAGCTATGCGCCCTTCATTGTTGAAGTGGTTAAATTGTATTTTTAAGATTTCAGCGTTTTGTTTAATGTGATTGTTTTCTTTAAAATGAGAGTTTAACCTTCTAAGGATTTTATCAGCAACAAGTTTTGTTTCATTAGAAGTATGGTTGATAGATATATTTACTTCAACTTTATCAGATTGTCCATTTTTTTTCTCAAGTTCAATTCTACCTGAGAAGAATTGCTCCGTTTCATTCCATCCACTCATTAAATCGGTACGTTTAACTTCAAAGTCTAGGGCAACAAGATTTTCTTTATCTTCTTTAGCATAAAAATCAGAAATAAAAGATATTTCATAATTGCTAAATGGGTCCTCTATTAAACCTGTTAGATCTACATCCCCACCAATTGCATCAATTAGTGTATCTTTAGAATCCCATTCTAAAGTTCGCATGCTTATTTTAGAACTATGCTCTTTAGTTTTTATTTTTTCTACCAGCTCATTAAACTCTAGTGGTGAAATTAATGATTTCATAAGCAAAGGGACAGTGTTACTCTTCTCATCGCTTGAACAAAACACCCCTCTCTGTCGTAATATAGATTTAACATCAGCCTTTGTGATTTTACTCTGGGAGAGAAGAGTTTTTAAGTTATCTCCGCTTGGTAATATAATGTGGTCCATTTTTACCCCCTGAAATCGCTATTGTAAGATTCAATTTCTATATTTATATTTTTATCAGTTGCTAGCTTGATAGCATCTAAAGATTCTTTGCTATTAAGTTTATTATAATGCTCAAAAACAAACATTAGATTCTGGGAAATATCAGCAACTAAATCTCTTGTACAGCTTATTAACCCATCTAATAAATCGCTTGAATAAGGTTCAGAGCAAACCATGCATATAATGGGTTGTTCGTTATTTTCTTGCTCAATAAGGAAAGGGATTATTGGCGATGATATGTATTCGACTGGAAAGATTTTCCCAAAGTATTTTTTCTGTATCATCATTAAATTTAGAGATGTTGGTGGGTAGAAGAAGTTAACCTTATCTTTCCCATATTTTTTTCTAATGAAGGTTATGCTGTCAAATAAAAATGCGGCTCTTTTATTATCAATGACATGAATTGTTCTGTATTTTAACTCACTATTGCTTTGTGTGTTTTTTATTTGATTAATGATGCTTTGCTTTTCAGGGGTTTCATCGTTATTAATATAAAACAAAACACCTGTCTCAACTTTACGACATGATCCATTAGTACTGAGACGCTCATTAATCTCTTTTTTAAGAGTTGATTTGTTGTAGCATTCTATCGCTAGTGCAATGTCTTCAAAGTGCGCCTTAAACGTAGATGGTACGCTAGAATAAGGATTTGAGGAGTATTTTGATGATACTATGACATTTTCAATAGTTTTACTTTCTAAGGGGGAATGATAGGCGAAAAGCGCATCAATCCCATGTGTTTCTTTTTGATGCTTTTGGGTATGGCATTTAACATATTTATTTGTTACGTGATTTTCCCACCCAAATAAATCTAAAAAATTCGTGACGATATTTTCACCAACGTCACCAACTAATTTTGAGAACTCACCCATGATTTCATCCTTTCAATTTCGTGAGATAATCAGAATACCATTGTATCATTTCTCTACGCTTCTCAAGATATAGAGCATGATTATAAGTGCCTCGAATGCTATTTTTATCCACGTGTGCCAACTGCATCTCAATCCAAGCACTATCAAACCCTTGCTCGTGTAGAATTGTCGACATTGTATGCCTAAAACCGTGACCTGTAGCACGTCCTTTGTAACCAAGTAACTCAATAACTTGCGAGACGCTTTCTTTCGAGATCGGTTTGCTGCGGTTGTTCCTGCCAATGAAGATGTAAGGGTAATGGTCGGTAATAGGTCTGAGCTGCTTAAATAGGTCAACTACCTGGGTAGATAAAGGTACAATGTGAGGCCTACGCATTTTCATACGTTCAGCGGGGATTTCCCATATACCTTTCTCAAGGTCAACCTCATCCCATGTAGCAAAGCGCATCTCTTGGGTTCGTACACCGGTCAGCATGACGATTTTTGTCGCATTCTTAGTGATGATGCTGCCGGTATACGCTTCAAGATCCCGAATAAAATGAGGTAACTCTTCAGCGGATAAAAATGGATGATGCTTTTGCTTCGGAACGGCTAAAGCAATAGCCAAATCAGGAGCAGGATTGTATTCAGCGCGGCCAGTTATGATTGCGTAGCGATAAACCTCACCGCACCTCTGACGCACCTTACGTGTTTTCTCAAGTGCCCCACGCTTCTCTATTCGTCGCAATACTTCAAGCAGTTCTAACGGTTTGATTTCACTGATAGGGCGTTTACCAATGAACGGGAACACATCTTGCTCAAATGTCTTAATGATTTCTTCGCGATAGGCCACTGTCCAGCGGTCAGCTTTGTTAGTGTGCCATTCTCGACATATGGTTTCGAATGAGTTCTCTGTTGAGAGTTGCAGTGCCAGTTTTTGGGCTTTACGTTCTTCCACTGGGTCTATGCCGTTTGCTACCTGCTTACGAGCGGTATCGCGTTTCTCACGTGCTTCTGCGAGGCTCACAAGGTCGTAGCTGCCAAATGACATTAGCCGTGCTTTACCGGCAAAACGAAAGCGGAAGCGCCAGCCCTTTGACCCGTCTGGATTGATAAGTAATGACAGACCTTGTCCATCGTTCAATGTATAGGGTTTGTCTTGGGGCTTTGCTCGTTTAATTTGTATGTCTGTTAGTGCCATGTGTATAAGTCAAAAATGTGTATAAAAAATCTATACACATCACTATACATATTTTTCATGGATTCAGGGAGAACTTGTCGGACGGTTACGGATAAGTGATTTACTATGTATGTTGAAAATAAAGGATTTTTAGACGTTCCCGGATGGCGGCGGAGGAGTTTTGGCGGAAGATCACAGGAGTCGAACCTGCCCGGGAACGCTGGCGTCCCCAACTGGATTTGAAGTCCAGCCACCTCACCGGAGATGACGATCTTCCGCGCCTGCATTGCTACATGGAGGCGGGGCGCATTATAGCTACTTTCAGGCATTTACCACATACCCCACACCACTTTTTTCACCTCTCTTTTGACCTGTACCCCCCTGTTTCAGTTAATTCTTAAGAAAATCCTCAGGTTAGCCTTTCGTGCTCTCCAGTATTTACCGCGATCACAAAAAACAAGAAACGTAATCTGCTAACCAGAAAACGCAATACCCCCATCTGAAACAATGGTTTAAAACCAATGCAACCGGTCTCAGCGTCCCCTACAGCGTGAAGGATAAAAAAAGATGAGCGAAGTACTGTCAGTAAAAGAGAAGATTGGCTACGGCATGGGAGACGCCGCCAGCCACATCATTTTTGATAACGTCATGTTGTACATGATGTTTTTCTACACCGACATTTTCGGCATTCCCGCCGGGTTTGTCGGCACCATGTTCCTGCTGGCCCGCGCGCTGGATGCGATCTCCGACCCGTGCATGGGGCTGATTGCCGACCGCACCCGCAGCCGCTGGGGCAAGTTCCGCCCGTGGATTGTGTTCGGCGCGATCCCGTTCGGTATCGTCTGCGTGCTGGCCTACACCACGCCGGACCTCAGCCTTAACGGCAAAATGGTTTACGCCGCCGTGACTTACACCCTGCTGACCCTGCTCTATACCGTGGTCAACATTCCTTACTGCGCGCTGGGCGGTGTGATCACCAGTGACCCGACGCAGCGTATCTCCCTTCAGTCCTGGCGCTTTGTGCTGGCGACGGCGGGCGGCATGCTCTCTACGGTGCTGATGATGCCGCTGGTGAAGCTGATTGGCGGCGACGATAAGGCGTTCGGCTTCCAGGGCGGGATTGCCGTGCTGTCGGTGGTCGCGTTCCTGATGCTGGCGTTCTGCTTCTTCACCACCAAAGAGCGCATCCAGGTGCCGCCGAGCACCACCTCCATGCGGGAAGACCTGCGCGACATCTGGCACAACGACCAGTGGCGCATCGTCGGCGTGCTGACCATCCTCAACATCCTCGCCGTCTGCGTGCGCGGCGGCGCGATGATGTACTACTGCACCTGGATCATGGGCTCGCCGGAAGTGTTCGTCGCGTTCCTGACCACCTACTGCGTCGGCAACTTGATTGGCTCCGCGCTGGCAAAACCGCTCACCGACTGGAAGTGCAAGGTCAGCATCTTTTGGTGGACTAACGCCGCGCTGGCGGTTGTCAGCGTGGCGATGTTCTTCGTGCCGATGCACGCCACCGTGGTGATGTTCGCCTTTATCTTCGTCATTGGCGTGCTGCACCAGCTGGTGACGCCGATCCAGTGGGTAATGATGTCCGATACCGTCGACTACGGTGAATGGACCAACGGCAAGCGCCTGACCGGCATCAGCTTTGCAGGCACGCTGTTCGTGCTGAAGCTGGGTCTGGCGCTGGGGGGGGCGATGATCGGCTGGATGCTGGCAGGCGGCGGCTACGACGCGGCGGCCAAAACCCAGAACAGCGCGACCATCAGCATCATTATCGGCCTGTTTACCCTGGCCCCGGCGGTCTGCTACGTGCTGAGCGCCATCATCGCCAAACGCTACTACACGCTGAAAACCCCCTTCCTGACCAAAATCCTGGGCGAGCTGGCGCAGGGCGCACGCCGCAACCAGCAGGAGTTTGAAAACCTGCCGGTCAGCAAAGAATTACAGAACTAAGAGGACGAAAGTATGAAAATCAGTGATGGAAACTGGCTTATTCAACCGGGCCTGAACGTGACGTATCCGGTGCAGGTATTCGACGTGGAGCAGCAGGGCAATGACCTGGTGGTGTATGTGGCGCCGCGTGACGTGCGTGAGCGCACCTGGCAGCTCGACACGTTGATGTTCACGGTGCGCCTGTTTGCTCCACAGGAAGGGATTGTGGGAGTGCGCATCGAGCACTTCCAGGGCGCGCTAAACAACGGCCCGCACTATCCGCTGAACGTTCTGAAAGACGTGAAGGTAGAGATTGAAAACAACGCCGAATTTGCCGAGCTGAAAAGCGGCAGCGTCAGCGTGCGCGTCACCAAAGGCGAGTTCTGGGCGCTGGATTTCCTGCGCAACGGCCAGCGCATTACCGGCAGCCAGCTGAAAAATAACGGCTACGTGCAGGACAGCAATACCGACCGCAATTACGTGTTCGAACGTCTGGATCTGGGCGTGGGGGAAACGGTCTACGGTCTGGGCGAGCGCTTTACCGCGCTGGTGCGCAACGGCCAGACGGTCGAAACCTGGAACCGCGACGGCGGCACCAGCACCGAGCAGTCCTACAAAAACATCCCGTTCTACCTGACCAACCGCGGCTACGGCGTGCTGGTGAATCACCCCGAGAACGTCTCGTTTGAAGTGGGCTCCGAGAAAGTTTCTAAGGTGCAGTTCAGCGTGGAAGGCGAATATCTTGAGTACTTCGTGATCGACGGCCCGACGCCGAAAGAAGTGCTGAACCGCTATACCCGCTTCACCGGGCGTCCGGCGCTGCCGCCTGCGTGGTCATTTGGCCTGTGGCTCACCACCTCGTTCACCACCAACTACGACGAAGCGACGGTCAACAGCTTTATCGACGGCATGGCCGAACGGGACCTGCCGCTGCACGTGTTCCACTTTGACTGCTTCTGGATGAAGGCCTTCCAGTGGTGCGACTTCGAGTGGGATCCGGTGACCTTCCCGGACCCTGAAGGGATGATCCGCCGCCTGAAGGAGAAAGGGCTGAAGGTCTGCGTGTGGATTAACCCGTATATCGGCCAGAAATCCCCGATCTTCCGGGAGCTGAAAGAGAGGGGCTATTTGCTCAAGCGTCCGGACGGCTCCCTGTGGCAGTGGGACAAATGGCAGCCGGGGCTGGCGATTTACGACTTCACCAACCCGGATGCGTGCCGGTGGTATGCCGACAAGCTGAAAGGGCTGGTGGATATCGGCGTTGACTGCTTCAAGACCGACTTCGGCGAGCGCATCCCGACCGACGTCCAGTGGTTCGACGGTTCCGATCCGCAGAAGATGCACAACCATTACGCCTACATCTACAACGAGCTGGTGTGGAACGTGCTGAAAGAGACGGTGGGTGAAGAAGAGGCGGTGCTGTTTGCCCGCTCGGCGTCCGTGGGTGCGCAACAGTTCCCGGTACACTGGGGCGGCGACTGCTACGCCAACTATGAGTCGATGGCCGAAAGCCTGCGCGGTGGGCTGTCGATTGGCCTGTCCGGCTTCGGGTTCTGGAGCCACGATATCGGCGGGTTCGAAAACACCGCCCCGGCGCACGTCTACAAGCGCTGGTGCGCGTTCGGGCTGTTTTCCAGCCACAGCCGCCTGCACGGCAGCAAATCCTACCGCGTGCCGTGGGCGTACGATGACGAGTCCTGCGACGTGGTGCGCCACTTCACCCAGCTGAAGTGTCAGCTGATGCCGTACTTGTACCGTCAGGCGGCGCTGGCCCGCGAGTTCGGCACGCCGATGCTGCGGGCGATGATGCTGGAGTTCCCGGACGATCCGGCCTGCGATTACCTTGACCGTCAGTACATGCTGGGGGATTCAATGATGGTGGCACCGGTATTCTCCGAGGCGGGTGACGTGCAGTTTTATCTGCCGGAAGGGCGCTGGACGCACCTGTGGCACAACGACGAAATTCAGGGCAGCCGCTGGCATAAGCAGCAGCACGATTTCATGAGCCTGCCGGTCTACGTGCGCGACAACACGCTGCTGGCGCTGGGCAACAATAACCAGAAGCCGAACTACGCGTGGCACGAGGGGACAGCCTTTCAGCTGTTTAACCTGGACGATGGCGCAACGGCGGTAAGCGAAGTGCCTGCGGCGAACGGCGCGGTGGCGTTTACGCTGAAGGCGTCACGTCGGGGCGACATCGTGACCTTTACCGGCGCGGGAGACGCGCAAAACTGGTCGGTGTGTTTGCGCAACGTGCAGAAAGTGCGCGGCGTGAAGGGCGGCTCGCACGCGGGCAGCGAGTGGGGCGTGGTGGTGAAAGCCGAAGGGAATGAGGTGGTGGTTCAGCTCTGAGGTGGAAAATGCCCGGTGGCGCTTCGCTTACCGGGCCTACGGTAATTATGCGGTCTGATGCCCTCACCCACAGGGAGAGGGAACCAAAACCTCGTAGGCCGGGTAAGGCGAAGCCGCCAACCGGCTTTTTACTGTGCCGGCGCCATCGCCGACACCACGCCGCCCGTCATCGTCTGCTCTACCTGCTGCTTATCCATATTCACCGCGCTCAGCTTCCCATTCACCGTTGGCTTCAGCGGCGCACTGGCCTGCACGCTGCCGCTGGCGGTGAGCTGAATATTGCCGTCGCCCGTGATCGGCAAAGCAGGCCAGCCCCACTGCTGCAGCACGCTGAGCGGAACGCCGCGCCCGTTCAGGCTCACCGCGGTCTGCCGCTGCGGCAGCTGGGAAACGGTCGCCGTGGCTTCCAGAATACCTTTCTCGGTAAACGCGCTCAGGTCGGTAATGTTCACCGTCGCGGCGTTAGCATTCAGCGCCAGCGACGGACGGCGCACGTCCACGCGGTTAAAGGTCGCCGCCGCGCCGTTCAGGGTTGCGCTGCCGCCCCAGACGCCCCACTGGCGATCTTTCACCAGCTGCAGGTTTGCGCCATAGCCGTCCAGAGAGGTGATCTGCCACGGGAAGGCGGGATCGATGTCGATCACCAGGTTGCGGCTCAGGCCAAATTTTTGCAGCGTGACGCTGTTCAGCCATTCCGGCAGAGGCGCCATCCACAGCGTTTTCCAGTTCTGCGGCAGGGTATACTCCAGCCCGGCAATGGCGACATCGTCCAGCACCAGCGCTTTACCGTCGCGCAGCCAGTTACCGGACGTGCGCACCATGCCGCCTTCCCAGCGGGAGGTGAACTGGCGCAGCGCCATGCCCTGCGGGGAAAACTCCGCATTCAGGATCGGATCAAAAAGATGCAGCGAGCCGTAGATAAACTCGCTGGCGTTCATCGACAGGCGGCCTTCCTGGCTCTGCCAGTCACCTTTGCTCAGCGTCAGGTTGCGCAGGCTTAAATCGAGGTCGGTCACCGCCCAGTCCGGGCCCTGAAGCCGGGCGTCGGTCACGTCCAGACGACCAATCTGCAGAGAGGGGATAGTGGCGAGCGGTGCGAAGAACGCCGTCAGCGTTTTATCGCTCTGCAGGCGGATCTCGTTCAGGCGCATCGTGTCGATAATCCAGCTCCCGTCGGCGTTGCGCAGGGCCGAGCCGGTGAGCGAGCCCCGGGCCATATCGGCGCCAATCGTATTCAGCACCACTTCCTTGCCGTTAAGCTGGCCCTCGATCAGCACGTTGGTGGCCGGTACGCCGTTGAGGGTCAGCGAGCCTGCGCTCATCTGGATCTGCGCGTGATTACCCAGCACGTTGCCCGCTTCCGGCTGCCATGGGCTGACGCCGCCCGTCACCTTCTGCGCGCTCAGATCCCATTCGGTATTCGGGCTGGTAAAGGCCATATTGTTCAGCTGCAGGCGATCCGCCTGGAAGGGCAGCGGCGCGGTCTGCGGGGAGAGATTCAACGTGCCGTCGAACAGGGTGATGGTGTCCACGTGCAGCGGATCGGTTATCTGGCGGCTGCTGAGGCCGATATCCACTTTTTTGGCCACCAGCGTGGCGGGTTTACCGTCCCGGCCGAAGGTGACGTTTTCCAGAATGATGTGGGATGGTGACGAAAAGCGGTGATTCATCTTGTCGAAACTGAGCTCGTAGTCGGTATTCACCGTTACCCAGCTGCTGACCTGAGTCGCGCCCCAGCGGGTCTGGAGCAGAATATAGAGCGCCAGTATCACAATGAGCAGGGCTACCAGAAGATAGACGAGTAGCTTTCCAATAAATTTCATGGTCTTCCATCCCGCAAAACGCACATAAGGGAGTTATGCACGATTTATGCGCAATCCTCAAGGCGGGAATGGTGTAAATAGATGTCACGGCAGACATTGACTGCCTGCCGTGAAGGGGATCAGTTCTTTTCAGGCGGGAAAACGAGGTTCAGCACGATAGCGGTGATACCGCCCGCGGCAATGCCGGAAGAGAGCAGGTTTTTCACCCAGTCCGGGGCAAACTGCAGGATCAGCGGCTGCTGAGAAACGCCCAGACCGACGGCCAGCGACAGCGCAATAATCATGATTGCGCGGCGGTTCAGCGGCTCGCGGGAGACGATAC
>OJYG01000326.1_pt1 | contig 19977 bp, 19 predicted proteins | sample 1600841 | NCBI WGS metagenome assembly OJYG01 (sample SAMN04436709, study PRJEB24849) | human gut metagenome | biome: human gut; feature: NICU; material: stool | host: Homo sapiens | place: USA: Saint Louis, MO | collected 2010-09-09
TTAAGCAACAATAACTCATAGTTCATTTTTAAATAAAATAAGAACTATGCAATTTTTAATCTATCAATTCGAAAGCATTAGCAAATTAGCCAAATTGACACCTTCCCATCTCCAACTAACACTCAATACAGACCTCTGACAATTTAATAAGTTTCATTTTTAATGTCTGGCGACTCATCTCTTTCGTGGCTGTATTGTTTGTATATGGAGCGTTTATATGAATAGAATCTATCGCGTGATATGGAATTGCACTCTACAGGTATTTCAGGCCTGCTCTGAATTAACTCGCAGGGTAGGTAAAACATCGACGGTTAATTTGCGTAAATCCTCTGGACTGACAACGAAACTCAGTAGATTGACGCTGGGTGTTTTGCTGGCACTAAGCGGTTCAGCGTCTGGTGCGAGTCTGGAAGTTGATAATGGTCAGATTACCAATATTGATACTGATGTTGCTTATGATGCCTACCTGGTTGGCTGGTATGGCACTGGAGTGCTTAATATTTTGGCTGGCGGTAATGCTTCCTTAACCACTATTACTACCAGCGTCATTGGCGCTAATGAGGACTCGGAGGGCACCGTTAATGTTTTGGGTGGGACCTGGCGATTGTATGATAGCGGAAATAATGCAAGGCCTTTAAATGTGGGTCAATCCGGAACGGGGACGCTGAATATTAAACAGAAGGGTCACGTTGACGGAGGATATTTAAGGATAGGTTCTTCGACAGGAGGCGTCGGGACGGTTAATGTTGAGGGAGAGGACTCGGTTCTGACGACCGAATTATTCGAAATAGGGAGTTACGGTACGGGCTCATTAAATATTACGGATAAGGGTTACGTCACGAGTTCAATAGTCGCCACTGTAGGATATCAAGCGAACAGTAATGGTAAGGTTGTCGTTGAAAAGGGCGGTGAGTGGCTAATAAAAAATAACGATTCCTCAATTGAATTTCAAATTGGTAATCAAGGAACTGGGGAAGCGACTATTCGCGAGGGTGGGCTAATTACGGCTGAAAATACGATTATCGGAGGCAATGCCACCGGTATCGGAACCCTGAATGTGCAGGATCAAGACTCTGTCATCACGGTACGCAGACTCTATAATGGATATTTCGGTAATGGCAAAGTCAATATTTCCAATAATGGACTGATTAATAACAAAGAATATTCATTGGTGGGCGTTCAGGACGGTTCCCACGGTGTCGTCAACGTGACCGATAAAGGGCATTGGAATTTCCTCGGAACGGGCGAAGCTTTCCGCTATATCTATATCGGTGATGCTGGCGACGGTGAACTTAATGTCTCTAGTGAAGGCAAAGTAGATTCGGGAATTATCACTGCGGGGATGAAAGAAACAGGCACAGGCAACATTACTGTTAAGGATAAGAACTCCGTTATCACTAATCTCGGAACTAATCTTGGTTATGACGGCCACGGCGAAATGAATATCAGTAATGAGGGGCTTGTTGTCAGCAACGGAGGAAGTTCACTCGGTTATGGAGAAACCGGCGTCGGGAAGGTTAGCATCACCACGGGGGGGATATGGGAGGTCAATAAGAATGTCTACACCACCATTGGTGTTGCGGGCGTCGGAAACCTCAATATCAGCGATGGCGGTAAGTTCGTATCGCAAAATATTACTTTTTTGGGCGATAAAGCAAGCGGTATCGGCACACTGAACCTGATGGATGCGACATCATCGTTCGATACTGTAGGTATCAATGTCGGTAATTTTGGTAGCGGCATCGTAAATGTCAGTAATGGTGCCACCCTTAATTCAACGGGCTATGGATTTATCGGAGGAAATGCCTCCGGTAAGGGGATAGTTAATATTTCAACGGATAGTCTCTGGAATTTAAAAACGTCATCTACTAACGCCCAATTGCTACAGGTCGGTGTATTAGGTACGGGTGAACTGAATATTACCACCGGAGGTATAGTTAAAGCGCGTGATACACAGATAGCTCTGAATGACAAAAGTAAGGGCGACGTGCGGGTGGATGGGCAGAACTCTCTTCTTGAAACATTCAATATGAATGTAGGGACGTCTGGTACGGGTACGTTAACCCTGACGAATAACGGCACGCTGAATGTCGAAGGTGGCGAAGTTTACTTAGGTCTTTTTGAACCTGCTGTAGGAACGCTAAACATTGGTGCTGCTCACGGTGAGGCGGCGGCAGATGCCGGGTTTATCGCCAACGCGACGAAAGTAGAGTTTGGTTCTGGCGAAGGTGTTTTTGTCTTTAATCATACCAATAACAGTGATGCCGGCTACCAGGTCGATATGCTGATTACGGGTGACGATAAAGACGGAAAAGTGATACATGATGCAGGCCATACGGTGTTCAATGCAGGGAATACTTATAGCGGTAAAACGCTGGTCAATGACGGCCTCCTGACCATTGCGTCACATACGGCAGATGGGGTAACGGGCATGGGTTCGAGTGAAGTCACCATTGCAAGCCCCGGTACGCTCGACATTCTCGCATCAACGAACAGCGCAGGAGATTACACGCTGACCAATGCGCTCAAAGGCGATGGCTTGATGCGAGTGCAGCTGTCATCCTCCGACAAAATGTTTGGCTTTACCCATGCAACAGGAACTGAATTCGCCGGTGTTGTCCAACTGAAAGACAGTACCTTCACACTGGAACGCGACAACACCGCTGCGCTTACTCACGCGATGCTTCAGTCTGACAGTGAAAATACCACATCGGTAAACGTGGGAGAGCAATCCATTGGTGGACTAGCCATGAATGGCGGTACGCTCACTTTCGATACGGATATACCTGCTGCGACGCTTGCGGAGGGATATATCAGCGTCGATACGCTGGCTGTCGGCGCGGGTGACTACACCTGGAAAGGCCGTAACTATCAGGTAAACGGGACGGGCGACGTGCTTATCGACGTGCCTAAACCGTGGAATGATCCCATGGCGAATAACCCTCTGACGACGCTCAATTTGCTGGAACACGATGATAACCATGTCGGCGTTCAACTGGTGAAGGCGCAAACGGTTATTGGGTCGGGTGGCTCATTAACGTTACGTGATTTACAGGGCGACGAGGTGGAAGCGGACAAAACGTTACACATTGCGCAAAACGGAACGGTGGTCGCCGAGGGTGATTATGGATTCCGCCTCACGACCGCACCAGGTGATGGTTTGTACGTTAACTATGGGCTGAAAGCGCTGAACATCCATGGTGGGCAAAAGCTGACATTAGCCGAACATGGCGGAGCCTATGGCGCAACGGCCGATATGTCGGCAAAAATCGGTGGTGAAGGGGATCTGGCAATCAATACGGTGCGACAGGTTTCGCTTTCCAACGGTCAGAACGACTATCAGGGGGCAACCTACGTTCAGATGGGGACATTACGTACCGATGCGGATGGCGCGCTGGGCAACACCCGGGAACTGAACATCAGCAACGCGGCCATCGTCGATCTTAATGGATCGACGCAGACGGTAGAGACATTCACCGGGCAGATGGGTTCGACTGTTTTGTTCAAAGAAGGGTCGCTGACGGTGAATAAAGGTGGGATCAGTCAGGGTGAACTGACAGGTGGCGGAAACCTGAATGTTACAGGGGGAACGCTGGCTATCGAGGGGCTTAATGCACGCTACAATGCGTTAACCAGCGTTAGCCCAAATGCGGAAGTCAGCCTCGATAATACGCAGGGGTTAGGCAGAGGAAATATTGCCAATGACGGTCTGTTAACGCTAAAAAACGTGACCGGCGAACTGCGTAATAGCATAAGCGGGAAGGGTATCGTGAGCGCAACCGCCAGGACAGACGTAGAGCTGGATGGCGATAATAGCCGCTTTGTGGGGCAATTCAACATTGATACAGGCAGCGCGCTCAGCGTCAACGAGCAGAAAAACCTGGGTGATGCTTCCGTTATCAATAATGGCCTGCTCACCATCTCCACTGAGCGTAGCTGGGCGATGACGCACAGTATCACCGGTAGCGGCGGTGTGACAAAACTGGGGTCCGGGATCCTGACTCTTAACAACGATTCCGCGGCGTACCAGGGTACGACGGATATCGTGGGTGGTGAAATTGCTTTCGGTTCCGACTCTGCCATTAATATGGCAAGTCAGCACATTAATATCCATAACAGCGGTGTGATGTCGGGAAATGTCACCACTGCAGGTGATGTGAACGTTATGCCTGGGGGGACACTGCGTGTCGCTAAAACCACTGTCGGCGGTAACCTGGAGAATGGTGGCACGGTTCAAATGAACAGCGAAGGGGGGAAACCGGGGAATGTACTGACCGTTAACGGTAACTATACCGGAAACAATGGCCTGATGACGTTCAACGCGACGCTGGGTAGCGATAATTCCCCCACGGATAAAATGAACGTAAAAGGTGATACGCAGGGCAATACCCGCGTTCGGGTTAATAACATTGGCGGCGTCGGTGCACAAACGGTCAACGGTATTGAACTCATTGAGGTTGGCGGTAATTCTGCAGGTAACTTCGCGCTGACCACCGGAACTGTCGAAGCTGGGGCTTACGTCTACACGCTGGCTAAAGGGAAGGGGAATGACGAGAAAAACTGGTATCTGACCAGTAAATGGGACGGCGTAACGCCAGCGGATACACCCGATCCCATCAATAATCCCCCTGTTGTGGATCCGGAAGGCCCATCAGTTTATCGCCCGGAGGCCGGAAGCTATATCAGCAACATTGCCGCAGCCAACTCGCTGTTTAGCCATCGCTTACACGACCGTCTGGGTGAGCCGCAGTATACAGATTCACTGCGAGTTCAGGATTCGGCAACCAGTATATGGATGCGTCATGTCGGAGGGCACGAACGTTTCAGGACCGGTGATGGTCAGCTAAATACTCAGGCTAACCGCTATGTATTGCAGCTAGGCGGCGATTTGGCGCAGTGGAGTAGCAACGCGCAGGATCGCTGGCATCTCGGCGTGATGGCAGGCTATGCCAATCAGCACAGTAATACTCAGAGTAATCATGTGGGTTATAAATCGGATGGGCGCATCAGCGGTTACAGCGCAGGACTGTACGCGACCTGGTATCAGAACGATGCGAATAAGACCGGCGCTTATGTTGACAGCTGGGCGCTGTATAACTGGTTTGATAACAGCGTCAGTTCCGATAACCGTTCTGCTGACGACTATGATTCTCGCGGTGTGACGGCCTCTGTTGAGGGTGGGTATACCTTTGAAGCGGGAACATTTAGCGGCAGCGAAGGGACGCTGAATACCTGGTACGTCCAGCCACAGGTACAAATCACCTGGATGGGTGTGAAAGATTCTGACCATACCCGGAAAGACGGAACACGCATTGAAACGGAAGGAGACGGAAACGTGCAAACACGACTTGGGGTGAAAACCTACCAGAACAGTCATCACCAGCGTGACAATGGTAAACAGCGTGAGTTCCAGCCTTACATTGAAGCGAACTGGATCAACAACAGCAAAGTCTACGCCGTGAAGATGAATGGTCAAAACGTAAGCCGTGATGGTGCGCGTAATCTCGGTGAAGTACGTACCGGGGTTGAGGCGAAAGTAAATAACAACCTTAGCCTGTGGGGGAATGTCGGTGTGCAACTAGGTGATAAAGGCTATAGCGATACTCAGGGCATGCTGGGTGTGAAATATAGCTGGTAAACCGTATAAGCCGCATGTCGAAGATGCATGCGGCTTAATATTGCCGACTTCAAACGACTTTTAAATCCTCCTTTTTATCCGCGATCGCGGATATCACAGTGTTTATCCCGTAGAGCGGATAAGATGTGTTTCCTGATTGACTTTATCCCCACTAAAGGATAAAACTGATAATATCCCCTTGAGCGGATAAATATGCTGTGGACGTATGACATGATGAGCTTTCAGAAGATCTATAACCCAACGCAATTAGCGAATGCAATGAAACTGGTTCGTCAGCAAAATGGCTGGACGCAGAGCGAGCTGGCGAAAAAAATCGGTATTAAGCAGGCGACAATTTCCAATTTCGAAAACAACCCTGACAATACCACGCTCACGACATTTTTTAAGATTTTACAGTCGCTTGAACTCTCAATGACGCTATGCGACACGAAAAATGCCTCGCCAGAATCAACAGAACAGCAAGATCTGGAGTGGTAATGCCTAAACTTGTCACCTGGATGAACAACCAGCGGGTAGGCGAGTTAACGAAGTTAGCCAACGGCGCGCACACCTTTAAGTATGCACCGGAGTGGTTAGCCAACCGTTATGCCAGACCGTTATCACTTTCGCTGCCATTGCAGAGGGGGAATATCACCTCTGATGCTGTATTTAACTTCTTCGATAACCTGCTACCCGATAGCCCGATTGTACGTGACCGGATCGTTAAACGTTATCATGCTAAATCCAGACAACCGTTTGATTTATTGTCAGAAATAGGGCGAGACAGCGTTGGTGCTGTGACGTTAATACCCGAAGACGAAACCGTAACGCGTCCGATAATGGCATGGGAAAAGCTTACTGAAGCCAGACTTGAAGAAGTATTAACGGCTTATAAAGCAGATATCCCGCTAGGCATGATTAGAGAAGAAAATGACTTTCGCATCTCGGTTGCTGGCGCACAGGAGAAGACAGCACTGCTCAGAATAGGCAATGACTGGTGCATTCCGAAAGGAATAACGCCGACGACGCACATCATTAAATTACCGATTGGCGAAATCAGGCAGCCCAATGCGACGCTCGATCTCAGCCAAAGCGTTGATAATGAGTATTACTGTCTGCTGCTGGCGAAAGAACTTGGGTTGAATGTGCCGGACGCAGAAATCATTAAAGCGGGAAATGTGCGCGCGTTAGCGGTCGAACGTTTTGACAGGCGTTGGAATACTGAGCGAACGGTTTTACTTCGCTTGCCACAGGAGGATATGTGTCAGACATTTGGTTTACCTTCATCGGTGAAATATGAATCAGATGGAGGCCCAGGCATCGCGCGGATCATGGCTTTTTTGATGGGGTCCAGCGAGGCGCTGAAAGATCGTTATGATTTTATGAAATTCCAGGTCTTCCAGTGGTTGATTGGCGCAACGGATGGCCATGCAAAAAACTTCTCCGTATTTATTCAGGCTGGCGGCAGTTATCGACTCACGCCATTTTACGACATCATTTCAGCATTTCCGGTATTGGGTGGCGCAGGAATACACATCAGCGATCTCAAACTGGCAATGGGGCTTAACGCATCCAAAGGCAAAAAAACGGCAATCGATAAAATTTATCCGCGACATTTTCTGGCGACAGCAAAGGTGCTGAAATTTCCGCAAGTGCAGATGCATGAAATCCTGAGTGACTTTGCCAGAATGATTCCGGCAGCACTGGATCATGTGAAGACTTCATTACCGACAGATTTTCCGGAGAACGTGGTGACGGCAGTTGAAACCAATGTGTTAAGGTTGCACCGTCGGTTAAGCCGAGAATACGGTATTAAGTAAGATATGGGGTTTGGCCGTTGTTAATGAGCAGGACAATCATGACCGCCAACGACTGGATTCTCCCTTGGTTTATGTTGGTGCGCATAATGTACGACTCGTTATGTTGAAAAGGCCGCTGCGAAAATCGAATCCCGCAGCGGCCTCTTTAGCATAACGTCATTATGCGAACCAATTATAGTTTATTCGTAACCAGCATTTTTTCAGTCGCTATACCACCATGGATAAATCCATATTGGAGCAACCATTTTTGTAATGCGTTCACATCTTGGAATAACGCTTCAACACCACTAGACTTTGATAGATAAGCAGCAAGATTTCTCTCTGTGCTTTCAAATGGGTCATCAACTTCCATATTAGGATTATTATTGATAAATACGTACTCACCACTTTCATTTTTTTGTATTGATGCGCTATCAATTATAAGGCTAATGTGTTCATTTATTGCATTAAGCGCTTCAAATTGAATCGTATATGGAAAGTTTCTTAAATAGTGGCTTCTGATTATGTCGTATATTCCTTGACGGCTATAAAGTTGATTTTTCATCCTTACTCCTCTACTTGTTTTGCTTCGATATAAAGTGTATTTAAATCAATATGTTATATGTAAAACAATTTCATTATCATCCTTGAAATCGTCATCCCACATTAGTCTTACAGTAAATTTCCTTGCTCGACCTAACTCTCCTGACGCAATGAGATCGACTGGTTGATCTGTCGCGAGATACTCAAGCGGAAATTTGCTTTTAACGTCACTCATTGATACTGGTGAATTATTATCGGGAAACTCTATTCTTACATTTTTCGCAGAAACCTTCCCTTTATTAATAACTCTTAGTTTATATTCTCTATTTCCTACAGAGACCATGCTTGCACTAATATCAGCTTTCTTTGAACTTTCCAACTCATTTTTTTCTTTAGTAAGTTGGAGATTCGTTAACCTTTCTTGCGCTTCTATTAACGCTTTTTGTCTTTCATTGAACTTTACGGTTTTAATTGTTGCATAGATTGAGAGAAAAAACGCCAAACCACCAAACACATCGCCAAGAGATACTGTCATTATTTAACCCTTATATGTTTTGACTTACTCTCTATAGTTGATTGCTATTTAACCGCTTGCGGTTCGGGGTTCAGTGACACCCGAACTTTACCGTGGTTTCCCGCGGCGGAGTTACCAGTAATATGACTTTCTTCTGTGCCACCAATAAAGTAGGCCGTATCCGACGATAAGAATCCCGAAGAACATCAGCGACATTCCCCAGCCAGTTCCGTACCACGAAACCATATCATCGAAAACTAACCCGCCCATTTCACGAACTCCGGCTGCTTCCTTAAGAATTGGTTTGAATACCGGAATCAGAAGGGCGATCGCAAGTGGAGCACCCCAGCGAACAAGACCAGTTTCCATTTTGATCCCGAAAAAGATCCCCGCACCGACAACAAGCAACCAGACTATCAGGCCAGGCGCAGTTTCTAGTGCTGTTTGCCATTCAACATCGAAAGTTTTCATTAGCCAGGCAACAACTGCCAGACAGAAAGCAAATACGCCCACGACAACCAGTTCAACGCCGCTTGTTTCGTTATTTCTACTCATCCTTTTGATCCTTTTTCGCTGTTCAAAACTCGCACAATAAAGAACGTGCAGTGTTGGTAATACTGCACGTTTGTACCATTCGTGGTACTTAATCCTTTTGTTTGGCAGACATGAGATCTTCTGCTGCATCTTTAGAGTAGTTATCAATCAGATAACCTAAAATCTCTGTCCATGTAATTGTTTTTCCTAGTTTTACACTGGCATTTATAGCCAGTCGTTCTAGTTTCATTTTTCTTTCTTCCGTCACGTTATAAGTAGTGCGCTTTGCCATTTTTTACGCTCGTTCAATGCAATATTTGAAGTGAGTATACATGCTCATGAACTCATATCATCCAAGCCTCTTGAACTCACTAGCTCACTGGTGTAATGTTAAAACACTAATGAACTACTGAACTCATGTGTTAGTAAGTCGTCATTTTTGCAATTTTGAGGATTTATTCGTGATCGATTGGCTTACCGGGATTTTCCCTTGCACACACAAACCGCTTCCGGCGGGGAGTGTTGTCAGCGTTGATGCTGACGGTGCAATTGAGTGGGAAACCGTTAAGCGACTGACTGTTCGCGGCTCGCATGAAGCAACGATGAAAGTACGATCGATAGGATCTAATGGCGAAGGTAAAGCGACACATTTGTACATTGATGGTAATCCTTCCAAGTTTCTGCAGGGGCATTCTGTTGTTGGGTCGGATGATATACAAGGGCTCATGTTGACGGTTTATGCCAGGATTTTATCCTTATTGAATATTCCTCATGATTTAGCGTCTTATAAAGCCGTTATGGCAGGTCAGTATAAAATTTCACGTGTTGACATTAATTACATGTATTCATTATCTACGCTGGAAAATGTCAGATCATGGCTTTATGCCGCCGAATTTAAAGCTAAAACACGCCATGGTCGCGCATGTGGAAAAGGCGGTACAGTTTATTTAGGTAAAAACTCCCGTCGATGGAGTCTGAAATTTTATTCAAAATATGATGAACACGTTTCTGGTAAAAAAGGACACCAGATAGCCGAAGAGTTTGTACGAGCCGGGTTACTGGACTGGACGAAAGATAAATTACGTATTGAATTAACATTAAGAACAACTGAGCTTATTGATTTAAATTTAACGCTTGGCGCTAACTGGAATATGAAAACACCACGTCAATTATTCTCTGAATATGTAGGGAGAATAGAAATGAATCAGAATGCTATTTTAAGTGATGAAAAAATAACGAAACTGCCAAGAAAAATACAGTCAACTTATTTACTTTGGAAACAAGGGGCTAACATGAAAGAAATGTTACCTCATAACACTTTTTATCGCCATAGAAGAGAATTGCTTTCGTTCGGTATCGATATTAATTTCTATTGTGATTCACCAGACTCTAATAACGTTGTTCCGCTAATAAGAACGCTGGAAGCCAAGCCAGCGGAAATCCCCTTATGGATTTATGAGAAAGGTTTTATTTTCGATTACAACCGTATTTCGCACGCCAGTAGCTGGCATTAAAGGAAAGTAATATGTCTAATTATGGTCTTTTCGTTAAGGGTAAAATGTTGGGAGCCCGCCAACGTAATAAAGTTAATGGTCAGGGCTATTATAATGAAATTGGTATTGGCCTTGAAATACCTGATGGTTTTGGTGGTACAAAGCAGGATCAAATTATTATTCGAGTTTCTCAGGCTCTCGTTAACGCAGGTCTAATGAACCAGGCGAATGCTTTCATTGGGAAATTAGTTCAAATTCCTGTCTATGTCCGTGCGTGGTCAATGGAGGGTAGGGAAGGTGTAACTTATAATGTTTCTTCCGATGGTGGCATCGCAGAGATCAAAGGTTAAATATGGACGATGTTATTCAAATTTTGATAGCGTCAGGCATCGTTATTTCTTTTGGCCTCGGCGCGATTACTGCGGGGGTCTTTCGTTAATGTATATCGTTTATTTCTTCGGGGCTTATACCTTTGGTTTTGCCCTTTTCTATGCGGTCGGTTCATTTAAATCATTTTCTGACCGATTAATGTAACCTTAATGGAGTTATTCCTATGAAAATTCTGTCTACTGTTAAATATAAAGTTGCTCTGGCTTCAACTGCGCTTTTTATTTCTGCAAGTTCTTTTGCGGCTGAAGGCGCTACAGGCGGTACTGATTATGCAGGTCAGGCAATGGATGCTTTGTTGACTCAGGCAAATGATCTCATTGGTAAAGTATGGCCTGTTGTTGTGGCTGTGGTTGGCGCTGGGCTTGCCATTCGTATTTTCAAAAAATTCTCTTCAAAAGCGGTTTGAATTTCACTCAGGGGCACTCGTTGCCCCTTTATTAAAGCGGGTTACTATGAAAAGGAAAATATTAATTCTTTCCGCTGTCCTCATTTCTCCTTTTTCACATGCTGAGTCATGGGAAAGCATTACTAAATCCACTTATCAAAGTTATGCCTACGCTGAAAGTAAGCAAATAACCAATCAGGATGGCTCTAAGACAACGGTTTACTATATTGATGCTGCTATGCAGGCCTCTGCTTGTCAGGGTGCTAAATCCAGTGCTCAGAGTGTATTTACTCGGGTTAAACCAACTTATGAGGGTATCTGGCCTGATTCTGAATTCCGTCTTGTTTTTACTGGTGATTGTACTTACAGCGATTCACCAGGGCAGAAGGATAAATATTGGTCTTTAACGGCTTATATTGTTGGTAATATTCAGCGTTCTGTTCCTGATGAAAAACCTACTGACCCGACACCAGAAGAAATTTGTGAAGCGAAGCCGCCAGAAGAAGGTGTATTTAATAATGTTGATTCATATGATGGTGGTCGCTATATCTACTATAACGGCTGTGAATATGAGGCTACTGGTGTCATTGTTTGTCAGGGTGATGGTACTGTTTGCGCTGCAACATGGAAGCCTACAGGTGCTGTAGCTGACCCCTCTGATAAACCCTCAACCCCCCAAAATGGTGGTGGTGAGTCTGGCGGTGGTGAGTCTGGCGGTGGTGAGTCTGGCGGTGGTGAGTCCGGTGGCGGTAGTTCTGGCGGTAGTTCTGGCGGTGGCTCTAGTGGTTCCAGTCTTTCTAAAGGTGATATTCAGTCTGCGATCGAAGGTGCTTCACCCAAAATAGCCAGCGATATTCATGATAAATTAACGGAGAAAGACACTTCATCAGATGATAAAAAAAATGCCGATGAACAAACCAGGAATAATATAAATCGTCTTGACGATTCCATTAACAATCTTACGCGGGGGGCTGGCCGTTTTGCTGACCCTTCAGGTGGTGATTCTCGTTATGGAAAGGGCGACTCTGAATTAGATGGCGCTTCTACTTTGGCTGATTCTGAATTGGGAATTGAAAAGGATTCTCACGGTGCTTTATGGGAAGCGTTTTTAAATAAAGGTGCTATGCTGCCTAATTTACCCAATGGTAACGGCTGCTCTGATTTTATTATTTTTCCCGGAGAGGTTTATCAGATTGATATTGGTTGCGATAAATTACTGACTATTAAAGATGTTCTTTCATGGGTTTTTTATTGCCTTACGTTCTGGTATGTCTTTACTTCTTTAACTTCATTGCTTCGCAAAGGGGGTGAGTGATGCCTTTATTATTAGGTATTCCTGCATTGTTGCGTTTTCTTATTGGTCTTGTTCCTTTGTTTATTGGCTATGTGGCGAGTTTTTTAGCTCGACTTGCTACCAGAACAGGATTAATCGCCTTTGCATTGGTCGCATTAATTACAACAACTGTTACGCTTTTAATGCAGTACCTTGCTGAGGTCATGTATAACGGTTTACCTGCTGATTTCTCCCATTTAATGGCGTCTGTATTGCCTGACCATTTTCAGGCGTGTGTTAACGTTATTATGGTTACTCGTATCAGTGTTTTTGTTTTCGATTTAAAACAAAAGTTTCTTGATTATGCAAACAGGGTGATTTAAATGGCGGTTTATGTAGTAACAGGCAAATTAGGCTCAGGCAAGACACTTGTTAGTGTTTCCAGAATACAGGAAAGACTTGCTAAGGGTTGTCCTGTTGCCACTAATCTTGATCTTAAATTGCATAATATGCCTATGGTTGGGCGTTATGCGAAAAAAACGCGCGTTATTCGCATTCCTGACAAGCCTTCATTAAATGATTTACTTGCTATTGGTATTGGGAATACATCTTACGATGAATCCCGTAATGGCCTCCTTGTACTTGATGAATGTGGTACTTGGTTTAATTCCCGCTCATGGGGTGATAAAGACAGACAACCTGTTATTGACTGGTTTTTACATGCCAGAAAATTAGGCTGGGATATTATATTTTTGATTCAGGATATTTCGATAATGGATAAGCAAGCTCGTCTGGCGCTTGCTGAGCATGTTGTTTATTGTCGCCGTTCAGATAAATTAAACATTCCTTTTGTTGGCTCCATTATGAATTTGGTTTCAGGGGCGAGATTTTCTTTACCAAAGGTACACTTTGGCATTGTCAAATATGGTGATAATGTTAATTCAATCACTGTTGATAAATGGATATATACAGGAAAATCTCTTTATTCTGCTTACAATACCAAACAAGCGTTCACAGATAATTATCCTCATGGCGCATTTTCGCTTTTGCCACCATTTATCACGCACGGTCAATTTTCTGTTCACAGAGGATTTAATTATTATATGCGCCTCACTAAAATTTATTTTCGCAAATTGAACCGTCTTATATTAATGCTTTCTTTTTTGGCTCTGGGGCTTGCGTTTGGTTTCTGGCTCCAGTCTGGAAAGAATGTTGATGAAATCTCAGCTATTAAATCTGCTTATGCTGAACAGGCGAGGGCGGTAACGCCTGATTCGTCCAGTGACTTACCCCGACTTTCTATTAATTCTTTTTCACAACTTGGCTTTGACGTTTCCGTTACGTTTGTTGATGCAAAAGGTATGAAATATCAGTATTTTGATTTGATTAAAGATGGTTATTCCGTTGATATTAAAGATGCCTGTCGTGTTGTTATTAGAAAAGGCCGTTATTTACAGACTGTTACCTGTCAGGAGTAATATTATTATGCGCTCTGTTATTGTTGCTTTTTTATTTGCCTATTCATTCTGCGTTTCTGCTGAAACTGTTAATTTAAATAATTCATCTGTTCGCTCATTTGTTCAGTGGTATTCTTCAAAAACTGGCAAGCCTGTTATTGTTAATCCTGATATTAAAGGAAACGTAACCGTATTTAATGCTGATGTTAATCCAACAAATATTGATGATTTCTTTAAGTCTGTTCTGAATGCTAACGGTTTTGTCATGCTTTCTGGCAATCCTGCGGTAGTCTCTTTGCCGTCTAAATTACCTTCACAGATGGTTTCGGATTCCGATGATTCTGATGATTCTGATAACCAGTCTTATGATACTTTTCCTTCTGAGCCATCTTACCAGCCAGTACCTGTGGCGCTTACGGTCAGAAATTTTAAGCTGACAAAAGTTAGATCGTCCGATGTTCAGCAACTGATTAAAATTTATCTTGATTCTAATGGTGGTGGTAATGTCGTGGATTATCCAGGCAATAACTCGCTGATTGTTTCTGCGCCTGACGAGCTGCTGCCGGTTCTGTCCGATTTTATCAATTCTGTGGATGTTGCCCGCGATCAGGTTCTCATTCAGTCGCTGATGTTTGAAACCAGCTTGTCTGATGGCGTTGATTTATCGTTTGCGGCAGGTTCTGCATCCGGTCATAAGGTTGCGGGGGGCTTTAATACTTCTGCACTGGGTAGCGCTCTTTCTACGGCGGGCGGTTCTTTTGGTATTTTTGATGGTAACGTGTTGGCGCTGTCTCTGCGTGCTGTCCAGAGTAATTCACGCTCTAAGGTGATTTCAACGCCGCGTATTCTTACTCAGTCTGGTCAGACTGGTTACATTTCCGTAGGTAAGAATGTGCCGTTTATCACCGGAAAGGTAACGGGCGAATCTGCCGGGGTAAATAATCCGTTTCAGACTATCGAGCGTCATGATGTTGGCGTTTCTCTCAAGGTAACGCCTGTTGTCATGGGTAACGGGCAACTAGTTCTGACTATCGACACTCGCGCTGATTCAATCAGCAATGATGATCAGGCATCCGATATTATTACTAATCAGCGCCAGATTCAGACGACAGTCCAGATTAAGGATGGTCAGACGTTGTTATTGGGGGGGCTTATCGATTCATCGTTCAGCAATGCCGAGCGTTCAGTTCCAGTTATAAGTAAAATTCCTCTTATAGGCTGGATTTTCAGTAGCAAGGCAGACAGCAATGAACAGCGTATTATGTATATTTTGCTTACAGCACATATCATTCGTCCACTTTGATGGATAGCGGGTAGGTGCGTGAGCCCTGCTCGCTATCCATCAAATGGACATTATTGATTGGGGTAACTAATGGATTCTTATGGGATTTTATCTGCTCTGGCAGAACGAACGATTACAGCGGAAGAAGCAAAAACAATGACACTTGCAGCCAGAAGTTCTTCGGCTCAGGTAAATGAAGCATCACTTGCTCTGTTACTGATTGATAATACTCTGGATGCGATCAAAGCAGCTGCCAGTGAAGGGAAAGGATACACTTTACTTCCTTCTTATGAGATTTCTGTAAAAGCCATTGATTTAGCAGAAGAATTTTTAAGGAAACAATGCGGCTATGTTATTGATAACCAGAATGGCGTAAGGACGGTCTATTGGTTTATATGATAACCCCGGACAGTGACAAAACTTGCTTTTGTTAGTGTCAGGGGTTGGCCAAGCCGAACAATTCTGTTTTTTTAGCGTTATTGCTGATTCGGCGCGGCAGCATTACGAGGAGATAAAATGCAATTTTTCACATCCAGCGATACTGTAATGTTATGTGCGAAGACCTGCGATCGCTGTGGTCGCCATGCGAAGACGGTGGTAGATGACATTGAGTTCAATGAGTTTCTGTCTGTTAATCACTTAGCTGGATACGGTTCAATTTTTGGTGACAGTAATCGCTTAAAACTGGATTTATGCCAACATTGCCTGAAAGACGTCCTGGGCCAGTGGATTACGGTCTGTGACCAATGACGGCACCGGTAACGCCAGTTCCCGCCATCCTTACCATTGGTGCGCATAATGTATATTATGTTAAATGTAATTTGAGTGATGCGAAGCGATTTTTCGGTCGTCGTTATTACTTCAGGGTTCCAGAACATAAAGCCTCTCCTCTTTCATGATTGGCCTGTGCATACCGGATATAGGCTGGCTGGTATGCAGGTTTGCCGTTTGCCGCATCTTCCCTGCGTTGAAGAGTCAGGCTGGCAAACCGCGTGCAAATGAACACCCCCTCTTTCCATCAACACTTCAGACAGCTTGCGGGAATGAGTCCACTCCGGTATCAGAAATGGCTACGCCTCAATGAAGTCAGGCGACTGATGCTGAATGAACATTACGATGTCACCACTGCAGCCTATGTTGTCGGTTACGAAAGCTTATCCCATTTCTGTCGGGAATATTCGCGGATGTTTGGAGAGTCACCTAAGAGAGATATTACCAGGTTAAGAAAGTCTGTCGGTCAGCTTTAATAAACCCTGCACTTATCTGTTTAGAGCAATTCCGTGTTAGTTACACCAGGCAAACATTAACTATAGCTAATGATTTATAGCCATATAAGCCATTGGTCGCTCTTGACCTTTCCTGACACTTCCCTTGTTCGCAATAATATTCTGTTTAGTCACGGTTTATAAATAACATGCATAATGAAATTGTCATGTTATTTAGCGACATAAAATGTCTTTGCAAATACTCTCTACAACAAGTGCTGCAATAAACTTGTTGTGATTAGGTGTCCTTGTAATTTAAAGATATTATCGTTCTTCGTGAAATGTAATAACCCCGGAAACTATATTCTCAGGGCAATATCCCATCAAGAATGATTCTTGTTTTATAAGCAATAACAGAATGACTTGATTGTTAACTTTCTTTATTCAGCTACTTAAATATAAATTTTGGAGAATTATGAAACTCAAACATGTCGGTATGATTGTCGTTTCTGTGTTGGCGATGTCGTCTGCTGCGGTAAGCGCAGCCGAGGGTGATGAATCAGTAACGACCACTGTTAATGGCGGTGTTATTCATTTTAAAGGTGAAGTGGTAAATGCCGCTTGTGCGATTGATTCAGAATCAATGAACCAAACGGTTGAGCTGGGTCAGGTCCGTTCTTCTCGCCTGGCTAAAGCGGGTGACCTCAGCTCTGCCGTTGGCTTCAATATCAAGTTGAATGATTGTGATACCAATGTTTCCAGTAATGCAGCTGTTGCATTCCTGGGTACTACTGTCACCAGTAATGACGATACGTTAGCGCTGCAGAGTTCAGCGGCAGGCTCTGCCCAAAATGTTGGTATTCAAATTTTGGACCGTACGGGGGAGGTATTAATACTTGATGGTGCCACTTTTAGCGCTAAAACTGACTTGATTGATGGCACGAATATATTGCCGTTCCAGGCTCGATATATTGCTCTCGGGCAGTCAGTAGCTGGTACTGCAAACGCAGATGCGACCTTCAAAGTTCAATATCTATAATTCAATCTTAAGGTGGCTATACGTCATCTGAAATTGAAACAGGGTGTGTGTGGCATGGCTACGCACACCCGAGCAATTCACCAATGTTCATCTCATTATTAATGAGGAATAGTTTGTGTTTTGGAGCGGTATGAAAAAATCACATAATATCTAAACGATCAATAAACAACAGTAGTTAAACTTACTGTTATTTAAAATATTTACTTTGTAGCAAGGTTTTCCTATTAAAAGAGAACCAACATTTATTACAAACGCATTAAGTCTGGAAACCCGGCGAGTCGCCAATGTATTAGCAACATTTACTGATTGTCTGATGTAACGGTTTTCCCGCTTATCCTCTTAACACATGGAGAATGCATCAGATGCAAACTACGCGTACCCCCTACTCTGTTTCCTTTATGGCGACAGTGTTACTTTTATTGCTCTTTGCTTGCCATAGCACCATTGCCAACGCAGCTGTCGCACTTGGTGCGACGCGGGTAATTTATCCGGCAAACCAGAAACAGGTTTTATTGCCTGTCACGAATAATGATCCTGCCAGTGTCTATCTCATTCAGTCATGGATAGAAAATGCAGGTGACCAAAAAGACACCCAGTTTGTCATTACCCCACCGCTTTTTTCCATGCAAGGTAAAAAAGAGAATACGCTGCGGATAATCAACGCCACTAATCATCAGTTACCAGGCGACCGTGAAAGCCTGTTCTGGGTTAATGTTAAAGCTATTCCTGCTATGGAAAAAGACCAGAAGAATGAGAATTCATTACAGCTGGCAATTATTAGCCGCATAAAAATGTTTTATCGCCCCACGAACCTGGCAATGGCACCTGAAGAAGCGCCAGCAATGCTTCGGTTTCGTCGCAGCGGTAGCAAACTCACTCTTATTAATCCAACGCCCTACTTCATTACCGTAACAAATATGAAAGCAGGAAATAGCAATCTCCCAAACACCATGGTGCCGCCAAAAGGTGAAGTATCGGTGGATATCCCGCATGTTGCAACCGGGGATATCAGTTTTCAGACGATCAATGATTACGGTGCATTAACTCCGCGTATTAAGGCAACCATGCAGTAAGCCAGTGACCTAATTAATAATAAACTCAATCGGAATTAATAATGACAGCCTTTCGTGCCGCATTTAAGGCATATCGTATGCATCAGGTGTTACTACTGCCTCGCTTTGCACGGCTTACCATTGCCCTTGGCTTAGCAACTGCGGTATTTCCCGTTGACGCAGAGTATTATTTTAATCCACGGTTTTTAAGCAATGATCTTGCTGAATCTGTCGATTTATCCGCCTTTACTAAGGGGCGCGAGGCACCACCTGGTACATATCGGGTCGACATTTATTTGAACGACGAATTTATGACTAGTCGGGATATTACTTTTATTGCAGATGATAATAACGCAGATCTCATCCCATGCCTGAGTACAGACCTTCTTGTCAGTCTTGGCATAAAAAAATCAGCATTATTAGACAACAAGGAACATTCGGCAGAAAAACATGTGCCGGACAACAGCGCATGCACACCACTCCAGGATCGTTTGGCTGACGCATCATCTGAGTTTGATGTTGGTCAGCAACATCTGTCACTCTCCGTTCCGCAAATATATGTTGGCAGAATGGCTCGCGGCTATGTTTCTCCTGATCTGTGGGAAGAAGGAATAAATGCTGGGCTTCTAAACTATAGTTTTAATGGTAATTCTATTAATAATCGTAGTAACCATAATGCTGGAAAATCCAACTATGCATATTTGAATTTACAGAGTGGCATCAACATTGGTAGTTGGCGACTGCGCGATAACTCAACGTGGAGTTATAACAGTGGGAGTAGCAATTCATCTGACAGCAATAAATGGCAGCATATCAATACGTCGGCTGAACGTGACATTATTCCCTTACGCTCACGCTTAACGGTAGGTGATAGTTATACCGATGGCGATATTTTTGATAGTGTGAACTTTCGTGGCCTAAAAATAAATTCAACAGAAGCGATGTTGCCCGATAGCCAACATGGTTTCGCTCCGGTGATTCATGGTATTGCCCGTGGCACCGCACAAGTGAGTGTAAAACAGAACGGATACGATGTTTATCAGACTACTGTTCCACCCGGCCCTTTTACTATTGATGATATCAACTCTGCGGCCAATGGTGGTGATCTGCAAGTAACTATAAAAGAGGCAGACGGCAGTATTCAGACATTATATGTTCCTTATTCGTCTGTTCCGGTTCTCCAACGTGCTGGATATACGCGTTATGCGCTTGCCATGGGGGAATATCGTAGTGGAAATAACCTGCAAAGCTCCCCCAAGTTCGTACAAGCAAGCTTGATGCATGGTCTGAAAGGAAACTGGACACCTTATGGCGGAATACAAATTGCAGAAGAATATCAGGCCTTCAACCTTGGTATTGGTAAAGATTTAGGACTTTTTGGTGCCTTTTCTTTC
>OJYG01000336.1_pt1 | contig 19255 bp, 11 predicted proteins | sample 1600841 | NCBI WGS metagenome assembly OJYG01 (sample SAMN04436709, study PRJEB24849) | human gut metagenome | biome: human gut; feature: NICU; material: stool | host: Homo sapiens | place: USA: Saint Louis, MO | collected 2010-09-09
TCCAGTGATGTTGAATCACATTTAAGCTACTAAAAATATTTTACAAAATTTCAAATATAATTGAAAGCTATGGCGATATTGAAAAATTCATCAACAACTATGCTTAGTGTAGGCGCAACCTTCAACTGAACGGTTAAACATGCCACAATACCCGTATTGAATGCTTAATTTTTCGCTAAATCAGGATATTAACTACCCATGCTGGGTAAATATAAAGCCGTTCTCGCGCTGTTATTACTGATTATTCTTGTGCCGTTGACGCTGCTGATGACGCTCGGGCTGTGGGTTCCCACGCTGGCGGGCATCTGGCTACCGCTCGGGACACGTATTGCATTAGATGAAAGCCCACGCATTACGCGTAAAGGTTTAATCATTCCCGATCTCCGTTATCTGGTGGGAGATTGTCAGCTTGCGCATATCACCAACGCCAGCCTTTCACATCCCAGCCGCTGGTTATTGAACGTCGGCACGGTAGAACTTGATTCTGCTTGTCTGGCGAAATTGCCGCAGACGGAGCAATCGCCAGCCGCTCCAAAAACCCTCGCGCAGTGGCAGGCCATGTTGCCTAACACCTGGATCAATATCGATAAACTGATTTTTTCTCCCTGGCAGGAATGGCAGGGAAAACTCTCTCTCGCATTAACCTCCGATATCCAGCAACTGCGTTATCAGGGCGAAAAAGTTAAATTTCAAGGCCAGCTGAAAGGGCAACAACTTATAGTCAGCGAACTGGATGTCGCCGCGTTTGAAAATCAGCCGCCGGTAAAACTGGTGGGGGAATTTACTATGCCGCTCGTGCCGGATGGACTTCCGGTAAGTGGTCATGCTACTGCGACGTTAAACTTACCGCAGGAGCCTTCACTGGTGGATGCCGAGCTGGACTGGCAGGAAAATAGCGGGCAATTGATTGTGCTGGCACGGGATAACGGCGATCCGTTGCTCGATTTGCCGTGGCAAATTACTCGTCAACAATTGACCGTAAGCGATGGTCGCTGGAGCTGGCCGTATGCAGGTTTTCCTTTAAGTGGCCGACTGGGTGTCAAAGTCGACAACTGGCAGGCAGGGCTCGAGAACGCTCTGGTCAGCGGACGACTGAGTGTGCTGACCCAGGGGCAAGCGGGTAAAGGCAACGCGGTGCTTAATTTTGGCCCAGGAAAATTAAGTATGGATAACAGCCAGCTGCCTTTGCAGCTGACCGGTGAAGCGAAACAGGCGGACCTCATTTTATATGCCCGTTTACCTGCGCAGCTAAGCGGAAGTCTGACTGACCCAACGCTGGCCTTTGAGCCAGGCGCGTTATTACGTTCGAAAGGAAGAGTCATCGATTCGCTGGACATCGATGAAATCCGCTGGCCTTTAGCGGGTGTAAAAGTCACCCAACGTGGTGTTGACGGACGTTTGCAGGCCATTTTGCAGGCGCATGAAAATGAACTGGGCGATTTCGTGCTGCATATGGATGGACTGGCGAATGATTTTCTCCCTGACGCTGGCCGCTGGCAGTGGCGCTACTGGGGAAAAGGCAGTTTTACACCGATGAATGCCACCTGGGATGTCGCAGGAAAGGGTGAGTGGCATGACAGCACGATTACGCTGACCGATCTCTCCACCGGTTTCGACCAGTTACAATACGGTACGATGACGGTAGAAAAGCCGCGACTAATTCTCGACAAGCCCGTCGTCTGGGTACGTGACGCACAGCATCCCTCCTTTAGCGGCGCGCTGTCACTGGACGCCGGGCAAACGCTGTTCACTGGCGGCAGTGTGTTACCGCCATCAACCTTAAAATTTAGCGTCGATGGACGCGATCCGACGTATTTCCTCTTTAAAGGCGATTTACATGCTGGTGAGATTGGCCCGGTTCGGTTAAATGGTCGCTGGGACGGTATTCGTCTGCGCGGTAACGCCTGGTGGCCTAAACAATCACTGACCGTATTCCAGCCGCTGGTGCCACCCGACTGGAAGATGAACTTACGCGATGGCGAACTATATGCCCAGGTCGCATTTTCTGCTGCGCCTGAACAAGGATTCCGCGCGGGAGGGCACGGTGTGTTGAAAGGCGGTAGTGCCTGGATGCCAGATAATCAGGTTAACGGTGTCGATTTTGTCCTGCCTTTCCGTTTTGCCGATGGAGCCTGGCATCTGGGGACTCGCGGCCCCGTTACGTTGCGAATTGCCGAAGTGATTAATCTGGTGACAGCGAAAAATATTACGGCTGATTTGCAAGGTCGTTATCCGTGGACTGAAGAAGAACCATTGCTGTTGACTGATGTTAGCGTTGATGTGTTAGGCGGTAACGTGCTGATGAAACAATTACGTATGCCGCAACATGACCCGGCGCTGTTGCGGCTGAATAATCTTTCCTCCAGCGAACTGGTTAGCGCCGTCAATCCGAAACAATTCGCCATGTCCGGGGCATTTAGTGGTGCATTGCCGTTATGGCTAAACAACGAAAAATGGATAGTGAAAGATGGTTGGCTGGCAAATAGCGGGCCAATGACCTTGCGGCTGGATAAAGACACCGCAGATGCGGTGGTGAAAGACAATATGACTGCGGGTTCAGCAATTAACTGGTTGCGCTATATGGAAATTAGCCGTTCATCGACAAAAATTAATTTAGATAATCTCGGTTTATTAACCATGCAGGCCAACATTACAGGTACCAGTCGCGTTGATGGTAAAAGCGGTACGGTAAACCTTAATTACCATCACGAAGAGAATATTTTTACGCTGTGGCGCAGTTTACGCTTTGGCGATAATCTCCAGGCATGGCTGGAGCAGAACGCGCGTCTGCCGGGAAATGACTGTCCGCAAGGAAAAGAGTGTGAGGATAAACAATGAAAATTTTACTGGCTGCGTTGACGTCATCTTTTATGCTGGTTGGCTGTACGCCTCGCATTGAAGTCGCTGCCCCTAAGGAACCGATCACTATCAATATGAACGTTAAAATTGAGCATGAGATCATCATCAAGGCAGACAAAGATGTCGAAGAGCTGCTTGAGACCCGTAGCGATCTTTTTTGAGGTGATGATGAAAAGAACATTACTTCTTTGTGCATTTCTTGTTGGCTTGGTAAGCAGCAATGTAATGGCATTGACTCTGGATGAAGCCAGAACCCAGGGACGGGTAGGTGAAACATTTTACGGTTATCTGGTTGCGCTGAAAACGGATGCTGAAACAGAGAAATTAGTAACAGAGATTAATGCCGCGCGTAAAGCGAGCTACCAACAACTGGCAAAGCAAAATAATGTGTCGGTGGATGATATCGCGAAACTTGCCGGGCAAAAGCTCGTATCTCGCGCTAAATCAGGAGAATATGTGCAGGGCATTAACGGAAAATGGTTACAGAAATAAGAACGTCTGCCCCGCTTGTTGCGGGTATAGCTCTCTACTACACGACTTCTTTCATCGCAGCCTGGTAGATTCGAACAATTCACACAGGAGGCAACAATGAGCTACAAAATAGAATTTCTGCGTTTATTATCGGTTCAAGTAAAATAATAAATATTGATATTTCGAATATGTGTGAATTTACGGAAATGGGTGGTGAAAGCAACCTGTCATCCATTTTACTGTTCGTGTAAGGTTTGTTAGAAGAAATAATTTAATGTAACAAGTGACCTGATTAATAAAATAAAACATTCATCTTGGTTATATATTGAAGTTATTTGATGATGAATTGAATTGTCATGAATTGCTAAATAAAGCTTCTTAAATAATATATAATCATGACCACTCTTCGTTTATGACGTTTCTGTTACACCCATTTTACTTTTTAAACTGTCTCTGATTGAGAGGGATTTCTCATGCAAAAGAAAACGTTATTATCCGCCTGTATCGCGCTGGCTTTAAGCGGATCGGGCTGGGCTGCTGACATTGATGATACAGATAGTGCAACTCGTCAGCGTAAGGAGACAAGGATACCCTGTCCGACCGCTCACTCCTCTGAAAAACTAAGTCCGCAACAACTAAAATCGCTCCCGTCTGAATGTTCTACAACCAATGACAACAACCTCTATTCCTTGATTGCCGTTGGCGCTACTTCACTAATCACCACTCTTGCAGTCCTTGAACTAAACCACGATGACGGTAACCACGCTCATTCCTCTGACAATCCTCCAGTACCGCCTGATGACGATAATGGCGGCAACACACCGGATGATGGTGGCAATACCCCTGACGATGGCGGCAATACTCCTGACGATGGCGGCAACACACCGGACGATGGCGGCAACACACCGGATGATGGTGGCAATACCCCTGACGATGGTGGGAATACTCCTGACGATGGCGGCAACACACCGGATGATGGTGGGAATACTCCTGACGATGGTGGGAATACTCCTGACGATGGCGGCAACGTCACCCCGCCCAAAGAGCCTAAAATCTTCAATAACAATGTCACGTTCGACGAAGATAAAGGCACGCTGAAAATTCGTAACGCCACCTTTACCTACAGCAAAAACACCGATGGAACTTATACCCTGACGGCTGGAGATGGCCGGACCACGGTTGTACAAGGCTGGGATGTCGACACGGCTGCCAATACTGTAGAAATTACTGGCGTGAATACCCAGGGCGGTATGACGTGGCGTTACGGTAAAGACGGCATTATCTATATCACCAAAACCGTCGGCGCAACGGTGGATGACCCCGCGAACAGTAACGTATTTAACCTCAGCGATGCGGTGCTCACTGACCAGGGCGGTAATGCCGCGCGAAATGGCGCAACGGTGATTGAAATTAACGGCAGCAGGATCGTCCTTAATAACGACGGTGACATTTCTGCTACGGGAAAAGATTCTGTGGTTGTGGCGATGACCGGAAACGACATTACCGTTAACAATAACGGCCATATGGTTGTCGATGGCGGCACCGCGGGCGTGGTTAACGGCGATCGTGCGATCCTGAATAACCGTGGTGATGCGGTGATCACTAACGGGGGCGCGGGTGTCATTGTGACGGGCGACAACGCGGTCATCAACAACACGGGGCAAAGCGATATTGATGGCGACAACTCGGTATCGGTAAAAGTCGCAGGAAACGCAACCAGAATCAAAATGGAAGGCGGGCTCAACGTCAGCGGTGGCGCGCATGGCATTGATGCCACCGGTGACAATAACGAAGTCAGCAACAAGGGCAACATTTCGGTGGTGGATGCGCATTCCATGGGCGTGCTGCTGAACGGCGATCGCGCGTCATTCGTTAATATGGGTGATATTAACGTTAGCGGAGGTGCAGCGGACGATCACGCTATTGGTGTGCAGATTAACGGCGATAACAGTACCTTTATCAACGTTGGAGATTTAAATGCCGACGACACGGCGACCGGGGTGAAAATTACCGGTGACGCCAGCGACATTGCCCTGGCCGGGGCGATGCATGTCGGGAATTTTGCCTCCGGGCTGGAGGTGACAGGTAAGAACAATGACCTGTCGTTGTCCACCAATATGATGGATGTCACCGGGAAACAGTCCACCGGGGTGACCATTACAGGTGATGATAATACCATTGATATCACCGGTGATATGGTCGTTGATCAAAACTCTGTCGGGGCGAAAATTGCCGGCGATCGCGTTTCGTTGCAACAGAAAGGTGATATTACCGTTAACGGTGCAGGGCACGGCGTTGAAGTCAGCGGTAGTAAGGCGGCAATCAGTAATCAGGGCAAACTGACCGTAAAAGATCAAGACTCAATCGGTATCGCTATCATCGGGGATGACGCGCAATTTACCACCGTGGGTGAGATTGATGTCTCGCTGAACGGTACGGGTGTTGCGATCAGCGGCGATCGTGAGCAAGTGAATTTGAGCGGTGATATAAATGTCATTCAGGAGCGTGACGGCAGCGGTACTTTCCAGGGCGGAACGGGCATCAGCATAATGGGTAACGACAGCAGCATGCTGTTGGCAGGAAACATTAATGTGACGTCCAGTATGGGGGACCAACCGTCCACCTCACCCCAGTCGTTAACCGGTGTTACCATCGGGGGAGAAAACAACACTGTCGATCTGCAAGGCGACATCAATATCACTGTTGATTCGGATTTCCTGGAGCCTCAGAATGACCTTTACGGCGTGATGGTCTCGGGTTCAAATAACATCATCAACCTCGATGGTGGTATCAATATTTCCGGCGATAGTGGCGGACATTTTATCAAAGGCGTGCAGGTAACCGGGAATAATTCCGTCAATATTAGTGGTCATTCTGTAATGAATACCCGACAGGTATTAGGAACCTTCTCGCTGATTTCGGTGGCTGATGGCGGGAATGTCGTATTTGATGAAAGCGCTGTCACCGATATTCAGAGTTCAACAAGAGATTTCCCAAATTACTTTATCGGTTCGGTAATCATTGCAATGGGAAGTCAGTCTGCTATTCGAAATAATGGCATTGTTAACACAACCGATGCTCAGGAATTAATGATGGCGAATTCGGGGGGGCAGGTTGTCAATGCCGGGGAGATTAATATTAGGCCAGACGCTGAATCACATAGTTTCTTTGCTGGAATGGCGGCAAGGGGTGATGACTCGCAGGCAAAAAATGTCTCCGGAGGAACAATCAATCTGACATCAAATACACAACCTTATCGGGGGTCAGGAATTGGCGAGTACCCGGTAAAATGGTACAGCAACACGGGTTATGCCTTGTTAGCCAGTAATTACGGAACGGTAATCAATGAAACAGGAGCAACCATTAATTTGCATGGTGCGGGAACCTATGGTGTTTCTGCTTCAAAAGGAACGGCGACCAATGCAGGCGAAATAAATGTCGACGGTTTTGTACCAACAGTTGATGAAAATGGCTTCATTATTGATGAAACTTACTGGCAGACCAATTCCGTATATCTGATGGGCGGTGGGATGTTGGCCGGTTCAACGGATGCCGGCAACGGTGATGCAAAAGCGGTGAATACCGGTACCATCAACGTTAATAATGAAGGCTTCGGCATGCTGGCAATGAGCGGCGGGACCGTTGTAAACCAGGGGACAATCAATCTCACCACCGATGAGGGCGTGACGAAGCAGCAAGATAACCAACTGTTCGCGATGGGTGCAGTTCAAGGTGGTCTGGCGATTAATGACCAGGATGGGGTTATTAATATTAACACTGATATTGGCCAGGCGTTTTATAAAGATAGCACTGGCACCATTCTCAACTACGGCAAAATTAATCTTTTCGGTAATCCAATGGATGAAAGTGATTCCCATATGGGCGTTACGCCGGATGACAAAGATATTCTCAGTGAACTGTCTGGTAGCGGCGAGAGCATCAGCAAAACCACAACTGGCGACGGTTTTATCGCCGTTAATAACCAGGCAAACTATGGCGACGAAACGCTTAATGGCGACGTTACAGCAAACGGCTGGATATTCAACCAACCTGATGCCAGCCTGACAATCAACGGCGAACTGAGCGTAAACCAGGGGCTGGAAAATAGTGGTCACCTGGATGTTGACAGCATTAACAGCAAAACCACTATCTACAACCGTGAAACAGGCAGCATAACAACCGATCTGCTGACGTTGAATGGCGCGGTTTCCTTCTTTAATGAAGGCGAATTTAGTGGTTCAATTACCGGAAACAGCTATCAACAGAATGTGGTGAATACCGGTGAAATGACGGTGACCGAAGATGGCCACTCACTCGTCAACGGAAGTTTCCTGTTCTTCAATGAAGCTGGCGCGACCCTGACAAATAGCGGCAATGCGGTAACGGGCGGGGAAAACGCGATTATTCATGTAACCAGAACCAGTGATTCTGTTTCGCAGGTTAACCGTGGCACCATCACGGCCACAAATGGCTATAGCGCAATCAAAACTGAAAATACTGGCTCGAACAGTAACGGGAAATGGATTTGGAATACGGAAACGGGAGTGATAAATGGTATTAATCCTGTTGCTCCGTTGGTTGATTTAAGACGAGGTTATAATTTTTCTAACGCTGGCGTTATTAATGTTCAGGGCGATAATGCGGTGGGCATCAGTGGCGGCACAACCAGCTATACTGTCAAGTTGGTGAACAGTGGCACCATTAATGTGGGTACTGAACAGGGGCAACTGGATGGAACCAACGGCGAAGGCTTAATTGGTATTAAGGGCAATGGTAAGGACACGACAATTAATAACACGCAAACGGGTGTGATTAATGTCTATGCCGATAACTCCTGGGCGTTTGGTGGGCAAACGAAAGCCATCATTAACAACGGTGAAATTAATCTGCTGTGTGACACCGGATGCGATATTTATGCTCCAGGAACGACAGGGACGCAAAAAGATCACAACGGTACTGCGGATATCACCGTACCAGAGGCATCAACCACGCCGTCGCAAGGTAATGTTCCAACGCCGCCTGCCGATCCAAACGCACCGCAGTTGCTGAGCAACTATACCATCGGTACCAACAGCGACGGGAGTTCGGGTACGCTCAGCGCGAATAATCTGGTTATTGGCGACAACGTGAGTGTTAACGCCGGGTTTAGTGCCGGAACAGCGGACACCACCGTTGTCGTTAACGATGTATTCAAAGGCGAAAACATCAGCGGTGTAGATAACATTGTTTCCTCTACGGTCGTCTGGACTGCCAAAGGCAGTACCGACGCCAGCGGCAACGTTGACGTGACCATGAGCAAAAACGCCTACACCGATGTAGCGACCGATGGCTCAGTGAGTGACGTGGCGAAGGCACTTGATGCGGGTTATACCAACAACGAGCTGTACACCAGTCTGAACGTGGGCACCACCGCCGAACTGAACAGCGCGCTGAAACAAATCAGTGGTAGCCAGGCGACCACCGTATTCCGTGAGGCGCGCGTGTTAAGCAACCGCTTCAGCATGCTGGCGGATGCAGCGCCGAAGATGGGCAACGGTCTGGCGTTCAACGTGGTGGCGAAAGGTGATCCGCGTGCCGAACTGGGTAACAATACCGAGTACGACATGCTGGCGCTGCGTAAAACAGTTGACCTGAGCGAAAGCCAGACCATGAGCCTGGAATACGGTATCGCGCGTCTGGATGGTGACGGTGCGCAAAAAGCAGGCGACAACGGAGTAACCGGCGGCTACAGCCAGTTCTTTGGCCTGAAACATCAGATGTCCTTCGACAATGGCATGAACTGGAATAACGCGCTGCGTTACGATATTCATCAACTGGACAGCAGCCGCTCGGTGGCTTACGGCGACGTCAGTAAGACGGCGGATACCAACGTGAAACAGCAGTACCTGGAGTTCCGTAGCGAAGGGGCGAAAACCTTTGAACCGCGCGAAGGGCTGAAAATCACGCCATATGCGGGACTGAAACTGCGTCACACGCTGGAAGGCGGTTATCAGGAGCGTAATGCCGGAGACTTTAACCTGAGCATGAACAGCGGCAGCGAAACGGCGGTGGACAGCATCGTCGGGCTGAAACTGGACTACGCAGGCAAAGACGGCTGGAGTGCGAACGCCACTCTGGAAGGTGGGCCGAACCTGAGCTACGCGAAGAGCCAGCGCACGGCAAGCCTGGCAGGCGCAGGCAGCCAGCACTTTAATGTCGATGATGGACAGAAGGGCGGCAGTATCAACAGCCTGGCAAGCGTCGGCGTGAAGTACAGCAGCAAAGAGAGCTCGCTGAATCTGGATGCCTATCACTGGAAAGAAGACGGCGTCAGCGATAAAGGCGTGATGCTCAATTTCAAGAAAACGTTCTAATTTTTAGTATGTGATGCATAAACCGCAACGCTGATACAGGTTGCGGTTTTTTATTGCCGGATGCGGCGCTTGACGCGTTTTGTTTTGGTGTCTTCCAGGACAATAGAGCAACTCATCCAGTAATCTTGTTTACGCCTTCGCATTATTTAACTCTTTTCGTTTCTATACTGATTTTTCTGAATTCGTTTTATTACAGGGCAGGGTGCGATGAGCAGCAACACATTTACTCTCGGTACAAAATCCGTTAACCGTCTTGGTTATGGCGCGATGCAACTGGCAGGTCCTGGGGTTTTTGGCCCCCCAAGAGATCGCCACGTCGCTATAACTGTGCTGCGCGAGGCGCTGGCATTGGGCGTCAATCACATTGATACCAGCGACTTTTATGGTCCGCACGTCACCAATCAGATTATCCGCGAAGCGCTTTATCCTTACTCTGACGACCTGACCATTGTTACTAAAATTGGGGCGCGGCGTGGAGAGGACGCCTCCTGGTTGCCCGCATTTTCTCCGGCAGAGTTGCAAAAAGCGGTGCACGATAATCTACGTAATCTCGGGCTGGACGTACTGGATGTGGTTAACCTGCGCGTTATGATGGGGGATGGTCATGGCCCAGCGGAAGGATCGATTGAAGCCAGCCTGACCGTGCTGGCAGAGATGCAAGAACAAGGCCTGGTAAAACATATTGGTCTGAGCAACGTTACACCGACGCAGGTTGCAGAGGCGCGTAAGATTACCGAAATCGTCTGTGTGCAGAACGAATACAACATTGCTCATCGTGCTGATGACGCAATGATTGATGCTTTGGCTCGTGACGGCATTGCCTACGTGCCGTTCTTTCCGCTCGGGGGCTTTACGCCGCTGCAATCTTCAACGCTTTCCGATGTTGCTGCGAGCCTGGGTGCAACACCAATGCAGGTAGCGCTGGCGTGGCTGTTACAACGTTCACCGAATATTTTGTTGATTCCTGGAACATCTTCTGTTGCGCATTTACGGGAGAATATGGCCGCAGAAAAATTGCATCTTTCTGAGGAAGTGTTGTCTACGTTGGATGGTATTTCGCGAGAATAACGAATATACAAAAGGGAAAGATGCATTTCCCTTTTGTTTCTTTTTTAATGGCATGGAGTGCATATGTTTAAGCCCAGGATTTGCAGCTGGATAGGTTTACTTCCCCTGTTTATGCTGAGTCTTCCAGTACAGGCGGACCTTCGATGTGTTGCAAATGCAGTTGATATTGAACCATTTTTTTCTGCGGCTACCGCTGAAGATAAACAACAAGTTGAACAAGCTATCAACAGTAGCGTGAATCTTGTCCCCTTCGGTTTATCTGCATCGGACTGGAAAGTGCATCGTGGCGATTTAGTGGTAGACGGTAATATAGAGAGTAATCAAAAATTGATTGTTCTTGGCAATTTGACAGTCAAAGGTAATATTTCCACTTTCTCTCTTTCTAATCCATGGGTTATTCTCGGTAACGTGACGGCAACGAATATAGTTACGGATTCACCACTGTTAATTACCGGTTCGATAAATGCAAGTGGACTGGTATTTATCGACTCATATTACGATAATCCGTCTACGATTAAGGGGAGTATTAATGCGCGTGGGATATTTATCAATGACATAATTGCACCTGTTGTTGCGTCTTCGACAAATAGTGAATTCATGGTCCGTGCGAGTGACAAAAATGACACTGAAAATGTCAAAAAAGCGCTGATGATAATAAATCCTGATGCATATTATTGGGATCTAATAAATGATGAAGATGCTCTGAAAGAAATTTTTAAGCGAAGCAATATTCGCATGGCAGGGAATGTCTGTAATCTGATGAAAAAAGAAGCGCTGTTTCGCCCTAAGCCTTCTCCTGAGTTAGTGCAGGAATTGCAAATGCTGGATGAAGGCAACGTTGCTGCATTTGAAGGACGAGATATTGCGACATTTGATCTTGCCATAATGCGAACTCTCCCAAGGCTTAAAGGAATTTCAGCTAACCTACGCAAACAACTTATTAATAGCAATGATGGACAAACGATTGAAAGTATGGCGAGATATATGCCTGACAATGAGATTCTGGAGTTGACCGATCAGCAATTGGGTTACCAGCCTGTTGTTCTGGGGTTGCTCGACCGTGAACCGCTCTCTGTCGAAATAATGACGCGAATGAGTCATCTACCTGATGGTGTCGGTCCGTTGAATCTTGCGCTACGTGAAAATCTCCCTCTGGATATCGTCATGACTCTGGCGAAAAGAGATTGGGATATGATCATTCAGGAGCTTTATAAAGATGCGTGGTTATTGCCCGAATCCATTATTGATGGCTATATCCGCAGTAATGATCCCACAATTCGTCAGGTCGGTGCTGGAGGACAACTCACCTACAATCAGGCAATGCAGTTGGCGAACGATTCATCAAACGATGTTGTCACAAGCTTAGCGTCAAAGCTGGCAGAGATGAAACACCATGGTCAATTGTTGCGGATGACGCCACAAGAGAGTGACAAAATAGCAGTATATTTATACCAAAAATTCGAGAATGACGATGATCTAATAGGTGCGTTATTTTTAGCGTTGCCAGATAACTTACAGTTTAATTTTGTTAAAAGGATGGAGAAAAAATCCCCTGCCTACTTTTGCTGTCGGGATATGCAGGTAATTCACTCTGACGCTGCTTTACAACGGTTATTGACACGTTTCAACGATCCTGAGGGGTGGAGTAATCTGGCGAAAAATCAGTATCTGAGTACGGCGATGAAACAAAAAATTTGGCATCGCGCTTTATTGCATCGAAAAAATAATCCGAAAGCAGATTCTGCAGCATATGAAACCAGCGCTGATATGATTTTGTCGGAGCTTATCAGCTACGGTGAAGTTGATGACCAGATGCTATTAAATGCCGCCTCTCTGATACGTTCGGAAGGCTGGGACTTTTTAGAGAGTGCATTAGTTAGTTGGGATAATTTACCCGCTGTTGTCCTCAAGGAATTACAGCAAAATATGCCACGCAATGATATTTGGGCGAAGTTTTTTCTGAGGCAGGAAAACAGCTCTCGTGCGCAGGTTAACGAAGCGTTACGTGTTTATTATGCACTAGACCCCGATGCGTTAGCACAACTGGATGTACTGGCAAAACAACCGGATCGTATATGGTGGAGTACACTGGCGAAAAGCAATCTCACATTTTTCAAGTTCGGCGCACTTAACAACCGCCACACACCGCCTGCAGTACTGGCGGCAGAAATTGATCCCGAGTGGTGGATTGTGGCGATGAATAATCCCCGTTTTCCAGTTGATGTATTAAAGGCGAGGCTGAAACGTGATCCTTTGCTGGCGTTAGAGCTTGTTAACCCTGAACTGGATTTAGTCCGCCAGCTGGCGCTTAACGGTAAGACGCGCGCAATACGGGAACAAGCGATGAGAAAACTTGATGAGTTGTATTGAATAACAGCGTAATAATTTTTAACCACTTGATTTATTGGGGATAATCATTCCTGACGGTGAGTCCCCAATACCTTGATATATTCTGAATTTTTAATGAAGCGGCGTGTTGCGATATCTCCGTCAGGGGAATTGATGCACCATAGCGCAAACCGAATTATCAAGGATTGATAATGACGCTATACCAGATAAAACCGCTCTTTCAGTCGCTGTTAAGGCCGACGATGTTTTGGCTTAATAAGCACCATGTTACAGCGAATCACATCACTCTTGCTGCACTGGCGCTTTCTCTTCTTACCGGATTGCTGTTGATGTTGGTGGCACAACCCATCCTCTTTTTGCTATTGCCTATCGTGCTTTTTATCCGTATGGCGCTCAATGCGCTGGATGGCATGATGGCGCGTGAGTGCAATCAGCAAACACGTCTTGGGGCGATTTTGAATGAAACTGGCGATGTTATTTCCGATATTGCGCTTTATTTACCGTTTTTATTTTTACCGGAAAGTAACGCATCACTCGTAATACTCATGTTATTTTGCACCATATTAACTGAGTTTTGCGGTTTACTCGCGCAGACGATTAACGGTATTCGCAGTTATGCCGGTCCATTCGGCAAAAGCGATCGTGCGTTAATATTTGGGTTGTGGGGGCTGGCTGTTGCCATTTATCCACAGTGGATGCAATGGAATAATCTTTTATGGAGCATTGCTTCAATTTTGCTTCTCTGGACTGCGATTAATCGTTGTCGAAGTGTGCTCCTGATGAGTGCTGAAAGATAATGCTGGAAAAATCTCTGGCAACACTTTTCGCGTTGTTAATTTTAGCAACGCTGATAAACCGTTTTCTGATATGGCGGTTACCGGAGGGAAAAGGGGGTGAGGTTACATTACGTATTCGTACCTGGTGGGGCATCGTCATTTGTTTTTCACTGGTGATTTCAGGTCCACGCTGGATGACGTTGACGTTTTTTGCGCTGATAAGTTTTCTGGCATTGAAAGAATATTGTACGCTTATATCCGTACATTTTCCGCGTTGGTTATATTGGGGTATTCCTCTTAACTATTTGCTTATTGGTTTTAATTGCTTTGAGCTGTTTCTGTTATTTATACCTTTGGCTGGGTTTCTGATATTAGCCACATGGCGAGTTTTAGTGGGTGACCCCTCCGGTTTTCTGCATACCGTGAGCGCCATTTTTTGTGGCTGGATAATGACCGTTTTCGCCTTGAGTCATGCCGCCTGGTTATTAATGTTGCCAACCACAAATATCCAGGGCGGGGCGTTACTGGTGTTATTTCTTTTGGCATTAACCGAGTCAAACGATATTGCACAGTATTTATGGGGAAAATCCTGCGGCAGAAGAAAAGTGGTCCCTAAAGTCAGCCCGGGAAAAACATTGGAAGGTCTGATGGGCGGCGTAATCACCACCATGATTGCGTCACTGATTATTGGACCGTTGCTGACACCGCTAGATACATTACAGGCATTATTAGCGGGTTTGTTAATTGGTATTAGTGGTTTTTGCGGCGATGTAGTGATGTCAGCCATCAAACGAGATATTGGTGTTAAAGATAGTGGAAAACTATTACCAGGACATGGCGGACTCCTTGACAGGATTGACTCATTAATTTTCACCGCTCCGGTATTTTTTTATTTTATTCGCTACTGCTGTTACTGAAGGAAAACAGAGAAAATGGAAAATTCACGCATCCCTGGGGAGCATTTTTTTACCACCAGTGATAATACAGCGTTGTTTTATCGGCACTGGCCCACTTTACTGCCAGGGGCGAAAAAGGTCATCGTCTTATTTCATCGCGGTCATGAACATTCTGGTCGTCTACAACATATCGTTGATGAACTGGCGATGCCAGATACTGCTTTTTATGCCTGGGATGCCCGAGGGCATGGACAAACTTCGGGGCCGCGTGGTTATAGTCCGTCTCTTGCGCGTTCAGTGCAGGATGTCGATGAATTTGTCCGTTTTGCTGCCAGCGGCAGCCAGGTCGGACTGGAAGAGGTGGTTGTGATCGCGCAAAGCGTCGGCGCAGTGATGGTTGCTACATGGGTTCATGATTATGCGCCTGCTATTCGCGGGCTGGTGCTGGCTTCTCCGGCCTTTAAGGTTAAATTGTATGTGCCGCTGGCACGTCCTGCGCTGGCGTTATGGCATCGTCTGCGTGGTCTGTTTTTTATTAATTCCTATGTGAAAGGACGCTATTTGACCCACGATCGGCAACGGGTGGCGAGTTTCAATAATGATCCGCTGATCACACGGGCGATTGCCGTTAATATCTTGCTCGATCTTTATAAAACGTCTGAACGTATTGTTAGCGATGCGGCGGCGATTACGCTCCCCACGCAACTTCTGATATCAGGCGATGACTATGTGGTGCATCGTCAACCGCAGATTGATTTTTATCAGAGATTACGTAGCCCTCTGAAAGAGCTGCATCTGCTGCCAGGCTTTTATCACGACACGTTGGGTGAAGAGAACAGGGCGCAGGCATTTGAAAAAATGCAAAGCTTTATTAGTCGTTTATATGCTAACAAGTCACAAAAATTTGATTATCAGCATGAAGACTGCACAGGACCATCAGCGGATCGATGGCGGCTACTTTCTGGTGGACCCGTGCCATTATCGCCGGTTGATTTGGCGTATCGCTTTATGCGTAAGGCGATGAAATTGTTCGGGGCGCACTCTGCGGGCCTGCATCTCGGAATGAGCACCGGCTTTGATTCAGGCAGTTCGCTGGATTATGTCTATCAAAATCAACCGCAAGGTAGTAACGCATTCGGGCGTTTAGTCGACAAAATCTACCTGAACAGTGTTGGCTGGCGCGGTATTCGCCAGCGCAAAACCCATTTACAAATACTGATTAAACAAGCCGTTGCCGATCTCCACGCCAAAGGTTTAGCCGTCCGCGTGGTTGACATTGCCGCAGGGCATGGGCGCTATGTACTGGATGCGCTGGCAAACGAGCCTGCCGTAAGCGATATTTTGTTACGTGATTACAGCGAGTTAAATGTTGCACAGGGGCAAGAGATGATTGCTCAACGGGGAATGTCTGGGCGGGTGCGTTTTGAACAGGGCGATGCGTTTAACCCGGAGGAACTCAGCGCGTTAACTCCGCGGCCTACGCTGGCGATTGTCTCTGGCCTGTATGAGCTTTTTCCCGAAAATGAGCAGGTAAAAAACTCCCTCGCAGGTCTTGCCAATGCCATCGAACCGGGTGGCATTCTCATCTACACCGGGCAGCCGTGGCACCCACAACTGGAGCTGATTGCCGGGGTGTTAACCAGTCATAAAGATGGTAAACCGTGGGTAATGCGCGTGCGTTCGCAAGGGGAGATGGATTCGCTCGTGCATGATGCCGGATTCGATAAATGCACACAACGGATTGATGAATGGGGTATTTTTACGGTTTCGATGGCGGTGCGTCGTGATAACTGAACGCCGGAACGTATTGCTACAAGGAGCTGGCTGGTTATTGTTGCTGGCCCCGTTTTTCTTCTTCACCTATGGATTTCTTAATCAGTTCACCGCGACTAAGGATCTTAACAACCATGATATCCCCAGTCAGGTATTCGGTTGGGAAACGGCGATCCCTTTTCTTCCCTGGACTATTTTGCCTTACTGGAGTCTGGATCTTTTATATGGATTTTCGCTGTTCGTTTGTAGCTCGACATTTGAGCAGCGCCGTCTGGTCCACCGGCTTATTCTGGCAACGGTAATGGCCTGCTGCGGTTTTTTTCTCTATCCGCTGAAGTTTAGTTTTATCCGTCCTGAAGTGAGTGGGGTGACAGGATGGTTATTTTCGCAACTTGAATTGTTTGATCTGCCTTATAACCAGTCTCCTTAGCTGCATATTATTCTCTGCTGGCTACTTTGGCGTCACTTTCGTCAGCATCTGGCTGTGAGGTGGCGTAAAGTCTGCGGCGGATGGTTTTTACTCATCGCCATTTCGACGCTAACGACCTGGCAGCATCATTTTATTGATGTCATCACAGGGCTGGCGGTAGGTATGTTAATTGACTGGATGGTGCCCGTAGACCGTCGTTGGAATTATCAGAAACCTGATCAACGTCGAATCAAAATAGCACTGCCATATGTCGCAGGCGCGTGCTCGTGCATTGTGTTGATGGAGCTAATGATAATGCTTCAGTTATGGTGGTCAGTCTGGTTATGTTGGCCAGTATTATCGCTATTCATTATTGGCCGTGGGTACGGTGGGCTTGGCGCGATAACAACAGGTAAAGATAGTCAGGGGAAACTCCCGCCCGCCGTTTACTGGCTGACATTGCCATGGCGCATCGGGATGTGGCTGTCTATGCGTTGGTTTTGTCTTCGCCTTGAGCCAGTGAGCAAAATTACTGCTGGTGTTTATTTAGGGGCGTTTCCACAACATATTCCGGCACAGAATGCGGTTCTGGACGTCACCTTTGAATTCCCTCGCGGACGAGCCACAAAAGATCAACTCTATTTTTGTGTACCGATGCTGGATCTGGTGGTTCCGGAAGAGGGGGAGCTCCGACAGGCCGTGGCGATGTTGGAAACATTACGCGAAGAGCAAGGCGGCGTTCTGGTCCATTGCGCGTTGGGATTATCGCGCAGTGCGCTGGTGGTGGCGGCATGGCTGTTATGTTACGGACATTGTAAAACCGTTGATGAAGCGATTAGTTATATTCGAGCCAGACGCTCGCGGATTGTGCTTAAGGAAGAGCACAAAGCGATGCTGAAATTATGGGAAAACAGGTAAGCGGATTGAGATGTGGACTGAATATCTACAGTCCACATCAAAATAGTGTCCGGTTATGCAGCAACAATACTGTCGATGGCTGCTTTCGCGTCAGACTGTGCTTTCGCTGCCATTTCCGGGCCGTACGCGATCCCTTCGGCGAAGACAAATTTCACATCGGTAATGCCGATAAAGCCCAGGAATGTGGACAGATACGGCGTTACCAGATCCGTTGGGCCATCTTTATGGATCCCACCGCGGCTGGTAATCACGATGGCTTTTTTACCCGTTACCAGACCTTCCGGACCGTTCTCGGTATAGCGGAAAGTAACGCCTGCACGTGCAACCAGGTCAAAATAGTTTTTCAACTGAGTCGAGATGTTGAAGTTATACATCGGTGCCGCAATAACGATAACGTCGTGGGATTTCAGCTCGGCAATCAGCTCATCGGAAAGCGCCAGCGCTTCCTGCTGACGCGGAGTCAGCGGCGCATCGCTCGGACGCAGCGCACCAACCAGTTCGCCATCCAGCACCGGAATCGGATTTGCAGCCAGGTCGCGAACGGTGATTTCATCAGCGGAGTGCTTTTCGCGCCATTGTTCAACAAAATAATCGGACAACTGATTAGACTGAGAGTACCCTGCCAGGATGCTGGATTTAAGAACTAATACCTTGCTCATGGTGTTTCCTTATAGATGTTTGAATGGGCGATGCCCCGTTGCTTGCTGACACTTTATTCACAATCCTGCCACAGAGATAGCGCAATAAATCGAAGCCTATGTTCGAATTTATTGAACAACGCATAGAAAGCCGCGATGTGGTACTCTATATCTATCATTTAAAAGAAAATTAATCAGGCAGCCTACTGCCCACTAACGTTATGACAGAACAACAAAAATTGACCTTTACGGCCTTGCAGCAGCGGCTGGATTCGCTGATGCTGCGCGACAGACAGCGTTTTTCTCGCCGTCTGCACGGTGTTAAGAAGGTTAAAAATCCTGATGCACAACAGGCCATTTTCCAGGAGATGGCGAAAGAGATTGACCAGGCGGCAGGGAAAGTACTGCTGCGTGAAGCGGCACGACCGGAAATCACTTATCCCGACAATTTGCCGGTTAGTCAGAAAAAGCAGGACATTCTCGACGCGATTCGTGATCACCAGGTGGTGATCGTCGCCGGGGAAACCGGTTCCGGTAAAACGACTCAGCTACCGAAAATCTGTATGGAGCTGGGGCGCGGTATTAAAGGGCTGATCGGTCATACCCAACCGCGTCGCCTGGCGGCACGAACGGTGGCTAACCGTATTGCGGAAGAGCTGAAAACGGAGCCGGGCGGTTGCATCGGTTACAAAGTGCGTTTCAGCGATCACGTAAGTGATAACACGATGGTCAAGCTGATGACCGG
>OJYG01000339.1_pt1 | contig 19206 bp, 25 predicted proteins | sample 1600841 | NCBI WGS metagenome assembly OJYG01 (sample SAMN04436709, study PRJEB24849) | human gut metagenome | biome: human gut; feature: NICU; material: stool | host: Homo sapiens | place: USA: Saint Louis, MO | collected 2010-09-09
GAAAGTTGTTATCGTAGTCCTGGTCGTCAGGAATGTATCTGGTTACGTTTTTTAATTCCATTATATTCACCTAAATTATCCATTAATTGTACGCCAGCCATTACCCACCCACATTTGTAGCGGTCTATACGCAAATGTCACACCGTATGCTGTTGTTGGGTCATGTCTGGCCTGTGTTAAAAAGCAACCAGCAGGCGCTTCTGCTGGTCCATATTCATCTACTTTGCCAGGCCATACAGGAGCACCGCGCTGGATATTCTGGACATAACGATTATCTGATTCGCCTTTTGTATATACGTTTCCTGATGTTAAATAACGGGCGTCAAAATTGCTGTAATTAGCAGGGTAAATATTGCCGTTTACACTCAGTTCGATACCGCCGTCTTGTCGTCTCTGGCTGTAGAAATGCCAGCCCTGATCGTCACTCAGTTCAATGACCGTTGGGCGGTCTGTGCCATTTCCCCACAGACTGAAACCGGCGTTCATCGCGGAGTTGTTACCACTCGATAACGTCAGTGTTTTTCCGTTGCCGGCACGTAAGATACCATTAGTGAGAACATCAACTGACATGTGCAGCCCGGAGTTGTCGATATAACCGACCAGGGCATTATTGGCATACCGGTCAGTGCCGGACTGTCCAGCGGGGCTTTGGTTTGCGTCTCGCTCATGACATCCTTGACCGCCTTTGGCGTGGCTGCCAGCGCTTCGCTGTCACTGTCCGTGGCGCTGCTTAACTTAACGATACCTTTTTTCGTCAGGCTGGCATCTTCCAGGGAAATCACGTCCGCGATATCTTCTGCCCGTTTTGCGGCATCTTCAGCTCTGGTGGCTGCTGCTCCGGCAGCAGTACTGCTTTGCGCCGCCAGTGATGCGCTGGTATCAGATGCGGCGGCGTGAGTGGATGCCGCCGATGCTGATGACGAGGCGGCTGTTGCGCTTGCCGCTGCTGTATTTGCTGACGTTGCTGCGTTTGTCTCAGATGTTTTTGCTTCGGCTGCCGATGCGGCTGCCGCCTTTTCCGACGCTGCCGCCGCAGTGGCTGACGCACCTGCATCACCGGCACTGGAAGCCGCCTGCGTTTCTGACGTCTTCGCGGCGGTTTCGGATGCGCCGGCACGCTCTGCTGATGCCTGCGCCGCCGTCGCGCTGGCGGCTGCGGCAGCAGCTGAATCTCCGGCGGCAGTTCGGGAGACATCAGCATTCGCTTCAGATGTTTTCGCTGCGGCCGCCGATGCGGCTACCGCCGTTCTGGCCGTGTCAGCCGATTCAGCGCTGACTGATGCCTCACCGGCTTTTGTGGTCGCCGTAACTGCGCTGCTCTCCGCAGACGCTGCGGATGAGGCTGCCTGTGTGGCTGATGCTTCTGCCGCTCCGGCTGCACTCCCGGCTGTCGTGGCGCTTTCCGCTGCCTGGCCTGCTGATGTCTGCGCCTGTTCAGATGCCTGGCCTGCAGCGGTGGCATTCCTCAATGCCTCCGATGCCTGGCGGGCAACTTCTTCCACCATCGCCTCAAAACGCCGCAGCGCCTCCGGGCGGACGTCGTCTTCCGTCATGGCCCCCAGAAAATCATTCAGGGTGCCCGGCTTTGAATCATCGTAGACCGTAATAACCCCGGCATGTGACGGGGGATACCCTTCCACCAGGAGTGTGACAGCGTACTGCCCCTGCTCCACATCCATGCTGTAGCGCCCGGCGTCATCCGGATTTTCCGATGCCACCGTATTCACGACCACCGTCGTACTGGTCCGGCTGGCCTTCAGCTGAATGGTGCAGTTCTGTATAAAAATAGTAATCCCTGCCGGGCCTGATATTCACGCTGGCCGCTATCCAGTACAGCGCCGTTCCCAGATATCGTGCGGCGTTTTCCACCTGATGGATATCCGTAATCTGCGCGTCTGAAAACCAGAACTCATACTGCACCGTCGGGTCGTATACTGCCTGACGCGGTGTGGCTGTAATCTGGAAATAGCCAGGGGTGAGTTCGATAAATGATGGTGCCGCCGGCGCGGAGATGCTGAACTGTGTGCTGGCCGGGTCTCCCTGTTGTCCCTGGCTGTTCACCGCCCTGACGGACAGGGTGTAGCGCCCCGGCGTCAGCCCCCGGAACCGGTACTGCGTATCCGGCGTTCCTGCGCTGCTGACCAGCCGGTCACTGCCGTCTTCCGCCGCCACATTCAGACGCAGCGAAAAAGAGACGCCCTTAACGACTCGCGGTGTGTCCCAGCGCGCCAGTACCTGATACTGTCCCTCCTCCGCCAGAATTTCCGTGGTCAGATGCTGTATCGCCGGGGGGACGGTGCCGTGAATCGTTCCGGGCTGCGGGTCGAACGATGCCCCGTTGTCCACAATCGATTCTTTTTCCGGCACATGCTGTACGGCGGTGATGGCATACGTTCCGTCGTCGTTTTCCCGGACAGCCACACACCGGAAGAGACGCTGGCGCAGCGTCGGCAATTTCAGCCCCCAGACGCTGTATTCCGCCACGCCGTCCGGTATCCGGCTGACCTGAACCTGCACACCGTCGGTAACAGACTGCACGTCCACGCTGACCGGCAAACCTTCGCCATCCACCAGGCTTATCAGCGTGGTGCCGGACGACGGCAGGGTAATCTCCCGGTCAAGGGTCAGAATGCGACGGTCGCGGTCAACGGACAGAATCCGCCCGCCCAGGCTGACCCCGGCATAATCCTCGTCGCAAACCTCAATCACATCACCGGGAACGTGGCGCAGCCCCTCCGCCCCCACACTAAAATCGACCGTCTGGGTTTCCAGCAGCTCCGTTTTTATCAGCCACAGCCCGGCTCGGTGCGCCTGCCCGCGACTGGTACAGCCAAACGCATCCATTTTTACCAGATTGCGTCCGTAGTGACTGATGGCGACCGTGTCTTCCACCAGTTCCGTGGACGTCTGCCAGCCATTATCAGGGTCAGTCCAGTTCACCTCTACCGCATTATGGCGGTCCTTCCGAGCACTGAAGCTGTAACGGAACGGTGTACCCTCATCCGGCATTACCACATTGCTGCGGGTATAGGTCCAGACTGTATCCGAGGGCCTGTCCTGCACGAAGGTCAGCCTCTGTCCGTTCCACACCGGCATACAACGCATGGCGGAGCAGAAGTCGGTCAGCACATCCCACGCCTTACGCTGCTGCGCCAGATACGCATTAAAGGTCATACGCGGCTCTGTCCCGCCGAATCCGTCAGGGACCATCTGGTCGCAGTACCGGCCAATGGCATACAGCGCCCACCGGTCCACGTCCGCCGCGCCGATTCGCTGTCCCATGCCATAACGGGGATGTGTCAGCATATCCCAGAGGCACCACGCCGGATTATTGCTGTATGCAGGCTTGAGCGTGCCGTCCCAGATGCCGCTGTAGGTTCGCGCTACCGGATCGTAATTCGACGGCACCTGAATAATCCGCCCGCGCAGATGGTAATTTCTCGTCACCTGCTGGCTGCCGAACTGCTCAGACTCCACCTGCAGGCCAGTCACGGCAGTGTTGGGATAGCGCTGACGGACATCAATAATTTCGGTATACGACGACTAGGTGAACAGTTCGGTCTCAAGAACCAGCCCTTCGCGCTCAGCATTTTTAAGTTCCTGCGCATCCGCCTGGGCTTTTGTCAGGCGGTAGCGCTCATAGTCGATGGTGCCGGGATTAAGCTCTGATTCCGCAGCGGCACGTAAATCATCAACCTCTTTACGCAGCTTTTCATTTTCAATAGACGCATCACGCTCCGCGTACCATGAAATCGCTGCCGCGGTGTCGAACACTGCTTCGTTACCTTTTCCTCCTCCGGAAACAAGTGGCAGCCCCTGGCTTTGCCAGGCTGTGACAGTTCTGACGTCACAACCAAAAATTTCAGCCAGTTTTTTTTTGTTCACGTTCATGGAAAAGTCTCCCGGAAACAGGAAAGGATCTGCGATCTTCGTTTTTAACTAAAAACGTTATCCAGCAGATCCTTTATTTTTTCTAAAAAAACCTTTAAAAACAGGCAATAAACGATAAGAAGAACGGATCTGGCTTTTCCCTGAAAATTTTCATAAGGAGTGAAATCCTGCGACGCTGCCGCCCCGTAACAGACAGAATTCCCGGAAAGGACCCTGGAAAAAACCGAACAGTTATTGTTATAATATAACAATTAATCATTTTAACGCTGACTGAGGGTCTTACATATGAAATTCAAGAGTATCGCTAAAACTGTTTTTCTTTTTGCACTGCTAACCTCAGCTGGCTTTGCGACTGGTAAAAACGTTAATGTCGAATTCGATAAAGGACAAAATAGCGCCCGCTATTCCGGCGTAATAAAGGGATACGATTACGATACATATAACTTCCAGGCCAGAAAGGGGCAGAAAGTACATGTAAGTATTTCGAATGAAGGCGCAGATACCTACCTGTTCGGGCCAGGAATTAGCGATTCCGTTGACCTGTCCAGATATTCATCTGAACTGGATGACAATGGCCAGTACACGCTACCGGCGTCCGGAAAATACGAACTGAGAGTACTTCAGACACGTAATGAAGCCCGTAAAAACAAAGCGAAAAAATACAGCGTCAATATTCAGATAAAATAAATGCCAGCCTGGTCAGGGGATTCGCTCCAACACCAAGCTTTTCAGCCACTGGGTTATTTCATGAGGTGTACCAGTTTTTAGCGTCTGGTTACGCTGCGTTGATACATGAGGTCTTTTTCTTCAGTACCATGGTATGCGACATATGTCCGTATATCCCCTTATAAGACATTTTGTGCTCTTTATGACACCCTGCAGGCCGGAACCGTAACCGTCCTGCGGGGATTTTTTATCTGCACTGTGCCCGAATGTATTCCTGTAAATACTTCAGTTTTTCCTGGTCGCTGATGATTCCGGCGCGGATATTGAGAACGTTTTGTCCAGCACCCGGAGAGAGTTCGACGGTGGCAGCATTGCCCACGCGGCTGGTGCTGGCGGTTTCGGTCTGGGTGGGCACTGAACATCGCCCTTCGACGCGCACCCGGCCACCAGCAGCAAGGCGGCGCTGCAAATCAGTATTCCTGGTCTGTGCATCAGTTAATTCCTTCGTGTATTTTGCATCGAGGGCGGCAACGTCACGCTGGCGCGTTTTCATATCGCTGATAGTCTCGTTCGCCAGCTTCAGGTTGTGAGTAGCAGTATCACGCTGGCCTTTGTACTTCACGGCGTTACCGTGATAGTGACTGGTAGTCCAGCCCAGCGCAGCGATCACTATCAGCAACGAGACTATTACGCCGGTGGTTATACGATTCATGTCACCACCAACGGATTTGTCCTATCAGATAGCCAATAGCGGCGACAAACAGTACCAGCCAGATCAGGACAAATTTCCAGTTTGGTAATTGCTCAATCATTAGTCGCAACTCCCGTATTAGTTTGCTAATATTAATCACAGGTTCTCCCTTGCCTTATTCAAGGTGCAGAAACAGAAAACCCCGATCGCCGCTAACGTTCGGGGTTTTCGCTTTTATATCCTTCGTAAATCAGAAATCGGGAGATTTTGTGTTATCCTCCCCTGTGGCGCCATGTCATTTTTTGGTGAATGATTCCGCTGACAACCATTTATTGATCAATCCCCCAGCACGTCAGCGCCGATTCCTGGTCGCGTCGTATCACCTGGCCGTAACACTGATTTTCCCGGTTGTGGCAATCTTTGCCGCCGTCATATACCCAACGGCGAATTTCTGCACATGCCCCTTTACGGTCTCCGGCGTTCAGCTTTCTGTAGAACGTGGAGGGCAGACATTTACCCGGCCCAATGTTGTACGGGCAGAAACTGGCGATCCCCACTTTCTGCGGCCCGGTCAGTGGAACATGGATATTTTTATTGACCCACGCCAGCGCTTTATCCCGCTCGATGGCGTTGTAATGGTCGCACTGGCTTTGTGTCAGTCGCTGACCTTTCACAATGGGTTTACCATCGATACGGGTCACGCCACGGCATACTGACCAGACGCCGCCGTTATCACGAACGGCCACCAGCGTATTTCCTTCCCGCTCCTGTAAAAACTGGTTGAGTAGTTGCGGTGCGCTGGCACCGGCGGCAATCAGCGCCAGCATGGCGGCGGAAAGACCGTATTTAACTTTTGTCCTGAGCGCCATTACTGCCCTCCGGCATTTCAGATACCGCCAGCATCTTTAACGTGCTGTCATGGTCGTTTTTTTCCAGAATCCGGGCGATTAGCCTGTTACGCTCTTCCATAGCGGCAGCCTGCCTTGCCTGAGCCTGCTCTGATTTCTTTTTGTAATGCTTATTAACCAGAAACGTACCAATACCCAGAACAATACCTATCAGCGCGCCATAGTCATTTAACGTCCACTGGGCACATATGCCGCTGATTAATGCCCAGATGTAGGCCAGCCATGTCGTATGTTTATCCATTGTCATAACTTCCCCTGTCCGGGAAATGGACTACCCGGATGTCGGGTAAGTGGAAAAAGAAAAGGCCGCGCAATAGCGCAGCCTTGTGATGGGTGCGGGAGCCAATCCCCGCTACGTGGCAGTGGTATACAGAAAATCAGGGGTATGATTTACGCAGCTAATATTTCAAGCCGTCTTCCAAGCGCTGCCAGTGCGTTCTATATCTAAGCTGGTGGTTGTAACGGCCCCGACAGTACTTCTGCTTCACCGTTATGGCAGATATCATCGCCTCTTGTCAGATGCCATACACCTACGATAACCTGCCCTGACTCCAGGTCATCTACAGTGTCATTCGTGTAATACGCCACCTGTACAACACCTACATGCTGAATCCAGTAGTAGCCTTCTTTCATACGTCCTCCCTCACTTTGAAAGAACAGTATAATTATCCTGTAAAAGTTTCCCGGAAAAAGAAGTAACAATCCCGCTTAGCTTCTGGTTTAAACACTATGACGAAATAATCACTCTTAACAGCATATTTAATTTTTTACGATTGTAAATATTTGACTATTTATTACGGATAAAAATATTTTTAAATGATATAGCAACTACAAAACCTCAAACCGTGACCTGGTGCCTTCTTTTTTGGGTACCCGGCTGAGTCGGGGTACGTTAGTCCTAATGGTCTTAATTTAAAAGAAAAGAATAATGAGCGATAGTATCGTCCCTTTGTTAACCTTAAAACCTGATATGTATCAGCAGGAGGTACTATGCGGGGTATCGGAGCTGTTATCCACTTTCGCCCACCGACAGGCAGCAGCGCACCATCCTCCGACGTCAGCGAGAGGTGGAACAGTATCAGAGACTGGTTCTCCCTGCCCGTTCAGGATGAGGCCGCACAGTGCTTTCGCGTTTTTTATCAGCCGGATGAAGCCATGACTCCCTCCGACAGGTTGAAGAACTTTTTAAAACTGAAAGCACTGGCCTCTCCGGGACGCCAGGATAATTTCACCACAGAGCGAATACTCGGTACCGGTGAAACCATCTGCATGATTGCCTCCGGTAAAAACAGCGACTTCCCCCCCGTCACACTTCACCTGAGCGACCAGGAATGGCATATGACACAATCTCAGGAAGAGACGGCTGACTGCACAGTATTGCCGCTTAGCGCTGGTAACCCGGCAGCGACCACCGCAGAAGAGAGCACCGGAGCAAGCCGAAAAGGAAGCCGCATTACAAATACTCAGATTCAGGCATGGCGGGACCTGTCACCGGAGGCGAAACGAGAGGCCGGCGGCTGGATAAAGTGGGTACAAGCACAGGGAATATCCATCAGTAGTACTAAACAATATCTGACAAATGCAGGGCTGACCTCCCTCGGAGTGGAACGGCTGCAGCCGCCAGGAGAGAAGGGTTCCTCCATCACAAATGCACAGATTCAGACATGGAGGGACCTGCCACAGGAAGTGAAACGCGAGGCAGGCGGCTGGATAAAGTGGGTACAAGCGCAGGGAATATCCATCGCAAGTGCCGGAAAATTTCTGACAAGCACCGGGCTGACCCCCTTTGGTACAAATCGCCTGAAACAACCAGGAGAAAGAGGTACCCCTATTACAAATCAGCAGATTCGAGCGTGGCAGCACCTGCCACAGGAAGCGAAACGCGAGGCAGGCGGGTGGATGACGTGGGCACAGGCTCAGGGGATAACCATCGACAGTGCCGGAGCCTTTCTGACCAACAGCGGGCTGACCCCCTTTGGTACAGAGCGCCTGAAACCGCCCGGGGTAAGAGGTACCTCTATTACAAATCAGCAGATTCGGACGTGGCGGGACCTGCCGCAGAAGGAGAAACACATAGCTGGCGGCTGGATGACGTGGGCACAGGCACAGGGCATAGACATTAGTAGTGCAAGTGCCTATCTGACAAACACAGGACTGAAGCCCCGGGGAGTGGTACGACTGCAACCTCCCGGGGAGAGGGGCTCCCCCATAACAGAGGCGCAACTTCTGGCATGGTTTAACATGTCATCGGAGCAACGCCGTGCATCAGGCGGGTGGGCCACATGGGCGCAGACGCAGGGGATATCCTACATAAGCGCCAGAAAGTATCTGGCACCGCTAGACAGCGAGATACCATCCAGTGGCACATCGCGTCCGCAGCCGTCCGCAACCGTCACGAGTGACAGTCCACGGGCATCAACATCCGCAGCCACAGGTGATGAGATAACCGTCAGCGTGAGTACCCCACCGGCGAGCAGCGGGGAAAAACGATCGCTTCCCTCGACTAAAGAGGATATCTCAGCCCCGCCGGCAAAACAGATGAAGGAAGAGGAAGATGACGTTACCTGGCGCACACACCAGATAAACAATAAACTGCCCATTCTGCAACACTGGCGTGACCCGACAATATCGGTTATGGCCCAGGCGGAAGGCAGGATTGAAACCCTGCAGGTCACACGCTGGGGTCCTCTTTTTAACGCTTTACCCCGGCAGACAAAAGCCAGGATTAATCAGGAGATTCGCTGGTTTTTGCAAAATGAAGGAAGGCATGATGCGCGGATGAATGAAATGATGTCCGTCGCTATCCCCCTTGATGACAGCGACGGTTACAGGGGGCGTACAGTCTACGCACGAACCGTTCTGGCGGCGTTTACCGTACTGGGCCCCTACTCCGGCCGCCTGCTGGACAGTGAAAAGGTACGGTGTAAATACGAAAAAGAATATGGGAAGGAAGCCGGTAATTATTATTTTGCCACGCGAAGCCAGGAACGCCTGGTGTCCGCCTGGCCGGAAGGAAATATCCTCAGCCTGATTAACAGTCCGGCATTTACCCACCGGACAGCGGAGACAGAAGCAAGACAGAACGTCAGCGCGGTGCTTGTCGGGAAGAATATCAACTTTTACGTCACCACACGCGACATCAGCGCCGGGGAAGAACTGTGGTTTGATTACGGACCAGACTACCGGCATTTTGAGTCAGGTGAAGAGCTACGTTCAGCGCAGGTTAAGGAGGAGCCGTCTTCTCCAGAGGAAGGATAGAAATACTTCATCCTGACCTGTAGACATTCTGTACATACTGTTTTTTCAGTAGTCAGACGCCCGGAAGTGATGTCCGCACTTCCGGTCTGCCCCGGACATCAGAGTTTCGGATTTACTCCATTTCCAGCCTGATATCAAGCATCATCAGCATACCATCAATTATCCCTTCGGCTTTCTGAAGCAGTCGACCTATCCGGCAATCAGAGCATCCATGCTTTCGGGCCAGCATCATGAACGTCATTCCCATCACATAATAGTCCATCAGCAAATCATGCAGGTCGCTGTTATTTTTATTCAGGCGGGCCATGCATCCACAAATGATCATCGCATCATCATCACAGCATTGCGGACGGAATTTAACTTTCGACGGAATAAGCCCCTTAAAGCCTGCGGCGATATGTGACCAGACCACATCTTCATGATTATTGGCTACCCATGCCCCCCATAATTCAAGAACCTTATGAATATCCCGCATTATCGCCCCTTACCCCTTAATAGTTGCCGGAGTTATCAGCCCACAACGGACCAGTTTAATCACTGTCAGTACGATCGCCCTGTTCATCAGACACCGGCGCTCTTCTCTGCTGAGGTGACTGCCGTTATCGATTTCATGATGGCATTCCTGACAAATAGCCGCCGTAGCGCAGCCATCCGTTTTCATTCCCATGCCTTTGCCCTCATTCATGTGTGCGACCTGCGTTCCCCACCGCCCGCACAACACGCGCTGTTCAATCTGCCCGACGGCAGCAAGCCATTTTTTACTGCGGTAAATATTCATTTCAGATAAGAGCATTTACGTCTCCGTTCTGGCACATGATCAAACTCCGGTAACAGGGCGCTTACTGTCCAGTTAATACAGTCATAATTCAGGCTACGTTCCGTCTTTACGCCCCTGCGCCGATACTGCTTCACCAGCTCATCCGCCTCTTCAGTGGTACACGCCGGATGCTGAAACCATGTCATTTTCATGCGAACTCCAGCAGATGCGCGGCCACGTTTTCAACTTCTTCCGGAGAGGAAAATTTACGAAACAGAATCCAGTTCCACAGGACGTTCAGCACAGCCTTATAGACCTGTTGAAACTCGGTTTCGTCCATACTGGCGAACGCTATGGATTTCGCCCGGCGCCCGCGGCTGCCATCCGGATAAAAATGCTCGGTATAAAACCCGGCCTGAACGGTTACCCATTCCCGGAAGGCATCGAAAGATTTAAGAAGGGCGACGTCCCCGGTTCGCAGGGTAGCTACGTTATGGAGGTACTGTTCCGCCGCCTCGTTAAGGGCCGGGGTATATTCCTGGCCTGCGGAGTCGCAAAGAAAATTAACGAATCCGGAGATAAGTTTCTGTTCCCGCGATGTGACCGTGCCGCCAGTTGGCGTCCAGTAGTCGAAACCAAGCTGAAGGAGTTTAAAAAAGCGTTTATGAAAGGCGTAGTTGCGGACACGCTTAAAATCGGCGTGTATCCACTCACCGATTTTTACTGAGCGCAGGAAATCCCCACTCTCCGGCGTCGCCGGGAGCAGAAGCCCTGATGAGGTTTGCTTGACCAGTTGTAAATGCGCCATCGTTCTCTCCGGTGGCGCAGTAGATTGGGAGTTCAGCCCGCAGACGAGTATAACAAAGGATGATTATTCATGATAACCAGCCCTGATAGTTAGCTCATTAATCAGGGTATCGCCCCCCATGATGTCATTTTGCAACAACGGCAGAAACCGGACATAGCGGCCATCCCGATACATCAATGACCTGTTGCAGTCAGGAAAAAAATCCATTTCAGCAATTACTGTCATGTCATCACGGCGAATAACAGCATATTTACAAGTGAATGTTTTATTTAAATTTTTCACGGTGTCTCCATAGATAACGAACTTGAGCATTTTTAAAGCATCTTCATTCTCATCATGAATATATAGGAGGCTATTAATTAACATAATTAATAAATATGACTGCTTTTTGACCACATGCAATGACATTTTCTCTGTGTTCTATTTATAATCTTATAACTGGTTATTTTTTGACATGCTCATTTCCCGGACATTAAAAAACCCGCCGGAGCGGGTTGAATGTGGGTGCATTGAGGATACCTGACACATCAGAGGTGGCGGGGATTTCTCCCCGCCGGGTCTCTTACTCCTCAGATTCGTAAGCCGTGAAGACAGCGACCTCCGTCTGGCCGGTTCGGATGCGTACCTCGCAGAGGTCTTTCCTCGTTACCAGCACCGCCATTACAACGGTGATACAGATGACGATCAGGGCGATTAACATCGCCTTTTGCTGCTTCATAGCCTGCTTCTCCTTGACCTTTCGGTCCGTAAGAGGCTAATCTACGTGTGTAGAGCATAGATGTGGCCTCAGTTTAATGTTAAGCGTCCTGCAAGACGCCGAATGTTAACTGGGGCTTTTCTCTGTCTGCCTTTCACGAATGCTCCAGGCAAACAGCCTCAAGCACCCGCAGCAATTGTACTCAACGCTCTGTGTTACGCCAGCTATTTGTCAGCCTCCACGCAACTGTTATGTATCATTTCGGCGTTCATCACCTTGTACCCCATACCTTCAACAATCATTTCCGCCCGTAGCACATCCGCTGTAAATCCACTGACAGTCGTTGTCACGATTCGTCGGGCATTCCAGGCTTTGAATGCAGATTTTTTCGGATTGGCACCTGCCCGCTTCGGATATTCCTGCCAGACCAGTTCAAACTCAGCCGGATAACTCCCGCCTGGTTCATCGTTTTTTTTCGGCGATGAACCAGGAGAGATTGGATCTGGTTCTGGCTCTGGCTCTGGCTCTGGAGTCCCAACGACCGTTTGAAACCCTTCAAGAACCCTTTCGAAACCGTTTAATTTACCCGGTTCAAACCTTGATATAGCCTGCCTCATACCATCAGCTAACTGTGACTTAATGGCTATTTTATCCGGTATATCACGGAATAATTTCAACGCCGCAATGGCTACATTCGGGTTTTCAAAACCATTCCATTCCAGATAACCGGGAATTAACACCCATCGGGTAGCTTTATCCCGTATGGCAAAACCATTACGGGATAACTCTTCAAACCCTTCTGATACCCTATTTTTATCCCATTGCAAATCCTCACAAACGTACCCGTCGGGGAGACGGAAACAGCCGGTCATATTGGCGTGGGGACTGGTTAACAGATATAACGAGAGCATCCGGCCATCATCGGAAAGCGAGCGTATGCTTTCGCTGGTCCAGAAGGATGAATTCACCTTTCCGTAATCACGCATAAAACCTCACCACGCCCTTACAGGGCGATCCGAATATATAAAAATTACTCACTGGTCATGTCTCTGGTACTGCTGGCGATAACCGCTACGTAACGCCTGTAACGCATATATGGCCTCGTCACACTTTCGCTCAAAATCCGCCAGCGGCGCGCCAAGAAGTACCGCGCTTGCCACTGCGGTTTTTTTAAAAGCTGTGAAAGCAGGTATTCAATGCTCTGCCCTGCCGTTATTCGTTTATGCAGTTCCGGCGCACTTTTGCGGATCGCCTCCAGAATAGCGGGGATCAGCGCAGAGAATTTCTCGCAGTGCTCCGCCGTTTCCCGTTTCCGCCAGCGCTGAAAAATGTTTATCCGGTTACGGCGCCATGCGTCGTAATCCACCGTTCCGTCGTCACGCTCGATACGGTGAACCGCTATTTCCGGTCGCGCCGGCTGCTCCAGGAATGCGCGGGTGATCAGCTGCGTGGCTGTTTCCTGGGTTATCTGTAGATATGCCAGCCATGACGATAGCGCCTGACTGGCTGTTTCAGGGGTGATCATGGTTGTTCACCTTCGCTAATATGGTTCTGCTATCGTTCACATGAGGCGGGAAAACATCATCAAGAACACAGCGAGATCCCAGATGGTTAAGTGTGGCAACAATTTTTCGGCACTCCTCCAGTCCGGGTGTGCGAAAATTTGCTTCGTAGTTCGCCAGACGGCTCTGTATCCATCCCAAATGAGTCGCAAACTGCCGTTGAGATAGCCCCAGTTGTTTTCTGTATGTTGAAATTTTGTTCATTTAAAACCTCCGTCAATAATTCTAAACACGATTTGTGTTGCACGGTCAAGCTGTTTTGTGTTTTGCGTAAATCACGCATCGTGATAAAAGGGAGCCATGAGAAAAGAAAATGAAAAAATTGCCGCCAGCCGGCTTAATGATGAGATCGCAATGCGCCTCAAGGAGCGCAGACAAAAACTCGGCCTGTCTCAAGGTAAACTGGCTGAGATTTGTGGATGGACTCAGTCACGCATAGGAAACTATGAAGCAGGAAGTAGAAATGTTGGGGTGTATGATGCAGTTGTACTTGGTGAAGCACTAGGTATTTCCCCACCCGAACTTCTGTTTGGTGAAAAGGACTCCTCGCAGGCATGGCTAAGTGATCATCATAAAAAATTGCTTGAGTTATTCAATCAGTTACCAAGCTCAGAGCAACAACGAATGATTGATCTCTTTGAGGTTCGTTTAAAAGAGATTGATGACTATGTTGAAACGTACCTAAGAAATCGGCTTAAAAACTCAACTCAACCACCAGAAAACTAACTTAAGACTTGACCTGAATAGTTTAAAACCTGCCACTGGCGGGTTTTTTATTACTTCTTACCAGCAGCTTTTCGCCGCTTATCCAAATCCTTGATCAGCCTGTTCACCCCATCATCGGCAAACATCGCCTCAAGCGTGGTGGACAGCTTGCGACGCCAGTTCTTGTACTGATAGCTGGTACCCGGAATGTTCACCGGCTCCGCCATATCAATCCAGTCTTCCGGCTGCAGGCCCAGCAGGGCGCTATTGCTGTCGGCAATATAGCGCTGCAAACCGCGGTTGAGTGTCGCAGTCATCGCCATCAGCGACGCTTTATGCCCGGCGCGCTTCGGCAGACAGCCATGCTTATGCAGCGCATCCAGCAGCCCCTGTTTGGAGAGCTCGCGATCCTGATACAGGCCGCGTAACACCTCTTCGTCAGGATACAGGCCCAGCGTTTTGCCAAGGGTCAGATCGCCGCTTTCCCAATAGCCACGAAGCGTAGGAAGGTCATGCGTCGTCGCGACTGCCATTGACTGTTCAGGGTACGCTTGCGGCGCGCGGAAGGTTTTCTCATGGTCGTTTTCAAAATAGAGCACTTTATAGGAGTAGACGCCGCTGTCGCGGAGCTTGCTGACAATCTCCACCGGCACGGTACCGAGATCTTCACCGATCACCATGCACTGGTGACGCTTGCTTTCCAGGGCCAGGATCGACAGCAGATCGTCAACCGGATACTGCACGTATGCCCCGTGATCCGCCGTTTCACCGTACGGGATCCACCACAGGCGCAGCACGGACATCACGTGGTCAATACGCAGCGCCCCGCAGTTCTGCATGTTGGCGCGCAGCAGGTCGATAAACGGCTCGTAGGCGCGCGCCGCCATGACGTGTGGATCCATCGGCGGTAAGCCCCAGTTCTGGCCGAGCGGCCCCAGGATATCCGGTGGCGCGCCGACGGAGGCCTTCAGGCAGTAGAGTTCACGGTCGCACCAGGTTTCCGCGCCGCCCTCTGCCACACCTACGGCCAGATCGCGGTACAGGCCAATCGGCATTTTATAGCCCTGGCTCACCTGCCAGCAGGCGGCAAACTGGCTGTACGCCAGCCACTGCAGCCACAGGTAGAAGTCCACTTCATCGGCATATTTTTTACAGAATGCTTTCACTTCCGGCGTGTCGACGGATTGATACGCTTCAGGCCAGACCGGCCAGCCCCAGCGCATTTCGTCCTCTTTCACCTGATACGCGTGCAGCGCATCGAACGCCGCCTGCCAGTACAGGCTCTCGCCCTCCTGCGTCACGAACTGGCGGAACGCCGCCATCTGCTCGTCATCGCGCTGCGAAAAGCCTTTCCACGCCAGACGCAGCGCGGCCATTTTCAGCGCCGTGACGGTGGAATAGTCCACCCAGTCGGCTTCGCGCGCCTGCTTCAGCGCCTGCTGCGTGGTACTGAGTTTCCACCAGGCCTGCGCCTCTTTGCTGTTTTTGAAGTCATCTAAGGCGTTAACGTCGATATAAATCACGTTCAGCCAGCGACGGGAGGACGGGCTGTACGGGCTGGCGCTCTCCGGGTTGGCCGGATAGAGGGCGTGGATCGGGTTGAGGCCGATAAACGCGCCGCCGCGCTCGCCCACGGATGCCAGCATGTTCTTCAGATCGCCAAAATCACCGATCCCCCAGTTGCTGTCGGCGAACACGCCGCGGGAGATGTACATCCACACGTCCACGCACAGGTTGTGCATGATGCGGTTGGCGTGGGAGACGGTGGAGTATAGCTCGGCCTGCCAGTCGTGGCTTTCGATCTGCGTGGTCAGCGGGTTCCAGGTCAGGCCCATGCGGTTCGTGACGAACTCGCGGGAGACAGCGATCCAGTCGACATCCGGGCATGCGGCCAAGTGGGCACCGAACGTGCCGGTCGCGCCGTTGATCTTGCCCAGGTACTCCTGGTTTTCGATGTGCTTGAGCTGACGGTTCAGACGGTAGACGTAGACGGCGAGCTCCTTGCCGAGTGTGGTCGGCGTGGCCGGCTGGCCGTGGGTGAGAGAGAGCAGCGGCATATCCTTGAATTCTTCGGCCTTGCCGGCGAGGTGGTCGATGATGCGCTTGAACTCCGGGGTCCACACGTTTTCCATCGCGTTCTTGACGCAACGGGCGATGGAGAGGTTGTTGATGTCTTCGGACGTGCAGGCGAAGTGTACGAGGGTCTTCAGCTCGTCGTTGATGTTGGTCAGTTCGGCCGGAGCCTTGTCGATCTGATCATCGATGTAGTACTCCACGGCCTTCACATCGTGGTGGGTGATGGCCTCATGAGCGGCGTGCTGCTTGATGCCTTCGGCGCCGAAGTCCTCGGGAATGGCGCGCAGGAAGGCCTGCTCTTCGGCAGTGAACGGCTTGACGCCGTCAACGATCGGCTGGTTGCCGTTGCCCTCAAAGCCGTTGGCCAGAAGAATCATCCATCCGACTTCGACACGCATGCGTTCGCGGTTCAGGGCAGGTTCGCTCATGTATTCGACGAGCGGGGCGGTGGCCTTGTGATAACGGCCGTCGAGCGGGGTCAATGCGATTGCGGGGGAAATATCGGTAAGCTTCATAACCTCCAAGGGTACTTCCAGCCGTGAACCGAGCGACTATACTGTGGTGCGGCGTTCCCGCCCGAGCCGCACAGGTCAAGGAACGCCCGTGGTTCGATTACTGTGTGCGGCCTTTAAGGCTAGGAGATCACCATGCCTGCAACCACCATTCATACTCTTCCGAAACGTCCGATTGCCGTATCGTCGCTGAAATGGCAGCCGTTGGATATCGCGGTCGGTGCCACGCTGGGTGCGGCCTGCGGCGTGATCTTCTGGGGATTCAACTTCGCGTACATGCCGATCTCTTCGGTATTCGGCGCGATTCTGCCCGGTTTCGCCAGCATCGTGCATGTCGTCTGGTACTTCTCCGGTACGCTGGCGGTGCTGATTCTGCGCAAACCCGGAGCGGCGCTGTACGTGAACCTTATCGGCACGCTGGTCGAAACGGTGATTGGTAGCCAGTTCGATTTGGGCTTCGTGATTATCTCGGCGCTGTTGCAAGGTGTTTTCGCTGAGATTCCGTTCGCCTTGACCCGTTACCGCATGTTCAATCTGCCGCTTTCCATTGCATCCGGTGCGTTGGTCGCCTTGGAATACGGCACATATCTGATGCTGTTTCGCTACGTGGGTGTGTCATTCGTCAGCCCGCGTGGCATTGTGCACATGATTTCCGAGGTCACCGGCGGCGTGCTTATCAGCGGCGTGATGGCCTGGTATCTGATGCTGGCCATCGCCAAAACCGGTGTGCTCGACCGCCTCGCATCCGGCCGCGCACTCATCGAGCGACGCGCCTGACACTCTTTGCGCGCCACTTTCCCGGGAATGTTGCGCTGATAGAGGGGTTTTCGGGCATGCTAGCGTAACAATCCCGGGAAAGTGGCGCTAGCCGCGTCTCTGCGGTGATTGCATTGTGGGGTAGCCGATTGATGCTAAGCATTGACAAGTTGATGTGCCCGTTGCCGTGAGACCCCGAGTATATCGCCTATTTGCTGTAGGGCGAGACCCATGCCATGTAGTTCTTGTGCCGCGGCGCGAGTTTCCCGCGCTGCGTTCGATCTGCATTCCGCTTCTTCCTTGCGCAGTCGCCGAGCTTCATCAAGATGCTCCTGCACGGATTGCGGCAGTTTTGTCTCTACGGTGAGTGCGAAATCAGCATCTTGTGTCATGACGGTGATAAGGTCGCGTGCCATACTTTCAATCTCTGCTGTTGTTCTTGCCTGCGTGAAACCGATACCGGGAATCTCAAGGATCCAGTATTTTTCGCCAGGACGAACGATGACCTGATATGTTTTCACTGCTGATACCAGCCTTTCCCGAGTTTGGCTTCTGCTTCTTTGCAAATAATGTCCGCGAGGTTGTTGTCGATTTCGTTATGACGTGGGATGGGAATCATAAGTCCATCGAGTTGGAATATCTCATGACTCCCTCCTTGCCTGATACTTTCAAACGTAACATTCTTGCGTTTTGCCGCTTGCTTCATCAGTTTGATGAGCCATCTCCTACTCGTCATTATATTGTTAACTCCTTTTTTGACAACTCTGTCAAGTGTGGTATTTACTTTTAACCACCGAACGTGCTGAACTCGGTGGTTCGCTCGCTAGGGGCAATGGTCGCGGACTGGGTCATGCGGCCTTGGTAGTAGCGGGTTTCCTTGAGCTCTCCGTTGATAACTTCCTGGAAATGGGCTTCGTGGCGTTGCACGGCGGGGGAGCCGAGGTCGGTGGCGTTCTGATAGGCGGCCTGATGGTATTTGATCCAGTGCGACAACTCCCTGCCGTTGGTCGAACCAGCCACGGGTGCGGCGTCATATGGGGTCAGACCGGTGATGGGCGTTGCGCCGGGAGTGCATGAGTCGTCCGAATGCACTGTGGATGGTGTTGCCGCGGGCGCGGGCGATACATGCCCGTGTACGGTGAGCCAGTTATCGGTGACCGGGTTGGCGGCACCATCCAGTGCGGCGACCAGTTCATCATCGATTTCCACGCTGGTGACCCACGTGCGTTGCGGAATCGGATGATTGGCCACCGGCGATCCGGCTGTCACCACATGCTCGATGGTATATTCCTCCGCCCAATCCGAGGCAAGCGTGGCGGCAACGATACCACCCTGGGAATGGCCGATCAGCGCCACGGGCTCATCCTTGCCGATGCCTGCCTGACGCATCGCCTCGGCAACCATGCGAGCGCTGTCCGCTTTCCTGCGGCGCTCCTGATCGGCGCTCATCAGTTCCACGTTCTGTGCCCAGCCAAATGGTGAGTCAGGCTGTCCATCGGTGCCTGGGATGGTGACCAGCCAGGAGTTGGTTCCATCAGCCCGTTCATAGCGTTGAATGGCGATGGTCCCATATTCGAGTCCGCTGTTCAGCTCGATTTTGCCGAGCCGCTCTTCGGCGAGTCTGCGCAGATTCTCCATTGATTCGGCCACCGATCCGCTTGCGCGGACGACGTCGGCATTCGCCTGTACCTCGCGCACGTCCAGATGATTGCCTTGGACGACGTCTTTCGCAGGGCCGGAGAAATTGGCGATTTTCCCCGCAGCCTTGTTGACCTCATCGGTGTGCGCAATGCTCTTGCCGATAGGTACGCCGCCAATGATTCCGCCCGCGCCGCTAAGCACTCCTTCCTGGAACGGATAGGTGAACGTGGACATCCATGCCGGGTTCGGTTTGCCGTCAATAGCCCAGCCGGCCAGAA
>OJYG01000343.1_pt1 | contig 19149 bp, 21 predicted proteins | sample 1600841 | NCBI WGS metagenome assembly OJYG01 (sample SAMN04436709, study PRJEB24849) | human gut metagenome | biome: human gut; feature: NICU; material: stool | host: Homo sapiens | place: USA: Saint Louis, MO | collected 2010-09-09
AGTTCCTGAAGAATCCCAGCAAGTCGCAGAAAGTGGTCAACATGACCATCTATGACGCTGAGCACTATACCGACGAGCAGAAAGAGCAAATCATCGCATCCTATCCCGAGCATGAGAGAGAGGCGCGTGCTCGCGGGATTCCTACGATGGGTAGCGGTCGAATCTTCCAGATACCGGAAGAGACGATTAAGTGTCAGCCGTTCGAGTGTCCTGATCACTTCTACGTAATTGGCGGGATGGATTTTGGATGGGATCACCCACAGGCGCAGGTTCAGCTTTGGTGGGATAAGGACGCAGACACAATCTACGTTTCACGCGTGTGGAAGGCGAAAGAAAAAACAGCCGTTCAGGCATGGGGAGCTGTTAAATCATGGGCGCATAAAGTGCCAACCGCATGGCCTCATGACGGAAACCAGCATGAGAAGGGCGGCGGTGAGCAGCTCAAAGGGCAGTATGCAGACGCTGGATTTATGATGTTACAGGAGCATGCGACATGGCCTGATGGCGGTAATGCTGTTGAGCCTGGAATCACTGAATTGCGCGACATGATGCTTGATGGTCGCTTCAAAGTATTCAACACCTGTGAGCCATTCTTTGAGGAGTTCCGCCTCTATCACCGTGATGAAAACGGGAAGATCGTCAAGCTTAACGACGACGTTCTCTCAGCCGTTCGCTATGCATACATGATGCGCCGCTTCGCCAAAATGATGCGCGACATCAAAAAACCAAAAGAGAAAAAGATACCAGCCCCAATCAGGCCCATCGCACGGAGAACTTAAATGGCCGACGAAAACAGACTCAATTCCATTCTGTGTAAGTTTGACGCGGACTGGATGGCGAGCGATGAAGCCAGAACCGAGGCGACAAATGACCTGTATTTTAGCCGAGTGTCGCAATGGGATGACTGGCTATCAAACTACACCACCCTGCAATATCGCGGACAATTCGATGTTGTTCGCCCGGTGGTCAGGAAGCTGGTCGCAGAGATGCGCCGTAACCCTATCGACGTTCTATTCAGACCAAAAGACGGCGCTAATCCTGATGCTGCCGATGTGTTGATGGGGATGTATCGTACTGATATGCGCCATAACACGGCAAAAATTGCCGTTAACGTTGGCGTTCGTGAGCAGATAGAGTCAGGCGTTGGTGCATGGCGTCTGGTCACGCAGTACGAAGACAACGATCCAACAAGCAACAATCAGGTAATCCGACGCCTGCCAATCCATGAAGCCTGCTCACACGTCATATGGGACGCCAACAGCAAGCAGATGGATAAGAGCGACGCTAAGCACTGCACGGTGATTAACGCTTTGTCACGCAATGGCTGGAAAGAGTTCGCAGAGGATTACGGTATTGATCCGGACACCTTGCCATCTTTCCAGAATCCGAACGATACATGGCTGTTTCCGTGGGTATCGAATGATGTCGTCTACGTCGCTGAGTATTACGAGGTCGAAGAGAAGAAAGAGAAAGTCTTCATCTACCGCGACCCGCTGACAGGTGAGCCGGTCAGCTATTACCAGCAGGATATCAAAGACGTCATCGACGACCTGGCTAATCGTGGATTCATTAAGGTAGCAGAGCGCAAGGTGAAGCGTCGGCGTGTGTATAAGTCGATCATCACCTGCACGCAGATACTGAAAGACCGCGAGAAGATAGCCGGAGAGCATATTCCAATCGTTCCAGTGTATGGCGAATGGTCATTCGCTGGTGACAAGGAGTGCTACGAGGGCGTGGTAAGGCTGACGAAAGACGGTCAGCGCCTTCGTAACATGATCATGTCATTCAACGCCGATATTGTTGCTCGTTCACCGAAGAAGAAACCGACCTTCTTCCCTGAGCAAATCGAAGGCTACGAATACATGTACGGTGGAAATGATGACTATCCGTACTATCTGCAGAACAGGACCGATGAAAACGGTAACGACCTGCCGATTGGTCCAATCTCCTACATGGAAAACCCTGAAGTGCCGCAAGCCAACGCTTACATGCTTGAGGCTGCCACCAACGCAGTGAAAGAGGTGGCTAGTCTTGGCGTGGATGCGCAGGCGGCAAACTCTCAGGTCGCTTTCGATACCGTCAATCAACTGAACATGCGGGCGGACCTTGAGACATACGTGTTTCAGGATAACCTGGCTACCGCAATGCGACGTGATGGCGAGATTTATGCCTCAATGGTCAACGATATTTATGACGTTCCTCGTCATGTAACGCTGACACTTGAAGATGGAAGCGAGAAAGACGTTCAACTCTATGCGCAAGTTGTAGATTACCAGTCTGGCAATGTGGTCACACTCAACGACATTCGCGGTCGCTATGAGTGCTATACAGACGTTGGACCATCCTTCCAGAGTATGAAGGAACAGAACCGCGCAGAGATTCAGGAGTTGCTCACCAAGGTTCCGCAAGGTACTCCAGAGTTCCAGATGCTGATGCTGCAATACTTCACGCTCCTTGACGGTAAAGGCGTCGAGATGATGCGAGAGTACGCGAATAAGCAACTGGTGATGATGGGGCTGAAGAAACCAGAAACACCTGAAGAGATGGAGATGGTGCAACAGGCACAACAACAGCCGCAGCAGCCATCAGCAGAGCAAATTCAGGCGCAGGGTATCCTTCTGCAAGGTCAGGCTGAATTGCTCAAGGCAGAGAACCAACAGGCGCAGATTCAGGTTGAAGCCGCCAAGGTTGAAGCCCAAAACCAACTCAACGCCGCGAAGATTGCAGAAATCTTCAACAATATGGACCTCGACAAGCAGGCAGAACTGCGTGAGTACCTCAAGCTCGTAGGTCAATTCCAGCAACAGCGCAGCAAAGATGCTCGTGCTAACGCTGAGCTGCTTCTTAAAGATGCAGACCAGACTCATTCACAACGCATGGATTTCGCGAATCTTATGCGTCAAGTTCAAATCCCCTCCGGCGGAGTAGCCGAGACACCTCAATAAGAGAGAGTTAATCATGGACCAAACCACCGACATTCAGGCTTCTGAAGAATTAACCCTGCCCGGCAATCATGCAGCGGCATCTGCTGATGGCTTAGTTGTCGATAATGCCAACGACAACGCAGGTCAGGAAGAAGGCTTCGAGATTGTCCTGAAAGACGATGAGAAACCAAAACAAGACCCGGCAACTAATGCTGAATTTGCCCGTCGCCGCATCGAACGCAAACGCCAGCGTGAGCTTGAGCAGCAGATGGAAGCGGTTAAGCGTGGAGAATTGCCGGAGCACCTGCGGGTGAACCCTGAGTTACCAAAACAACCAGACCCTAACGATTATCTTTCCGAAGATGCACTGGCTAAGTACGACTATGACCAGAGCCGCGCACTGGCTGCCTTCCAGCAGGCAAACAGTGAATGGCAGATCAAGGCTATGGACGCACGAAGCCAGGCTGTCGCCGAGCAGGGTCGCAAAACTCAGGAGTTCACCCAGCAATCAGCGCAATACGTCGAGGCAGCCCGTAAGCACTACGACGCAGCGGAAAAGCTCAATATCCCTGACTATCAGGAGAAAGAGGATGCATTCATGCAACTGGTGCCGCCAGCAGTCGGTGCCGACATCATGCGCCTCTTCCCGGAGAAATCCGCTGCTCTCATGTATCACCTTGGTGCTAATCCTGAAAAAACACGCCAGTTGCTGGCGATGGACGGGCAATCCGCGTTGATTGAACTCACTCGACTGTCAGAACGTTTAACTCTCAAGCCTCGAGCCAAACCTGTTTCAGAAGCCCCGCTACCTGATGAACCCATTCAGGGACACGCTGTTGCTGCAAATATATCTGCGATTGAAAAGCAGATGGAAGCGGCAGCAAACAAAGGGGATGTAGAGACATACCGCAAGCTCAAGGCGCAACTGAATAAAGGAATTCGATAATTATTTCGATATCGTGATGTTGTTTTCCTCGTCAAACTTTCTGATTACTTCTTTCGCCTCTTCGAATGAAGAACATACTTTTTGCACTCTTGCATTAAGCAGTCGCTTATGAGCGATCCATCTTTTCCGCGTGTTGCAAAAGTAAACTCCAGATATTCCGCTGGAGTTATTTTTAGATAGTTTGATTCTATTCCTTTGGTTTGCTGATTTTTTCACAAGACGAAGATTTTCAATTCTGTTGTCGTGTCGAATCCCATTTATATGGTCAATTTCCATGCCTTCTGGAATATCTCCGTTAAACATTACCCATACGATGCGGTGTGCTAGCCACTTAATGCCGTTAATTCTTATGCGGATATATCCATTGCTTTCTAAAAGACCAGCAACTTTCCCAGCGTGTTTTGCATTCCAAACGTTGTGATAGTTGCGATTCTTTTTGTTGTTGAAAAATTCAGAGCTTCTGGCTTTCCAAACCAAAGAACCATCGCGGTATTCGAAGTATTCATTCAGTTCCATGCTCATAACCCTAATGCGCTATATGTTGATATAACAATAGTATAGCACATAAAGAAAGTAAGGTATTCAATATATGACTCTCAAAGAAGGGCAGTTAGTTACTTACGCTATCGATGAAATCATCGAAACCGTCCAGAACCTGACGCCAATGGCGTCCAAAGTGACAAAATACACCCCTCCGGCAGAATCCATGCAGCGTTCAAGCAACACCGTGTGGATGCCTGTTGAGCAGGAAGCGCCAACCCAGACTGGCTGGGATTTAACTGGCAACGCAACCGGGATTCTGGAACTCTCCGTGAAATGCAACATGGGTGATCCGGATAACGATTTCTTCGAGCTTCGTGCAGATGACCTGCGTGATGAGCGTTCTTACCGTCGCCGCATCCAGGCATCCGCCAAAAAACTGGCGAATAACATTGAGTCAGCGATTGCCAAACAGGCAACTGAAATGGGCTCGCTTGTTGTTCACGATACCCGCGCAATTGGTCCATCTACTGGCCTGTCTGGCTGGGATTTTGTGTCTGATGCAGAGCGCCTGATGTTCTCCCGTGAGCTAAACCGCGATATGGGCATCAGTTACTTCCTGAACCCTGACGATTACCGCAAAGCAGGCCGCAACCTGGTAGATGGTGACATCTTCGGGCGCGTTCCTGAAGAAGCGTATCGCAACGGTACTATTCAGCGTCAGATTGCTGGCTTTGATGAAATTCTTCGCTCGCCGAAACTTCCTGCAGTTACCAAGTCAACCGCTACTGGTGTAACTGTTTCTGGTGCGCAGAAGTTTAAGCCGCAGGCATACACCCTTGATACCGATGGTAACAAAGAGAACGTCGACAACCGTGTTGCAACGGTGACCGTATCCTCCACCACCGGATTTAAGCGCGGCGACAAAATCAGCTTCACTGGTGTGAAATTCCTGTCTCAGATGGCGAAGAACGTGCTGACTGATGATGCGACTTTCTCAATCACCCGTGTGATCGATGGTACTCACATCGAAATCACGCCGAAACCGATTGCACTGGATGACGCGTCACTGACAAAAGAAGAGAAGGCTTACGCTAACGTAAACACCTCTCTTGCTGATTCCACTCCGGTAAACGTTCTGAACGTGGCAACAACCACCGCTAACGTGTTCTGGGCTGATGACTCAATCCGCCTGCTGTCTCAGCCGATTCCGGTAACCCATGAACTGTTTGCTGGCATGAAAACGTCTTCCTTCAGCATTCCTGGTATTGGTGTTAACGGCATCTTCGCAACGCAGGGTGATATCAATACTCTGTCTGGTAAGTGCCGTATTGCTGTGTGGTATTCAGCATGTGCTGTACGGCCAGAGGCAATTGGTGTTGGTCTGCCTAACCAGACCGCGTGATAACCAGAGGGAGCTTCGGCTCCCTTTTCTATTGGAGATACCAATGAGCGTAATGATTTTTCAGGCTGGCGGAGATACCAAAATCTGGGGACGCAAGCTGAAAACGAAAACCGTTGATCCTGATGATGTAGCTGTGCACTTAGCAAATGGCTGGTATAAGCACCCTGACGATGTTCCTGATGATCCTCTTGTTGGTGATCACATTAGGAGTGTTGGCGTAGGTGAAACTTCCCCAGTTGATATGGGCGAAGTGTCCGACGGTTATCACACTTTTAACGAGCTTTACGCTCACCGAGTGCGCCTCTTCTCATCGCTGATGCATGCTTACGCTGAGCTTTCGTGGTGGTCTCGCAAACACAGTGACGGTGAAGAGTGGGATGGCTGGATCATTGCTGGTATCACCACTCCAGAAGGCGAAATCACTTATCACCTACCTGTTGAAGAAATCGAGTTCCTTCCTGAAGGTACTGAGCTTGAGTTCGGGAAAGAGTGGGATGGTCATGAAGCAAATGATGTTCTTGGACGACTCCTGAGTTTGCGTCCGGCTATTGCAGAGCCAGAGCCAGAAGAAAAACAGCGTAAAAAGCCTGGTCGAAAACCTAAGGCGGCAGCAGATGAACCTGACAACGAAGGGTGATTTAGTCCTTGCGGCATTACGTAAGCTCGGTGTGGCATCAAATGCCACGTTAACAGATGTCGAACCGCAGTCTATGGAAGACGGCGTCAACGACCTTGAAATGATGATGGCTGAATGGATTGGCGGTGATGCGTCACCTGGTATCAACGTTGGCTACATTTTTGCTGATGCAGATGTTGCTCCGGATCCGGGCGATGAGCACGGTTTATCAAATAACGCTATCAATGCCGTCATTTTCAACCTTGCCTGCCGCATTGCTCCAGATTATGCGCTGGAAGCGTCTGCAAAACTTATAACCACTGCCAGATACGGGAAAGAGCGACTCGTCAAACTGTCTGCAATGGACAGAGCAAAAGCCGCTAAATGTAAGTCAGGTTATCCAAACCGTATGCCTGTTGGTAGTGGTAACCAGTTGGCGAAGTGGAACGGTTGGAATTACTTCCAGCGAAAGGAACCTTGCGATAACGGGAGCGAATAAATGCCGATTCAGCAACTTCCGCTTATGAAAGGTGTCGGCAAAGACTTTCGAAACGCCGACTATATCGACTATCTGCCAGTGAATATGCTGGCTACACCAAAAGAAATCCTTAACAGCAGCGGATATCTTCGCTCATTCCCGGGCATTGCCAAACGTTCTGATGTGAACGGTATATCGCGCGGCGTCGAGTACAACATGGCGCAGAGTGCTGTATATCGCGTGTGTGGGGGCAAGCTGTATAAGGGCGAAAGCGAAGTCGGTGATGTTGCCGGAAGTGGTCGTGTATCAATGGCGCATGGTCGGACATCTCAGGCTGTAGGCGTTAATGGTCAACTGGTAGAGTATCGCTATGATGGCACGGTTAAAACCGTCTCAAACTGGCCTGCAGATAGCGGATTCACTCAGTATGAGTTAGGTTCGGTTCGTGACATTACGCGCTTGCGTGGGCGTTATGCGTGGTCAAAAGACGGCACTGATTCATGGTTTATCACTGACCTTGAAGACGAATCGCATCCTGACCGTTACAGCGCACAATATCGTGCCGAGTCTCAGCCTGACGGCATCATCGGCATCGGAACATGGCGAGACTTCATCGTCTGCTTTGGTTCATCGACGATTGAATATTTCTCCCTGACTGGCGCAACCACCGTTGGTGCCGCTTTGTATGTCGCACAGCCATCACTGATGGTGCAAAAAGGCATCGCCGGGACTTACTGCAAAACGCCGTTTGCTGATTCGTATGCGTTCATCAGCAATCCGGCAACAGGTGCGCCGTCTGTGTACATCATCGGTTCCGGTCAGGTATCACCAATCGCCAGCGCGAGCATTGAGAAAATACTACGCTCCTACACTGCTGATGAACTGGCTGATGGCGTGATGGAGTCTCTGCGATTTGATGCGCATGAGTTGCTGATTATCCACCTTCCGCGCCATGTCCTCGTGTACGACGCATCTTCAAGCGCCAATGGTCCGCAATGGTGTGTGTTGAAAACAGGCCTGTATGACGATGTGTACCGCGCTATCGACTTCATTTACGAAGGCAATCAGATAACGTGCGGCGATAAGCTGGAGTCCGTGACCGGGAAATTGCAGTTCGACATCAGCAGCCAGTATGGTCTTCAACAGGAACACCTGCTGTTTACTCCTCTGTTCAAAGCGGATAACGCCAGAGTTTTCGACCTTGAAGTTGAATCTTCAACTGGCGTTGCGCAGTACGCTGACCGCCTGTTCCTCTCTGCAACCACTGACGGAATCAATTACGGACGTGAGCAGATGATTGAGCAGAATGAACCGTTCGTTTACGACAAGCGCGTTTTATGGAAGCGAGTCGGGCGCATCAGGAAAAATGTTGGCTTCAAATTGCGCGTTATCACGAAGTCACCTGTAACTCTGTCTGGCTGCCAGATAAGGATTGAGTAATGGCTGATTCGAATCTCAATGAGCCAGTAATCATCCAGGCTACGCGGCTCGATACATCAGTCCTTCCACGCAATATCTTCTCGCAGTCATATCTGCTGTACGTTATCGCACAGGGTGCTGATGTTGGTAACGTGGCTAACAAGGCCAACGAAGCAGGGAAGGGGGCTTATGATGCACAGGTGAAGAATGATGAGCAGGATGTCACCCTTGCAGACCATGAATCCAGAATTGCTGCTGCTGAAGCAACTCTCGTCAATCATGAACATAGAATCGCAGCAGCGGAAAGCACTCTTGCAGATCATGAAACAAGGATTACGGCTGCCGAAACAGAGCTGGCTGATCACGAGACGCGAATTGCTGCCAATGAATCTGAGTTAGCAAACCATGATGCGCGAATAACTCAGAATACAACCGATATCAACGCACTTGATACCAGGCTCACAGCGGCAGAGGGAAGTATTTCGACGCTACAAAGCACAGTTGGTGATCACTCAACAAGAATATCTGCGCTTGAGTATGCCACCACGCGCAAGAAATCAGAGGTTGTTTACTCAGGAGTATCGGTAACCATTCCAACAGCGCCGACCAACCTTGTTAGCCTGCTGAAAACGCTCACGCCGTCATCCGGGACGTTGGCACCATTCTTCGATACTGATAACAACAAGATGGTTGTTTTCAACGAGAACAAAACCCTGTTCTTCAAGCTGTCGATTGTCGGGACGTGGCCCAGCGGAACCGCAAACAGGTCAATGCAGCTAACCTTTTCCGGATCTGTTCCTGACACACTGGTAAGCAGTCGCAACTCGGCGACAACAACCGATAACATCCTGTTAGCTACGTTCTTCAGCGTGGATAAAGACGGCTTTCTTGCCACAAATGGCAGTACGTTAACCATCCAGTCAAATGGGGCGGCGTTTACTGCCACAACCATCAAGATAATCGCGGAGCAGTGATGATTCAGTTCAACCCAACGCGAAACATCGACCTGATCGAAGCAGTCGGAAATCACCCTGACATTATTGCCGGGAGCAACAACGGTGATGGATACGACTACAAGCCTGAATGCCGTTACTTCGAGGTGAACGTGCACGGGCAGTTCGGCGGCATTGTTTACTATCAGGAGATTCAGCCTTTGACCTTTGATTGCCACGCCATGTACCTGCCAGAGGTTCGTGGATTCAGCAAGGAAATCGGGCTGGCGTTCTGGCGATACATTCTGACTAACACCACTGTTCAGTGTGTCACATCGTTCGCTGCACGCAAATTCCGCCACGGTCAGATGTACTGCGCAATGATTGGCCTTAAGCGTGTAGGAACCATCAAGAAATACTTCAAAGGCGTGGATGACGTGACTTTTTACAGCGCAACACGCGAAGAACTAATCGACTTCCTGAATCACGGGAGATAGCCATGTTATATGCATTTACGCTGGGCAGAAAACTGCGCGGCGAGGAACCTTATTGCCCTGAAAAAGGCGGGAAAGGTGGCAGCTCTGATAAAAGCGCAAAGTATGCAGCAGAAGCTCAGAAGTATGCTGCAGACCTGCAAAATCAGCAGTTCAACACCATCATGAACAACCTGAAGCCGTTTACTCCTCTGGCTGATAAGTATGTCGGCAGCCTCGAGAACTTATCGTCTCTGGAAGGGCAAGGTCAGGCACTTAACCAGTATTACAACTCTCAGCAGTACAAAGATCTTGCTGGTCAGTCTCGCTATCAGAGTCTGGCGGCAGCGGAAGCAACAGGTGGATTGGGTTCCACTGCAACCGGTAATCAGTTAGCAACAATCGCACCAACGCTTGGTCAGCAGTGGCTGTCTGGTCAGATGAACAACTACCAGAATCTGGCAAACGTTGGGCTTGGTGCTCTGCAAGGTCAGGCAAACGCAGGGCAGACATATGCCAACAACATGAGTCAGATTTCGCAGCAAAGTGCGGCTCTTGCAGCGGCAAATGCCAACAGACCATCAGCAATGCAATCTGCTATTGGCGGAGGTGCGTCTGGTGCTATTGCTGGGGCCGGACTTGCGAAATTAATTGGTTCATCAACTCCGTGGGGGGCTGCGATCGGCGGCGGTCTTGGTCTGCTTGGCTCGTTGTTTTAAGGGGTAATCAATGGCTACGTGGCAACAGGGTATTAATTCTGGTGGTTTTCTGGCTGGCATCGGTACGCAAAATGAGAATGCGCCAAAGGCAAGCGACATTAACGCAACGCTTGGTCTGATCCGCGAAAACAATGAACTGGCTCGCTCAGGTGTAAATAACGTTGGCCTGACCGCGTTACGTGGTCTGGCTGGAGTTGCTGATATTTACAATCAGGAACAGCAACAGAAAGCTATTAGTGCTTTCAATAAGGTTCACGCTGATGCATGGGCTTCTGGTGATCCATCGGGACTATTTAAGTTTGCCCAGGAAAATCCAGCGTTTGTTGCACAGGCACAACAGGCGTTTTCCGGTCTTAATGAGCAGCAACGCAACGATATGGGCGATTTAGCCATGAGGGCTAACGTCGCTCTTTCTCAGGGACCGGAAGCCTACAGTAAATTCATTACTGACAACAAGGACAGGTTAAATCGCGTGGGGGCGAATGCTGACTGGATGATTCAGACAGGTATCCAGAATCCAGAGCAGCTATCACACATGCTGACTACTATGTCTCTCGGTGCGCTTGGACCAGAAAAGGCGTTTGCTGTTCAGGACAAGATAGCTGGTCGTGAGATTGACCGAGGCAGACTGGCAGAGACAATCCGCAGCAATCAGGCCAGCGAAGCACTTCAGGCGAGAGGGCAGGATATTAGCCGAGCAAATGCGTTAACGTCAGCATATGCACCAACAGCCGCAATGCAGAATTACAATCAGTACGCGCAAATGTTAAAGGCGGATCCAGATGGTGCAGCGGCATTTGCGGCAGCGGCGGGAATTAATCCCAATGCTAAGAAATTACTTAAGGTTGAAACCAATCCTGATGGCTCGGTAACTAAGTATTACACCGATGGCAGCGAGGAAGCCGGAAAACTAAACCAACCTATATCTGGTGATGGCATTAAACCAATTAGTTTGCCACAAGCGCAAAGCATCATAGATAAGGCTAATGAGGGTTCCAAGAAGGCGGCGGGATTTGCTTTGCGATTAAAAGATTCAATGGACTCAATGAATCAGCTTAGTAAAAGCATTGACCCTAAGCGAGTTGCATTAATAAATCGCTCTCTTGGTGATGGGACTATTGCAAATTTAAGCCTATCACCAGCGGAGCAGCAATATATGGTAAATGCGAGAGACGCCTTGTATGCAATTTTGCGCCCAGAAACAGGTGCAGCAATTACTCTGCCAGAGATGCAGGAGTATTCCAAAATGTACCTGCCTCAGCCCGGTGATTCCAAGGCTGCTACTGAAACAAAAATGCGAAAAATGCAGGGCCAATATAACTCATTACGTGGTCAGTCTGGTCGCGTTTATGATGCTTTGGTGGTTTCAAGTGCTGCAAATAGTCAACAACAGAGCAATAGCCAACAACCGACAAATACCCAACAGCAGCAGAGTCAATCCGGATCATATACCTCAAAATCAGGCATTCAATTTACGGTGGAATGATGAAAGTAACTGCAAACGGTAAGACATTTACCTTTCCTGATGGTACGAGCACCGAAGATATTGGCACCGCCATTGATGAGTATTTTGCTGGTCAGGCTGTTCAGCAACAAACAGTTAATCAGGCCAATAATGCGCCAACACGGGAAGAACCATCATTGATGCAACAAGCTGGCGATTGGCTCACTGGTGGTCAAAGTGCAGGGCAAATTGCAGAACAGGCTGGTCGTGGTCTGGTAAACATACCATTTGACGTATTGCAGGGTGGCGCAAGTCTGATTAATGCAATCAGTCAGGGGCTTGGTGGGCCAAAAGTTTTGGATGATGTTTATCGTCCAGTAGACAGACCGACAGACCCCTACGCTCAAGCTGGAGAAACAATTGGCGGGTATTTAGTTCCAGGAATTGGAACGGCAGGAAGCATGGCTATTGGATCACTGGCAGAGGCCGCAAATCAGAAAGGCGATTTCGCACAAAATGCAGCTAAAAATGCCGGAGTTAACCTTGCCGCTCAGGGTGTTCTTTCCGCAGCAGCAAAGGGAATAGGGCGTGGAATAACGGCTATAAAAGGTGATATTGCGCCAGAAGTGGCGAAGAAAATTGCCACTTCAGAATCGATGGGCGTGACACCAATGACATCTGATGTTATCCCGCCGAAAAATGCTTTCACTCGCGGCCTTACTCAGGATGCCGAGGGGGCTTTGCTCGGGACAGGCTCAAAGCGAGCGGAGCAATATGCAACGCGTAGTAAGCTGGTAAGCAATTATTTTGACCGTTTTGGTGAGTACAACCCTGATGATGTGGTGAAATCTCTGACCACCACGTTAAGGGGGCGGAAGGATGCTGCTGGCGCTGTTATCAATGACGTCACCAATAAAATGGGTAATGCCGCAGTTGATACCACAAATACCATGAATGCTCTGAATACAGCGATCGCAAGACAGGAACGGCTTGGGACTTCAGCCAATCAAAGCCTGCTTACATCCTTGCGTAACCTACGTGAAGAATTAGCAAACCCTGCAACTGATTTGGATGTTACGTTTGATCTCTTGCGTCAGCACAGAACAGCATTTAGATCTAATGTTCAGGGAGATTCTATGGTCTTCCCCAACCAGGCAAAAGCAGCTACCAATATGGTAGAGAATGCAATGTCAAAAGACCTTCGTAACGCAGTTGCTAAAAACCTCGGTGCATCAGACGCAGCAAAATACCTTAAAGCAAATTCAGATTATGCAAACGTTTATAATAAGGTGCTTAATAAAAACATTGCTAACAAGCTCAACAAGGCAAGCAGTGAAGCCAGTCCTGAACTTATAAATACCGTTGTATTAAGCAGAAAACCATCTGACGTGAAACGAATCTGGAGCGCATTGGATGATAAAGGGAAAGATGCTATGCGTGCAGCTTACGTCAGCAAAATAGCGGAAAAGGCCGGTGATTCTCCAGCCAAGTTCATCACTGAAGTTAATAAGCTGAAATCTCAGTCAGGTGGTGAAATTTACAACACTATTTTTTCTGGAAAGCACATGAAAGAGCTTGATTCTCTTCATGAAGTTCTACAGCAAACAGCAAGGTCAGACACCGCAAATGTAGTAACTCAGACGGGGCAATCGCAAGCCAACCGGATAAGGACGATTGGCGCAACTGCGACTCTTGGCGTATCAATGGGGCTTGAGGCTGGCTTTGGTGCAATGATGCGTTTGTATGAGTCTAAAGCAGCAAGGAATGCTCTCTTACGTTTGGCAAACACCAAAGCAGGAACACCAGCCTATGAAAGAGCGCTGAATAACGCCGCAAATGCCATCAGACCAATACTTGCCAATGATGCAACTGATCGCTAAGGGTTGATGTCATGGATGTTGTTAATTGCGAATGGAATCGCGGAACTCTTTGCTTGATAGAAAAGGATCTGTTCTCCTTAACTCATCATAGTTTTTATTAAACTTTCTTGCTTCACCTGGGTATCTGTTGAACAAAACATTGCAGAAAAAAGAGAGCAATAACTCACATATGAATGCTAATACCCTGAAAAATAAAGGTATAAAAAGAAGGGAAGGTTCATTGAAGTCTCTATTCCAAACAAAATAGACAATCATCCCGACATACCAAATTGATATCCCTATACTGATGATTGTTCCAACAGAGGTAACTACGATCCCGATTAAGTCGGACAGTCTGTTTGCCAGTAACTCATTTGAGTATCTTGCAATCATATACCGCCAACATTTTGCAATATCATCCTGATCTGTAGAGTCTTCTGGAATAGCTAGGCTTCTACATATTGAAGTAGCTCTTTTTTTCTCAACTCTTTTTGAGAGCCATCCATTAAAGAGATACATCAACACCTGCGTTGCTATTCCTGCACCAAGTGATATCAAAGACATCCCCAAAAATCGCCATCCTGGAGATAGTGACTGGTACTGCCAAACAAAAAAAATTAAAAAACCCAATGAGCCTATGACATAGGCTGATGTATCGCTATATATATCTATTTTTTTCATTGAGTAGCCACTCCTTAGTTTTGAGCAGAACACCGGATGATAATGTTTTGTTATGTGTCTTTTGGGATTCTATCCAGTAACTCGTTGGAAATTTTATCAAGTAAAGATTTTATTTGTTTAAGATCTAATGATTTGTCTACTGATGAGACGTCAGATGATAACGCATCCTCAAGAATTTGAACTATCTCTGAGTTCATAGATCGACCGTTTCGTTTAGCCCTTTCCGCAATAGCACTACGCATGCCGTCAGGCATTCTAACCGTAAATCTTTCTATGAAATTTGATTCGTCTTTTTCTGACATTTTCTTATTCGCAAGGCATATGAGCAATAAAAAACACAGTAGCATCATATTGACATTATGAGCAATGGCATCATAATGGTGTCATGACATCATGGTGATGTCATTATGACGGAGATATTGATGATGAGCGATGTTCTTTACAGTGGTCGTAAAAGTCAGAGTTTCCAGCTTCGTTTGCCAGCGCGAATGAAGGAGGAGATCAGACGCGTAGCTGAAATGGATGGAATTTCTATCAACTCTGCGATTGTGCAGCGACTGGCTAAAAGCCTGAGAGAGGAAAGAGCTAATGCCCAGTAAAAATAGTGAAGCCCGGAAGTGCGCGAACACAAACCGGGCCTCTATGTCAGTAACCGTACTCAAGGAAACTAACATGAATATTGTAGCAAAATCAGATTATAACTTCCAAGGATTCACTTTTAACCCTGTAACAGAGGGCGGGTCTATCTGGTTTACCTCCACCGAACTAGCTAAGGCTCTCGGCTATAAAAAAACTGATGCCATCAGCCAAATTTATGCCCGTAATGCTGACGAATTTTCCGACTCAATGTCATTGACCCTCAATATGAAGGTCAACGGAATAAACAATAGCTTACGTAACAAATCGGTCAGAGTTTACTCACTCCGAGGCGCTCACTTGGTGGCGATGTTTGCTTCTACGCCCAAGGCCAAAGAGTTCCGCCGCTGGGTGCTGGATATTTTGGATCGGCAGGCAGAATGCTCACCGATTGCAAAACAGTTTACTGACGAAGAACTGGTTAATCTCTGCTACTTACAATTGTGGATGGAGAAGAGTCAACAAATGTGCAAACACATCTACCCAGGAATGAAGCAAATTGGTTCTGAGCTTTCTGGAAGGATTTACGATATTGCATATGAGACTCGCTACATGTCAGAAGAAACCAAGAAATCACTTCTTCGTGAAATGAAGAATCTTGATCCCAACAATTTTGTCGTAAAGAACGCTCAGCCAATGCTGGCAAAACTTCGCGGCGAGGAATGGATTCATTGATTGGCGCACAGGACGGCGCAAAAGAAAACCGCCAGTGTGCTGCTGGCGGCCTATGTCACACCCTTACTACCACATAAGGAATGCCTAATGACTTTTAAGAATGTAGCAAACATCGGATCCGTTGTCACGGATAAAACCATTGACAGCCAGCGCCTGCTTGAGATGGTAAATCAGGCTCGTAGACAGTGCGGTGAGCCGGAGGTTCGTAATAACAAATTCATCGAGAAAATTGAAGATGAATTGGATGGAGAGCACTACACAAAAAGTGTAGTGCAAAAAGCGAACAAAACTTCGATGGTTATCATTGAGATGTCAATCAAGCAAGCATTGCGAGTTGCCGCTCGCGAGTCAAAAGCCGTTCGCCGCTCACTGGTAGACCAACTTGAAAGTATGCAAGAAGCGCACATTAAAAGCGGTAAATCAGCGAGTGGACTTGTTGAGTATCGCCAGGCGCGAACATTGAAAATGACGGTTGAAGCTGTTACCAATCTGTTCGATTTGATGCCAAATCTTGCGCCGGAAGCAAAGCAGACTGCAGCAGCAAGCATAATCAACCCGATCGTTGGTTTTAATGCAATACCTCTTCCAGCAATAGAAGAGCATTACTACTCAGCAGGGGAGGTTGCAGAGCAGCTTGGAGTAACGGCCAACAAGATTGGTCGCATTGCTAACGCAAACAACCTCAAAACTGAGCAGTACGGTAAGTTCTTCCTGGATAAATCTGCGCATTCCAGCAAACAGGTGGAAGCATTCCGCTACAATGCGGAAGGTGTTAAAGCACTACAACACCTGATTCATGGGAGTAATGTTGCATAATGGCAAAGAAAAAATATGGCATTATGCCGCCAAGAATCAAAGGAAGAGCCAGGGTAAAAGGCGATGCTGGAAGGTATCACATTCTTGGAGTTCTGTGGCATGAGAGAGCTTTAATTTTAAGTAGACCTCATGGGTACATTGAAAAGGTATCTATAGATAGAGTAGAGATTCTTCCCCTTACACCTGAAGAAGAAGAAACGTACGGACTTTTTGATAACTAACCAACTAAACCCGCTTAATCGCGGGTTTTTTCTTTTCTAAGGATATCAGCCGCAACTTCTTTTACTCGTTCCGAGATTAATGAGGCCAGCCTCTCTTCTTCATCACGATACCCGCTTACAGGTGATGGTTTGGAGAGTGATTCTTCCATCGTAGCCACAATTTCGGAATTGATAGACCTGTTATTCATTTTTGCACGCTGCTTAATCTTAGCGTGCAACTCGTGCGTAAGCCTCAAGTGGAACTGCGCCTCATCGTATTTGCTGTACATCATCAATGCCTCACCAAATGGGTGGAATGGCATCGTAAAACCTACTGTACAAATCAACAATCGTACCGTTTCGGTATGTAACAAATACCAACCGTAGCCATGCTGCGGCTATTCCTTGTATCTGGAGCAAATTAAATGACAGACATTACAGCCAATGTTGTAGTGAGTATGCCTTCGCAACTCTTCACTATGGCGCGTTCTTTTAAAGCCGTAGCCAATGGCAAAATTTATATCGGTAAAATTGACACTGACCCGGTAAATCCTGAAAACCAGATTCAGGTTTATGTGGAGAATGAAGACGGTTCTCACGTTCCTGTTCCGCAACCAATAATCATTAACGCTGCTGGTTACCCTGTATATAACGGACAGATCGCCAAGTTCGTCACAGTGCAAGGCCATTCGATGGCTGTTTATGATGCGTATGGTGCACAGCAGTTCTATTTTCCTAATGTGCTGAAGTATGACCCTGATCAGTTACGCCGAGAGCTTGCAGGAGATAATGGTTCAAATCTGGTTGGTGGTCTTCCGTTTGATTCTATGTATGGAGATCTCTCTACTACTGAAGATAACACAATGTCTATAAATGAACGTCTAAATTGGAGTAGAAAAACAGGTAAGACAGTAGAGCTTCCAGCAGGAAGGTTTAAAGTAAGCGGAGAGCTTGAACTTGGCGGTGTTAAGTTGAGAGGTAGATCTATAGGTTTTCGTAATAGTGACGGTACGGTACTTGTAGGTGTTGGGCAAGATAGACTATTTAATCAATCTGAAAGTACATTTCCTTATTTCGCTTCCACAAAACTTGAGAGTTTACGCATTGAAAATGTTATATGCGGAATAGAATTTGGTTATCTGAATAGAGCTGAGTTTGAAGATATACATATAAAATGTACTGGTACAGGTGTGAGATTTGGACGCGCTGGAAATGCGGGACCACAATGGAATATTATGCGCAGATGTACAGTGGAAAGTATTGGTGGAAGCGCGATATACATGAATGGAGCAGAGTGGTGCAATAACAACACCTTTGAGCTTTGTTTCTTTGAAAGCAAGGAAAACGCAGATATACCAGCAGTGGTTATCGATTGTGCGGGAGGGTTTGGGGCAATTGATAACATTTTTATTGGGACAGAAATAGCATCTGAAGGATATGGTGTTAGGCTGAAAAACGCTAAGGCAACTCATTTTTTTGGTGCATACTTAGAATGCTATGGGCCATCAATTTGGTTAAATGGCACATCTCTTGGAACAAAAGTTGCCGGTGGGGTATTTGCAAGACAACGAAATAACAATGCCACTGGCATTAATTGGGCAATATATCATGAGTCTGGTAATGCATCTATTGAGATTGATAAACCTTATGTTGTTGTGTCAAGCCCAATAAGTCAGGATGGGTGTGGCTTTATTGGATATAAAGGAGAAAGTCCGGCGTCTGGCTTGGTGGTGGATATAACATCAGATCCTCACACTGAAAATATCGGGGGTGTTTCATATACAAGATACAAGGATGGATTATTTAGTAAAACAACTAAAATTGTTCATGGAGATCAAATAATTCAATCAGATTCATCTCCATCACTTTCTCTTCAGTACGAAGATGGCACAAAAAAGGTTGAAATATATAGCAACTCATTAAAAGATGGAGCAGATTTTGGTGCCACGCTTAAGGTGAATGATATATCAAGAATGCAATTCACAGCCGATGGTAATAAAATATTACTTCCCGGACAAACTCTTGGTGTTAAAGCTGAGGAAAATACTGATACATCAGGAATTAAAACCCATAGGGTTCAACTACTTAATGAGTCAGGGTCACATCTTGGATATATTCACGTATTCTCAAAATGATGCCTTGTTTTTAATATGTTTAATTTTTTATTAAGAGAACGCTCATAATTCTGTGCCACGTTAAAAAATCATTACAACGTAATCACTTTATCGAGGCGGACTCCAAAATAAATCGCCAACTGGGACAATATCAAATTCCAGGTCTGGATCGTCATTGTCCATTTTTCCTTCGCATCGAATGGTTGGAACATGTGTCATTCCTTTTTGATTGCATATTACTGGAATGACACAGAATTTCTAACATACCATTTATTAATGGTTAACTTTATGAGTTATCACTATAAAAATATAAATAGGAGCCACATGCGTTT
>OJYG01000353.1_pt1 | contig 18627 bp, 4 predicted proteins | sample 1600841 | NCBI WGS metagenome assembly OJYG01 (sample SAMN04436709, study PRJEB24849) | human gut metagenome | biome: human gut; feature: NICU; material: stool | host: Homo sapiens | place: USA: Saint Louis, MO | collected 2010-09-09
AATGATGAGGGGATAAGTCTGTATAATGTCTGTAACATGGAGAGGGAAGACTATGAATAAACGGAAACGCCTATTGGCGCTATTAATTAATGGCATGTTATTGTCGAGTATATGTGTGGCAAGTGCCGCAGATGTTACCATAGGTGCTGGTAATGGTGTTGCTTATGGTACAGGAAGTACTGCGCCAGAAGTTAAAAATGTAGCTATTGGTAACGGTGCTGAAGTTTCTTATGCAAATGGTACTAATCGCCCTGCTACAGGAGATATCGCTATTGGTAGTGGTGCACATACAAATAACTATGTTAACCAAGGCGGTGGCATAGCAATTGGTGAAGGGGCCTTTTCAGAAAACATGGCGGGTAATCAAGAGGCTAGTTTTAACTTTAGACAAACTACATTTCAGGGGTCCGGTTTCCTTGGTATGAGGGCACCCTTTATCCCCGCAGATCCAACTAAAGTACCAACTGGTGTGGCTATTGGTCAACATACATACGCTCGTTCAGGCAGTACCATGATTGGTACCCACAACTATAAGGGTAAGATTGGTGATACTGAGGTAGATACGAACAATGTAAATAGCATGCGCGATCATGGTATCAGCGTCAATGCGACGACCATAGGCGTAAATAGCTTTAATGGCTCTGCTTTTGGCACTGTTACAGGTGCTTATAATGCGGTTACAACTAGCTATAATGGTGGTAATCCATTTACTAATTCTGATGCAGCTAAAAACTTTGGTGCTACCATTACGGGCGCTCTCAATACGATTGAATCTAAGACAGCCACTAGCGATTACTCTGGTGTAGCGAATAATGTAGTAGGCCTCGCAAATCGAACTTTCAACAGCAATGGTTCCATTATCATGGGCGCTGGTAATGAAATTACAAATTCTATAACCTATATTTCCGCTCCAACCTCTGGTGGCAGCTCACCTAATGCATTAGCATCTACATTGCGTACAGCAGTTAAGCATTCTAACGGCGGTGGCGCAACGATGGCCTTCGGTGGCGGCAACAAGGCGGATTACACATTGCGCACATCCATGATTGGCATTAACAACACCGTAACAGGTGCTAATGGTGCTGAAAGCGCAGACAACCTCGTTATGGGTGTGGGCAATACAGGCACGAATGTGCAACATTTGACTGCCATCGGTTCTAAGAACACTGTATCCGATGCAAAGAATACGGTCATCGTTGGTGATAACCGTACCGTAACAGGTGCCAATCATACAGTGATTTTGGGGTCTAGCGATAATGGTACAACAACGACTGTAAATGATGCAGTCGCTGTAGGTCATAACACAGAAGTATCCGCAGTAGGTGGTGCTGCTATCGGTAGTAATTCCAAAGCAACTGTAGCAGCTGGTGCAGTTGGTTATGATATCCTTACTAACGCACCATCCACTGATACATCGGCTACATGGAAATCCACAGCATCTGCCGTATCCGTTGGCGATGTAGCGAATGATGTAACACGTCAAATTACATCGGTTGCGGCTGGTACAAATGATACAGATGCGGTTAATGTAGCTCAACTTAAACAATTGCGCAATGACATCGGTGGGGACATTACGAACATTAAAAATGATATTACAAATATCAATAGTAACGTATCTCGCCTAGACAAACGCGTTAACAAGGCCGTAGCTGGTTCTGCTGCTTTGGCGGCGCTTCATCCGCTCGACTTTGACCCTGATGCAAAATGGGACTTTGCGGCTGGTTATGGTCATTACCACAATGGCAATGCGGCTGCACTCGGTGCGTTCTATCGTCCTAATGAAGACGTGCAATTGAGCGTAGGTTCTACTGTTGGCAATGGGGAAACCGTTGTGAATGCAGGTCTTTCTGTGAAAGTCGGCGCTCATAGCAATGTATCTCGTTCTCGTGTAGCCATCGGTAAAGAAGTGCTAGAACTTAAGAAAACCGTAGCTCTTCAAAATGCACAAATTCAAAAATTGACAACCCTTCTAAATGGTGTAGCTGGTACTAATATGAAAGCTGATCGCACTACACTATTCCCAGATGTGCCAAGCAATCATTGGGCATACGAAGCCGTTAGCGATTTATCTCGTCGTGGCTTAGTAGAAGGATACCCAGATGGTACATTCGGTGGCGATCGTTTGTTAACACGTTACGAATTTGCTGAAATTGTATACCGAGCTATTCAAAACGGCGTACAAGTAAACGAACAACTCGTAACAGAATTTAGCCCTGAAATGGCGCTATTCCGCGTAGATACAGTGGCAAAAAATCATCAAGGACAACCAACCATTGAACGTGTTCGTGTCAATAAAAAATAGTTGATTATACAAAGTATATATAACTATACAATATATAAGTTTTATAAAAATATATTATAAAACCCATACCTATGTAGCGGCTAGTATATCTCATCCGATGTACTAGCCGCTATTTGTCGCATAAATAAAATTAATATAACAAATCAGTTACAGCTACTTAAAATTTCATAATATTTTCATAAAACTATATCTAAATTATTGAAAATATGAATGTAACGTGATATTTTATAAATGTATGTATAAAACTAGACCGTTATTGTCTACTTTTATAAATGAATGAGTTATCAATAATAAAATTATATATATTAGTGTGAGGAGATACGTGGACTGTGAATAAGATATTTAAAGTTATTTGGTCTAAATCAAAACAATGTTATGTCGTTGTATCGGAAATGGCGAAGAATACAACGGGGAAAAAGAAGATTATAGTGGCTAGTATTCTGGCTGGATTAGCTACACAAAGTTGTAGTGTAATGGCGGCAGGAGCACCTTCTTCAAGCAATAATGTGTGGGGTGCAACGACACCTGGTGGGGTTGCTATTGGTCAGAATTCTGTGGCTTCTGGTGCGACTGCAGTAGATCCGGCTACTGGTACTGTTAGAGTAGCACCTTCTATTGCAATTGGTCTCGCATCATCTTCAGCAGGCCTAGACACAATTACGATAGGTATTGGTGCAGGAAATACCAAATCGTATGGTATTTCAATGGGGAAGCAAACCAATGTTGGGGGCGACTATGGTATTGCTATTGGTTATCAAACATCAGCGATGTCGGATCATGCAGTGGCTATAGGTGAACAAACGAGAGCACCTAAGATGGGGGCCACTGTTATGGGGGTAAGTGCTCGTGGCTATGGACAAGGTTCTGTATCATTAGGTTGGCAAGCCTTAGCTGGTGCAGATGTATATGGATCTGGAATTAATATTGGTACTAATCCATATAACGATACGGCAGCTACTATTAACAGTTATCAAAAGTGGGGCGATACAGCTATTGGCCTAAGAGCTGTTGCAACAGGTGGAAATGCAACGGCCCTAGGACGTAGTGCGAGGGCTGCTGCTGAAAATTCTATTGCTATCGGCGGTGGTAATGGAGATAATTTTAATAATAATACTGAAAAGACAGAGGCTAGTGCGGCTAAGGCAACAGCTATCGGCTATAATGCGAAGGCCACTGCTGGTGATACACTCGCATTAGGTACATCTAGTAAAGCTAGTGGCAGTGACGCTTTAGCAGTTGGTGTAAATGCGAATGCTAGTAATAGTGATTCCATTGCTATTGGTCAAGATACGGTCTCTAACAATATTAATTCCGTAGCATTTGGCAGAAGCTCACAAGCAACTGGTTCTTCTGCAACTGCACTTGGTGCACATACTAAGGCCACTGATACAGGGGCAGTAGCGATAGGTTTAAAAGCAGAGGCTACTAAGGAAGGCTCTATTTCGATAGGGCAACAAAGTGCAGCATCTGGTCTTAAAGCTATCACAACTGGTTATCTATCTGCTGCTAGTGGTGAAAATGCTGCCGCTTACGGTAATACAGCAAAGGCAGTTGGCAAGAACTCATTAGCACTAGGTGCGAATACGCAAGCTACTGTAGAAGGTGGCGTAGCATTGGGTGCTGGTTCCATAGCGAATACAGTAGCTGGTGCTGGCTATAATCCTAATACGGGACGAACAAATACATTTACTGGCTTATCTGGTAATGCGTTAACAAGTACTTGGGCCGCTGTTTCTATTGGCGATGGTACCAATACACGTCAATTAACAGGTCTTGCAGCTGGTACTAACAATACTGATGCGGTCAATGTAGCACAACTTAAGAGCATGAACCTTGCTTTCACAGCCGACGGCAGCACAAAGGGCGACGTTAATTTGACAAATAGTGCATTAAACGTAGTCGGTGATAGCACGTATATTACGACAAAGGGCAATAATCAAACGCTCACAATTTCTGGTAAAAAGCAAAATATTACCGTTACGAATGGTACGGCTAGTGCTAGCGCAGGTATGGCGGACGCCAATAATGTAGCGCAAGCGATTAACCAAGCAAATGCGGATCAAACCATTAGCTACAAGGCGAATAATGGTACGGCTAATACGGTTAAGGTATCCGATGGTCTTAATTTTACCAATGGTACAAGCACTGTTGCTACTGTAGGTGCGAATGGCCAAGTAACTTATGACTTGAATTCGACAACGAAACAATCGATTACGGATTCATCAACTGCTGTTAATCGTACGATTGCCCTTGGTAGTGACTCTGGTTCTACTACAGCAAAGAAACTTAGCACAAGTGCTATTGCTTTCAACATCAAAGGCGACACAGGCGCTAATGCCTTAATCACTACAACGGCTACTGGAGATAATGTGTCCATTACGCCAACCGCTAAATTGACTGCTGCTGTTGCGGCTGCTGAAAATGCAGCGAACAAGAATTTGTCCAATATTTCCTCTAGCGGTGAAACGGTTATTAAAAATTTAGCTAAAGGGGCTGCGCAAGATGCTGTGAAAGTAGCCGGCACGGGCCTTGCTACGGTATCAGATAATACAGTAGGCGGTGTTAAAACATATACGGTTGATGTGAATACCGGTAATTTGGTGGTAGCTGCCAATGGGCAAGTCGGTGCTGCTGGTACAACTGGTGCATCTGGTGCGGCCGGTTCTAATGGCGTAGCTACAACCCAAAATGTAGCGACTGCTATCAATGATGCTGTGACTAAAGCAAAAGCAAGCACAACACAAGCCTTAGCCGATGCAGAACATAAATTTGATGGTGATACAGGTACTACATCCGTTCGTAAACACGGTGAAGTATTATCCATTAAAGGTGGCGTAACAAATGCTGCTGATTTAGCAACAGGCAACATCGGTGTTGTATCCGATGGGGCAGGTACATTGAACATTCGCCTTGCGAAGGTATTGAGTGGTTTAACATCCGCAACCTTCACCACTGCTGGTGGTAATACTACTGTTATCAATGGTGATGGTGTTACCATTACACCAAGTGGTACTGGTGCCTCTGCTATCTCCATGACAACGGATGGTATCAATGCGGGCGGTAAAGAAGTAAAAGGTATCGCTGATGGTACAGCTGCCGATTCCGCTGTTAGCAAAGGCCAAATGGAAACAGCCATTGCTAATGCACAAACAGCAGCTACATCTACTGAAAAGGTAGTAGCTAAAACATTGTCTGGCGATACTAACTTGGCCACTGTAACAGGTCAAACTGGTACTTCTAAGGGTGAAACCTATGAAGTAGCCGTATCTGAAAATGCTGTTAAGAACGTAGCTAAAGCAGCTGCACAAGACGCTGTAACAGTAACAGGCACAGGCCTTGCTACAGTATCTGACAATACAGCAGCTGGTGTTAAAACATATACGGTTAATGTAGATGAAGGTAAGCTTGTTATCGATGACACTACTGGTAAAGTGGGCGCTGCTGGTTCTACACAAGGTACAACAGCTGGTAAAAATGGCGTAGCTACAACCCAAAACGTAGCAACCGCTATTAATGATGCGATTACTAAATCCAATGTCAATACAGCACAAGCCTTAGCTGACGCAAAACACAATTTTGCTGGTGATGATGCTACCGTAATTAGCCGTAAACATGGTGAACAACTTAACATTAAAGGTGGTGCCTCCACAACTGCTACAGATCTCACATCTGGTAATATCGCAGTGGTAGGTGATACAACAACTGGCACATTAAATATTAAGATGGCAAAAGCCTTAACCGGTTTAACATCTGCTACTTACACAGATGGGGCTGGTAATACACAAACCGTAACAGGTGGTTCCTCTACGATTTCTGATGCAGCGGGTCATTCTACGGTTGTATCTAAAGGTGGCGTAACTACTACGGATGGTACGAATACAACAACTGTAGCTCCATCTGGTATTACTGCAACCGATGGTACTCATACAGTTACTCTTGGTGGCTCTGGTATCAATGCAGGTGGTGCAGAGGTTAAGAACGTTGGTAAAGCAACGACTGATGATGCTGCGGTTAATAAGAAACAAATGGATGATGCTGTGAAAGCAGCTACTGATTCCATCAGCACATTAGGGGATAACAAAGTATCCTTAGGTAGTGATTCCGGTACAACAACAGCTAAGAAATTGAGCACAACTGGTGGCATTAAGTTCAACATTAAAGGTGAAAATGGTGCAAATGCACTCATTACAACATCTGCCACAGGTGATGATGTCACCATCGCTCCAACGGCTAAGTTGAGTGCTGCTGTGACAGCGGCAGAAAAATCTGCTGATAAAGACTTGTCCAACTTGTCTGCTGCCGGTGATACCTACATCAAGAATCTTGCTAAAACGGCTGCTTCTTGGAATGTAGAAACAAATGGCGGTGGTACTACTGCTGTATCTGGTGGTGAAAGTGTCAACTTCATCAATGGCGATAACATTGCTATTACAAATGCAGGTCGTGCTATTACAATTGGTACGGCTAAGAACGTATCCTTCGATAAAGTGACTGTTGGTGGTATTGTTCTTGATAAAACAGATGGCATCAATGCGGGCGGTAAAGAAGTAAAAGGTATCGCCGATGGTACAGCTGCCGATTCCGCCGTTAGCAAAGGCCAAATGGAAACAGCCATCGCTAATGCACAAACAGCAGCTACATCTACTGAAAAGGTAATTGCTAAGGCGTTAACTGGCGATACTAACTTAGCCACTGTAACAGGTCAAACGGGTACTGCTAAGGGTGAAACCTATGAAGTAGCCGTATCTGAAAATGCTGTTAAGAACGTAGCTAAAGCAGCTGCACAAGATGCTGTAACTGTAACAGGTACAGGTCTTGCTACAGTATCTGATAATACAACAGGCGGTGTGAAAACATATACTGTGAATGTAGACGAAGGTAAACTTGTTCTTGATGATACAACCGGTAAAATCGGTGCTAATGGTGCTACACAAGGTAGTACAGCTGGTAAAAATGGCGTAGCTACAACACAAAACGTAGCAACTGCTATCAATGACGCTGTGACTAAAGCAAATGCCAATAATGCACAAGCTTTAGCTGATGCAAAACACAATTTTGCTGGCGATGACGCTACTGTAATTAGCCGTAAACATGGCGAACAACTTAACATCAAAGGTGGCGCATCCACAACTGCTACAGACCTTACATCTGGTAATATCGCAGTGGTAGGTGATACAACAACTGGTACATTAAATATCAAGATGGCAAAAGCCTTAACAGGTTTAACATCTGCTACATTTACAGATGGATCCGGTAATACACAAACCGTAACAGGTGCTTCCTCTACTATCGCGGATGGCGCGGGTAACACGACCACTATGACTAAAGGTGGTCTATCCACTACTGATGGTACAAATACAACGACAGTAGCACCGGCTGGTGTCACTGCCACTGATGGTACTAATACTGTTAAGTTGAATGGTTCTGGTATCGATGCTGGCAATACACAAATCAAAAACGTTGGCAAAGCAACGACCGATGATGCTGCGGTTAACAAGAAACAAATGGATGATGCTGTAAAATCAGCTACTGATGCAACCACAGCATTGGGTAATAATACCATTGCTCTTGGCAGTGATGCTGGTCCTACAACAGCGAAGAAACTTAGCACAAATGCTATTACATTCAACATCAAAGGTGATACAGGCGCTAATGCGTTAATCACTACATCTGCTACAGGCGATAATGTAACGATTGCTCCAACCGCTAAATTGACAGCTGCGGTGACAGCGGCAGAAAAATCTGCTGACAAGGATTTGTCTAATATTTCATCTGCTGGTAAAACAGTGATCAAAGACTTGGCAGTCACATCCGCACAAGACGCTGTTAATGTAACAGGCACAGGCCTTGCTACAGTATCCGATAATACAACTGGCGGTGTGAAAACATATACTGTAAATGTAGATGAAGGTAAACTCGTCCTTGATGATACAACAGGTAAAATCGGCGCTAATGGTTCTACACAAGGCACTACAGCTGGTAAAAATGGCGTAGCTACAACACAAAACGTAGCGACTGCTATTAACGATGCAATTACTAAATCCAATGCGAATACAGCACAAGCATTAGCTGACGCTGAACATAAATTTGATGGTGATACAGGTACCACATCTGTACGTAAACATGGTGAAGTATTATCCATCAAAGGTGGCGTAACAACACCAGCTGATTTGACAACAGGCAACATCGGTGTCGTATCTGATGGGGCGGGTACATTGAATATTCGCCTTGCGAAGGTATTGAGCGGTTTAACATCTGCTACGTTCAAAGATGCATCCGGTAATACCACTATGGTGACAGGTGGTTCTACTACGATTGCAGATACAGCTGGTAATACCCAAACATTGGCACCAACGAAATCTGAAATTAAGGATACTAATGGTGTATCCACTGTTACTACAAAAGATGGTGTAACAGCTAAAGATGCCAGTGGTCAAACGACATCTTTAACTAAAGGTGGCGTCGATGCAACTGATGGCAATGGTAACACTACATCCTTAACGAATACGGGAGTAAGTGCAACTGATGGTAATGGCCATACAACAGGTCTTACAAACGGCGGCTTATCCACTACTGATGGTACGAACACAACAACCGTAGCGCCAACAGGTATTACTGCCACTGATGGTACCAACACTGTTAAATTAAATGGTTCTGGTATTGATGCTGGTGGTACAGAAATTAAGAACGTTGGTAAAGCAACTACAGATGATGCTGCAGTTAATAAGAAACAAATGGATGATGCCATTACTAAAGCTACTGCGGATGCAACCCATGATTTTGCTGGTGATGATGCGACAGTTATTAGCCGCAAACATGGCGAACAACTTAACATCAAAGGCGGTGCAAGTACAACAGCAACCGATCTTACATCTGGTAACATCGCAGTGATAGGTGATACAACAACTGGTACCTTGAATATTAAACTTGCGAAAGTATTAACAGGCTTGACATCCGCTACATTTACTGATACATCAGGTAATACAACTACTGTGACTGGTGGTTCTACTACGATTGCAGATACATCTGGTAATACCCAAACATTGGCTCCAACGAAATCTGAAATTAAGGATAACAATGGTGTATCCACTGTTACTACAAAAGATGGTGTAACAGCTAAAGATGCTAGCGGTCAAACGACATCTTTAACTAAAGGCGGCGTCGATGCAACTGATGGCAATGGTAACACTACATCCTTAACCAATACGGGAGTAAGTGCAACCGATGGTCATGGTCATACAACAGGTCTTACAAACGGTGGCCTATCCACTACTGATGGTACGAACACAACAACCGTAGCACCAACAGGCATGACTGCTACTGATGGTACGAACACTGTGAAAGTAGAAGGCTCTGGCATCGATGCAGGCGGTACAGAAATTAAACATATCGCTGCTGGTACAGCTGCTGATTCTGCGGTCAACAAAGGCCAAATGGATGATGCCATTACTAAAGCTACTGCGGATGCAACTCATGAATTTGCTGGGGATACAGGTAGTAATTCTGTTCGTAAACATGGTGAAGTATTGTCTATCAAAGGTGGCGTAACCGATACTAATAAACTTTCAGATAATAATATTGGGGTTATATCTGATGGAGCAGGTACATTAAATGTTAAATTATCTAAAGATTTAACCGGTTTGACATCTGCTACGTTCAAAGATGGATCTGGCAATACACAAACCGTAACAGGTGCTTCCTCTACTATTACAGATGGCACGGGTAACACAACTGCTATGACTAAAGGTGGTTTATCCACTACTGACGGTACAAACACAACGACAATAGCACCAACTGGTGTCACTGCCACTGATGGTACTAACATTGTTAAGTTGAATGGCTCCGGTATCGATGCTGGTAATACACAAATTAAGAACGTTGGTAAAGCCACTACCGATGATGCTGCTGTTAATAAGAAACAAATGGATGAGGCTGTGAAGGCAGCTTCCGATGCAACCAAAGCATTGGGTAATAATACGATTACCCTTGGGGGTGATTCCGTTTCTACAACAACAGCAAAGGCACTAAATACAACTGGTGGCATTCAATTTAATATTAAGGGGCAAACTGGAACCGATGCCTTGATTACAACTTCTGCTAGTGGTGATGATGTAACCATTACACCAACTGATAAATTGATAAACGCTGTGAAAGCTGCAGAAAAATCTGCTGATAAAGACTTGTCCAACTTGTCTGCTGCGGGGAATACGCATATTCAAAATTTGGCTAAATCTGCGGCATCTTGGAACGTCCAAACCAATGGCAATGGTACTACAGCAGTAGTTGGTGGTGATACAGTCAACTTCATTAATGGCGATAATATTGCTATTACGAATACAGGTCATGCGATTACGATTGGCACTGCTAAGGATGTATCCTTTGATAAAGTGACTGTTGGTGGTATGACCCTTGATAAAAATGGCATTTTGTCGGGTATATCATCTATCACTGGTAGTGGTACTGGAGCGCCAACGATGACTTTCAACAGTCAAAATGGCAATACCCCAGCCAATGTGTCCATTAATTCTAATTTGGATATGGGCGGTCATCGCATTACCGGTGTGGGCCCTGCAGAAAAACCAACCGATGCGGTGAATAAACAACAAGTGGATCAAGCACTTCGTGGCCTTGCGGGTCTAGCAGATAATGCGGCAAGACAATACGCAAGCAAAGCGGGCGCTAATGCAGCTGCATTGGCAGCATTGAAACCTATTCAATATGATCCATTGGAACCAACACAAATCATGGCCGGTGTGGGTAATTACAAGTCCCAAACTGCTGTGGCACTCGGTATGGCGCATTACACCAATGAAAATACGATGTTCAACATCGGTGTATCCCTCGATAGCCATGACAACATGGTCAACGCTGGTGTAACCCATAAATTTGGCTATAGCCCTGAAAAGAAAGCTATTCCAAATCGCTATAAAGGTGGTCCAATTAGCTCCATCTATGTAATGCAAGATGAAATGCAATCCTTGTTGGCCAAAGACCAAGAAAAGGATGCTGTAATCTCCAAACAGGCTAGTGAAATTGATACACTTCGCCAACAAAATGAAGATATGCAACGTAAAATTGATATGATTCTTGCTAAATTACAATAATAGTATAATGTAAGATATACAACAAAAGCGGATAGTGAGTCCTAGGATTCACTATCCGCTTTTGGTTGTGTGTATATTATTTTTTTCTAAAGAACCCCAATACTCGTAAATGACGCAATACTTCATCTAAATATTGTTCCGATGGAACGCGGTACTGTTGACCATCCTTCGTTGTCCGTTCGACGGTCACATTCACATCTAGATTTTCTATGAGTTTTTCTTTTGTAGTTGGCGTTGTTAAGAGGCGCATAATGTATAACACGCCATGCTCCACGTCATAGTCGATTTGATTATACATGTTTGCCGTCGTCATATACCGATTGCCATCCTTTTCGATAAGGGTTGCAATATAGTCGATGAACCGCTGAGGAACGTAGGTTTCGTTTTCCTTGAACGGTAGGTGTTCATAGCGTTCACCAAAGGTATAGAGTTGGCCGATGACAACGAGCAAGAACAAGCGAGTATAAAGCTTATCCATATCGATGTCATAGCCCGGATACTGATGTTCAATATGGTCGACCACATCTTGTACAGAGAATGGTAATCTCGTATCCATCATTTCCTTAATAGCGATGTGTACCGTATCCGTCCATTCCGGTGGAACACCCAAATCTGTATCTAAGGTGATGAGGAAATAGAGTCCATCCAATATGTCCTTGGTTACCGTTTCATTTTGCGTAATCTTGGCCGCGTTGGATTGTTTCGTTAACAACGACATACGGAACTGTGTATCATACACGTAATCAAAGTACTGTTCCTTATCCACGCGGTTATCTTGGGCTAATTTGTTGATATTCGTCACCGTCGCATCAGGTAACCACGTAATAAAGGAGCGCTGCATACATTCATCGCCCACATAGGCACAACCTTGAGATTCAGCCCGTTTCACAAACTCCGATACATACACCGGATCGTTAATGGACTCTAAATACTCATGGCCCACGTAATAATCATTGGCCTTAAGGACACGATCAATATTAGGAATCTTGTAACTCGATTTCATGCGAGACCGTTCATCCAACTTCATCGTTTCCTGAATGAGCTGCAACACCTGTTTCGTATATGCCGTGCGATCCTGTAGGGACGTCGTTGGCGCATGCTTTTCCGAATACAGCATAATATCCCGCAACTGTTCTAACCGTTTCCATCCCGGATACGTATTATATGACACATACGCGATGCCACGGTCCGATAGATTGCGATTACAAATGCTGAGAATCTTGTCTTTCACCATGTCCGGTACCCACGACCAAATGCCGTGCACGATGATGTAATCGAAGGTGCCGAAATTGTCGTCGATGTCCATGATATTTTTCTCTAGCAACGTAATATTCGTGAGCCCCATGGATTCGATTAATTCCTTGCCGTGCTCAATCTGCACGCCAGACAAATCGATGCCTGTGAAAGTAGTCTCTGGATAGTACAGCGCTTGTGGGATGATGTTGCCCCCGCACGACGAACCTAGCTCTAACACGCGCGCCCCTTTGAGTGGTGCTGGTGAAAGCCCATATAACCGGCCGCGGGCTTGTAGTGAATTGATATTAGTGTTGGAAAATGCCTTAGACACATAGAGGAAATTGTCATACGACTCTTTTAATTCCTCAATCTTCTCTTGCACCACCTCGTTAATAGGTGGCTGTATGGTGTTTGATTTCTTTGGAGATGCACCTTTTATAGGTGTTTTATCTTGCTTTGCATTTGTCTTGGGAATAGAGTTTTGGCTCATGTGTATACCTTTCAATACAGATGAATATTTCTTTAAGTATATCATAGGCGAGGGGGATATCTGCACGCCCGATAAATCGATGCCTGTGAAAGTAGTCTCTGGATAGTACAGCGCCTGTGGGATGATATTGCCCCTCCCCTACATCATGATATATATGTGTTTAGTATAGCATAGACCCCAAAAATATCGTACAGGTGATGGTGCGAAATGAGTGCATTAGAATACGTAAAAGAATAATTATCATTAACAAATATTAGAGAAAAAATAGGGGGGGGGTAAAGAGTTTATAAACCATTCATAAAACTTTCATAAAGCCATATCGAAAATATTGAAAACATGAATGGAAGATGATAAACTTTATATATTCTGAATATACACTACTTTGGTAGTGTTCTTAGAATACGTGTTCTGTATATGTATAGAATGTATAAATATGTTTGGGAGGACATGATAAGGAGGGGTTACTATTAACATAGGTATTACCTTTTTTTGGGGCGCATCGTATAACCATATTTGGTCCAATGGGGCGGGCCAAAATATGGCATTTTTAAAACAGTGCCTAGAGCAAATCGAAGGCGTCGATAAGGTATATTTTGTATACTGGCGCAATGATAAGGCCACCATATCGGATAATATGCGCTTAGATTTGATGAACATCGATATCTACGAGGTGGAAGAGGTCGTAGAAACAACGGACATCTTAATCGAAGGCACATTGACCTTGGAACCAGAAATTGAAAAGAAATTCCGGAAACATGGTGCCAAAATCGTGTCCTATCGGATGGGCAACGATTTTGTATGGGATATGGAAAAAATGGTACATAATTTACCAAATGCCCGTGCATTTAATGGCGCTCAATACGATGCGGTGTGGATGATACCACAGGTAGTCAAAACAAATCGTTGCTATTTGGAAATCATTACACGCGCTCCTGTGTATGAAGTTCCACATTTGTGGTCTCCACTTTTTTTAGATGAAATGGCAAAGAACGTTAAGGAGCCTTTCAAATTTGGCTATGAACAAGGTCAAATGGAAAAAAATGGGGCTCGCGTCTCCGTCATGGAACCAAATATATCCATATCTAAGAATTGCATGATGCCCGTTCTGATTGGGGAAGAGGCGTATCGGAATCATCCGGAATTGGTTAAACACATCTATCTGTGCAATACCTATGATAAAAAGGATGATAAACCGCTGCATGATTTTATCGGTTTTACATCGGCCGTTAAGGATGGCATCATGTCCGTAGAAACGCGTCATATTACGCCGCTGTTCTTGGCAGAATACACGGATCTACTCTTGTCCTTCCAATGGGAATTAGCCTTGAACTATATGTACTATGAGGCCTTGTATGGCAACTATCCATTGGTACATAATTCACCGATGCTCAGAGAGCATCACGTAGGTTTTTACTATGATTATTTCGATGCCTACGATGGAGAACGGCAATTAATAAATGCTATCAAATCCTACGATGCCGATTTTGATACGCACGTAAGACGTAATAAGGAATTAATTGAATTCCTTTCACCATTCAATCCAGAAAACATTAGAAAACATCAAATTTTAATTGAAAAGTTAGGAGGCAAATAACAATGAACAAGATTTTTAAAGTCATTTGGTCTAAATCGAAACAGTGCTATGTAGTAGTATCCGAGCTCGCAAAAAATACGACAGGGAAAAAGAAAATCGTCGTAGCGTCCGTCTTTGCCGCTTTGGCTATGACAGGGGGCATGCAAGACGTACATGCGGTTGATGCACCTGGTAATCGCGGTGGTTTTAGTAGTAATGGTACTATTGGTACTGCATTTAATCCTACTGAAGGTACGGTTCTTGGTCCTAATATGCCGGGTGCTTTTGACCAAACTACAAGAGCTAAAGGTAATGTTGCAACCGTAGGTATTGGTGCACACAGTGAAGCTTTTGGTGGATCATCTGTTGCCATGGGTGGTGGTACTGCTTATGGTGATAAAGCTGGTACAAAAGGTAATGTTGCTGGTCAAGGTGGTGCTGTAGCTATTGGCTGGGTAACTGCAAAAGGTGACCGCGCCGTTGCGTTAGGTGGCATTGGTCAAACAGCAGCTACTGGTGATAATTCTTTTGCAACCAGTGGTGGTGTGGCGAATGGTGATAATGCTTCTGCACTTAATGATAGCCGTGCAACAGGCAATAATACCTTTGCAGCAGCTGGTGGTGTAGCTAATGGCGCTTCTAACATCGCTATTGGTAACAGTGCTAATGCTGGTGGTACAGCAGGTAAAACTGGTGCTGTAGCTATCGGTGATAGTGCAACTGCGAGTGGGACAGCTACTGTAGCAGTAGGTAAAGGGGCACAAGCAGATTTAGATAATGATAATGCTTTTGGTAACTCCGTTCATGCAAACGCTGGTGGTGCTACTGCAGTAGGTTATATAGTAAATACAACCGGTAACCAAGCCTTTGGTGGTGGTTCTAATACAAATGTAAGCGGTTCTGCAGCCGTAGGTATTGGTTATATGTCTCAAGTTGATGGTAACCGTGCTGTAGGTATCGGTAGTGAATTAAGTGGCACCAAAAATACAGCATCTGGTGATTACTCCGTAGCGATTGGTGCGGCTGCTCAAGGTACAGCAGCAGGTGCTACTGCTATTGGTAAACAAGCAAATGCATCCAAGGCTGATGCGGTAGCTATTGGTACAAGTGCAGCTGCATCTGAAAGTACAGCTGTTGCCATTGGTAAAAGTGCAGCAGCTAGCAAGACAGGTGCAATGGCTGCTGGTACAAGTGCTGCAGCATCTGGTGACAATGCAACTGCTCTTGGTACTGATACAGTAGCTGGTACAGGTGGTGCTACTGCTGTTGGTTATGGTGCATCCGTAACGACTGTTGGTACAAGCTGGGGTGGTACTGCTGTTGGTGCTAAAGCAACTGTAACAGGCATGAATGGCGTAGCGGTAGGTCGTGCTTCTAAAGCATCTGGTAGCCGTGCCATTGCAATCGGTGCAGGTAACAATAATAATGCGACTGATTCTACCGATTTTACAGAAGCGAGTGGTGATAGCTCTATCGCTTTGGGTTCCAATACAAAGGCTACAAAAGGTAGTGGCGTAGCAATCGGTAATGCTACCACAGCTACAGGCGTATCTGCTGCAGCTGTTGGTCCAAATTCAAATGCAGTTAAAGATTATGACGTTGCTCTTGGTAGTAACGTAAATGCTAGTGGTTCTGGTTCCGCAGCAGTCGGTTACCTTGTTAATACATCTGGTAACCAAGCATTTGGTGCAGGTTCTAATACAACTGTAAGTGGCCCTGCAGCAGTAGGTATCGGTTATAAATCCGAAGCGACTGGCAATCGTGCAGTAGCTCTTGGTAGTGAATTGAACGGTACGAAAAATGGTGCCACTGCTGATTATGCTATCGCAGTGGGTGCTGGTGCTCGTGGTACAGGCAATGCTGCTACAGCTATTGGTAAAGGTGCAGCTGCTTCTGAAAGTTCTGCTACTGCCATCGGTACTGGTGCGGCAGCAAGCAAATCTAATACAGTTGCTGTTGGTACAAGTGCAACGGCTTCTATGGATAGTGCAGTTGCGATTGGTAATGGTGCGCAAGCAACTAAAGCATCTAGCGTAGCATTAGGTTCCAATGCCACTACTGATGATGCTGTTAGCACAACAGGCTTGACAATTGCTGGTACAGCTTACACATTTGCTGGTGATTCTGCTAATAGTACAGTATCTATTGGTAGCTCCACTGTTAAACGTACACTTACAAACCTTGCAGCAGGTCGTGTATCTGCTACATCTACAGATGCTATCAACGGTTCCCAATTATATGCAGCAACACAAGCTATTGAAAGCAATGCAACTGCTATCACTAGCGTCTCCAATGCGGCAAGTACAGCTCTTTCAACAGCAAACTCTGCAGTAACAAAAGCAGATGCTGCTGTATCCACAGCTAACTCTACAGCAGCAGGCTATAACGCAGCAAAAGCCGCTATCTCTAGCTCTGCAGCGGCAGCAGAAGCAGCAGCAACTAGAGCGTCTACAAGTGCGACTGCAGCATCTACATCTGCATCCGATGCAGCAACAAGCGCAACGAAAGCAAGCACAAGTGCCGCGGCTGCATCTACTAGTGCTACTAACGCAGCAGCATCTGAAACTGCAGCAAGTACATCTGCATCTAATGCAGCAACAAGCGCAACAAAAGCAAGCACAAGTGCAGCGGCTGCATCTACAAGCGCTACTAACGCAGCAGCATCTGAAACTGCAGCAAGTACATCCGCATCTAATGCAGCAACAAGCGCAACAAAAGCAAGCACAAGTGCAGCAGCAGCATCTACATCTGCTGGATTAGCTGATAGTTCTGCAAATCGTGCGGAAGCAGCTGCAAATAGAGCTGCAGCATCTGAAACAGCAGCCAGCACATCTGCATCCAATGCGGCAACAAGTGCAACAAAAGCAAGCACAAGTGCTGCAGCAGCTTCTACGAGCGCAACTAACGCAGCAGCGTCTGAAACAGCAGCTAGTACATCTGCATCCAATGCAGCAGTAAGTGCGAATACAGCATCTACAAGTGCAACAGCAGCAAGTACAAGTGCCACTAACGCGGCAGCATCTGAAACAGCGGCTAGCACAAGTGCATCTAATGCGGCTGACAGTGCAGCATTAGCAGCCACTAAAGCGGCAGCAGCATCTACAAGTGCAACTGCTGCATCTACTAGCGCCACTAACGCGGCAGCGTCTGAAACAGCAGCTAGTACATCTGCATCCAATGCAGCTGACAGTGCAGCGTTAGCATCCAGTAAAGCAGCAGCAGCCTCAACATCTGCATCCAATGCAGCAGATTCTGCGAACACAGCTTCTACAAGTGCAACAGCTGCTTCAACAAGTGCAACAAATGCAGCAGCGTCTGAAACAGCAGCAAGCACATCTGCATCCAATGCGGCAGTAAGTGCCAATACGGCCTCTACAAGTGCGACAGCAGCATCCACGAGTGCCACTAACGCAGCAGCCTCTGAAACTGCAGCGTCTACATCCGCATCTAATGCGGCTGACAGTGCAGCATTGGCTTCCAGTAAAGCGGCAGCAGCATCTACATCTGCATCCAATGCAGCAGATTCTGCGAATACAGCATCCACAAGTGCAACTGCGGCATCTACAAGTGCAACTAACGCGGCAGCGTCTGAAACAGCGGCAAGTACATCTGCATCCAATGCAGCAGTAAGTGCCAATACAGCATCTACTAGTGCAACAGCTGCCTCTACGAGTGCAACTAACGCAGCTGCGTCTGAAACAGCAGCAAGCACATCCGCATCCAATGCAGCAGTAAGTGCCAATACAGCATCTACAAGTGCAACAGCTGCATCTACGAGTGCAACTAATGCAGCAGCATCTGAAACAGCGGCAAGCACATCCGCATCTAATGCGGCTGATAGTGCAGCATTAGCATCCAGTAAAGCAGCAGCAGCCTCAACATCTGCATCCAATGCAGCAGATTCTGCGAACACAGCTTCTAC
>OJYG01000356.1_pt1 | contig 18576 bp, 11 predicted proteins | sample 1600841 | NCBI WGS metagenome assembly OJYG01 (sample SAMN04436709, study PRJEB24849) | human gut metagenome | biome: human gut; feature: NICU; material: stool | host: Homo sapiens | place: USA: Saint Louis, MO | collected 2010-09-09
GCTTTCGATGTTTGTAGAGCGACAACCGCTCTGTCTTTATCCGCCACAAACGTCATTGGCTGTGCATCGCTGACATTGCTGTTAGCCAGACGAGCCGTGATCATATGCGTGCCCGCTAACGTGCCGGTCAGGGAGGCGATTGCAATCCCGTTGCTATCCGTCATGCCTTTTCCGCTGTTGCTAATCGAGAACCGACTTGCGACGTCGTTTGGCACAGAGAAAGTGATTTCTTTATCTTTTAGTGGGTTGCCATTTTTATCCTGCAAGGTTGCCGTCAGCTGTTGAGGCGCTGTGTCGGTGACGGTGATCTCGCCTGGGGGCACACTGAGGGTCAGGGCTGCAGTACTTTGATCACCGATAAAAATCACCTGTTGATTAGCCTGAGAACCAGAGCCCACAGAGGCCGTAACCGTATAATCACCATTTTTCAAACTGGTCAGCGTAGCTGTGGCGATCCCGTCGTGGCTATTCACTTCGGTTTGGCTCAGTTTCGCTGCTGCTGAATTAACATTGAAGGTGACCTTGACGTCATTGAGCAGGTTGCCTTTTGCATCCCGGACTGTCGCGGTCATTGTGGCGCTGTCATTGCCGTCAGCGACCACTTCATTTTTCGACTTCTGCAGATCAACCTGTGCGGTACTTGAGTCACCGACAAAACTGACGATTAACGTTTGTTTCACGCCATTTTCAAGGGTGACTTCAACCGTGTTGTCTTCCTGCTTACTACTTTTCAGATCAAAAGTCGCCAGACCATTAACATCCGTTTTTACGGTGTTTTGATTGTTGAAGGAAGTTGCCGATCCGCTTAATACCGCAAACGTGACGGTATGATCATTGATTGGGTTGCTTCCTTCATCAGCGACATTGACCGAGACGGTGTTTGCTGCATTCTCATTGGCGAGCACACCATTATTGCTGGCAGATAATGTCGCAATTTTCGCTGACTGCGGGTTGGCGTCGATGATAAATCCAGCGGTATGCAAATCTTCATTCCAGTTTTGCATTAACAGCTTCGCAGTAAGCCCACTGCCTCTGGTGTAGGCGGTATAGGTCGCCTTATAGATGCCATCTGCGGTTTCTTTCCAGTCTGTTGTGACTCCTGGTTTCACGTTGTCGATGCTGACTGCGGTATTCAGTTGCTGTTTTTGTTCCTTAACAGGTTTGTCATTTTCATCTCTCAGTTCTACCGTCACCTCGATAGGATTGCCGGAGAGATAACGGTCCTTATCAATCTTAATTGACGAGTGAGTTCGGGATGACGAAACAGAAATGATATTCACCACGGCGGGGGCTTTAGCTGCATCTACACCGTTCAGCTGTGGCATCAGCGTTAGCGTGCCAGACATCGCTCCTGTGGTCAGGACTTGGGTATAGCTTCCGTCACCATTATCTTTCCAGTCAGAAAGGGTGATGTCCTGAACACCTTCGTGACGCGTCGAGAGCACCAGCCCGATAACAGGATTACCAGCTGCATCATGAGCAATAAAAGTCAGTGTGGCGGTTGAATGGGAATCCGCGCTCAATGTTTGGGTACTTAACGATACCGAGGAATCTTTCTGGCTTAGCGCAGGTGCCTGAACGACTACCATGCTCTGTTCGCGATTCGACAAATTGCCTTTGACGTCTTCAGCGGTAACTTCAATCGGCCAGGTGTTATCGGTTTCTGGCGTACTGGTGAACCGGTACGGCGGCAGGGTAACCAGAATATCTTTACCCGTTGTGACCATTTTACCACCGGCAGCTTCCAGAGCGGTGGCTTCGACGTTATAGCCTTTCAGGGCATATTTGGTTTGTAGCGACGAAACCAATGATTTCACTTCTCCTGACTTTCCTGTCACGGGGTCTGTCAGGGTCAGGCGAACCAGTTCTTTTTTGCGATATTCCAGAACGATGTTGTTGTTGCGATCCACCAGCTCATAACGGCTGCCTGCAAGGCTACGCCGTGCAGCGACTTCGTTCGGGTCAAGCTGTTTCTGCATTGCGCTGCCAGGTTGCCAGGTAAAATCGACGGCAAAACGGGTGTCATTTTCACCCTGTTTACCCTGGCGTTGCTCCGCGCTGAAGGTCATCAGCGGGAAGGGGGTATAGTTAAGTCCAGCGGTTATGGCATGAGGATTACTTTGCCGATCGTCTTTATCGAACAGGGCCACTTCATTGCCATAATACTGTTCATAGACCAGTTTACCGCCAAGGTGCGGCCAGGCGGGTAGCCAGCCTTCTGCGCGTACATCCCAGCCATTGGCCGGGCGTGCTTCATAATCGTTGTCCAGTTCAGGTGCGCTGCGCCAGTTGGTCAGTCGCAAATAGCCGTTACTGCTTAATTTTAGATAGTCGCGCCAGTACTCTGCGCCAATGCCGGCGCGGGAGTGGTAACGGCTAAGATCGTGGTCGAAAAAGAAGTTGATGCCCGACATCCATGTGGGAGTGAAATGACGCCAACCCAAGCCGTTGTTAATCTGCGTACGCTCGTCAGTACGGTGGAGGGTATGCTGGCTGAAAAAGAGATTATCAGGCGTTTCATACCACGGATGGAGAAAATCGAACTGGGAATTCTTCAGGCTAAAATCTTCATCCACGCCCAGCGTGATTCTTGCGGTACCGAAGCGGCTTAACCAATCTGTCATTGCGCCAGATGCCTGAGAAGAGGCCCATCCACGCGCCATATTGGCCGCTTGCTCGCTGTTCATATCTTCGGCGAGCAGAGACCCGATTTGCTGTGAAGTACTGGCTATCTGTTGCTCTCGGTTGTCACTGCTATTACCCGGCGGCGGGGTTAATTTTTTTTCACTAACTTGTGCCGGGACATCCAGTTCATCACCCTGGCGGACATTATCAAAACCTCGAGCAAACGTACGAAATTGATTGAGTTTGCGTAACTCAGCCACCGAAATACCGAAACGTTCGGCAACGCTTTGGGCCGATTCCAGCGCTCCAAGGGTGTAGGGCACCGTATTGGCATTTGCAATGGCGATTTGTGCAGGAACTGGTTGTTGGGTTGCGGCGTTTATCACACCTTGTGCTGCCACAGTCATAGGGAACACAAGTTGAGTTACCAGGCAGATACCCGCAGTTAAGCGGCGTAGTTTAATACCCATCCCGCATAAAATTTGTCTGTCATTTATTTCTTCTCCACTTCTCTTCTTCGTAGCCATGCTTACCTTCCCTGAACGAGCTAACATAAATGCGCCCTTTCTAGCACAGCGAAAAAATATAAATCCTGATAGCAATATGATTGAAAATTAATAACTTTTCGTTAGGCAGTTTTGGGTGTGAGTTGCAAGAGGGGAGACTACTGAATTACTCAAGTTTTATAATCGAGGGGGCAATGGTGACGAATATAGGGACGGAGTAGAGAAGATAGTGCTGAACTCTTTGCCAGCAGAAGGTTATGTGGCACAAAAATGACCGTAACTTCTCACTCTCGACAGGAAAGCTGTAGACGGCGTCCATAACAAAACGACCCCAACCATAAAGGTCGAGGGCGCTTAAGATGACAAACCCGCTCTTCGTTAAAGAATCAATGCTTAATGTAGATGAGTTGCATTGCACGATACAAGCGAAATTTTTAGAATTTGGCTCCTCTGACTGGGATCGCCGTAGCCATTAACTGGCTGATTGGTAAGCTAAACCTAAAAATTGAGTTTGTCAAGACCACCAGAATGACCACCTTTTGTTCAAGCGACACCGGGTTAAGATTTATTGTATACATACTGCCTAAGAGTAAGCCAAGCATGAGTGAATTGCTGCTGGCGTTCAATGTAAGATAACGGTGCGCTAACTGTTAACTTACATTTCCCGACGTGCGTTTTTGCGCCCGATCATCATAGCACCCGCTCCACACGCTGGCATTAATTGCTCCATTAATTGTGTCCGATCTTCCTCTACGGGGCGGGTATAAAGTCCTTTATGCGGAGGCCGTAGGCCGACAACACCTTACCTCTATGTTGGCTGCGTTTTCAAACTCTTGGTCACATAGTTAGCTATGCTCCCAAGGGATTGAAAACTTACCACCTTGATGCACCTCGAATGATTTTGTTTATAAGCAAAGTATTTTTCATTTGTTTTTTTACGCTAAACTATTACTTCTGCCAGTTATACATATGGGTCGAAATCAAAAGAAGCGCCCGCGGCGCTAAGTCTGCTGATTGTTCGCGCATCAAGGTCAAATGCAGGTCTGAAACCATCTTCATCAGCAATAACTGCAACTGATAATTCAACATGAAGAGCCCTTAATCCTTCAAGCCCATTGCTACTATATTCAGCACCTTCATCTAAGACTTTATTAATAATATATAATAAAAGATCATGATCGTAATTATCAGACTTATGTTTTGATATACTGAACCACTCACCCTTCGCAGGGTCTATACCATGTAACTCAACAGTTAGTTTCATAAATTATTTCCAGTTATATTCAGTAGGAGATGCAATGTTTCCTTTGCATTCCTTGGTTTTAGCATTAAGATCCTTAGTCTTAATCACCACTCTACCATCTTTACAACCACATAGATCAAACCTTGATATTTTAGCTCCGTCGCCCATCCAATCTTTTTTCACTTGATGGGGATCAGATATGTCCATTTTTTTTAATAACCTGTCATCAATTTTTTTATCACATGGATCTTCGGGGGGTATTGTTGGACAGTTTGTTAGGCTCTCTGTTTTCTTTTTAGTTTGCTGAGAATCACTTGGAGTCGCTAAAACCGCGCCACCCGCAGCCGCACTGGCGACTAAGAACCAGTTAACGCCTTCAACTATAGCTGGAAGCGCAAAAACCCACAAACCCACAAACCCAGCGGATCGGTATCAATAACAGGATTTAATGGATACTGGTATAAATTCCATCCCCCCTCCAGCCCGATTGGGTCCTGGGTGATATACCGTCCCTGTAACGGATCATAGTATCGGTGACGGTTATAGTACAGTCCCGACTCCTCATCGCACTGTTGCCCCGGCAGGCGGTATGGCTGGTACAGATGATGCGGGTTCTCCTCGTTAAGCTGGTTTCCCCACTCGTCATATTCCGTGCTCCACGCCGTATTGCCGTCTTCGCTGATGAGCGCCAGCGGCAGTCCACGGTGGTCACAGTGATACAGATGCAGTGAGCGTGCCGGTGTGTACTCCGGTTCTACCTGTGTTGTCAGTTGTTCCACCGTCAGCCCGCACTGTGCCAGCCACGCATGGCTTTCACTGCTCACGCGGTCTGCCCGGATTTCCTCCTCCAGCCTGTCCAGCAGCCGCACCAGCTCAGTCGGGAACACCACGCCGTGACCGTCCCCGCTTCCTTCCTGCTGCAACTTCTCCGCCAGACTGCGCCGCTGCGCTTTATGCAGCTCACCATTCTCTGTTTCGATACGGATAAGTGGCGTGAAGCTTCCCGGCTGGTATACCGTCTGGATACGTGTGGTGTCGGTCTGTATCGTTGTCAGCCGGTCGCCGTCCCAGCCGTACCATGTCACCTCCGGTTTACGCGACAGCGACATCCATCCCGTCAGGTCACGCTCGCGACGCCACACCCGTTTCCCCGTCCGGCGGCCCAGCGGGTCGTAGAGATAGCGGCTCTCGACCAGTGGCTCCTCATGCTGTATCCGCGTATAAAACACCAGCCGGTGCTGACTGTCGTAGTGGTAGTGGTGGGTGCGCTCGTCGTTCGTCCGTATCACCCCCGTCGGGATGCGGTCCGTCTTCTCCGTCAGCCTGCCATACCTGTCATAGCGGTACAGGTAGTGCGCGTCTTCGGTGATTCGGTTATCCGGCCACGCCGTGAGTGTACTGTCCGGGTGCAGTTCCGGGTCCGGCAGGCGGTTTCCCGCCGGGTCGGAGGCATACGGGATGAGGATGTCCAGGTCTGGTGCGAGGGTGTGAACGCTCGCCAGTCTGCCCGTGGCGCTGTAGCCATATTCCCGCGTCTGTCGCGGGCTGCTGATGCGCACCAGGTCGCCATTGTCATTCCAGCTGTAGTCACGGTCATACACCAGGCTGTTCAGGCGCTGGCTCTGTAACTGCCCTGCGGGGGTGTATGTGCTGGTCAGTTCGTATGCATTATCGCCGAAGCTGCGTACCGTCTCGCGGTGCAGCCTGTCGCGCGTGTACTCCAGCAGCGGCGTTCCGCCCAGCTTCATTCCCGCAAGATAACCGCTGCCATACGTCAGCCACTCCACCGGTGGCAGGCTGTCCGGCGTGACGCGGTTTGCCAGCCCCTGTTCGTTGTATGCGTGTTTCGTCTCATGCTGCCAGAGCAGTTCCCCCGTCTCAGGGTTATGCACCGTCTGGCGTTCGCCGGTGAGGCGGCCTTTATCATCATAGCCATAGTGGACGGCAACCCGGTGGCCTTCGCTGAGATGGCTGATGTCTGTCAGCCAGCCGTGGTTGTCATACTGCCACTGTTCTGCCGGTGCACCGTTCACCGTACGGTGCGTGAGGCGGTCTGACGTATCGTAGTGCCAGAGGGTGACAAGTCCCTCATCCTCGCTCTGTGTGAGTTTTCCGGTCAGGTCATAACGGTAACGTTGTGTCCGCCCGTCAAAGCCGCGCTGCTGTACCAGGAGGTCCAGCGCATCGTAACTGAAGACGCTGTGGCTGCCGTTCTCGTTGGTCAGCGTGGTGACACGTCCTGCAATGTCGTACTCCATACTGCGCGTCAGCCCGCCCTGCGTGTTGCTGACCGCCTTTCCCCACGCATCGTACTGTGTCTCGCTCCGGTTGCCGTCCGGAGAAATGACCGCTGTCAGGTCGCCTGCGGTGTTGTACTCATACCGCGTTTCACGGCCCTGCGTATCTTTCACCGAGATTAACTGGCCACGGTTGTCGTAACTGCGGTAAAGGCTGATGCCTTCCTCACGGTGAACCGCCGTCATTTGCCCGAAGCGGTCATATTCATAACGGGTTTCATAGCCTGAGCAGTCGGTGAAGGTCAGCAACTGCCCGTAGCGGCTCCATGTCATCTGCTTCCGGCTACCCGTCGCATCTTCCGTTGCCGAGGGTAATTCACTGTGTGGATTATCATAACTGTAGCGGGTGACATCGCCGTTGCGGGTGGTTTCCTGCGTCAGACGCCCGTACTCATCATATTTCCGGCGTATTTCCAGTCCGTCAGGTCCGGTGGCTGAGGTTAACTGGTTCTGGTCGTCGTAATAGAATTTCGATTCCCTGCCATCCGGCGCGGTGATGCACGTGACGAGTCCCGTCACCACATTCGGATGGTATTCTGTTGTCCGGCCTGCTGCATCCGTCTGTGACTGGAGTCGCCCCATATAGTCAAATTTACTTCGGGTGATGCTGCCATCCGCGAGTTCCGTTTTCACCACACGTTTCAGCCCGGCTTCACCTTCCGTGTGCAGCACCTCGCGCCGGTTCAGGCTGTCGGTGATGGTGATGCGGTTTTTCTCATACTGATAGGTGTAGCTTAAGCCTGCCGGATTAAACTGCTCCGTCACGCGCCCGGTGTCATCGTAGCAGTATCGCATCTCCGGCCTGCCTGCATAACGGTGCGCCACCATCCGGCCCCGGTATTTATCATCGTAAGTAAAGCTGCGAATCTGCGTGCCGCTGCGGTCACAGACGGCAGCCAGATCACCGCGTGGCGTCCAGTCGTATCGCACCAGTGGCGCGGCAGGTAAATTCTCCGGGTATTCCGGATCGTGTGTCAGCCACACCGCTGACAGGCGGATGCCGTTATCCCGACCATATTCCGTGTAGCCTGGCAATGAATCCGGGATATCCGGTCCTTTCGTTCCTGCGGCGATGGCCTGCTGCCGGGCGTTTTCTGCCCGTTGCGCCTGCGTGGTCAGCACCAGACGGAACTGACGGCCTGCACCATCGGTCACGCCGGTGATTTCTCCGGCAAACTGGCCTGCGGCCTCACGCCGGAAGGTCAGGGTGCGCCCGAAGCGGTCCACCAGGCCGGTCAGTACCCTGTACCGCGGCAGCGGAGCTGGCAGCACCTCATCCACATCCGGTACCCGCTCACTCCAGCCGAGTATCCACCACGGCCCCTGCGGACTGTTCGTCGCCAGATAAATATGCGGACTCATGCGGAGTTCTTCCGGCAGAGCCTGCCAGAGTGGGGCAAGACGGTGACTTTCATTCAGTTTCGCCACTCCGCCGCGCACCAGCCAGAATAATTCGCTGCGGCTGAAGCCATCCTCACCGGGAAACAGGTGCTCAAAATGAATGCTTCTGCCACCGTTATCATTGAGTATCAGTTCGTTATCGTGTATCTGTAAGCGGATATCAAAGGGCGCTTTCCAGCCGGGACCGAAGATACCAACGGGGGAAGGCGTTTTCGTCCGGTAACTGCTGTAGGTGCTGGAAAGCATGAACGGTAACGGGCCGGGCAGCGCGAAATCGGTTTCGCCGGGCAGCACCTTTGCACCGAGCAGCGGATTCACCGGGTTGCCGGAAGTGACTCCGCCGGGGCACACCGAGCAGGCCACGCCGGTTGGCGCGCCAATTCTCACACCTGCCGAACCCTGGACTATCGGGCCACCTTTCATTGTGGCATCGCCCTGACGTGCCGCTGGTTTTCCGCTCATCGCTGATATCCTTTTTATGGCTCATCTGGCCTGATGCTGGCGGCACCGGACAAAATGATAAATAACGTTACTGTATGAAACGAAATACTCCCTTTTTGTATTATTTTTTTGACTGATATCAACGGGACGAATTAACCGGCAGGATATTTATTAGAAAGTGTCTGTATATTGCTCAACATATATTTTATATAAATATATTCATCATTAATATTCATAACGCGATTGTGTTTTTCCTGTGCGCCTGCTTCCGCTAAACCTCTTGCTGCAAATTACTGATCATTGTATTGTTGCGCCGCGCCTGCAAAATCAGGCGTCGGGATTAGCCTCCTGAAGCTCCTCACTGACGATACAATGTTTTTGTGTCGCGCACAGTCACATCTCAATGGTGGGCCGGGCGGGGGCGTCGAAAGACGCGCCAGTGTCAGTGAGGCTGGTAAGGCTAACCCCGTCCGGTTCCACCACCCGTGAGATTAGCCTCTCCAGTGGTGGAATATTTATCACTCACTGGAGATTGTCCCTATGGCAACTACCTTCATTTCTGAATGCAATTTACTTGCTGCTCCCTTTAGTGCCGCTACCGATTTCACCATTCTGGCGGAGTACTGCGATCGCGTTGCCACAACGCTCATCGAGTGCCACGACCCGGTACTGAAAATGGCGCTCTGCGGCAGACTTAACACCTGTCTTGCGCTGCTGCGCCCCACGCAGAACGAGCCGATCCCACCGCATCTGATCGACCGTTTTACTGTAGACACGTTCCCTGATGTCACATCCGGTTTTACACCCGATGCAGAACCACTCTGCGATTATTGCCTGGCACTGACGCAGGTTCTGAACGGGCGCTCACTCCTGCCGGAAACCGAAAAAACGCTGACCGGATTACTGTGTGAACTGGTCTGGTATTTTGCCGACGAGTTGAACGCTCCGCGCTGGATACGTACCGCTGACGACGTGCAGGCTGACAGCGGGGTGACATCATGATACAACCGGACTGGCATCCTGCCGATATTATTGCGGGTCTGAGAAAAAAGGGAGCGTCGCTGGCTGAGGTTTCACGCAGGGCCGGACTGGCGTCTTCCACGCTGGCAAACGCGCTGACCCGCTCCTGGCCGCGCGGCGAAAAACTGATTGCGGATGTGCTGGAAACAGCACCGGAAATTATCTGGCCGTCCAGATACTTCGATAATCAGGGCCGCCGCATTGTAAGACTTATGCGAGAGCGGCGCTCCTGATGGCAGAAGCGTCAGGAACACGGTTACGGTAAAATCAGGCTCTCCCGGCTTTCTGCCAGCGTTGCTGCTGGCGGAGAGCCGGGAGAAGACAAGCGAAGCGCGGCAGTTTTTCAGTCACGAAGTAAGCAAACAATCTTTTAAACACAAAAAACATTTTTTCTTTCTGCGCCAGAAATAACGGTGTAATCTCCCTCCTGCACTATGCCTTCGGGCACCCTTTGGCTTCATGGTCTGCAAGAAGCCCCTGATTTATCAGGACGACCAGCCCTTGCTACCGGTACGACCTCCGCAATACCGGAACGCGAAAGCGTTTGAGGCGAAGTAATTACACACCGGACAGCCCCATCGTCACCGCTTAACGGCAACGGCCTTCACCGGCTGAACGGTTTTTCTTTGCCGGAATTTCTCCGGCCCACTTATACCCTGCTGATTTCCAGCGCCCTTTACATGACGGGCTGCGGCCTGCATTGCCACCAGGCTTTGCTGCCGCGTGACCGTTAACCTGCACCAGACTGTTAATTTTCGAATACTGCACCAGCAACGCAATGTTTACCCCCCTGCACCAGACGAGGCGTCACTTTGATCGCGTCAGCGAAAAAGCAAAGTGACGCCGCATAACATACCACCGCAAGCCGCGCCAGTTCCGGCCTGCGCCATATTTCCGCCGTCTGACATGCCCTTTGGGGCCGCTGTCAGTTCAGAGTAAAGGAGAAAAAGATCGATACCGAGGGGGGCACGACGCCCCGGAGACACCCCTGCTTCGTCAGGCAGTCTGTACCGCGTACAGCCTGAAACTCCCTAAACCTCAACAAACTGCTACTCCGGCGTGAAGGTATCGTTCTGGCGCAGCCAAAAAGCACACGCCGGAGACTGTTTGTTTTTTGTTGCAGGGGGATTCATGAGTAAATTAAGCAGTGAAATGAAAGCACTGGCGAAGAAAGCAGGCGGCAGCTTCAAAACGGTGAATGACCGTATCCATATTACAAAACGGTTCAGTGAACATTTACGGGCGCTGAATATCCAGATCCAGCGGGTGGAGCAGATCAGGGTTCGCCATATCGAATGCTACATTCAGGAGCGGCTGGAGCAGGATATTGGTTTACGAACGCTGCAAAACGAAATGGCAGCGCTGCGATCCGTGCTGAGACAGGCTGGACGCAGGCAGGTGGTGGAGCATCCACGCCTGACCAATAAGGCACTGGGGGTGTCGGGCGCTTCACGCAACGGCACGCGCCGCGCCATCACGCCGGAACATTACCAGCAGGTGATGGAGAAAGCCCGCGCTGAGGATGCGGGGCTGGCTGCGGCGCTGGAGATCGCGCGTCTGATGGGACTGCGTTCGCAGGAGGCGGTACAGAGTTCACAGTCGCTGAAAACGTGGCTGAAAGCCATTGAGCGCGGTGAAACCCGGCTAAAAGAGGTATTTGGCACCAAAGGCGGGCGTCCCCGCCACACAACAGTCCTGGAGACTGGCGCAGTCAGGAACGCTCTTGAAAAGGCCTTACTGGTCGCGGATCGACACAATGGCAGGCTGATCGACAAACCCGACCTTAAAGCAGCCATGAATCACTGGCATAAACAGGCGACTAAAGTTGGGTTGACGGGCGAATACTCCCCGCACTCGCTGCGTTATGTGTGGGCGCAGGACGCGATCCGCCATTATCTGGCGCAGGGATTCAGCGAAAAAGAATCGCTGGCGCTGACGGCGACGGATCTGGGCCACGGCGACGGTCGCGGACGCTGGGTGAAACAGGTGTATGGATACCGATGGAAGGAGGAATGACGGATATCATGAATGGCGCAAAATAATGCGGTTACTGTGTAACGACAGCGATCAGTCTTGCGCAGGGAGCGGATGAAATAAAACAACCGGATACCGGTCGTTACTGCGTAATAATATGGTGAATAAATTGTTATTGAATGATGAATAAATATCAACAGACCAGAATTTCCTGCTTTATTAGTGCAGGTTTGCCGGGGTATTATGGTGATTACCCCTGTAATCACTCGAAGCGCGACCTATTGATAACAGGTGTTTTAATCGTTTTTATCGACATTACAGGGTCGGGAAATTTTAAAATTTCAATTCACCGGAGCATCACATTAATTCTGACGCAGAATTATATCTGAATAATTCTCTCTGTATTTTTCTGCATCCTGTGATATATATTGTATAATCACAGAATGTCTCATTATTTTATAAAAATGCTGCGACGATTTTTGGCATAATAACCTGCTTCATATAAATTAAGAATCTTCGGTGCTTCATGTTATTTTTTGCACTCTGTGATCGTTATCCGGTGGTGAAAATACAATCTGGTGCAGACTGTCATGGCTCATTTCCGAATGAACTGGTTGCGCCAGAAAGGGAAAGGGTCATAAGGGTTAAGGGGGCAATAAGAGTAACAGCGCCTGACCGGAAAGGGCCAAAAATCAAAGGGCCAGAAACTGGCGCAGTCCTGAACAGGTAGAGCGGCGCGATGCTGGCGCAGATAGCAGATTATCCGGTATTTTATGGCGCGTTTTTTTGGGATGTATTAATTGGTAATTCCGTGGGAATATCGATTATTGATAGCTTTTCACCTTCCATGATTAACATGTTAATCATGGAAGGTGGCTGCCTGTTGAAAACAGATGAATTGATAGGTTTTCGCCTGAACTTATTGGAAACCAAATAAGTTCAGACTTATATCCATCTGGTCTCTGAATATCTGATGCAGTTCTTACAGGCTTCAGAGTATATGGTCAGGAGATATTCTGGAGTATTAATTGGTATTTCCGTGAAAATATCACGTATTGATAGTTTTTCATCTTCTGTGATTTGCGGGCAAATCACAGAAGGTAGTTATCTATCAATAATGTATTTATTAATAGGCAATCGCCTGAAAATATTCTACCGGAAAAATTTCCGGTACTTACCTATTGATAAGTGGTTTATTGATTGGTTTTCACCCAAAATTATTTGGGGCCAAATAATTTTAGATACTTTCTGATTGATAATAATAAAAAACAACGGCAATACCTCTCAATACAAAAAAGCAGATCCCGGTCAATCAGGATCTGCTTTTACATTTTTAATGATTTACGTTATTTCTGATTCAGGCCGCCTTATGCTGCCGGGCATAAATATACGGCGCAATATACCCCTCACGGCACACATCCAGATAATCCGACCACCACTGCATCATGGCTTTTCTGGCCTCCAGATGCTCCGCCTTATGCACATATGCCGCACGCACGCTGTTGCGCTCCTGGTGGCTCATTTGCCGCTCCACCGTATCGCGTGACCAGAGATCTGACTCCACCAGGGCGCTACAGGCCATCGCCCTGAGTCCATGTCCGCAGATTTCAGTTTTCGTATCATACCCCATCAGGCGCAGCGCCCGGTTGGTGGTGTTTTCACTCATTGGCTTGTACGGGTTATGATCACCGGGAAACACCAGATCCAGATGACCGGAAAGTTCCTGTATCTGTTTCAGAATGGCAATGGCCTGGCGGGAGAGCGGCACGATATGCGGACTACGCATTTTGGCGCCACGATCGGAAAACCGTACTTTGTCGATGGCTTCGCGGGTGGCGGGGATGGTCCAGATTTTGTGCCTGAAATCGATCTCGCTCCAGCGGGCGAAACGCAGTTCGCTGGAGCGGATGAACAGGTGCAGCGTCAGCACCACCGCCAGCCGGGTTAACTCCCGGCCCTGCCGGTAGTCGCCAATGCGGTCAAGCAGTTCAGGCAATCGCTCCAGCGGTAAAGCGGGGTAGTGATTTTTTACGGGGGAGGCGACAACGCCATCCAGATGCTGCGCTGGGTTACTGTCGGTAAGTCCCTGCTGAACGGCATAGCGCATGATGTTGCTGAGTTGCTGCCGTGTTCGGGACGCGACTTCCAGAAAGCCTTTATCCTCGATAACCCGCAACAAAGCAGTGAAATCCTGCGTTTTAAGAGTGGCAACGGGCAGATGACCAATCGCCGGGAAGATATGATTTTCCATGCTGGCGAGAATACGTGCAGCATAATCAGCCGACCATTTTTTGTTGGTTTTGTGCCAGGCCAGCGCCACCGCCTTAAAGCACTTTTCAGGAGAGCAGGCAGTTTTCTCTGCCATGCGCTGTTGCGCCGGGTTGATATTCTGCGCCAGCAGCTTACGGATACCGTCGCGCTGCTGCCTGGCTTCTGCCAGTGAGACCAGCGGGTATGCGCCAAGACTGACTCTGGATTCTTTTCCGTTGAAACGATATTTGAGATACCAGATGCGTGAACCGCCCGGATTGACGAGCAGATACAGACCGTGAGAGTCGGAGAGTTTTACCGGACGGGAAGAAGGTTTTAACGTGCGGATTTTAGAATCGTTTAAAGACATTTGGGGGTCACTCCAGAATCGAACCAAACTGACCCCAGATCTGACCACCAAATTATCCCGATGCGGAGAGAAAACCAGATACGCATCGGGAAGGATTTTCACGCTAACTTACTGAATCGTAAACATATAGAGACGTATGGATAAGCATGAAAACTTGAATTTGGCTCCTCTGACTGGACTCGAACCAGTGACATACGGATTAACAGTCCGCCGTTCTACCGACTGAACTACAGAGGAATCGTGTGAACGGGGCGCATATTACTTAGCGGTACCTTGTCTGTCAACACTAAATTTCATAAGTCATTTCAATTGGTTAATTAATCTGCAAAGTTGTTAATTAATGAACATTCGTCGCCGAAAACGAGTCTGTATCATTAGCGTGATGCAGTCTCTGCAAAGGATCTTGTTGATAAAATTGGCAGAAACGTTGCCACAATGAAGGGAAACGAGGAGCAAAAAGTTCTGGGGCGCTAAAGAAATATTCAGAAAGTACGGCAAAACATTCAGCAGGATCACTGGCAGCATAAGCATCAATGCTCGCCGCATTCTCGCCAACCAATTCGATTTCTTCCTGAATGTTGTTCATTGCAGCATGAAGATCGTGTTCCCAGCCAGCAACCTCACGCAACGGAATAAAGGGAACTCCGCTGGCGCGATCGCCGTTACGGGTGTCCAGCTTATGAGCGACTTCATGAATAATCAGGTTAAAACCAGAAGCATCAAAAGAATCTTGTATATCCAACCAGTTCAAAACGATAGGCCCTTGCTGCCAGCTCTGACCTGACTGAACAATACGTTGGTTATGCACCAGACCGATATCGTCTTCCCATTCGTCATCGACCACAAATGGCGCAGGATAAATTAAGACTTCATGAAAACCATCCAGCCATTCCAGTCCTAACTCCAGAACGGGTAGGCAAAATAGAAGTGCTATCCGGCAGCTTCTTAATGAATCCAGTTCAAAGCCCTGTAAAGGAACAAGCCGCTTTTGCTGTAAAAAACGTTCGGCAAGAGTGACTAATTTGCTTTGTTCCTGTTCCGTCAGACACGTTAAAAGGGGGATCGATAGTGCTTCCTGCCAGGGAAGGGCAGTTTGATGTGCTGATTCTTGTACTTTCCAGGGCCACTTAATCATCGTTTTGCTCGCAAACTCGTCACTTGAACAAAATTGCACGGACAGGGACTGTTAAAATGCCAAATTTCCTGGCATCATGGCAACCATCTGAACGGAGAGATGCCGGAGCGGCTGAACGGACCGGTCTCGAAAACCGGAGTAGGGGCAACTCTACCGGGGGTTCAAATCCCCCTCTCTCCGCCACTTTATCAATGACTTATCTCCCGACTTCCCGCCTTGCTTTTCCTAAACAGAACAATCGTAGAATATTCTTGAAGGGTTAGATCGTCACTGTTTTCTGTTCGATACTGTGACATTCAGCACTTGATTCGCTATGGATCTGACAGGAAGGTTTCGAGCGAAAATCTGCAATTATTCAGTCGTTTTCTTATCGGTCACCATTATTCTTTTAGACATTGATCCTACAAAGCTGCCGCAAAGTTGGTGGTGGGAACTGAAGTTGCGTAGAGAAGGGGTCAATAATTGAGCAAAAAAAGGAACGCGGCCGTCAGATTAAAGCCGCGGGACAAAGTCCATAATTTCCAAGAGTTGTTGAATTTCCCAGCTTTTTTGAAAGCCTTTGTATCATACTAACAAGTAAAAAAGGTTTAAATACCAAAATTAACCTATATTTCTGGTTAGCTTTACCATGACAGATGACTTGCTCCTGGAGACATTGGCGCAGCCAGTCTGTATTGGTGAGTTGTGTATTTATTGTTCGCCGTTTTCTCAGTTTTATTCTACAGACATAATAAAAAAGACACGTCTCAAGCATGAGCGTGTCTGAGTTTGTCTTATTTATTTGTCTTGGTAAATTATTGTCGTTACTACCAGGCACTGTTCTGTTAAATAATTGAAGTCAGCGCAAAAAAATCAATGAGACATCATTTCCTCGACCACTTCTTCGCTACTCAACTGATAGGGATAATACGTTGGCCAGTTTTCCATTTCATTTAATAAAGATTGCTGTGAATCATTACCCATAAAAATGTGAAAATGAGATGATTTTCGTGGTGCAATTATATGATCGCTAAATTGAATATATTTAGGGGCTTTGCTTTTAGGATCTTTACATTCGAATAAGTAACGAACGCCTTTCTTACCTGATTTATAGGTGAGTATTTTGTATCCATCGTAATCATATTTACAGGATGTTGTTTCATTATTTCTATGAAATTCAACAATGCCGTCCTCAATGCCAATCATCTCGATATCTGTCGCATAACCTTTGTGATAATAATCTTTAATTTCAGCAAATGTTTTGGTTTTATCTGCATCCGCTTTCTTCTGAAAGACGGGGTCAAGTTTGCCACTTTGCAGTAAAGGATAAACGGATTGCCAGACTCCATCCCAGTCACTTAGTGTTCGGTTTTGTACATTGGCATCATCAAAAACACCATTAGCAGCTTTTTGTTCGACCTCTGTTAAGGGTTTGCCGTGTGAGTGATGACCATGCGAAAAGGCAGGAGCGCTAACAATAAAGACACCTAAAGCAACAGCCAGTTTATGAAGACGAATCGCCAAAACAGTTTCCTCCAGAGTTAATGTACATGATGTGTAATGTTATATTGTAACATATAACAAAATGCAACAACTCTTAGGAAACGAGTGCAAAGTTACCTCAGGTATATTTTCCTATCTTATTGAAATGACATAAATTATGTCGATGATTTGAGGTTGATGACAAACGAAACATAACCTGATGCGATCTGTGTGGGCCGGATAAGGCGCTCGCGCCGCATCCGGCAGGGATAACGCGTACTTTGTCGGCAATATCAAGTTATAGAGATAATTTGTTGTGAACCTGCTTGCGTAACCGGTTGAAAAGGGAAAGCAACTTCTTATACCGTAAGGCTAAAAGCAGTACAGCCAGCCCAGCGTAGATGAGTGGCTGCGGTGAAATAATCTTCACTGACCACAGATAATGTATTGGGGCCAGGATCGCGACAAGATAGACGAAGTTATGCAACTGTTGCCAGTGTTTGCCGAGTTTTCGCTGCATCGCCTGGGTTGAAGTGAACGCTAACGCAAGCAAAATTACCCAGCTGATAATACCTAACGTTAAATAAGGCCGGGTAATTAACTCCTTACCTAATAACGCCAGATTATTCACGCCCAGCTCCAGCAATGCGTAACTGGTTAAATGCAGTGTCGCCCAGGCAAAGCACCATAATCCTAACAGGCGGCGAGTGCGTATCAATAACGGCTGTTTTGCGTAGCGTGCCAGAGGTGTGATTAACAAGGTCGCCAGCAAAAATTTCAGTGCAGTGCGACCGGTAAAATGCTGAATATCTTTCACCGGATCGGCACCCAGTCCACCGTGATTAATCGCCCAGACCAGCCAGAGAAACGGCAACAATCCGGCAAGATGCAGGCAAACTTTCAGCCATGTCACCTGTTTTGCTGTCAGACGCATTTAGAAATTCTCCCGCAAATCCAGGCCACGATACAGCGATGCCACCTGCTCGGCGTAACCATTAAACAGTAGCGTTGGCTGGCGCTGTACATCGAGGATGCCGCCTGAACCAATAAATCGTTCGGTAGCCTGTGACCAGCGCGGGTGATCAACATGCGGATTAACGTTGGCGTAAAAACCGTATTCGTCAGGCGCTGCCAGATTCCAGGTGGTTGGCGGACGCTCGCGGGTCAGCTTAATACTGACTATCGATTTAATCCCTTTAAAGCCATATTTCCACGGCACAATCAGCCGCACCGGCGCGCCATTTTGTGGCGGTAACGCCTTGCCATAAACACCCACGGTCATCAGTGTGAGCGGATGCATTGCTTCGTCGAGACGCAATCCTTCGACATAAGGATATTTCAGCCCGCCGCCGATAAAGCGGTCCTGCTGGCCTGGCATCTGTTCCGGTGCATAAATTGTTTCGAAAGCGACATACTTCGCATTGCTGGTGGGTTCGGCAAGCGCCAGCAATTTGTGCAGCGGAAAACCAATCCACGGCACCACCATCGACCATGCTTCTACGCAGCGCATACGATAAATACGCTCTTCCAGCGGGAAGCGACGGGTTAAATCATCATGATCGAGGGTCAATGGTTTTGCCACTTCGCCGCTGATTTTCAGTGTCCATGGATCGGTTTTCAGGCTACCAGCATTAGCGGCGGGATCGGCTTTATCCAGCCCGAATTCATAGAAGTTGTTATAACCGGAAACTTTATCTGCTGGCGTCAGTGGCAGGTTATTTTGCCAGGCGGCAGGCTTGCTGAACTCCAGCGCTTTTCCGGCGGGGGCGGGTGGGCGATCGTTCCCTTTAAACCAGCTAAGCAGATCGGCATGCGCAGCGTGAGGCAAAGAAAGTGCAGCCGCGCTGATGCCC
>OJYG01000373.1_pt1 | contig 17604 bp, 20 predicted proteins | sample 1600841 | NCBI WGS metagenome assembly OJYG01 (sample SAMN04436709, study PRJEB24849) | human gut metagenome | biome: human gut; feature: NICU; material: stool | host: Homo sapiens | place: USA: Saint Louis, MO | collected 2010-09-09
GCTATCGCCGCATTGTCAGCGATGATTAGCCCGGAACTTAAAGATGCCAGTATTGGTGGTCGAATCCCGGAGCGTGTGACGCTAAACATTGGTCGCCGGATCAACATCATTGATGTCGCTATCCAGGACATAAGTTTCGATCTCGATGCGCCCAGGGACAGCAATGGGCATTTCCTGAAAAACACCGTCAACCTCCAGTTGACCGGTTCTTCGATATATAACAGCTCCGATATTGTTCGGGCGTTCCAGTAAAAGGATTTTATATGGGGCACAATAACACTAAGGGAAACCGTAAATTTATTAAGGGCCGCTATACTGCCAACGCGGCCAAAGGCGAACGACTGGTATCTTCTGAATTCCAGCTCACTTTTGCAGGCCATGAAGATATCAGTGTACTTGTTCGTACGTCGCAAATCCCTGAAATGACTCGCGAGGATGTGGAGGACTATGGTCCGAATGGTGTGAAGTTCAACCAGCACGGACCAATTCGAAACTCTGGGGAAATCCAGGTCCAGTGCGTGGAGACTATCGAAGGCGATATTCTTCAGTTCATTAAGGATCGCATTGCGGCGAAGGACTATGTTGATATCACGATGGCTGCTACCCCTGAATCCAAATCTTCCGGGGTTAACGCTGTGACAAAAGCTGCTACAACAATTGAAATGTTGGACTGCAAAATCTACAGTGATGCAATCGACTTTAGTACCGAAGATGTGACTGCCGCTGTGCGCCCGTCACTTCGTATCGTCTACAACTGGATTGAGTGGGATTAAGAGTCATCCCTTGTATTTTAAAGCTCCTTCGGGAGCTTTTTTATTTGGAGAGGAAAGGGTGCATTGAGGATACCTGACACACGAAGAGTGGCGGGGATCTCTCCCCGCCAGGTCTCTTACCTTTCAGATTCGTAGGCTGTGAAGACAGTGACCTCCGTCTGGCCGGTTCGGATTCGTACCTCGCAGAGGTCTTTCCTCGTTACCAGTGCCGTCACAATGACGGTTAAACAGATGACGATCAGAGCGATTAACATCGCTTTTTGCTGCTTCATAGCCTGCTTCTCCTTGACCTTTTGGTCGGTAAGAGGCTAATCTACGTATGCTAAGCATAGATATGGCCTCAGATTAATGTTAAGCGTCTTGCAGGACGCGTAATGTTATCTGGGGCTTTCTTCTATCTGCTTTTCGGGTAATGCCTGAAGCAGATAGCCTCAAGCACCCGCAACGATTGTATCAATGTCTGGCTTTTTTTCTATAGAAATCACCTGGAAGGGTGAATATCCACATCAGAAGAAATGTTGCAGCAAACATGATCCCTAATGGCCAGACCGCGCCAAAGAAAATCCATACTAAGATCTCCTCTGCTCGTTCTTTGCGGTCGATATCGACAAGCATTTTTCGGCTGATCATGTATACACAGAAGCCAATACAAACATATCCTGCAAAAGCGATCGCTAACTGTAAAAAATCAGATTGCATCTCCGACCTCAAACTGAAAACGCCAGGTGACTCCAGATTAGAGCAATCTATCACCCTCTGAATCCTGCCGGTATACCCCATTGTTCGTTATCTTTATTTTTGGCTAAAACCGCATTAAGAGCTTCGTTTACCGTCATGCAATGCGGCAGATTATCGAAGTTTGATACCCCGCCAATATCAGGAGAACGCTTGTTCTTCAGGTAAGCATATTTCCGCGCTGCCGCCTCTACTTTCTGCTTGAACTCATGTTTTTGAGCGCGTTTTTTGGATAACCGCAGATTGTCAGCCTTTGCTTTTGCCTCAGCGATCCATGAAGTCAATTTTTTGAGTCTGGTCGTTCCGGCACCGCCGGAAATTGATCTTTTTGTTTTTTTAACTTGTGACTTCTTATTCTTTATTGCCACGTCATCCTGACAGGGGGAGGGGGTATCATTTTGACATGGGGGTGTGGATAAAAAATCAAATAAAGCCAATGTCTTAGCGAGAACAGCTTTAACCTTGGTTGCGGCTGAAGAGATCTTTAATTTGCTTTCAATCAGCGCATTTTTGGCTTGTTGAGCAAAGGCTAAAAAGGATGGTGTAAACCGGTACAGGTTAGCGCGGCGTTCACGGTGATCGCCGATAACAATCTCTACCGACAGGATTCCTTTGTTTACAGCTTCACGGAATGCGCGAACGACGGTTGATTGGCTATAACCAGTTTCTGCCGCGATCATGCGGTGAGGCTTGTGAATGAAGTATTCACTGGTTGTTGCCGCGAGATTTGCACATTGCGACAGGATATGCCCGGCGCTACGGGATAGACCGGAGTGTGTTACAAAGCAGGCTAATTCATAGCCAGAAAAAGTAAAATCGCTCATCGTTATACAGCTCAGGAAAGTGACTTTAGCCAGCATTACAATGCTGGTGGTTCTTACTACGTCTGTTAGCGCGTAGCTGCGACAGGTACCAGCACACCAGCATCAAGCAATCGCTTCATTAGCCACTGCTGACCTTTGCCGGTTATACGAGTCGTGAAAGAAATCCTGCTTCCGTTGCTTGTATCGATCACGGTTTCTTTGAGGGTGAAGTACCCACGGGATATGTATTCTTGTTTGGGGACGTTCCTGCGTTCACCGGTTGCGATCAGAATTCCGTTATCACGCAACCAGGTGAAGAGATAGTTTTGGCCCAGGCCGAGCACTTTGGCATAGTTGCCGATTAGAACCCCGCTGGCGGTAGCAACGCGTTCGGCGAATTCGACTTTAGGTGCATCCATAAGCATTTTTTGCTCCAGCCGTTGCTTTTGCTCTGCCAGGTCGGCAGCCAAACGGAGAGCTTCAGGGAGACTCTGCGGAATAGCAGGTTGTAATCTTCCGGCTCGATAGTCGATAAATGTCTGGTTTACCTTCAGCCGAAATGCGGGAGAAATCCAGCCTGCGTACTCCACAGCGAGCAATTCATGGGCAAAAGTGCCGCCGCCACGGCCTTCGAACGAAACTATGCAATTCTGCATAGTTTCTTTTTCAAGCTCTTCGATGAGCTGTTTGGCTGACAGCGTTCTTAGCCATTGAGCTGGCGCTTTATGGGCACCGAGTCCGCTCGCTCTGTGTAGAGCATTAAGGTTGTAACGGCCAGCGCGGTCGGTCGTAATTTCAACACCACAAATAACAGGCAGAGTGGTTGAAGGATCGACATTTTGATGAAGGTTTGATATATTCATATCCGCATTGAATGTTTGTTGCATTTTTTCTCCAAATTTGCATCAACCTTCAATCACCAGCTCGAAATGGTGATTCTTTGCACTTAGAAAACGAAATTTATTAGAGCAAATTTTTCTAACTCGATCCAGATCGGGTTGGTCGATCTGCTCAGAAACCTGCCAGTTTGCTGGCAGGTTTTTTTCTTTTGTTAACCTATTGCTACTGGTTTTAACAAACCAGCATCAAGTAGCTTGCGAGTTAACCACTGCTGGCCTTTACCCGTTAATTGGGGCGTCAGCCGTATCTGGTAGCCATTTTCATCATCCAGTACCACTTCTTTCACCGTGAAATACCCGGCGTTGATGTACTGTTGGCGCGGTACGTTTTTGCGCGCACCAAAAGCCATGAGAATGCCGTTCTGGCGCAACCATGAGAAAAGGGCGTTTTGCTTAAGTCCAACGACCTTTGCAAAGTTCCCGATCAGGATTCCATTGGCCACTGATACCCGGTCGGCAAAATCGACTTTAGGGGCTGCGGCCACCAGCTGTTGTTCCAACTGCATTTTCTGTTCTGCTAACTCGGCAGCCAGGCGTAGGGCTTCTGGTAATGTCTGGGGGATCGATGGGGTAGGTGAGTTTGCCTGCTGTAATTCTTCCAGTTTGTCGATCAGCGAACGGCGGACCGCTTTTGACTCGCGCGCGGCGACTCGCAGGGCTTGTTTGAAAGTCATGGTTATGACAAGCATTGATGTTTTGTTCATTTTTTCCACTACACTTTTTGTGTAGTGCTCACCATCAAGCTCATCGAGTATTTTTTCGATGAATTTGTTGTTCCGAACCTCTGGTTCCCCACATAACTTACGCGCTTCATTGACCATCTTTAACAGTGTCAGGCTGTCGATTGTGTCTCCGGTGTTGGGGATGATATTCACGGCTGGTGCTGGCGTAGCTGAAGCAACAGGTGCTGGTTTTTCAACATTTAAATTATTACCGGTCATTCTATGTGCCTCCTTTCTCATTTCTGCTGCCACTGTTGCGTAACGTAGACGTCCTTGTTCAATCAAATAATCCCTGATCTCGGCTATCAGTAGCTTGTTGATCACAGCCTTATCTGTTCGGGTATAAAAACGTCTGGTTATCATGAAATAGTTGGCAATTGCGCCGGGGATCTCCCGTGTCGGCATACAGGCAGTATGCAGGGCGATCGCTTCGGCTATGTCATTACGGGTGACGAGAGGTGTTTTCATAAACCCCCCTGAACGTCGGCAGAGAAGGGGAGGCTCCAGTAACTAAGTGAATTGCGCGAGTTAGTTGAAAAACGGGCAGTAAAAATGCAGGGGCCATCAGGCAATTGAGAGCGTGCTTCGTCTTCAGTTGCTGCGATAACGAAGTGATAGTGGTGTTTTTTACAGGAATAGAAACGCCAGATGAATTCTTGGCGTGCGCAAGGATTGGCATTAACCATAGTTACGGCCTCACAATCAGGTTTAACAACCTGCTACCCGCTGCTAAACAGGTGGCAGGACGTGACGGGGTTAGCAGACTGGCGATTGTGAAACCAGCAGGCCGAAGCCTCCCCATCACGCCCCACCATAATTTGGGCGTAACGCGGTTTTACGGACACAAAAATACCGCAATATCGGATATCTGCGGCTGTCCGCACAATCATTCAGGCTGCTAAACCCGGTCGCAGAATTTGCTACGACGGCGGAACTATAAGCCTGAACGATTAAAAGGTCAATATGATGCGAAAAGATAGCATTCGTGACTTAAAAATACAAATTTATTAGAGCATTAATTGTATAATAAACACACAAATGGATCTAATAACCTCTTTTTTTTAAAGGCGAAAATATGTACCCTAAATGAGTTATAAGGCAGGTGAGGTTATAATGAGAAAACTATTACTACCGTTATTATTTATGGCTGGGACTGTTAATGCAGCATCAAGTGTAAAGGAGATTTGTACCGATTATACGAAATACCTTGGGCACGTTTACGGCTTTGCTGTCAGTCAAGACGAATCCATGCGCAAGAAGTTACTGTCAGATATGAAACGCCTTAAACTTTCTGAAGCGATGGTGCAGCAAGAACTGTATAAAGTCGCAACCAACGAAAATGCTAAATATCAATATTCTCGCCTATTAAATCCCGACGCAAACGAGATTAATCGAAGCTCTTTCGATTATATGGTAAAGGCATGCGAAACCGCTCCTGATTTTGCTATCCCTAGCTGGGGCGTACTGGTGGCGAGCAATGCTGTTAATAAAGAAGACGTTGGAAGAAATGGCATTGATTCAATCAGAAACGCCCCGGGAATGCGCCATCAAAACGTTCAGGGTACGCTTGAAGAACGGGCCAGGGGGCCGGGTACAAACTCCCCAATGGGAAACCTCTCCCCGGAGGAATTGCAAGAGTATAACCAACGGATGGAGCAGTATGAGAAAGCTGCACGCGAAAAAATGGAACAACAAAAAAATGGCTCTCTTAATACTTTCCAGCAAGGTTTAAAAGCGCTTAATTTACCCTATGAATGGTGAATATATGGTGGTTAACTAATTAAAATATTAATATCCAAAGGAGATAAATTAATGCGCATTAAACTATATTTTCTAATTCTTGCTTTGCTTACTCCGTTTTCATCAATGGCAAATGTAAGCAAATGGTCAACCGGCGAGACTCATGGTGTTCGTTCTTATGCTGTTTCCAGCAAAGATAATTATACGCTTACATTTGAGTGCGATGTTGGATTTAATAATACGGATCCCAATCAAGTAGGAACACGACTACTCACTCTCATGAAAACAGAACCTGGCGGTGAGTCATTTGATGCTAAAAAAGAACAAATAACGCTGAAAGTTGGTGATGATGAATATCCTATCAGTTCTATCGGTTCCTCTGTGGGTGATAGTTACTGGTATGGTTTTTGGTCAGATACCCCTGATATGGAAGTTAAAACATTCGATGCATACGTAGACGGAAAAAAAATCGCAACATTTACGCTACGTAAGGCCGCAGAGCTTTTCAACGCGGCACCTGAAGATGGCTGCCTAAAGCGCGCAAAATGACCTGTCACAAATGACTACTCGTAGAATCGGTTAACACACCAGATTCTACGAGGTTTCAATGACACCACGACAATTACTCGAAGACGTCAAATCCCGCTTCACACCTTTGATTGCGGATGAACCTGCCTTACTGGAATCCCTGCTAAGAAAAGCATTGGGAACCTACCAGGATAGGGCGGGGCACATCAAGCGGATACGCATCACCGATCAGGCCAGTAAATCACTTGCTTGCCCAGTTGATTTTCTTGCGCTCGTATCGGTTACAGATCACACCGGCGATCTTGTCTACTCCGATGTTTACGATGGGAATATCGAGCTTGAAGATACCCATCGAGCGGTATACCCACTGAATGTGTCATATCTGGCTAATTTGCGTGATATGGATCTGGATAATGGGGAAGTGCCACCTGAAATCATTGGGTTACTTTCTGACTATCTGGAAGTGTTAATCGCGATACCTAACACAGATCGCCTGCGAAGAATATCTATCGCGGGGAAACTCGATGCCAGCAATTTATCCGACGAGAACACGCTGTATCAGCGAAAGCTGGATCTGGAAGAGAAAATGAGCGCAACAAGGGCAATTATCCCGGGAATTGTTCTTTTCTCATCCATGTTGAAGTGAGAGGGCTGATATGGGGTTTAATGTTGCTTCAGTAAAGTCTTATGTATCTTCGGCATTAACGACGACATTATTTGGCTCCGGCGTTGGTGAACGGGAAGTTGGTAAGCTGACGTCAATCATCATGAACAAAATGCTGTTCGCGCAAGGATGGCAGTTCTCTGTCGAAGTTGATGGACTGGAGGGGGCAGACTTCTTTGCCAAAGATATTACCTACCACGATTACAGCATCGAATATGAAACGATTAAAATCGGCGGAGGGAATATCCTTCAACCAACGGAGCGTTCGCCAGGGCAGATAACAATGATGGTCAGGGATACCGTTGATGGCCTCGTTTTGGACTGGTTTAAGACGGCAAAAAGTCGGGTGATCAATCCGGACGGTACCGGGAATATACCGTCTAAATATTTGCTCAATGTGCGTATTTATCGGTTGCTGTCTTCCGGCTTAACCAAACTGGAAAATGAGATGACGGTATTCCCGGTCACTACCGGCGATGTCACCTATGCGCGAGATCAGGTTACTGAATTTAAGTCATTCCCAATGACCTTCGCATTGCACAGCACGTTTAACCAATCCTCAAGTTCTTTGGCTTCCCTTCTGGGCTTTAGTTTTTCTCTTTGAATTAAGGAGCAAGGATGCTTTTACCTCTTTTCCCGCTACCATCGCGGCCAACTGAATTGATCCAGTTCCGTCAGCCAAATATTGCTGATGCGATGCGTTTCAACTCGATAACACCGGAGGAACAAGAACAACAGACAACGGCGTATTTAAAAGCCTTGCTGGCTGAACCTGCGAAACATGATCCCCTGACATGGACGGCGCAGGACCGGATTACCGCGTTATGGTGGATATTTACCGGCTCCCGTGAAACACCGGTCGAGACATTCACCTACACCTGTAAACATTGCGGTAAAGAGCATTATTACGATTGCGATATGAATGCTCTGGCTGAAGATATCCAGGTCCTGGAAGTGGAACCTTTCATTGACGATATTGAGGTGTCTGTCGAGGGAGTACCTTATCAATGGCGTATCGTGCCGCTTGATGGTTGGGCAATGGAAATGCTGGAGATGCGCCGTGCAGCATTGCCACCTGAAGACGACGCGGAATTCAAAGAAGCGATCGTTGATTTGCGTTTTTGGGAATTCGCTTATCAGTGTGAGCTTTATAACGATGTTAGCGGTACTCGTGAAGATCAGGCTGAGCGTCGTTATGAAACGATTAAACGGATGGCCATTGATACTGAATTTATGAAGCTGGCGGCACACATCCGACTGGCTCATGAAAAGCTCGAACATGGTTTACCGTGCTACATCGATAAAGGTGAAATGCGTCTTCGTCTCCCGCCGCATAAATGCCCAAATCAGGATAAAAAGGAGTCCACAGAGGGTGCATATACCCGTCTGTGGGTGCCCTTTCGGGCTACCGACTTCATTCCACAGGTGGGGATTGAAAAGCTATCAGACCTTAGTGTCCAACCTGGTTTTGTATGGGGGTATACCGATTCAGGACGCTGAAAGGCTTACTGAATCCTATGCGTTTTTCCTGTTGGAGAAACTGGAAGAAAAACTTAAACCGAAACGGTAGGCGATAAGATCATGGAAAGAAAAAACGCCAACATTGACGATGTTATAAGGACAGTTGAAACCGCCAGCGCAAAAGAGCTGGAAGAGCTTGCAGGTATCCGGGAAGCTGTTGAAGATTTGAAAGGGGGGCGCGTTGCAACTGTTGATCCTGTCTCTCGCAGTGTGTCGGCATTAAATCGCACAATCGAAAATTCCCGGCCAGACTTTGTGGCCAATGCGCCATCAGTGGACCCTATTGTTGAGGCAATGAAACGGCTTAATTTAGGGGACGTTTCTCGTGTAGTTCAGGAGGATGTTGCTCTACAGGAACCGCAGGCCAAATCAACTACGCGAAAGGGTAAAAAACGACGCAAGAAGGCTATAACAGAAGATGTAAAGGCGCAACGGACCGAAGCAGCCGAACACGCTCGCGAAATGTTCGGTCAAAAAGGCGGTGCGCAAAAAAGCCAAAACCAACGCGATGCGCGTGGTCGTTTTATTGGAAAGTCAGGGAGTAAGGCCGCAGCGGAAGATGCCCGTGCTGAACGTGCTGAAAAGGCCAGGCGCAAAGAGGATGATGAGCGTCTAAATGCTGAATCAGGTTTATTAAAAAAACTGTCAAAAGTAGCTGAAGGCATAGGTAACCCTTCAGAGACTCGTGCCGTCGATGCGTTAGGTTATGCCGTTGCTGGTCCATTGTGGGCAGCAGGGAAGGAGCTTGGCGGGATATCAAAAGAAGTTGGTGGATCGCTTAATGGTGCCAGAAAGTCTATTGCCGATGTGATTCGTGGCAATGACGATAACAGCCGTAGAAAAGGTTTTTTTAGGCGTAAATCGCAAAATAGTGCCGATGTCGTTCAGGTTAACACCCAAAAACGGACGGTTCAGGAACTTCAGGAGCAGACCAGCGAAATTAAAGAGGGCAATGACAAGATTCTCAGCGCCCTTGATCAGATAGCCAAAAACACCGGGAAAAGGAAGGGCGGCTTGCTGTCCAAACTATTTAGCCTGTTAGGGAAGGGGGCCGGTGGCGTCGCGTCGTTGTTAATGGGGCGTGGCATGCTGAAAAAAGCTGGAGCACTCGCTTTTGGCGCTCTGGGGGCAAAGAAACTTGTAGGAATGCTACGCGGTGGTGGCAAGAAGACTCTCGCCCATGAAGGCGGAGATTTGGCTGCCCGGGCAGCAGGTAAACTTGGATTAAAGGCAGTTGGTAAAGGGGCGTTACGCGCAATTCCCCTAGTCGGCACAGTGGCTGGAGGTATTTATGATGCGGTAACCGGTTGGAATGATACAGAAGCGCAACGTCGAGCGTTTGGGCTTAAATCAGGACAAGATCCATCATTCCAGCAAAAAGCCGCTTATACGTTAGCTAATGTTCTTGATATGGGGGGACTGGTATCTGGTATTAGCAGCGCCATTGGTGAGGTTCTCAAATCACTTGGATTTGAGGATATCGGCAATATGTTGCAATCATTTTCGACGGAAAGTATTGCCCAGACCATTGATAGTGGGATTACCAACTTAGAAACATATATTTCTAACCTTGGCGACACCATTTCTACCAAGTTCGATGATTACACAGCAAAGATTGGTGATGCTGTTTCAGCATGGTTTAGCGATACATCTAATAAGCTGCTTGAAAAGCTGGATGCCATCAAAGACTTCTTTACTGTCGATAACCTGAAACAGGTTTTCAGTGATGCAATTGATAGTGCAATTGATTTCATTAAGAACCCAGGGAAACACATTAAAGAGGCGGCTGGTAATATTTGGGATGGGGTTAAAAATTTACCAGGTAAAGCATTAGATGCAGCGGTTGATGCCGTTAAAAATACCCCTGCGGCAATGATTGTATCAAAAATACCCAATCCGATCGGCGAGGCTAATGCGAAAGAAATCACTCCAGAGTTAAAAGCTCCGGTTAATAGCCACCAGGAGACGTCTGATTCTAAAACTGAATCCGATGCCAAACAGAGTAATATTGCTACCCGCGTGATAAATGCGGCACTGGACACAGCGAAAGATAGCAATAAAACAGTTAAACAAACTGCCAATCAGATTATCAATGCAAATGCCGTAGAAACGGGCAATAGCGCGTTGCAGAAAATTGATAAAGCTATTGGTCAAAATAGCTCGTCATCATCGTCGCTTAATACCACTGGTACCAGGAATGACATTCAGAAAGCTGCGGATACCTACAACAATGGCAACTTGGATGTAAAAGTCGGAAGTCTTGGCGCTGAAGGTAAGGCAAATCTCGATAAGTTGGCTCCGTATTTTGCTGAACTAGAGAATAAATACGGTCTTCCAGAAGGCACTCTTTACGCGATTGCTGCAACTGAATCTGGTGGTAATCCGTATGCAAAATCCCAAACCGGTGCTCTGGGGATGTTTCAGTTCACGGGGATTGCTCGTGAAGAGACTGGCTTAGCTGAAGGTGAATCGTTTGATCCTGTGAAATCGGCAGAAGCTGCGGCTCTTCTCATGAGCAAGTATCTGAAGCAAGCCAATGGAGACTTAAACGAGGCCATCACTGCATATAATGCTGGGTTTGGCACTATTAATAAGTGGAAAAAAGGCACAGGTGACTTATCGAAAGAAAACCGTGAGTACGCGATCAAGGTCAATACTCATCGTGCTCGCTATTTAGGTGGTGAAATCTATACACCTGGAGCAGGAGCACAGGGTGGGGCGCAATATGGAGTGAGGGGACCACTGCCTGATAACGCTGTTATCGATCAGTCTACTGGCCTGGCGTTTACCCCTGGTGATAGCCCGTTTGAGAAAGGCGGTCTGGTAGACAAAATCGGCAATGCTGTTGGCGTTAACGATCTGGTCAACAAATTCATGAATGGCCGGGGGATGCGTCGGGAAGTCGTTCAGGGAACGCTCGAAGAACGTGCACGAGGGAAGGGGACCGCAACAGCAGCTGGCAATGTGTATGTTGATACCCCGATGCCAGTTGAAGAGGCGCGTCCGGTGGCCAACAACTCAAGTTACTTTGACCATCTCGGCGCACAAATGGGGATTGATGGACTATTCGATAAACTCCGCAACTCGCCGGGGATGCGGAAAAATAATGCGCCTGAACCAGCCTCCACGTCCCAGGTGACGACTGCCGCCAACGATTTGCAGCAACCAACCGGTCGTATGCAGATAGACGGGCAGGTTATTAGTGACCTTGGCGGTTCCGGTGCCAAGCCGACAATGCAGTTGGCTGATAATACCGTTTCACTTGATGGTGAAACGAAGCGGCTGTTTGCGCAGATGACCTCATTGCTTGCCAGGATTGAAGAGCACACCAAAGACTCGGCGAAAGGCCAGGGAACTGTCGTAAAGGTCAGCACGCCTCAGCCGGGCGTTATGCGCACGGTACCACTGTCAATTGATGATCCGTTGATGAATGACTACGCGAGAGTTGATTGATGGCCAACAATAACGAAATTGATCCTTTGCTGACGCTGGAGTTATCCGGCGTAAAAACGTATGAGTCCCAGGAGGAGGCCTGGGGCGCTCGTTTATATGAGTGGCTAAACACTTATCAGGGTGAGGTATACGGAGATCCGTCATGGGGCAATGTTTTACCGCAGTTTAAACACGAACCGACCAACTTGTCGCATGTTCAAATTGCGGTTGAGGCAATGCTGTTGCAAAAACTGACGGTAGATTTACCTGACATACCGATTTCTGGCTTGTCAGTAGCCGAGGGAGATGCTTTTGATAAGTTGAAAATATCCATTCGTATCAGGGATATAACTATCACACAGGACGTGGTGCTATGAGTAAAACAACACCGACTAAAGACAGTATTCGTGCAGAGTTTGAAGAGCTTGTCGAGAAAGATTCATTCTGGTCGAAGTTTGTCGGCTCTCAATTTGTCTCGATGCTGACATTGTTTATTACCCAGATTGTCTACAGGTGCTTTCAGTATGCCGATGCGGCGCTGGCTGAAGGCTTTATATCGACCGCGACGCGGCGTTCCTCTATCTTGGCAGCGGCAGAAACGAATAGTTACGTTGGTACCAAGCCAACACCGTCATCCGGGATGGTTGAGATCACAGCCACAAGTGAAGATGCTCCAGCGGTAATCCCCAAAAACACGCCTTTAATATCTGACGACCAGTACCCTTACATGACTATGGATGTATGCAGGTTGGTTGACGGCACCGGTACGGTAGAAGTGGCACAGTTGGAAATCCAGGAGGTGACATATACCGTTACGGCAGCCAAAGAATTTCTGGAAGTCGTGTTATCAAAGGCTCTCACTGCTGTCTGCTATAAGCTGGAAGTATTCGTGACGACCGATGGTAAGACCACGCAGTGGTCTTCCAGCACTATGTTCCGGTTAGCCGGTAGTAAAAGCCAGGTCTACGTTGAGTTTTATAAACCATCCGAGCAGTTGGGAGTTCGATTCGGCGATGGGCTAATTGGGCAAATACCGCCAGAAGGCTCGACAATTACGCTTAAGGTATGGTGCACCAACGGCGATATAACCCTGGTTGCTGGCCAAAACCTGACGCCTGTCGATTCTGCGGCTAATTTAGCTAATTTGATTTCAGTTAAGACAACGACACCTATAACCACAGGTACCGATGCCGAAACAACGGAGATCACACGTAACCGTGCACAATATTACCTTGCCTATGATGATCAGGTCGTATGGGGCGGGGACTATACGTATTTTCTGGTGCGTAACATCCCGGGACTGTCCTGGGTAAAGGCATGGGGCGAGGGTCAGCAAGAAAAATTAGATGGTGCTTATAATGTTCAGAATATCAATAAGATATTTATTTCAGGATGGCATCCGAATAAAAGTCAGTCAGAGCTTGAAGAAATGATCCTGGCTGCCTTTAAGAAGGTACCGAATGAACTGAACAAGAAATTCTCTTATAAAGAGGTCAGAAAACTACCATTTAAGATAACCATCACCGGACGGATATCGGCAAGCCTGACCATTGAGAATGTGACCGATGAGCTGAAGTCGGCACTGGAAAAAAAATTTGGGCGCGACTCAACTTTCTTTGATCCGAACCGCGTCGGAAAGTACATCCTGATTAAGAAAAAAGACGTTTGGGCGTTTATCGAAACGCTGGGCTATTTCCGCGACTTTTATCTGGAGTTTGTCGAGTGGTATGAGTCCAACGGCTTTTACGATTTCGTTTATCTGGATACAGAAAACTCCACCTTCAATATTTCGTATGAGGAGGAGTGATGCAACGTTCCTGGTTTAATAACCGGCTTACATCAGCTAAGCAAAAGTCATTGCTTTATAAATCATTGGCTGATTTGGTTCAGTCAATGATGGACACCTTTGTTGACCCATGGTTGGAGCGAATTACCAACCGGAAGTCTATTTTCTCCATGAGCAAGGAGGATCTGGAGACCAGGACAAATGAACTTGGCCAGTTTTTTACTATCAGAACGTCGAATTCATCTTCCGTTCCGATGTTGTTACAACAGCGGTTTGATGAGATCCATTTTAAGGGTACTGAACGCCCTATAAACCAGACAATTTATCGCGAATTTAACGGTATATCGGTTTTATGGGATCCCATATATGCTCCGGTGGACTTTGAACGACATCCCTATGGCACGGTCCTGATTCCAGAAAGCACACTGGAAACCACCGGCGGCACATTCGGCGAGATGTTTCTGACTTCCAGAGGAATGATCAGTATTCCCATAAACGACCTGGCCCGGACAATGGGTATTACTGGATCGATAGATCAGTCCGCAATTACAGAAGAAATTCTCAGAAAGTTTAATCAGTTCGTAAAGCCTCTACTGCCACTGCATATAGTGTTTGATGGGCTTACGCTCTATTTGTCGGTTGTTGTAAATGAACAGGCCGACATGATCACTTTGAATGAGATTTCTGATACCGAAAAAGCATTCTGCTGGTTTGAAACTTCGGATACAACTTCGCTTACTGAAGTTACGTCGATTAACGCCCCGATCACTGCAACGCCGGGCGGCACTATTGTGAAAGCAACGCCTACGTTTGATCGCACCCGCGCAGATGATTTGCTGTTGGATAGCGATGCGTGACAATCACCCCGTCCGCAGGGCGGGGTGACAAGTTACTTATCTTACAATGAGGCTTCACAACATTGATTAGGGAAAATCATGTCTGACGTCTCAACAAACCTCTATAAGAGTCAGTTGTTGGACTATTACTATCAGCGGCGCGCTGAATCGTCCATTAACAAAGGCTCTCGATTTTTAATCAGCAAGGCCGTTTTCGGTACCAGTTCACTGGTTACTAAGAAAGGAGATGGCAATTATGAGATTGGAGAACTGCCAAAGGCTTTCGATCTGGCAGAACTGACCAGTCAATTTTGCACCATCAACCTCGTCCCAACCTACTCAGGCGGGATAATTACTGTCCGAATGGACCTTGATCAAAGTCAGTTGCAGGAAGGGAAAAACTACCCATTCAACACTCTGGTTGTTCTGGATAACGAGAATAAGCCAATCGCCATTATTTGTGTCCAAGAAGACTCGCTGTATGTGGGCAAAACATATACCGCAGTTATGGCCATAAACACGACTACAGCATAAGGATATGCTTGATGAATGACGTTACAGTTGTTACATCGGTTACTTACCCATCACCCGAGTCGTTGGCTCTGGTGTCTGATGTGCAATACCACGAACCATATCTGTCAGCCGCTCTAAACCGAAAATTCAGGGGAATTGTTGACCCGGGATTTTATGCTGGTTTCTTGCCTAAGCCTGGCGGTGGGATGAACCTGTTAATCACCTCAGTGGATGGAGATAAAACCGCTGGCGCAGCGTCAGTGGATATTGGTGAATTCTACCAGGTAACTATTCAGCATCGTAAGGATATCTCTCTTGCACTTAACGCAGGCAAGAAATATGCAATTGTGCTGAAGGGAAGATACCTTCTTGGAGAAGATACCTATCAGGTGAATACCGCGTCACATATTCATGCAGCTGAATTTGTTGCCAGAACCTATACCGATTCATATCAGTTAGGTGATGGGGAACTGCTGGTTTGTACGGTGAATATCCCTGCTGGCGTATCTACCATTACTCAAGAGATGATTGATACATCCGAGCGTATCAACCGCACGATCGGCATTGATATTTCAGACTCTGTAACCAGTACCAGAAGTGATGTTGCTGCGAGTTCGCTGGCAGTTAAAAAAGCCTACGATCTGGCGAAAAGCAAGTATACGGCGCAGGATGCAAGCACAACGCAAAAGGGATTAGTTCAGCTCAGTAGTGCCACTAACAGCACGTCTGAAGTGCTGGCCGCCACACCGAAAGCTGTCAAGGCTGCATATGACCTGGCTAACGGGAAGTATACAGCCCAGGATGCAACCACGACACAAAAAGGGATAGTTCAGCTCAGTAGTGCTACCAATAGCACGTCCGAAGTGCTGGCCGCCACACCGAAAGCTGTCAAGGCTGCATATGATTTGGCTAATGGAAAGCAAGCGGCAGACGCTACGCTCACTGCTCTAGCGGCACTAGCTACAGCAGCAGATAAACTCCCTTATTTCACAGGTGTTGATCGTGCCGCGTTAACTGCATTGACAAGTGTTGGACGCGCCATTCTTGGTAAGACCAGTATTCAGAGCGTTCTTGATTACCTTGGTTTAGGAGAAGGCTCGGCACTGCCCGTTGGTGTACCTGTTCCATGGCCCTCAGCCACACCGCCAACGGGGTGGCTGAAATGTAACGGCGCAGCATTTTCTTCTGAAGAATACCCGGAATTGGCAAAGGCTTACCCGACAAATAAATTGCCTGATTTACGCGGTGAATTTATCCGTGGCTGGGATGATGGGCGTGGTGTGGATGCGGGGAGAGCAATATTATCAGCTCAGGGCGATGCCATACGTAATATCTATGGTGAGTTCAGAACTGTAAATACTGAAAATTATTCAATATGGGAAGGAATGAGCACGTTTAAGGGGGCTGTGGTGCCTTTAAATCCCTCCACAAACAATAGTTATTTCTCCTTAGTCAAAAGTATGGTGACTGAAAGGGCAGACGGCGCTGTTTACCCAAAAGTGATCGGCCTTGATGCTTCAAAAATTGTTCCAACAGCAAATGAAAATCGCCCACGCAACATTGCGTTTAATTACATCGTAAGGGCGGCATAAAAACGTTGGTTTGGGGGAAGGCTCGGCGCTGCCCGTTGGTGTACCTGTTCCATGGCCCTTAGAAACACCGCCAACGGGGTGGCTGAAATGTAACGGAGCAGCATTTTCTTCTGAAAAGTACCCAAAACTGGCAAAGGCTTATCCCACCAATAAATTACCGGATTTACGGGGAGAATTTATTCGCGGCTGGGATGATGGGCGCGGGGTGGATGCTGGCCGCGCTTTGCTTAATTGGCAGCCACACACAATTTTGGATCATGCACACTATATGGAATTATGGACCGGGGACGGACTTGCCGCGGGAAGTGCACGGGAAGGAGTAAACCCTGGAATACTGGCTACATACGGGGACGGGGGAATAGTTAAAACAGACGAACCCGGTTTAAAGGTGCCTTCCTCACTACGAGCCATTAGCTCTCGTAATGTAAAACGGTTTGGTGAAATTAGTGGAAATGTAGGTACAGAAACTCGCCCTCGCAACGTTGCATTCAATTACATCGTAAGAGCCGCATGAAAACGTTGGTTTGGGGGAAGGTTCTGCACTGCCCGTTGGTGTGCCCGTTCCGTGGCCCTTAGAAACACCACCAACGGGCTGGCTGAAATGCAATGGTGCAGCATTTTCTTCTGAAATGTATCCCAGACTGGCAAGGGCTTATCCCACCAATAAATTACCGGATTTACGCGGTGAATTTATCCGTGGCTGGGATGATGGGCGCGGGATTGATGCTGGACGTACCCTGCTTTCAGGGCAGGATGGTACAAGTTTTTCTCATTACGGAGGTAATTTCGACATTGGGTCTGGTCATTCAATCAATAACTATGACCAAATTGTTTCTAACCAACCAGGCTTTTCCCGTTTTTCATTTGCAGGGCCTTCACGAGGTGATGGGGTTAATTATGTAACCATTCGTCCTCGTAATATTGCGTTTAATTACATCGTAAGGGCAGCATGAAAACGTTGGTTTAGGGGAAGGCTCAGCGCTGCCCGTTGGTGTGCCTGTTCCGTGGCCCTCAGCCACACCACCAACGGGGTGGCTGAAATGTAACGGAGCAGCATTTT
>OJYG01000405.1_pt1 | contig 16380 bp, 12 predicted proteins | sample 1600841 | NCBI WGS metagenome assembly OJYG01 (sample SAMN04436709, study PRJEB24849) | human gut metagenome | biome: human gut; feature: NICU; material: stool | host: Homo sapiens | place: USA: Saint Louis, MO | collected 2010-09-09
GATACCGGTATCAAACCACATAATATGTGCAATGCTCATTTCTGAAATCCGCGCTGTGATCAACGGAATAGTGAACGTCGCGATACTGCCGGCGCTGTAATAAATGCCGGTCGCTTTACCTTTCTCCTGTGGAAAACGGGCCGCCATCAGCGTCAGGCCGATTTGTACTACGCCACCGGCGGAAGAGAATCCAATGACGAATGCGAAGATCATAACAACATAGGCCTGAGGATGCAGGCAGACCGTCAGAAGCGCAATAAAAGAGATAAAGGTATAAAACATCAATAATGTGGTAGAGCGAATTGTTTTTCTGACCAGCGGGGCAGTAATAAAAACGCACAGTAGCGATCCGCAGGTATAAATACTTAACAGTTTGATGGATTGGGTATACGACATTCCTGCGACGAACTGTCCATACTGCGCCAGCCACTGGCTGATAAGATAAAAGGTTGCCATCGAGATATAGCCATAAAGGGTGTAGCTGATAAGATCGATGAGGGAGCAATGGTGTACGCCTGTGACAGGCGCTTGCGAGATTTTGGGCTTCAATATCCGACCAGGATAGGGTGGAAAAGGACAGCGTAATAAAAACAGAGCATTAATAAGCATGATCGCCCCGGCAAGCAGGAAGGACCAGCCAAACCACATATTAGCCCAGACTAATAAACTGATAATAATGGGCAACAAGAATTGCCCGCCAGAGACAAATGCTTTGATCAGAATATTTGCCGTACTGGGGGAGCGAGGGAAGGCTTCCATCAAACTGGGATAGGTACCTGCATCTAAAAAACTGTTGGCCATACCCGCTAAAAAGCCACAGGCATAAGCGACAAAAATCGTCTGAGCATAAAGAATGCCAATGAAAAAAATCAGGTAACAGGCGGTCCCCAGAATGATAAAAGGACGGCGACCAAAGCGATCGGAAAGCATACCGGCGATTAACAAAACGCTTAGCCGGCCAATACCAAGCGAAGAGATCACAATAGATACGCCTGCGGCACTGGTATGCCATTGCTGTTCAAGCGATGACATGTTCAGGCTCATCAGGATAACCCCCATGCCATGTACAAAGTAATTAAAATACAACCCTACAGCGGTAGGGAAATAACGATTTTTCATATTATCTGACTCAGAGATGCCGCCTGAACATTACAGTGGTATACACAGGCAGGAAGCATATTGGATAGGGTGACAAGTCAATGTCGTGATTGTGTGGTTTTCTATCCGGTATCAATACGATGCGGCGATAAAGTTTACGTCTAACACAGCCGCTCCAGATCATGTGCGAAAAGTTCGGCAGCAACAGATTGATAAATTTTCCACTCGATAAAATCCCCCTCTGTATAAATGGACTGAAAAGAAGATAAATCAGGGAAGTAACGCATTGTATTATTGCCGATGCGGTTATTTATTTTGTCAACAATGGCGTTAATTCGTCGCTGTCTCCTGGCTTTCATTTCCTTTAACCTGGCAATGATTTCTGGAGAGATGGGAGTGTCGCCAGCTTCCCATCGTTGCCAGGTTGCCGAATTATTATCCTGGGTGATATAGATTGTGCATTCTTCAATCGTCATATCAAAAATACGCCGTAGTGCTTGTAGTTCTAACGCGTTCATCATTTTTTAGGCTTTTATATGAAAAAAGTGATGCTATAAATAGCACCACCGACACCGTTTCGACTTGAACAGAATCACACTATTTTGTGCAATATTATTTGTTCGTTGCAGATATCGCGGTGTTGAAGGAAAACGGGAGCTGGCTTATGTAACAATGCGGCGAAAAAAGTTAAAAAAAAAGCCCATCGTAGGAGACGGGCAAAGACTACACACAGCAATTCGTTGTTTCACTCAGGGGATTTCCATGCTTATAAATCAATGTGTTGTTTTATAACCGTGTGCTAATAGTAGGCATGAGCACTTTTTGCGTCGATCAGATTCGTCTCAATAGTTTAAAAACTGTAACGGATTTGCGACAGAAATGAGATGCGGCGGGGAACAGACGGGCGAATCAAAATGGAGTGTGCGTTGAATTGATAAACGTCGCTAAAGCATCGGGCGGCGATGCCGCCCGACGGGATTATGACTGCTTGTTGGCTTCCTCGATATCATCCAACTCTTCAAGGATCTCCTCTGGTTCATTCGTCGGCGCCGGAACTTCATGTACCCATGCGGAGAACAAACGCCAGGTCACGGCCAGAAGCACCGGTCCAATAAACAGACCAATCATACCGAATGCAATCAGGCCGCCGATTACCCCGGAAAGGATCAGAAGCAGCGGTAAATCGGCGCCCATGCGGATGAGTACCGGGCGAATCACGTTATCCAGAGTGCCGACGACGGCGCTCCAAACCAGCAGCACGGTGCCCCAGGTGGTGTCGCCTGTCCAGTAAAGCCAGATAATGGCTGGAATCAATACCGGCAACGGCCCCAACTGAACCAGACACGAAAGGATCATCACTACCGTCAACAGGGTAGCGTAAGGCACGCCGGAAATCGCCAGACCGACGCCGCCAAGTACCGCCTGTACCAGCGCGGTGACCACCACGCCAAGCGCCACGGCGCGAATCGCCTGGGCAGCCAGCAGAACCGCCGCATCGCCGCGTTTAGCCGCGAGACGACAGGCAAAATGACGTATTCCCATCGCCACTTGTTCGCCGCGCCAGTAAAGCAGGGCGCTAAACAACAGCATCAGGGCGCAGTGCATCATAAAGCGTCCGATATGCGCCGCCTGACCGACAAACCAGGTCGTGGTTGTGCCGATATAAGGCCGCACTTTCGCCATAATAGCGCTACCGCCCATATCCAGCAGGCTATGCCATCCGGCATACAGTTTGGCGCCAACTAACGGAATATTATTTAACCATGCCAGATCGGGTAGCGTCATATCGCCGCCGGTCACTGCATGGATGAGCGGGCCGCTACCGTCGACAATGCTGTTCACCAGCAAGGCGACGGGAATAACGAAGAGCAGCACTAACAGCAGCGTCATGACCAGTACGGCAAGCGAGCGGCGTCCCCACAATATTTTTTGTAATTTCAGCAAAACGGGCCAGGTCGCGATAACAATCGTACCTGCCCATGCAAACCCCAAAATAAAAGGCTGTACTATCCACAAACAGGCCACAATCATGATGGCTAAAAACAGCACCGATAGCAGCACTTGCGCAATATCCCTGGGCTGACGAACATTTACCATAAATACTTTTCACCTTTGTCTTTGCGCCAGAACGTTGGCGCGACGTGAACATGCAAACCACACCCTATAATGATGAGCAATTTCAGCGGTTTTTAACAGGCCGATTCTGCATGTAATTCTGTTGGGCGCACAGGAAAAAAATGTGATACAACAAATAACGCAACACGCAAACGATTAAGCATCCCTTCCTGTGCGTAGACCGCTCGTGCTCGCCGGGTTGGGCGCCACCGTTCACAACATAGACCGCAGGAAAAGGTCAATATAATGATTCCACAAATTTCTCAGGCACCCGGCGTCGTTCAGCTGGTGCTCAATTTTTTGCAGGCGCTGGAGCAGCAAGGGTTTACGGGCGATACGGCAACCAGCTATGCCGACCGTCTGACAATGTCGACCGATAACAGTATCTACCAGCTTCTTCCCGATGCTGTTGTGTTTCCCCGTTCTACGGCGGATGTCGCGCTTCTTGCCCGTCTGGCGGCGGAGCCGCGCTTTACGTCGCTGATATTTACCCCTCGAGGCGGCGGTACTGGCACGAATGGCCAGGCGCTAAACCAGGGCATTATTGTTGATATGTCCCGCTATATGAACCGCATTATTGAAATTAATCCTGAAGAGGGATGGGTGCGGGTAGAGGCGGGAGTGATAAAAGATCAGCTTAATCAAGCGTTAAAGCCGTATGGCTATTTTTTTGCGCCGGAACTTTCCACCAGTAATCGCGCCACGCTTGGCGGTATGATTAATACCGATGCCTCCGGTCAGGGTTCGCTGGTCTATGGAAAAACGTCAGATCACGTCTTAGGCATACGGGCCGTATTGTTGGGGGGCGATATCCTTGACACGCAATCGATGCCCGTAGAGCTTGCCCGGACGCTGGGTGAAAACACGACGACGCCAGGCCGCATCTATCAGACCGTCTATCAGTCCTGCCTGGAAAACCGCCAACTTATCCTCGATAGCTTTCCAAAGCTCAATCGCTTCCTGACAGGCTACGATTTACGCCACGTCTTTAACGATGACATGACCCGCTTCGATCTTACCCGCATCTTAACGGGGTCGGAAGGGACGCTGGCGTTTATTACTGAAGCCCGGCTGGATATTACCCCGATACCCAAAGTCCGCCGTCTGGTAAATGTAAAATACGACTCCTTTGATTCCGCGCTGCGTAACGCCCCTTTTATGGTTGATGCGCGCGCCTTATCCGTCGAGACGGTCGATTCCAAAGTCCTTAACCTCGCGCGGGAAGATATTGTCTGGCACTCCGTTAGCGAATTGATTACCGATGTGCCGGATAAAGAGATGCTTGGCCTGAATATCGTGGAATTTGCGGGTGACGATGAAGCGCTTATTGACGGACAGGTCGAGGCGCTGTGCCACCGGCTGGATGGCCTGATGGCACGTGCGGAAGCGGGCGTGATCGGCTGGCAACTTTGTACCGATTTGACGGGTATTGAGCGTATTTACGCGATGCGTAAAAAAGCGGTAGGGCTGCTGGGTAATGCGAAAGGCGCTGCCAAACCGATTCCTTTCGCGGAAGATACCTGCGTGCCGCCTGAACATCTGGCCGATTACATCGCCGAATTTCGCGCTCTGCTGGATGGTCATGGCTTAAGTTACGGCATGTTCGGCCACGTGGATGCCGGGGTGCTGCATGTGCGTCCGGCGCTGGATATGTGCGATCCGCAGCAGGAACTGTTGATGAAACAGATCTCCGATGAGGTCGTCGCGCTGACCGCCAGATACGGTGGGCTGTTGTGGGGCGAGCATGGAAAAGGTTTTCGTGCGGAATACAGCCCGGCCTTTTTCGGCGAAGTCCTGTATGGCGAGCTGCGCAAAATAAAAGCGGCTTTTGATCCGCATAATCGACTTAACCCGGGTAAAATCTGTCCGCCGCAAGGGATAGAGGCGCCGATGATGAAGGTGGATGCGGTAAAACGCGGCACCTGGGATCGGCAAATCCCGCTGGCGGTACGGCAGACCTGGCGCGGCGCTATGGAGTGTAATGGTAACGGCCTGTGCTTTAATTTCGATGCGAAAAGCCCAATGTGCCCGTCGATGAAAATTAGCCTTAACCGGATCCACTCGCCGAAAGGGCGGGCGACGCTGGTGCGGGAATGGCTCCGTCTATTGGCCGATCGCGGCGTCGATCCGTTGAAGCTGGAAAAGGAGTTGCCAGAAAAACGCGCCAGCTTACGCACTCTGATTGCCCGCACCCGGAATAGTTGGCACAAACGCAAAGGCGAGTATGACTTTTCCCATGAAGTTAAAGAGGCCATGTCCGGCTGTCTGGCGTGTAAAGCCTGTACGACCCAGTGTCCGATTAAAATCGATGTTCCGGAGTTTCGTTCACGTTTCTTACAGCTTTACCATACGCGTTATCTGCGCCCGGTACGCGATCATCTGGTGGCGACGGTCGAGACCTACGCGCCGCTGATGGCGCGTGCGCCAAAGACCTTTAACTTTTTTATTAACCAACCGGTGGTTCGTAATCTGGCGAAAAAACATATCGGTATGGTGGATTTACCTCTGCTTTCTGCCCCTTCATTGCAACAGCAACTGGTGGGCCATCCGTCTGCCAATATGACGCTTGAGCAACTGGAACGCATGAGCGCCGAGCAAAAAGCGAAAACGGTACTGGTGGTTCAGGATCCGTTTACCAGCTACTACGACGCCCGGGTCGTGGCGGACTTTATCCGCCTGGCGGAAAAACTGGGCAGGAGGCCGGTATTGTTACCGTTCTCGCCGAATGGTAAGGCGCAGCATATTAAAGGTTTTCTTAATCGCTTTGCGAAAACGGCGAAAAAAACCTCTGAGTTCCTTAATCGGATCGCCGCGTTGGGGATGCCGATGGTGGGTGTCGAGCCGGCGCTGGTGCTGTGTTATCGCGACGAATACAAACTGGCGCTGGGCGAACAGCGCGGCGATTTTCATGTGTTGCTGGTGAATGAATGGCTGGCGCAGGAAATAAATGCAAGACTGTCCGTCGAGGTGAGCGGCGAACCGTGGTACTTTTTTGGTCATTGTACGGAAGTCACGGCTTTACCCGGCGCGCCTGCGCAGTGGGCCGCCATCTTTGCCCATTTTGGCGCGAAGCTGGAAAATGTCAGCGTAGGCTGCTGCGGTATGGCGGGCACTTATGGACATGAACTCACCAATCATAAAAATTCGCTGGGAATTTATGAGCTATCCTGGCATCAGGCGATGCAACGTTTACCGCGAAACCGTTGCCTGGCAACCGGTTATTCCTGCCGAAGCCAGGTTAAACGCATTGAAGGTACGGGCGTGCGTCACCCGTTGCAGGCATTACTGGAGATTATAGGTTGATCTGGAAACGTGAAGTGACCCTCGATGCGCTTAATGCGATGGGGGAAGGGAATATGGTTGGCCTGCTTGATATCCGCTTTGAGCGTATTGGGGACGATACGCTGGAAGCGACAATGCCCGTCGATCATCGCACCAAACAGCCGTTCGGCTTGCTGCATGGCGGAGCGTCTGTGGTGCTGGCGGAAAGTATCGGCTCGGTCGCAGGTTATCTGTGTACGCAGGGGGAGCAAAAGGTGGTGGGGCTGGAGGTGAATGCCAACCATGTACGGTCGGCGCGTCAGGGGCGCGTACGAGGCGTCTGTAAAGCGTTGCATACCGGGGCTCGCCATCAGGTCTGGCAGATAGAGATCTTTGATGAACAGGGACGTCTGTGCTGTTCTTCGCGTCTTACTACAGCGATTGTGTGACGTTGTCACCATAAAAGTGTGATGCATATTGCTTTTGGTCAAAATGTGCGCAGAAAAAGGTGATATACTGTGCACGTTTACACATAAGCGAGGATGATATGTCTACTGATTTGGACCCAACCCAACTGGCGATTGAATTTTTACGCCGTGATAAAACCGAACTTTCTCCCGCGCAGTATTTGAAGCGTTTAAAACAGCTGGAGTTAGAGTTTGCCGATCTCCTCACCCTCTCTGCAACCGAACTGAAAGAAGAGATCTATTTCGCTTGGCGGTTGGGCGTGCATTAATAAAGTCTGTGTAGGCCGGATAAGGCGTTAGCCGCCATCCGGCTATGTTACCAGGCAATCTCACCTGACACTGTCCCCAGATAATAGATAACCCCCTTGATTTTGTTTAAAAAAAATACAGATCGCCATTTGTGCTAAAAAGGTGCGCGTTCTTTATAAGATTATTCTTATGCCCCTTCAAGAGCTAAGCCATTAAGAGTGCCGGAGATAAGCGCCGGATGGGGCCGGAACCCTTAAGCCTGTATTGAACAGACTTAAGGGTTTTTCTTTTCCGGGCGCGTAAAAAACTAAGGTCTGTCAATAACCGCTGGCATATCGTCAGCCGTATGATTATTCAAAATACGGTTAGCCAGCACACCTGACATCATCGATCCGTTAACGTTCAGTGCCGTGCGGGCCATATCAACGATAGGTTCGATGGCAATAAAAATACCGACCAGCGCAACGGGAAAATTCAACGTCGACAGGACAATCAGCGCCGCGAACGTACCACCGCCGCCGACGCCGGCTACGCCAATAGACCCTAGCGCAATGGCAGGCAACATCGCGGCCAGAAAATGCAGCGAGAGCGGATCAATGCCGATGGTGGGCGCAATCATCGCTACCATAATAGCCGGATAAATCCCGGCGCAGCCATTTTGCCCCATACTGGAGCCAAACGAGGCGGAAATATTGGCAATGGTGCTTTGTACGCCAAATTTTTCCTGGGCGGAAATGGCCAGCGGGATAGAGGCTGCGCTGCTGCGGGAAACAAACGCAAAGGTTAAGACGGGCCAGACCATTCTGAAATAACGCGCTGGATTATTACCGCTGAGGATCAGCAAGATGGCATGCACGATAAACATCATGAAAATCGCGATATAACAGGCGCCGATAAAACCAAGTAAGCTGGCGAATTGTTCAAGGCGGTATGATGAAAATACGGTAGTCATTAATGCCATGACGCCATAGGGCGTTAATGCAATAACGATACGTACCATCTTCATGACCCAGATCTGAACAGCGTTAATGCCTGCGCTTAATTTCTGACCTTCTTCCGGCGCCTCTTTTTTGACCTTTAACAGGGCGATCCCCGCTATTAGCGTGAAGATAACGATGCCGATAACGGAAACACTTCTGGCCCCCGTAAGATCAAGAAAAATATTAGTCGGAATCAGCGATGTCACTAACTGGGGAATCGACACCGCGGCAGTCTTATTGACTTCTTCCGTAGTTAACATTGACGGCATGTGCACAAAAGCGCTGGCGTCAAGCCCCAGCACATGAGCGGTCAGTAATCCGATAAAACCGGCAACCATCACCAGGCATAACATGCATCCGACGATCGTCAGCGACATTTTTCCGATGCCGGCACTATTTTCCAGTTTATTGATGGCGGAAAGAATAGAAATAAAAATTAGCGGTATAGCGACCAGTTTTAACAGGTGGACGTAACCATTGCCGACGATGCTGTACCATTCGATAATAGTTTTAGTGTGATTTGCTGAAATAAAATGCAGGGATAAACCAATAACAGCCCCTAAAAAGATAGCGATAAAAACGCTTTTCGACAGGGAATCGCTTTTTTGATTAATTCTCAAGATGACCCACGAGAAAACCAAAAAAAGTGCGATATACGCGAGCGTAACAACCATATTTTAAGCCTCTTGCCTCATTCAGCACCTGAAATGCCGGAAAGAGTTTACATAAACCTATAGCTCAAACTGAGTTATAGAACCGCAGCGGATTATAAAGAGCGCAACGCCAGGTATCCATACAAAAAATGGGGTTCTGACCTCGCCGCCCGGCAATGTCGACAGCCTATTAATTAAATAGTCATTTTCTATACATCTTTTCGTTTTTGACCTGTCAGAACGGTTAATATCTTATAAATCATTACTTATCAAAAAGTTAAGTTGTTTTTTGTCTGTCGTATGACCTGGCGGACAGGGTCTATGCTTAATAAAAGGCGCTCAATATGACCATTTGTTGGAAAGCCCCTGCGGTTAATGGGTTGAAGTGATAATCATTATCACTAACATGCTGTTATATCCTGGTGATTTAGAACGCGAGGTAACTCTATGGAATTGCATTCAGACACGTTTAACCCGGAGGACTTCCCCTGGCAAGGGCTGACGCTAACGCCAGCGGCGGCAGCGCACATACGTGAACTGGCAGAAAAGCAGCCGGGCATGTTGGGCGTGCGGTTAAGCGTAAAACAGACGGGATGTGCCGGATTTGGCTATGTTCTGGATACCGTTCGGGAGCCGGATAAAGACGATCTGGTTTTTGAAGCCGAAGGCGCAAAGCTTTTCGCACCGTTACAGGCGATGCCTTTTATTGACGGAACAGAAGTGGATTACGTACAGGAAGGGCTGAACCAGTTATTTAAATTTCATAACCCCAAAGCCCAGAATGAATGCGGCTGCGGCGAAAGTTTTGGGGTATAGGCGGTACTATGTCTCGTAACACTGAAGCAACGGAAGAGGTCGGCATCTGGACAGGCGGACGCCTTAATTACAAAGAAGGATTTTTCACGCAACTACCCACTGATGAACTGGCAAAAGGCATCAGCGAAGAGGTGGTGCGCGCGATTTCCGCAAAGCGTAACGAACCTGAGTGGATGCTGGAATTTCGTCTCAATGCCTATAGAGCCTGGCTGGACATGGATGAACCGCACTGGCTGAAAGCGCACTACGATAAATTGAACTATCAGGACTACAGCTATTACTCTGCGCCATCATGCGGAAACTGCGACGATAGCTGCGTTTCCCAGCCGGGAGCGGTACAGCAAACGGGCGCGAATACCTTTTTGAGTAAAGAGGTTGAAGACGCCTTCGAGCAACTTGGCGTTCCGGTTCGCGAAGGGAAAGAGGTCGCCGTCGATGCGATTTTTGACTCGGTCTCCGTAGCGACCACATACCGTGAAAAACTGGCGGAACAGGGCATTATTTTCTGTTCTTTTGGCGAAGCGATACACGATCACCCTGACCTGGTCAGGAAATATCTTGGCACCGTCGTGCCGGGGAACGATAACTTTTTTGCCGCGCTGAATGCGGCAGTCGCTTCCGATGGGACATTTATCTATGTTCCCAAAGGCGTGCGTTGCCCAATGGAGTTATCCACCTATTTTCGCATTAACGCTGAGAAAACCGGTCAGTTTGAGCGCACGATTCTGGTGGCGGATGAAGGCAGCTATGTGAGTTATATCGAAGGCTGCTCCGCGCCCGTACGCGACAGTTATCAGCTCCACGCCGCGGTAGTGGAAGTCATCATCCATAAAGATGCTGAAGTAAAATATTCCACCGTACAAAACTGGTTCCCGGGCGACAACAACACGGGCGGCATTCTGAACTTTGTGACCAAGCGGGCGTTGTGCGAAGGGGAAAACAGCAAGATGTCGTGGACCCAGTCGGAAACCGGTTCGGCGATTACCTGGAAATACCCGAGCTGCATTCTGCGCGGTGATAATTCTATCGGCGAGTTCTATTCCGTTGCGCTGACCAGTGGACATCAGCAGGCTGACACCGGCACCAAAATGATCCATATCGGTAAAAACACGCGCTCAACCATTATCTCAAAAGGCATTTCCGCCGGCCACAGCCAGAACAGCTACCGTGGGCTGGTAAAAATTATGCCGACGGCAACCAACGCCCGAAATTTCACCCAATGCGACTCCATGTTGATTGGCGCGGACTGCGGCGCGCATACGTTCCCGTATGTTGAATGCCGCAATAACAGCGCGCAGCTGGAGCACGAGGCGACAACATCACGCATCGGTGAAGATCAGCTTTTCTATTGTCTGCAACGCGGCATCAGCGAAGAAGACGCTATTTCGATGATCGTCAACGGTTTCTGCAAAGACGTTTTCTCGGAACTGCCGCTGGAGTTTGCCGTTGAAGCGCAAAAACTGCTGGCGATTAGCCTTGAGCACAGCGTCGGTTAATGATGAAGGAAAACCCATGTTAAGCATTAAAGATTTACAGGTCAGTGTGGAAGAAAAAGCGATTTTGCGTGGCCTGAATCTGGAGATTCGCCCCGGCGAAGTTCACGCCATTATGGGGCCGAACGGTTCCGGGAAAAGCACGCTCTCCGCCACCCTGGCGGGACGTGAAGATTATGAGGTCACCGGCGGCTCGGTTACGTTCAAGGGTAAAGATCTGCTTGAACTGTCGCCGGAGGAACGGGCGGGCGAAGGGATTTTTATGGCCTTCCAGTACCCGGTAGAAATCCCCGGCGTCAGTAACCAGTTTTTCCTGCAAACCGCGCTGAATGCCGTGCGCGCCTACCGCGGGCAGGCGTCGTTGGATCGCTTTGATTTTCAGGATCTGATGGAAGAAAAGATCGCATTGCTGAAAATGCCGGAAGATTTACTGACCCGTTCGGTAAACGTCGGTTTTTCCGGCGGCGAGAAAAAGCGCAACGATATTTTGCAAATGGCGGTGCTGGAGCCGGAACTGTGCATCCTTGATGAGTCTGACTCCGGACTGGATATCGATGCGTTGAAAATTGTGGCGGAAGGCGTCAACGCGTTACGCGACGATAAACGCGCTTTTATTATCGTGACCCACTATCAGCGCATACTGGACTACATCAAGCCTGATTACGTCCATGTCCTCTATCAGGGGCGAATTGTCCGATCCGGCGATTTTACTCTGGTCAAACAACTGGAGGAGCAGGGTTATGGCTGGCTTACCGAACAGCAGTAAAGCGCTACAGCAATGGCAGCATCTCTTTGAAGAAAAAGGAGAAAGTCGAACTGAGCAGGCAAGACAACATTTACAACAGATGTTACGTCTGGGATTGCCGACGCGTAAACATGAAGACTGGAAATACACGCCGCTGGAGGGCTTAACCCATAGCCAGTTTATCCAGCAGTGTGTGACTATCAGCGCCGCACAGCGTGATGCGCTGGCGCTGCAAATCGATGCCGTGCGGCTGGTGTTTGTCGATGGTAGGTTTATGCCAGAGCTCAGTGATAGCACGCAAAACAGCGGATTTGACGTTAGCGTCAGGGATGAGCGCCAGACGCTTGCCGCGCCGGTACAGCCTGAGGTTTTTCTGCATCTGACGGAAAGCCTGGCGCAATGTGTCACGTATATACAGGTACGGCGAAATCAGCGTCCGACCAGGCCGCTACTGTTAATGCATATCACGCAGGGCGTGGATGGCGACGAGCTGAACACCGCGCATTATCGCCACCATCTGGCGCTGGCGGAAGGCGCGGAAGCGACGGTTATTGAGCATTATGTCAGCCTTACAGCGGCAAAACATTTTACCGGCGCGCGTCTGACGATGAACGTTGCAGACAATGCGCAACTGCGTCATATCAAACTGGCGTTTGAAAATGCGTCCAGCTATCACTTTGCGCATAACGATCTTCTGCTGGCGACAGACGCCTCGGCGTTTAGCCACAGTTTTCTGCTGGGCGCCGCAGTACTACGTCACCACAGCAGCTCACAACTGAATGGTGAAAACGCGACGCTTCGACTGAATAGTCTGGCGATGCCGGTGAAAAATGAAGTCTGCGATACGCGGACATGGCTGGAACATAACAAAGGCTACTGTAACAGCCGCCAGTTGCACAAGACCATCGTCAGCGACAAAGGACGCGCGGTCTTTAATGGCCTGATTAACGTGGCGCAACACGCCATTAAAACCGACGGCCAGATGACCAATAATAACCTGTTGTTGGGGAAACTGGCTGAAGTCGATACCAAACCGCAATTAGAGATCTATGCCGATGACGTGAAGTGCAGCCACGGCGCGACGATCGGGCGTATTGACGATGAGCAGATGTTTTATCTGCAATCACGCGGCATCAGGCAGCAGGAGGCGCGGCACATGATTCTTTACGCGTTTGCCGCAGAGTTAACGGAAGCTATCCATGATAGCGCCCTTAAACAGCAGGTGCTGGCGCGAATCGGCCAGCGACTGCCCGGAGGCCTGGTATGACATTTCCTGTAGAAAAAGTACGGGCGGATTTTCCCATACTGCAGCGTGAAGTTAACGGCCTGCCGCTGGCTTACCTGGACAGCGCAGCCAGCGCTCAAAAACCTAATCAGGTGATTGATGCTGAATCTGCCTTCTACCGTCACGGCTATGCTGCGGTACATCGGGGTATCCATACGTTAAGCGCGCAGGCGACCGAAAGCATGGAGAATGTGCGTAAGCAGGCGTCGCGGTTTATTAACGCCCGCTCCGCAGAAGAACTGGTGTTCGTGCGCGGTACGACGGAGGGCATTAACCTTGTCGCCAACAGTTGGGGAACGGAAAATATTCGCGCCGGGGATAACATTATCATCAGCGAGATGGAGCATCACGCCAACATCGTTCCCTGGCAGATGCTGTGCGAGCGCAAAGGCGCTGAACTGCGCGTGATCCCATTGCATCCTGACGGTACGCTGCGGCTGGAGACCTTAGCTGCGCTGTTCGATGACCGGACCCGACTACTGGCCATTACCCACGTTTCCAATGTGCTGGGGACGGAAAACCCACTGCCGGACATGATTGCGCTGGCGCGACAGCATGGGGCGAAAGTGCTGGTGGATGGCGCCCAGGCCGTGATGCACCATGCTGTTGACGTCCAGGCGCTGGACTGCGATTTTTACGTTTTCTCCGGCCATAAACTTTACGGGCCGACCGGCATCGGCATTCTGTATGTTAAAGAGGCGTTGCTGCAAGAAATGCCGCCGTGGGAAGGGGGCGGGTCGATGATCTCGACCGTCAGCCTGACGCAGGGAACGACATGGGCGAAAGCGCCCTGGCGTTTTGAGGCGGGAACGCCGAATACTGGCGGCATCATCGGTCTCGGCGCGGCGATTGACTATGTGACGTCGCTGGGACTGGATAAGATTGGCGATTATGAGCAGATGCTGATGCGCTATGCGCTGGAGCAACTGGCGCAGGTGCCTGATATCACGCTGTATGGTCCGGCGCAGCGGTTGGGCGTCATCGCGTTTAATCTGGGTAAACACCATGCTTACGACGTCGGTAGCTTTCTTGATAATTACGGTATCGCGGTACGAACGGGACATCACTGCGCAATGCCGCTCATGGCCTGGTATGGCGTGCCGGCAATGTGCCGGGCTTCGCTGGCGATGTATAACACCCATGAAGAAGTGGACCGACTGGTGGCAGGATTAACGCGTATCCACCGCTTATTGGGATAACAGTGAGGTTTTATGGCTGCGCTACCGGATAAAGAAAAATTGCTGCGTAACTTTACGCGTTGCGCTAATTGGGAAGAGAAATATTTATATATTATTGAGTTGGGGCAGCGCCTGGCGGAGTTAAATCCGCAGGATCGTAATCCGCAAAATACGATTCATGGCTGTCAGAGCCAGGTGTGGATCGTGATGCGGCGAAACGCCAACGGCATTATCGAATTGCAGGGCGACAGCGACGCGGCGATCGTTAAGGGCCTTATGGCGGTGGTATTTATTTTGTACCACCAAATGACGGCGCAGGATATTGTGCATTTTGATGTCCGGCCATGGTTCGAAAAAATGGCGCTTGCGCAGCACCTCACACCTTCTCGTTCTCAGGGGCTGGAAGCAATGATTCGCGCAATTCGCGCTAAGGCCGCCACTCTTAGCTAAACTGTACAGACAGCGTTCTACCTGATGTCAAATCCTTTGTCGGACGGCGACGTCGCTTTATCCAGAGTGGACAGAGCGTATATTTTGTTGTTCTGATAAGCGAAGCGCTACCAGTCGTCGCAGAGGGCATCACCAGGAATACAGGAGGTTTGGTATGAAACGTGCGTCTTTCATTACGCTAACTATTATCGGCGCGTATAGCGCGTTACAGGCAGCCTGGGCGGTTGATTATCCATTACCGCCCGAAGGCAGCCGTCTTATTGGTCAGAATCAAACCTATACCGTACAGGAAGGTGATAAAAACCTGCAGGCTATCGCCCGGCGTTTTGATACGGCGGCGATGCTCATTCTTGAAGCGAACAATACGATTGCGCCGGTGCCTAAGCCCGGTACGCTAATTACCATTCCCTCGCAGATGCTATTGCCGGATGCGCCCAGGGAAGGCGTTATCGTCAACCTCGCGGAGCTACGGCTGTATTATTACCCGCCGGGAGAAAACCGCGTACAGGTGTATCCCATCGGCATCGGTTTGCAGGGACTGGAAACTCCCGTCATGGACACCCGGATAGGGCAAAAGATCCCCAACCCGACGTGGACGCCGACGGCAGGCATACGCCAACGTTCGCTTGAGCGGGGGATCACGCTGCCGCCGGTGATCCCTGCCGGGCCAAATAACCCGCTGGGACGCTATGCGCTGCGTCTGGCGCACGGTAATGGGGAATATCTCATTCATGGCACCAGCGCGCCGGATAGCGTAGGTCTGCGTGTGAGTTCCGGTTGCATTCGCATGAACGCGCCGGACATCAAAGCGTTATTTGCGCAGGTCAGAACGGGGACGCCGGTAAAAGTGATTAACCAGCCGGTGAAATTCTCTGTCGAGCCGAATGGCATTCGTTATGTAGAGGTACACAGGCCGCTATCGCCGGAAGAAGAGCAAAACGTGCAGACGATGCCCTATGTGTTGCCTGCGGAATTTACCGCGTTCAGAAACGCGCAAGGGGTGGATAGTCGCCTGGTCGATAAGGCGCTATACCGGCGAGCCGGGTATCCTGTCAGCGTGAGCGCCGGGCAGACGCCGGCGGTAAATACGACCGCAGTCGAATCCGCTCAGAACGGTTTTGTCGGGGAAGAGGGGCAAACGCGCGCGACGCAGTAGCCTTTGCAGCAAACGACGGACAAAAAAATGGCGCACGATGTGCGCCATTTTATATTGTGCGTCAAATTATTTACAGATGCGGAATACTTTGTTGTCCAGACGTTGGTTCGCGCGAGCAGCATCGTCTTTAGCAGCCTGAACGTCGGAACGCATTGCATTTACGTCATTACTCAGTTGCTCAACTTTAGCGCTCAGCGTCTGTACATCGGAAGACAACTGATCGATTTTAGCGTTGCTTGAACAACCTGCCAGTAACGTGGAACCCAGAACTACTGCACCTAAGATCAGCTGGTTAGTACGGTTCATAACAATAACCTTGTATTTTGTGTGGTTATATAGGTAAAAAAAATGGCGCACAATGTGCGCCATTTTTATTACGCAGGTACTATTACTTACGGTATTTAGTAGCCTGGTTGTCCAGACGCTGGTTAGCG
>OJYG01000417.1_pt1 | contig 15976 bp, 14 predicted proteins | sample 1600841 | NCBI WGS metagenome assembly OJYG01 (sample SAMN04436709, study PRJEB24849) | human gut metagenome | biome: human gut; feature: NICU; material: stool | host: Homo sapiens | place: USA: Saint Louis, MO | collected 2010-09-09
ACGCTTTCGGAATAAAGAAGCCACCAATCGCGCCAATCGCAGAGATGAAACCCAGCGCCGCCGCCGTGTCGGTTGCCGCTTCACGCATCGCACGTTCGTCAGAACCCCCTTCTGCTTTCACGCGATCCATTGTCAGTTTACGGAAGATCACGGAAATCATCTGGAATGTGGAACCACTACCCAGCCCAGCTGTCAGGAACAGCGCCAGGAAGACTGCGAAGAACGCCATGAAGCTTCCGCCCTGTCCGTCAGTCGGTAAGGTCAGGAACAGCAGGCCGCTGAAAATCGCCATCAGGATAAAGTTCACCAGCGTGACACGAGTTCCGCCCAGACGGTCAGATAATGCACCACCTGCAGAACGCGCCAGCGCACCAATAAACGGCCCGAAGAAAGCGTATTGCAGAATCTGAACATCCGGGAACTGCGTTTTTGACAGCATCGCAAAGCCCGCGGAGAAGCCGATGAAGGAGCCGAAGGTTGCCAGATACAGCAGGCTCATAATCCACAGATGACCCCGTTTGAGTACCGGCAACTGCTCCTTGATGGAGGCTTTCGAGGTAGCAAGATCGTTCATGCCAAACCACGCCGCAATGGTGAAGATGGCAAGGAACGGCACCCATACCCAGGACGCATTCGCCAGATACAGCTCAGTCCCATCCGGCTGTTTGACACCCTGGCTACCAAATACTGCGAAAATCGACAGTGATACCACCAGCGGAGCAACCAACTGCATGACGCTGACGCCCATGTTGCCCAGACCACCATTCAGACCCAGCGCCCCCCCCTGCTTCTGTTTCGGAAAGAAGAAGCTGATGTTTGCCATACTGGATGCGAAGTTCGCGCCAGCAAAGCCGCACAGCAGAGAGATGATGATGAAGACGCTATAAGGCGTGGAGGTATCCTGCACGGCAAAACCCAGCCAGACGCAAGGAATAATCAGAATACCGGTGCTGAACGCCGTCCAGCGACGACCACCGAAGATAGGAACCATAAAGGAGTATGGAACACGTAATAACGCGCCAGAAACCGAAGGCAGCGCAGTCAACATAAATAGCTGATCGGTCGTAAAATTAAAACCGACTTTCGGTAAGTTCACCGCAACAGCGCTGAACAACATCCATACGCAAAACGCCAGCAGCAGACAGGGAACGGAAATCCACAGGTTGCGGCTGGCAATACGTTGACCGCGTTGTTGCCAGAACGCAGGATCTTCCGGTCGCCAATCTGTAATGACAGCTCCAGTAGCCCTTTCGGGGGCGGATGAGTGACTCATAGACACCTCTGATACTCGTTTCGATGTCTGCCACCTTAGTGTCTGTAGCTAAAGGCAATTTGATGTAAATCAAACGATAAGATAACTTTATCTATCATTGATATTTATCATTACCCATAGTGAGTACAGTGATTTCATAAAAATTATGAGATTTTTCACAGTGCTGTAAAATCCCTACCCTTACCGATGTAAAGCGACTAACCACGCGGCAAATAAGGAGTAACTCTTTCCGGGTATGGGTATACTTCAGCCAATAGCCGAGAATACTGCCATTCCAGAATGTATCGTCACATTCATTAAGGTTATTGCTCATTTAAAGCCTGAAGGAAGAGGTTTACATGCTTAAACGTTGTCTCTCTCCGCTCACCCTGGTTAATCAGGTTGCGCTTATTGTGTTGCTTTCTACTGCTATTGGACTGGCAGGGATGGCAGTTTCTGGCTGGCTAGTGCAAGGCGTTCAGGGCAGCGCCCATGCGATCAACAAAGCGGGATCGCTGCGCATGCAAAGTTACCGTCTGTTGGCGGCAGTGCCATTAAGCGAGAAAGACAAGCCCTTAATTAAAGAAATGGAACAAACGGCATTTAGCGCCGAGTTGACTCGAGCAGCGGAACGAGACGGACAACTGGCGCAATTACAGGGTTTACAAGATTACTGGCGTAATGAACTGATCCCTGCGCTGATGCGTGCACAAAACCGCGAAACGGTGTCAGCGGATGTCAGCCAGTTTGTTGCCGGGCTTGATCAGCTGGTATCTGGTTTTGACCGCACCACGGAAATGCGCATTGAAACAGTGGTACTGGTCCATCGGGTAATGGCGGTATTTATGGCACTTTTACTGGTGTTCACTATTATCTGGTTGCGGGCGCGACTGCTACAACCGTGGCGGCAACTGCTGGCAATGGCGAGTGCCGTCAGCCATCGCGATTTTACCCAACGCGCAAACATCAGCGGGCGCAACGAAATGGCGATGCTTGGAACTGCATTGAACAATATGTCTGCAGAACTGGCCGAAAGTTATGCCGTACTTGAGCAGCGGGTTCAGGAGAAAACTGCCGGGCTGGAGCATAAAAATCAGATCCTCTCTTTTTTATGGCAGGCTAACCGCCGTTTGCATTCCCGCGCCCCGCTGTGTGAACGCCTGTCACCGGTACTCAACGGCTTACAGAATTTAACCCTGCTACGTGATATCGAACTGCGGGTGTATGACACTGATGATGAAGAGAATCATCAGGAGTTTACCTGCCAGCCAGATATGACTTGTGATGATAAAGGCTGCCAGCTCTGCCCGCGCGGCATATTACCCGTTGGCGATCGCGGCACAACCCTGAAGTGGCGGCTGGCTGACTCTCATACGCAGTACGGTATTTTGCTGGCGACCCTGCCGCAGGGGCGTCATCTTAGCCATGATCAACAACAACTGGTGGATACCCTGGTTGAACAACTCACCGCCACGCTGGCGCTGGATCGGCATCAGGAACGTCAGCAACAGTTGATCGTGATGGAAGAGCGTGCCACCATTGCGCGCGAACTGCATGATTCTATTGCCCAATCTCTCTCTTGCATGAAGATGCAGGTGAGTTGTTTACAGATGCAGGGCGATGCGCTGCCAGAAAGCAGCCGCGAACTGTTAAGTCAGATCCGTAACGAACTGAATGCATCCTGGGCGCAGTTGCGTGAATTGCTCACCACATTCCGCTTGCAGCTCACCGAGCCTGGATTACGTCCGGCGCTGGAGGCGAGTTGCGAAGAGTACAGCGCCAAATTTGGCTTCCCGGTGAAGCTGGATTATCAATTGCCGCCTCGTCTGGTGCCTTCGCATCAGGCAATCCACTTGTTGCAAATTGCCCGTGAGGCATTAAGTAACGCCCTCAAACATTCGCAAGCGAGTGAGGTCGTGGTGACGGTGGCGCAAAACGATAATCAGGTCAAACTGACCGTCCAGGATAACGGCTGCGGCGTGCCTGAAAATGCCATCCGCAGCAATCACTACGGCATGATAATAATGCGCGACCGTGCGCAAAGTTTACGAGGCGATTGCCGCGTCCGCCGTCGTGAATCAGGTGGCACCGAAGTGGTTGTCACCTTTATTCCCGAAAAAACTTTCACAGACGTCCAAGGAGATACCCATGAGTAATCAGGAACCGGCTACTATCCTGCTGATCGACGATCACCCGATGCTGCGAACTGGCGTAAAACAGCTTATCAGTATGGCACCAGATATCACCGTGGTTGGCGAAGCGAGTAATGGCGAACAGGGTATTGAACTGGCGGAATCTCTTGATCCCGATCTGATCCTGTTAGATCTCAATATGCCCGGCATGAATGGTCTGGAAACGCTGGATAAACTCCGCGAAAAGTCCCTCTCAGGGCGCATTGTGGTATTCAGCGTCTCTAACCATGAAGAAGATGTGGTCACCGCACTGAAACGCGGCGCGGATGGCTATCTGTTAAAAGATATGGAACCGGAAGATCTGCTGAAAGCATTGCATCAGGCAGCTGCTGGCGAAATGGTATTAAGCGAAGCATTAACGCCTGTTCTGGCCGCCAGCTTGCGCGCAAACCGTGCCACTACTGAGCGCGACGTTAACCAGTTAACCCCACGCGAGCGCGATATTCTCAAGCTGATTGCCCAGGGTTTGCCGAACAAGATGATTGCCCGCCGCCTGGATATCACCGAAAGCACAGTAAAAGTGCACGTCAAGCACATGCTGAAGAAAATGAAGCTCAAGTCTCGCGTGGAAGCAGCGGTATGGGTGCATCAGGAGCGCATTTTCTGATTACGGTTCCCAGCGCAGTTCGTCGTTTGACAATGCATCGAACGGTTCGACAAGCGTTAGCGTGATCTCATTGGAGGAGACACGCTGCCCCTGGTTATCTTCCACCACCACCGACAATCGCCAGTGATTGCTCGCCCCTTCCCCGTTCTGCCAGTCAGGCATGATCAGCGTCCAGCCCTCCACGCTGTTGGCTTGTGCGCCCGGCGTCAAACTTAATATCTGCGTATCGCCCTGCCAAATCAGTTGCCGAATACCGTAACGACTGCGGATTTGTAATTTCAGCGGCACTGTTTCGCCAGGTTTTAGATCCCACGGCGGTGTCGCCAGAAACACCGTTAGGGTTTTTCGCTGTCGGTACTCAAGAGTCGGAAGATTATTTCGCTGCGGATTGTCATAGCGACTACCACGTAACGACTGACTTTCGGCAACTTCGCCCGCAGAAAGTTGTTTTTTGAGCGGTACACCAAAGCGGTAGTTAAGATTCAGCCCGAGGTTATTTTGATTCTCGCCACTTTCACCCTGTTTATGCTGGGCCGTCACAGTGACTAAGGGCACAGGGGTGTAATTTAATCCCAGACTCAACGCGACGGGATTGTGATAACCCGTACCAGAGTTAAACAAATCGACACGATCACCAAAATACTGTTCTACGCTGACACTGGTATTGAGGTGTTGATAGAACGGCATGCGCATCCGGGCTGTCAGGTCGTACCCGCGCGCCATCCGTTGTTCCTGCGTGGCTGTCTGTTCATGCCATGCAGCAAACGGCTGATAAAAGTTTGCCGATAGTCGCAAATATTCGCCCCACGCTTCAGCGCCAAAGCCCGCTCGCTGAAGATTTTCGTCCAGCAAGTTGTCATAAAAAGTGTTATAACCCACCAGCCAGCTGCCGCGCGCCCAGCGTTGCCCAACGCCCACATTGCTCACCAGCCCATCATCCTGCTGAGTAAGACCAAGCTGGCTCCAGGTGAGATAACGATCATTATCTTGTAACGGCACAAACCAGCTTCCACGACTGCCGGTGAAATGTCCTTCGTTATCCACTTTGACGTCAACACTGGCATTTCCCCACGGTGATAGCCAGGACTCTACGTGCTGATTAACCTGTTGACTAAGCGCATCGCGGACTTTTCCCAATGCGAAAGCTTTTGCCTGCTCGCCAGTATCCAGCCCGTTATCATTCATACTGGTTTCGCCGAAATCTTTCACAATTTCAGCAAAGTGTTTTTCCCCATCATGATTTTCAGGTGCCATGCCTAAATCCGGCAGACCATCATTGCTATTATCAAAGGGATTTGCCGCTTTTTGCTCGAAGGTAGATTGTGCGTTAGCTGTACCGCCTGCCGCCAGCAAGAGTAAATAAAACGGAATAATGCGAGGAACGAAACGGCTCAAAACGTCGGTAACTTCCGGTAAAAATGAAAAACCATAGCCTTAAAGAATAACGATTACTGGCACCTTTTGTCGTATTTTCTCGCGCTTTCAGGAAAATCCTTAAAAATGTGACCGATTGGTCAGACGCTGCAGAAGCGGTAAGATAGAAGATGAGTGTCTAATTCCCTGAATACAGGAGTAAATAATGCAAAAAATCGTGATCGTTGCCAATGGCGCACCTTACGGGAGCGAATCCTTGTTTAACAGCTTGCGGCTGGCCATTGCGTTACGAGAGCAGGAGAGCAATCTGGATCTGCGTCTGTTCCTGATGTCTGATGCGGTCACAGCCGGGTTGCGCGGGCAAAAACCAGGGGAAGGCTACAACATTCAGCAAATGCTGGAGATCCTTACCGCTCAGAATGTACCGGTGAAATTGTGCAAAACCTGTACTGACGGACGCGGGATTAGCACACTTCCTCTGATTGATGGGGTGGAAATCAGTACTCTTGTGGAACTGGCGCAATGGACGCTGTCAGCCGATAAAGTGCTCACATTTTAATGTTTGAGGGGGCGTCTGACGCCCCACTATGAGGGAAGTTTACTCAGGCGAATCCCGGCCGTAACACAGCATCCGGATAATTCTCCGCCAGCAGTTTTTTTACCGATACCAGCAAATCATTCAGCCCATCGTCCTGCATTCCCAGTTTGATAAGCTCCTGTTCCAGTGAAAACAGGTATTGTGCATTGGTTCCCAGCGGACCGCTCGCCGCCGCAATCAACGGCGCGATGACCTGAGCGCGAGTGTCAGATTCATATTCTGGATGTCGCGGGTCCATAATAAACACAATGGCGTTTACTGTGCGTCCATTATCAAGATCAAGCTGACACCAGGTTGGCAGATAACAGCCGGTAATCATCTCGCGCTTCCACAACAGGGTTAGTTCCTGCTCCAGCGTCTCTTCTGGCAGTCGATAGGCGACGCCTGTGGTGCGTCCGCCCTCTTTCAGTGCAAGCATTCGTCCCGGCTGGTGCGCAGTCCCGCGCCCGGCGGTCAGACGCAGGCAAAACGCGCGATGCCATCCAACCAGTGTACCGGTGCACGACTCGGTAAACTCCAGTGCCGGATTCCACATCAACGATCCATAACCGAAGATCCACACCGGTCCCTCATCAGGTCGACAAGCCAGCGTCGCCGCCAGCGAAGCCGCCCGTTGTTCTGCTGACCATAAGAGTGATTCTTCAATGGCACCAAATGCCGTTTTACAATCGGCATTCATCAAGAAATCACGCGTTATCACCTTACACCTCCGCCACTGCATACTTCCCTGCGACAACTTTTTGGTGTCTTCCGGACATTTTTACTGCTCATTTTGAAACCACTAACGGGACAATATGCAATCCACGGACCACTTGCAAGGCAACACCGCACGAATAGCTTTAACTAAGCTACCGGTTTTACGATTTTTTATGCCATTTATCATCATCCCCTTTGGCATATTCATGCTTCACAGCAGCCCAGGTCACTTTATGCGCTGTTTCTTCGCGACTGGCGTCATCACGCCGATCTTCTTTATCTTTATATTGATCCCATGCGCTGTTGAACGCTTCTTTATAGATATCCTGGGCATGAGACGGAAGCACGTGCTTTACGCTTTCCGGCAGATCGCTTTTCGTTTTATACGGCATCGTTGACTCCTTTTACAAAGTTGAACATTAAGTGTGGTCAACAACATCTACTCTTGCCAAAACATAAGAATTTTCATGTCAGACTCTTCTTAAGAAGTGCTAAAACAAACATTGTCTAAACGCATTGCTTATTTTTATGGCCCGATGAGTAAAAAATCGACAGCGGGGTAAAAATTCGTAAAATGTTACCGATATCCAGACACTTTCTGTTATTTTTCCTACCTATTTTTTACATTTTCGATAAATTCATCTGCAAAGGGATAACCATAATGTCAAATGCTCAAGAGGCGGTAAAAACCCGCCACAAGGAGACTTCGCTTATTTTCCCGGTTCTGGCGCTGGTAGTGCTGTTCCTGTGGGGAAGCAGCCAGACACTACCAGTGGTCATTGCCATCAATCTTCTTGCTCTTATTGGTATTTTAAGTAGCGCCTTTAGTGTTGTCCGTCATGCGGACGTATTAGCCCATCGCCTGGGAGAACCTTACGGTTCGCTTATTCTTAGCCTTTCAGTGGTTATTCTTGAAGTCAGTTTGATTTCAGCTTTAATGGCAACCGGCGACGCCGCGCCAACGCTAATGCGTGATACGCTCTATTCAATCATTATGATTGTTACCGGTGGGCTGGTTGGCTTTTCATTATTGTTGGGCGGACGCAAGTTTGCCACCCAATATATGAATCTGTTTGGTATCAAGCAGTATTTAATTGCGCTGTTCCCCCTGGCGATAATCGTACTGGTATTTCCAATGGCTCTGCCTGCGGCGAATTTTTCAACCGGTCAGGCGTTACTGGTAGCATTAATTTCTGCGGCAATGTATGGCGTATTTTTGCTGATCCAGACCAAAACGCATCAAAGTTTGTTTGTCTACGAGCACGAAGATGACAGTGATGATGACGACCCGCACCACGGTAAACCGTCTGCCCATAGCAGCCTGTGGCATGCTATCTGGTTGATTATCCATCTGATTGCCGTTATTGCAGTCACCAAAATGAACGCCAGCCCGCTGGAGACATTGCTCGACAGCATGAATGCCCCTGTCGCCTTTACTGGCTTCCTGGTGGCTCTGTTGATTCTGTCGCCGGAAGGTTTAGGTGCGTTAAAAGCAGTGTTGAACAACCAGGTCCAGCGCGCGATGAATCTGTTCTTTGGTTCAGTGTTAGCAACCATTTCGCTTACCGTACCTGTCGTCACGCTAATTGCCTTTATGACGGGTAACGAATTGCAGTTTGCACTTGGTGCGCCAGAAATGGTGGTGATGGTGGCCTCTTTAGTGCTGTGCCATATCTCCTTCTCCACCGGACGTACTAACGTGCTCAATGGCGCAGCGCATCTGGCACTGTTTGCCGCCTATTTGATGACGATATTTGCCTGACAGTTATATCTCCTCCGATGACGAAAATCGGGGGAGATAATATAAATTCCTGCTTATTGTATTTCTTCATACTACCTGAACAGGTCGTTAATCAGAATTGCGAGCCTGTACCACAACCTGCACGAAACCACTGCAACAGCTGTTGAAAAGCCGGAATGTACTCTTCATTGCAAACATTTCAGGGATGAAGTGAAGATGAATTGAGACGTAGTATCCACACCAAGCCGGAGTTATCCGGTGAGGCGCAATGTTGCGGGGGCTTTATCCCTGGTGGCATTGGTTGCTGGAAAGAGAAAACCCCCGCACGTTGAGAGGTACAACCTGACAACAGAACGGGGGCTAATCTTGAACCAGAACAATTCAAGAATAGCCGCAAAATGTTGTCATTACAACAAGGCGGCTATATGACGCTCACGCAGTTTGCCATGACTTTCTGGTACGACCTGGCAGCACCGATCCTGGCGGGAATTATTACCGCAGCGATTGTCAGCTGGTGGCGTAACCGGAAGTAAGGTGAAAACGGGCGTCAGGCTGCCGTGATGGCAATATGCGCCCGAAACCGGCCGCAGGGGTAATAGCCTGCGGCCTTTTTTGTATCCGGCACCCATGAAAAAAGTCTTAACGCAGAACGCTAAGACTTTATTTTTCAAGCAAAAAAGATTACTTGCTGGTATCCAGTTCTTCGAAACCTTTCACCAGATCATCAATCGCTTTCATTTGCTTGAGGAACGGTTCCAGTTTAGCCAGCGGCAGCGCGGATGGACCATCACATTTCGCATGTTCCGGATCCGGATGCGCTTCAATAAACAGCCCCGCCAGACCTACCGCCATACCGGCACGTGCCAGCTCAGCCACCTGAGCACGACGACCGCCGGAAGCTGCGCCAAATGGATCGCGACATTGCAGTGCGTGGGTAACGTCGAAAATCACCGGCGAATTACCAGACACTTTCTTCATGATGCTGAAGCCCAGCATATCAACGACCAGGTTGTCGTAACCGAAGTTAGCACCGCGATCGCAAAGAATCACTTTTTCGTTGCCGCCTTCTTTGAATTTATCAACGATATTACCCATCTGTCCCGGGCTGACAAACTGCGGTTTCTTGACGTTAATTACCGCACCGGTTTTCGCCATGGCTTCAACCAGGTCTGTCTGGCGAGCAAGAAACGCCGGCAACTGAATCACATCTACAACATCAGCAACGGGCTGAGCCTGGCTTGGTTCGTGAACGTCGGTGATAATTTTCACGCCAAAAGTCTGCTTCAACTCCTGGAAGATTTTCATTCCTTCTTCCAGGCCCGGTCCACGATAAGAGTGGATGGAGGAGCGGTTGGCTTTGTCAAAAGAGGCTTTGAATACGTAAGGGATACCCAGTTTCTGGGTCACGGTTACATAGTGCTCGCAAATGCGCATCGCCAGATCGCGAGATTCCAGCACGTTCATACCGCCAAACAGTACGAACGGCAGGTCATTTGCTACGTTGATGTCGCCAATGCTAACCACTTTTTGTTTCATAGGATCGCCTTAATCTTGAGTAAAATGTCGATTAATTAATGCAGCACAATATGTTTATGCGCGATGTTATTTATTTGCGCACGGATCATTTCGCTGATCGGGTCTTCCGGACACTGTTCAACGAAATAACTTAAATCGTTCAACGCAACGTGTTCGCAATCCAGTTGCGCATAAATCAACCCGCGATCGCGAATTTCATAGGGATCTTCCGGGTTAAATTGTAATAAAGCTTCGCTGGTACGTAGCGCCAGCTCCATCTGATTTTCTTCCATCAACGAGGCTTTGAGTGTATCCAGCAATTTGCGGATTACCTCAATGTTATCAGCTTCATCAAGGTCTTCATAAAACAGTTCCGCCGACGGGCTGATATTTCCCTTTAACCACACATCCAGCATATGTTCACTTAACGATTCACCGTTAAAAGGATTAATCAGCCAAATTTCGCCATCCGGACATTCAATGCGCAATATCAGCTGCGTAGGGAAAATCACCGGCAGCAGCGGCAAATCGAGACGATTCGCGACCCATAATAAAACGGCACCTAATGATACCGCACTGCCCTGTCGATTCTTTAACACCTGGTCCAGCCATAATGCATCGGAAAGACGATAAACGCCGCGTGAGGCTTTAAATCCCCAGTCGCCGTAAAACAGCGCGATCAGTTTTTCCAGCTGTTCTTCTAAAGGCAGAAGCTGGCTGATTTCTTCCTTCGCCAGACTAACGAGACGCTCCAGTTCGTCGTAAACATCTTGCGAGGGAAAATCGCGGCGGATTGCTTCGCAAGCCAGGATCATGCCTTCGCACAATGGCGCTTTATTAAATTCGAAATCAGCTAACGATCTCATGACTTACCCCAGTAACGGTACTTTTGTGGTGGCGAGTTTAATGATGATGTACAGCACCACCAACGCCAGCGGGAAGGCAATAATGCGCGCCTGCTGACTGTGCATACGACGATAATCGAGTGCAATAAAACCCAAAACGATATAAATGATAACTCCAAACAGCTTTTCAGTCAGCCACTGTGCCTGCCCGGAAAATGGCAGGATGTGCGCTTTAGCCATCAACGCAATGCCGCTTAACAATAACAGCGTATCGACAACCGGCGGCACAATGCGCGTCCAACGAGCAAAAGCCTGTGGATGTTTCTGATAACGTAGCCAGAAACGTAAGGTTAATAGCCCTACAGAAAGCGCAATGCTAATGAGATGAACGCTAAGCAGTGTAGAAAAACTTGTCATTGATAATAGCGGCCGAGCGTTACGCGCTCGTTATCACCATAGTCCCGACAGGTTTCGACGTCATGATATCCCGCGTGGATAAATGCCTGTCGCACCGCTTCGCCCTGCTGCCAGCCATGTTCCAGAAGCAGAAAGCCGCCGGATACCAGCGCGTTACGCGACTGTTCGATGATATGCACGATGTCGGCCATTCCACTGTCAGCCGCAACCAGTGCAGTGAGCGGCTCAAAGCGGACATCGCCTTGTTGAAGATGTGGGTCCTGCTCGTCAATATACGGCGGATTGCTGACAATCATCGCAAACTGCTGCCCGGCTAGCGCGCTAAACCAGTCACTTTGCAGAATGTGGATATTTTTGATCGCCAGATTCTGGGCATTACGTTGCGCCAGAGAGACAGCATCAGGCATACAATCTACAGCGGTAATTTCGCAGTCCGGGCGCTCGCTAGCCAGCGCCAGCGCAATCGCCCCGGTACCCGTCCCGAGATCGAGAATACGGCAAGGCTGTTCAGGCAACCGCGCCAGTGCCTGCTCCACCAGACACTCCGTATCCGGGCGCGGAATTAAGGTCGCTGGCGAAACAAATAACGGCAGCGACCAGAATTCTCGCACCCCGGTTAAATGAGCAATAGGTTCACCATCGCGACGACGCGTCAGTAGCGCATCAAGTTGCTGACATTGTTCGTCAGTCAGCTGCGTTTCACCAAAGGCGAGAATAAAAGTACGCCCTTTGCCGGTAACATGCGCCAGCAGGATTTCAGCATCACGCCGCGGGCTTTCGCTCGCCTGAAGTTGGCTTATTGCTTCACGTAACCAGTGTTGATATTCCATTATTCCTGCTCGGACAACGCCGCCAGTTGGTCGGCCTGATGTTCCTGGATAATCGGTTCAATTAGCATATCCAGCTTACCTTCCATCACTTCATCCAGGCGGTAGAGCGTCAGGTTGATGCGGTGATCGGTAACGCGCCCCTGCGGGAAGTTGTAAGTACGGTTACGGTCGCTGCGATCGCCACTCCCCAGCAGGTTACGACGGGTAGACGCTTCGGCCTGTTGCCGTTTTGCCATTTCAGCAGCGTGGATACGAGCACCGAGTACAGAAAGTGCTTTAGCTTTGTTTTTATGTTGTGAACGTTCGTCCTGACATTCAACAACAATTCCGGTCGGCAAGTGAGTAATACGAATTGCCGAATCGGTGGTGTTAACGTGCTGCCCCCCCGCCCCTGACGAGCGGAAAGTATCAATGCGCAAATCTGCTGGGTTGATGTCCGGCAGTTCTGCGTCAGGCAGTTCTGGCATTACCGCAACGGTACAAGCAGAAGTATGAATACGACCCTGCGATTCCGTAGCAGGAACACGCTGCACGCGATGACCGCCAGATTCGAATTTCAAACGACCATATACACCATCACCGCTAATTTTGGCGATGATCTCTTTATAACCACCATGTTCACCCTCGCTGGCGCTCATGATTTCTACACGCCAGCGGCGGGCTTCGGCGTAACGGCTGTACATACGGAACAGATCGCCAGCGAACAGCGCCGCTTCGTCGCCGCCGGTTCCGGCACGGACTTCGAGGAAGGCGTTACGTTCGTCATCAGGATCTTTTGGTAGTAACAGAACCTGTAATTGCTGTTCCAGTTGCTCGCTTTTTTCTTTAGCTTCGCGCAGTTCATCCTGCGCCATCTCACGCATTTCAGGATCGTCGAGCATCATCTGTGCGGTTTCGATATCTTCCTGAACCTGTTGCCAGTCGGTAAAACAGCGCGAAACATCACTTAACTGCGCATATTCGCGTGATAATGCGCGAAAACGTTCCTGGTCGGCGATAGTTTGCGCGTCACCCAGCAACGCCTGAACTTCTTCATGGCGTTCATGCAGGGCTTCCAGTTTGGCAACGATAGAAGGCTTCATAGGCGTAAATGCACCCTGTAAAAAAGGAAAATGATGTACTGCTACTCCAGCCCGAGGCTGTCGCGCAGAATATTCAGGCGTTCGTTATCCCCGTCACGGGCGGCCTGTTGAAGTGATTTCGTTGGCGCATGGATCAGGCGGTTAGTCAGTTTCCATGCCAGATCCTGCATAATGGCTTGAGCGTCGCCGCCCTGCTCCAGGGCCGCTAACGCTTTGGCGGTTAACTCATCGCGAACGTGCTCTGCCTGGCTGCGATACTCGCGAATGGTCTCGCTGGCGCTTTGTGCGCGCAGCCACGCCATAAATTCGCTGGTTTCCTGAGCGACAATAGTTTCCGCCTCAACCGCTGCGGCTTTACGCTGCGCCAGGTTGTGCGAAATGATGCTTTGCAGATCATCAACGCTGTAAAGATAAGCATTCGCCAGTTTGCCAACTTCCGGCTCAACATCGCGCGGAACGGCAATATCCACCAACAGCATTGGTTGGTTGCGACGGCTTTTTAATGCCCGCTCCACCATGCCTTTACCGATAATCGGTAACGGGCTGGCGGTGGAACTGATGATGATATCGGCTTCGCGCAGACGCTCGTCGATATCGCTCAGGGCAATCACTTCCGCGCCGACTTCATCTGCCAGAATTTGGGCACGTTCGCGAGTGCGGTTGGCGATAATCATCTTCTGTACTTTGTGTTCACGCAGATGACGCGCCACCAGCTCGATGGTTTCGCCCGCACCCACCAGCAGTACCGTCACCGTAGAGAGCGATTCAAAGATCTGCCGCGCCAGCGTACAAGCCGCAAAAGCGACAGACACAGCACTGGCACCGATATCTGTTTCAGTGCGAACGCGTTTCGCTACAGAGAAAGATTTCTGAAACATGCGTTCCAGTTCGCTGGCCTTCATATGACCTTTTTGCGAATCGGCAAACGCTTTTTTAACCTGACCGAGGATCTGCGGCTCGCCAAGGACGAGAGAATCAAGCCCACTGGCAACGCGCATTAAATGACTGACCGCATCGTTATCCTGATGCCAGTAGAGGCTATTACGCAGATCGTCTTCGTTGAGATTATGGTAATCACACAACCAGCGAATGAGCGCCTCTTGCAGGTCATCCCGTTCTTCAACGCTGAGATAAAGTTCTGTGCGGTTACACGTCGACAGCACCACACCGCCCTGCACCATCGGCTGCGCGAGCAGACTGTCAAGCGCCTGATCGAGCTTATCCGGCGAAAACGATACACGTTCTCGCAGCGATACAGGTGCCGTTTTATGGTTGATACCGAGTGCTAAAAGGGTCATGTCTGCGGGAAATAATACCAACGTTGATAGGGTTAGTCTGCTTGCATCATACAGGATGCGTAAGATCAATAAAAGAGAGCGCCCCCTTTTGGAGTAATTGCCGAAAGCCGTTAGATTCTGGCAATTAAGACAACTTGAACATAGACGATGGCTAACGGTAACGCTAGCATTAAGGGTTATAACTGCAACGTATCTCAAGGACTTGTCATCATTATGCCCCTGCCCGATTTTCGTCTTATCCGCCTGCTACCGCTGGCTGCTCTTGTGCTCACTGCCTGTTCCGTTACCACGCCCAAAGGTCCTGGCAAAAGCCCGGATTCGCCACAATGGCGTCAGCATCAGCAAGACGTGCGTAATCTTAATCAGTATCAGACTCGCGGCTCGTTCGCTTATATTTCTGATCAACAAAAAGTCTACGCCCGCTTTTTCTGGCAACAAACCGGCCAGGATCGCTATCGTCTGCTGCTGACTAACCCATTGGGCAGCACGGAACTGGAGCTGAATGCTCAACCGGGTAACGTGCAGTTAGTCGACAATAAAGGTCAGCGTTATACCTCCGATGACGCCGAAGAGATGATTGGCAAATTGACCGGAATGCCGATTCCGCTCAACAGTTTGCGCCAGTGGATTTTAGGTTTACCGGGGGATGCAACCGACTACAAACTGGACGATCAATATCGCCTCAGCGAAATCACCTACAGCCAGAATGGCAAAAACTGGAAAGTTGTTTACGGTGGTTATGACACAAAAACTCAACCTGCGATGCCAGCCAATATGGAACTCACCGACGGTGGTCAACGCATCAAGTTAAAAATGGATAACTGGATAGTGAAATAATGCGGACACAGTGGCCCTCTCCGGCAAAACTTAATCTGTTTTTATACATTACCGGTCAGCGTGCGGATGGTTACCACACGCTGCAAACGCTGTTTCAGTTTCTTGATTACGGCGACACCATCAACATTGAGCTTCGTGACGATGGGGATATTCGTCTGTTAACGCCCGTTGAAGGCGTGGAACATGAAGATAACCTGATCGTTCGCGCAGCGCGGTTATTGATGAAAACTGCGGCAGACAGCGGGCGTCTTCCGACGGGAAGCGGTGCGAATATCAGCATTGACAAGCGTTTGCCGATGGGCGGCGGTCTCGGCGGTGGTTCATCCAATGCCGCGACGGTCCTGGTGGCATTAAATCATCTCTGGCAATGCGGGCTAAGCATGGATGAGCTGGCGGAAATGGGACTGACGCTGGGCGCAGATGTTCCTGTCTTTGTTCGGGGGCATGCCGCGTTTGCCGAAGGCGTTGGTGAAATACTAACGCCGGTGGATCCGCCAGAGAAGTGGTATCTGGTGGCGCACCCTGGTGTAAGTATTCCGACACCGGTGATTTTTAAAGATCCTGAACTCCCGCGCAATACGCCAAAAAGGTCAATAGAAACGTTGCTAAAATGTGAATTCAGCAATGATTGCGAGGTTATCGCAAGAAAACGTTTTCGCGAGGTTGATGCGGTGCTTTCCTGGCTGTTAGAA
>OJYG01000463.1_pt1 | contig 14235 bp, 15 predicted proteins | sample 1600841 | NCBI WGS metagenome assembly OJYG01 (sample SAMN04436709, study PRJEB24849) | human gut metagenome | biome: human gut; feature: NICU; material: stool | host: Homo sapiens | place: USA: Saint Louis, MO | collected 2010-09-09
GAGATGCGGCCCAATTTACTGCTTAGGAGAAGATCATGGGTTTGTTCGATAAACTAAAATCTCTGGTTTCTGATGATAAGAAAGACACCGGAACTATTGAGATTGTTGCCCCGCTCTCTGGCGAGATCGTCAACATCGAAGACGTGCCGGATGTAGTTTTTGCTGAAAAAATCGTTGGTGATGGCATCGCTATCAAACCAACCGGTAACAAAATGGTCGCCCCTGTTGACGGTACCATCGGCAAAATCTTTGAAACCAACCATGCGTTCTCTATCGAATCCGATAGCGGCATTGAGCTGTTCGTTCACTTCGGTATCGACACCGTTGAGCTGAAAGGCGAAGGCTTCAAGCGTATTGCTGAAGAAGGTCAGCGCGTGAAAGTTGGCGATCCGGTCATCGAGTTCGATCTGCCGTTGCTGGAAGAAAAAGCCAAGTCTACCCTGACTCCGGTTGTTATCTCCAACATGGATGAAATCAAAGAACTGATCAAACTGTCCGGTAGCGTGACCGTGGGTGAAACTCCGGTTATCCGCATTAAGAAGTAATTCTTGCCGCAGTGAAGAATGGCGCCTTTGGGCGCCATTTTTTTTGCCTGTAGGCCGAATAAGGCGCTTGCGCCGCCATCCGGCGATGGTGTGGCGCACTGCCTGATGGCGCTACGCTTATCAGGCCTACAAGGTTGCGAACATTTCAGCGCCAATCCACGGGTTACAACTGCGAGGTCACCGGGCGAAAGCACTTCTCGCGCATCAGGATCTTCATCCCCTCCGGGCCACTCTCCAGCATCCTGCGTTCGGAATCGGACACTTGCAACTCGCACTGATAGCCGCCAGTGATGCCAAACATCGCCCGCGCCACGCAGATATCTTCCAGCGCGTCCAGCCCGCTCGTTTCAAAATGCCCCACGATACGCCCCTGCTGGCGAACCACCAGCCGATAACTCTTCATAGCGCCTCCCCTGCCGGCGGCAGAATTAACTCATCACAGCCACACTGCTGTGTCCAGGTCATCACCTCCAGCACGCGCTGCGCCGCATCTTTTGCTGCGGTCGTCAGTTTTTTTCCCTGCACAATACCGCTGACCAGCTCGGCGCAGAAGAGATCTCCCGTCCCTTTTAATTCCGTCGCCACCCGCGGATGGGCAAAGACCTCCACGACCTGCGCGGTAACGACGGCAACCGTTATGGTCTCCAGAGATTCGCCCGGCGCGCTGGTGATAACCACCCATTTCAGCGTATCGGAAAGCAGCGATTGCGCCGCCGCCACCGCCTCTTCCAGCGTGCGGCACGGTTTACCACTCAGCATCTCCAGCTCAAATACGTTCGGCGTTAGCCCCTGCGCCTGCGGCAACAAATGTGTGCGATAAGCCTGCGGAATTTCCGCCTGCACATACATTCCACTGTCGGTATCGCCAATGACGGGATCAACAAGAATACACACCTCCGGATGCGAAGCCCGGATCGCCATTAGCCACTTCGAAAGCAATACAATTTGGTCTGCGCTGCCCATGTAACCGGTGGTAATCGCTTTTAATTCACGTAGCGCATCGCGCTCATTCAACGCCGTAAGGTAGCCTGCAAACCACTCGGCGGGAATAATGCCGCCATAAAAGGTTTTATAGTGCGGCGTATTGCTGAATAGCACCGTCGGGACCGCCGTCACGCGTAGTCCCTGCGCTTTAATGGCCGGAACAGCGATACTGTTGCCTACGCTGCCGTACACGACCTGTGACTGGACGGCGACGATATCGGTCTGTAATGCCCGATGGTTGTCGTCGAAGAGCACTGACTGAATATCACTCTCTTGTCCCATAAAATTTTCCTCTCGCTGGACAGCAGGCTACCGCCTCATTATCATTGTCATATGCTAAAATTCATTTTGTCATAGGTCAATAATGATCGACGGAAAAACCGCTAACGAAATTTTTGACAGTATCCGTCAACACATTATCGCCGGCACGTTACGGGCGGAGGATTCGCTCCCGCCGGTACGGGAGCTGGCAAGCGAATTAAAGGTGAACCGCAATACCGTCGCAGCGGCATATAAACGGCTGATAACGGCGGGACTGGCGCAAAGTTTAGGCCGCAATGGGACGGTGATTAAAGGCAGTCCGTCTCCCGTAGCGCTGGAAGGCGGCGATCCGCATACGCCTCTGCACGACCTTTCCGGCGGCAATCCCGATCCGCAGCGTCTGCCTGACCTTAGCCGTTATTTTGCCCGTCTCAGCCGTACGCCGCATCTCTACGGCGATGCGCCCGTTTCCCCTAAACTACACGCTTGGGCGGCGCGCTGGCTACGGGATGCCACCCCCGTCGCAGGCGAAATTGATATCACCAGCGGAGCTATCGACGCCATTGAAAGACTGCTTTGCGCGCATCTGCTGCCGGGCGACAGCGTCGCGGTGGAAGATCCCTGTTTTTTAAGCAGTATCAATATGCTGCGCTATGCCGGTTTTAGCGCCAGCCCGGTCAGTGTGGATAGCGAAGGAATGCAGCCTGAAAAGCTGGAGCAGGCGCTAAACCAGGGCGCGCGGGCAGTGATCTTAACGCCGCGCGCGCACAACCCTACCGGCTGTAGCCTGAGCGCTCGCCGTGCCGCTGCGCTGCAAAATATACTGGCGCGTTACCCTCAGGTAGTGGTCATTATCGACGATCACTTCGCCCTGCTTTCTTCGTCGCCCTGGCAGCCGGTTATTGCGCAGACAACGCAACACTGGGCGGTGATACGCTCCGTTTCCAAAGCCCTCGGCCCCGATTTACGTCTTGCTATTGTCGCCAGCGACAGCGCGACCTCGGCAAAACTTCGGCTGCGGCTAAATGCCGGTAGTCAGTGGGTCAGCCATCTGTTACAGGATCTGGTCTACGCCTGCCTGACCGACCCTGAGTATCAGCACAGGCTGGCGCAAACGCGGCTGTTTTACGCCGCCCGGCAACAAAAACTGGCCCGCGCCCTACAGCAATATGGCATCGCCATTTCTCCCGGCGACGGCGTGAATGCCTGGCTCCCGCTGGACACCCATAGCCAGGCTACCGCGTTTACGTTGGCAAAATCCGGCTGGCTGGTACGTGAGGGAGAAGCCTTTGGCGTAAGCGCGCCGTCTCACGGTCTACGTATCACGCTGTCGACATTAAATGACGGCGAGATCAACACGCTGGCGGCTGATATCCATCAGGCGCTAAATCGCTAACAGGAGAAAATAACGTGCGAGTTCATTTTGTTGTCCATGAGTCGTTTGAATCCGCTGGCGCTTATCTGAAATGGGCTGAAGATCGCGGTTATACCATTTCATGGTCGCGCGTCTATGCCGGAGAAGCGCTACCGCCCAATGCCGATGAGTTCGATATGCTCGTGGTATTTGGCGGTCCGCAGTCGCCGCGCACCACCCGCGAAGAGTGCCCGTACTTTGACTCTCGCGCCGAACAGCACTTAATTAATCAGGCGATTACGGCCCGGCGAATGGTTATCGGCATTTGTCTTGGTTCGCAGCTCATTGGCGAGGCGCTGGGCGCCGCGGTGTGCCAAAGTCCGGAAAAAGAGATTGGTCACTACCCTATTACGCTCACTGAAGCCGGTCTGCGGCATCCGCTTATCACCCACTTTGGCTCCCCGTTAACCGTCGGCCACTGGCACAACGATATGCCAGGACTCACCGATCAGGCGACCGTGCTGGCCGAAAGCGAAGGCTGTCCACGTCAGATAGTGCAGTACGGCAATTTTGTCTACGGCTTCCAGTGTCATATGGAATTTACCGTCGAGGCGGTTGAAGGATTAATCCAACATTCGCAGCAGGAGCTGGCCGACGCGCAAGGGAAGCGTTTTATCCGCTCGGTCGCCGAGATGCGCGCATGGAATTACCAGCAAATGAATGAAAAGCTGTGGCGTTTTCTGGATGAACTCACGCTGGCGCACTCACAGAAATAACCACACCAGGAGTGCAACTTATTACCCGGCTAACGGTCTGAGGTGCAGTGATTATTGCATGAAAAAGGATTTTACCATGAAGAAAATTGTCTGCGCCGTCGTTGCGCTCCTGCTGACCCTACCCGCTTGGGCGAAGCTGAACGCCCATGAAGAAGCGCGCATTAACGCCATGCTTAATGCGCTGGCGCAGAAAAAGGATCTGACCTTCGTTCGTAATGGTGATGCGCATAACTGCGAGGAAGCCGTATCGCACCTGCGCTTAAAACTGGGTAACACACGCAATCGTATCGACACCGCCGAACAGTTTATCGATAAAGTCGCGTCGTCGTCGTCCATCACCGGAAAACCCTATATCGTTAAAATTCCCGGTAAAAGCGATGAAAACGCGCAGCCTTATTTACATGCGCTTATTGCGGAAACGGATAAGAATGTTGAGTAAGAAAAAATCATAATGCCAGGCGTGTTAATGTGGTTTTTTAAAGGCGTTATCGCGCTTCTGTTAGCGTTTGCTGTAGGGTTAATCGTTTACTATTATCTGGAAATTCGTCCCATAGCCCAGACTGCATTACAGAGCGCCTCTTTCTGGTTGTCCGAATCGCCGCAGACGCGTTTTTTGCGCCGCGCTGCGGCCAAAATACATCCCAAATCTTATACTGCCAGATTACTCTATACCCAAGCTGGCGTGGATGGGCATTTCAGGACCGCGATCTGGGTGTTCTGGTTGGACAGCCTGTACCGCGACGACGAGCTGTATGCCATGATGCTGGCGCAAGCGTATTATGGCCGGGATTCGCAGGGTAACGCGGTTTACGGTACGAAAAATGCAGCGTTAACGTTATTTCACGTACCAGTGACAGAGATGACCTGCCAGCAACAAGTACAACTGATTTATATGTTTAAAGCGCCGTCACTTTACCGGCCTGGTTCAGCCAGGCTGGTAGAAAGCAGCAAGCATTACATGACGCTTTGCCAGGAACAAATACAACAATAAGAACAACAGACGAGCTTTTATTATAAAAGACGGCGGTAATGCGCTGGCGCACACGGGAAATCGGCAGGATATTCCCGCTTGTCAAAGGCGGCCGTTGCCTGTGTATATCCCAACCAGCTAAACCTGTTAGCTTAAATCCCTGCCCCCTGGCTGAAATGCTCTTCAACAAACACGCCGGTAGACAAGTAACGGTCGCCGCGATCGCAGATGATCGCCACCACTATCGCGCCGGGCGTGGCTCGTGCGACGCGTAACGCGCCCGCTACCGCGCCGCCGGAACTCACGCCGCAGAAAATGCCTTCACGAACGGCCAGTTCACGCATGGTGTTTTCGGCATCATTCTGGTGAATATCCAGCACCTCATCTACCAGCGAGGCGTTAAAAATGCCCGGCATATATTCCGCAGGCCAGCGGCGAATGCCCGGAATACTGCTGCCCTCTTCCGGCTGCAGGCCAACGATGGTGACCGGTTTTTCCTGCTCGCGCAGAAAACGCGACACGCCGGTAATGGTGCCGGTCGTGCCCATGCTGGAGACAAAATGCGTTACCCGCCCCTGCGTTTGCCGCCAGATTTCCGGGCCGGTGGTGGTGTAGTGAGCGTAGGGATTATCAGGATTATTAAACTGATCGAGCAGTTTGCCCTCGCCTCGCTCAGACATAGCGAGCGCTAAATCGCGCGCCCCTTCCATTCCCTGCTCTTTAGTGACCAGAATCAGTTCCGCGCCATAGGCCCGCATTGCCGCCCGACGCTCCTGGCTCATGTTGTCTGGCATCAACAGCTTCATGCGATAACCTTTCAGCGCGGCGATCATCGCCAGCGCAATGCCGGTGTTGCCGCTGGTCGCTTCAATCAGGACATCGCCCGGTTTAATTTCTCCGCGCTTTTCCGCTTCGACAATCATGGATAGCGCCGCGCGATCTTTCACCGACCCTGCCGGATTATTGCCTTCCAGCTTGACCCAGATTTCACTGCCGTTATCCGGCGCCAGACGTTGTAATTTGACCAGCGGCGTATTGCCGATGGTTTGTTCTAATGTATTCACGTTTTCAGCTCAATAAAAATGCCGGGTGGCGCTGTGCTTACCCGGCCTACAAAATCACGATATACGCTGTAGGCCCGGTAAGCACAGCGCCACCGGGCGATAAACCTGCAAATTAACCTATCAGGCAGACTCCGCAAGAGCAAGCGCCTCATGGGGCTCAATACGCTGGTCGCCATGATAGAGACGTGCGTTCTGTAAGCCGACAAACAAACGCTCGCCGCGCTGCGGGACGTCGTCACCCGCCATCACCACCGTCAGCGGATCGTGATACCACCCCAGCGGCTGTACCACTAACTGTGTATAGTGACCTTTTGGGCTGGCCTCAATGACCTGTACTGGTAGCGGAGAATCCAGGCTGGTGCGGCGGCTAATATCCACCTCCCACGGACGCAGGAACAGATCGACCGGTCCCTGGTACGCGGGTGTATAACCCAGCGGCCAGCGATGCGCGCCAACGTGAAACTGCCCGCCGCGGACGGTGCCTGTCAGGCGGTTCACCTCGCCCATAAACTCCAGTACGAAGCGGGTTGCCGGTTCACGCCACACCCGATCCGGCGCATCAGCCTGTTCGATATTGCCCTGACTCATCACCACTACCCGATCCGCCACTTCCGTCGCTTCTTCCTGATCGTGGGTGACAAAGACGCTGGTGAATTTCAGTTCTTCATGTAGCTGGCGTAACCAGCGACGTAACTCTTTACGTACCTGGGCATCCAGCGCGCCAAACGGTTCATCCAGCAGTAGAATTTGCGGTTCCACGGCAAGCGCGCGCGCCAGCGCCACGCGCTGTTTTTGTCCGCCGGAAAGCTGGGCGGGGAAGCGATCCGCGAGGTGCGCCAGTTGCACCATCTCCAGCAATTGCGTCACTTTCGTTTTAATCGCCGCCGCAGTTGGGCGGTCACGTCGCGGCAGCACCGTCAGGCCAAAAGCGATGTTGTCAAACACCGTCATATGGCGAAACAGCGCATAGTGCTGAAACACAAAACCGACTTTACGCTCACGCGCGTGCAGGCGGCTAACGTCCGTACCGTGGAAACGAATATGACCGCTGGACTGATGTTCCAGCCCGGCAATAATGCGCAGCAGCGTCGTTTTGCCGGAACCAGACGGCCCCAACAAGGCAACCATCTGGCCGGAAGGAATATCCAGCGAGATATCATTCAGTACCTGAGTGCGACCAAACGATTTCTTAATTCTGGCGATCTCAATGCTCATGATTTTCCTCCTGTTGCGCGCGTTTTTCCTGATTCTCCAGACGCCATTGCAACATGCTCTTCAAAAACAGGGTAATAATCGCCATTAGCGTCAACAATGCGGCGGCGGTAAAGGAGCCGACGGTGTTGTAGTCCTGCTCCAGCAATTCAATCTGTAACGGTAGCGATAACGTTTCGCCGCGAATCGAGCCGGACACCACCGACACCGCGCCAAACTCGCCAATCGCGCGGGCGTTGGTTAATACCACGCCGTAGAGTAGCGCCCAGCGAATATTCGGCAACGTCACACGGCGAAACATTTGCCAGCCGGATGCGCCCAGTAAAATCGCCGCCTCATCTTCCTGACTGCCCTGGCTGAGCATCACTGGCACCAGTTCGCGCACCACAAACGGACAGGTGACAAAAATAGTGACCAGTACCATCCCCGGCCAGGAGAACATCATTTGCAAATTATGCTCATCCAGCCAGCCGCCCAACGGGCCGTTGGAACCATAAAACAGCAGATAAACCAGACCGGCCACCACCGGCGAGACGGCAAAGGGAATATCCAGCAGGGTCAGCAGTAGCTGACGTCCGGGAAAGTTAAAGCGCGTCACCAGCCACGCCAGCAGAATGCCGAACACCAGATTCACCGGCACTGCGATCAAGGCAATCAACACCGTCAGCCAGATAGCGTGCAGCATGTCCGGATCGGCCAGATTTTGCAGTACCGGCATTAACCCTTTGCTGAACGCTTGCACGAAGATGTAAATCATCGGCACCAGCAGGATAAACGCCGAGACCAGCATCCCGACGCCAATCAAAAACCACTTTCCCCAGTTAATGCGGGGGACGTCGTATCGCTTCAATTGAGTCACTTCCGTCATTAATGACCTACCACACGTCGACCAAAGCGACTTTGCAAGGTATTGATAGAGAACAGCAGCAGCAAGGATGCCGTAAGGATCACCGAGGCAATGGCGCTAGCGGCCGGGTAATCAAACTCCTGCAAGCGCACAAAAATCATCAGCGAGGTCACTTCTGTTTTCCAGGCGATATTTCCGGCGATAAAAATCACCGCGCCAAACTCGCCCAGGCTACGGGTAAAAGAGAGCGCCACGCCGGCAATCAGCGCAGGCGACAGCTCAGGCAGCACGACTTTGCGAAAACTTTGCAGCCGGGTGGCCCCCAGCGTTTGTGCCGCTTCTTCATATTCCGGCCCCAGCTCTTCCAGTACCGGCTGGACGGTGCGCACCACAAATGGAATACTGGTAAAGGCCATCGCCACCGCAATACCGAGCCAGGTATAGGTCACTTTGATATCAAACTGCGCGAGAAACTGACCGTAGAAACCGTTCACTGAGAACAGCGAAGCCAGCGTCAGACCCGCCACCGCTGTCGGCAGCGCAAACGGCAGATCCATCAGCGCATCCAGCAACGTGCGCCCTGGAAAACGGTAGCGGGTTAAAATCCACGCCATCAACAGGCCAAACACGCCGTTAAAAATCGACGCTACAAATGCCGCCAGTAGCGTCACTTTATAGGCAGCCACCACCTGAGGGTTGGTCACGACATCCCAGTATTGCGCCCAGCTCATCTGTGAGAGCTGCATCACCAGCGCGCTCAACGGCAACAGTAGGATCAGGCAGACAAACAGCAAACTGGTGCCGAGGCTTAACGTAAAGCCGGGCAGCACGCGTCGGGAAGAAACGGCAAGCATTACTTACGCCCCGCCGCCAACAGTTTGTCCAGCTCGCCGCCGCTGGCAAAGTGCGTTTTCATCACCTCAGGCCACGTGCCAAACTTGTCTTCCACGCGGAACAGTTCGGTCTGCGGGAATTTATCTGCTTGCTTGCCCATGATTTCCGGGTTACTCACGCGGTAGTAGTAATGGGTAATGATGGTCTGCGCCTGCGGGCTATACAGCCAGTTCAGGTAAGCTTTGGCGGCTTTTTCTGTGCCGTTGGCCTGCACGTTTTTATCCACCCAGGCGACCGGGAATTCAGCAAGAATGTTCGTTTTCGGGATCACCACTTCAAATCCCTGGGCTTCATATTGTTTGCGGATGTTGTTCACTTCCGATTCAAAACTAATCAGCACATCGCCCAGACCACGCTCGGCAAAGGTAGTCGTAGCGCCGCGACCGCCGGTATCAAACACTTCGACGTTTTTCAGGAACTGGGTCATAAACTGTTCGGTTTTGGCTTTATCGCCGCCGTCCGCGTTATCCGCCGCGCCCCATGCCGCCAGATACGTATAGCGGGCGTTGCCGGAGGTTTTCGGGTTAGGGAAAATCAGCTTCACGTCGGAACGTACAAGATCGCTCCAGTCGTGAATATTTTTCGGGTTCCCCTTGCGCACCAGGAAGCCCATCGTGGAATAGAATGGCGAACTGTTGTTCGGCAGACGGCTTTGCCAGTCGGCAGGGATCAGTTTGCCTTTATCATGGAGAATCTGTACGTCGGTCACCTGATTGTAGGTCACGACGTCTGCCTTCAGCCCCTGCAAAATCGCCAGCGCCTGTTTTGATGACCCGGCATGAGACTGCTTAATCGTCAGCTTATCGCCGCCGTTATCCTTCGCCCATTGTTGCTCAAACGGCGGGTTAAGGGCGGCAAACAGCTCGCGGGAGACATCGTATGAGCTGTTCAGCAGCTCCGTTGCCTGCGCCTGCCCTGCCAGTAACAGCATTGCTGCCAGCGTCAGGGGTCTCTTTTTCAGTAAGTTAACGGCCATTGCGCACCCTTATAAATTTAATGACTTTCTTATGGTCATCATATTTATAACCAGCGCTAAAGGAGTAACGGTTTTATATACCGTTTGATGATTTGAAAGTTGAAAAGGGAATAAGAGAATCCCTCCCCACGCGGCGCGGGGAGGAGACCGGCATCAATCAGACGCCTACGCTCACGCTTTCAGGCAGGGTACTGCCGCCATCAATGACGTTTTGCGTTCCGGTAAGATAGCTGGACTCATCGGAAGCCAGAAATGCCGCCAGTTCCCCTACTTCCAGCGGATCGGCAAGGCGGCGTAGCGGAATGGCTTTTGCCATTTCCGTTAATACCGATTCCGGATCGTCAGGGTTAGACTGACGGGCAATGCTTTCCGCCATCGGCGTTCTTACATAACCGGGGCAAATGGCATTCACGCGAATACCGGACTGCGCATATTCTACCGCCAGCGATTTGGTTAAACCGACAATGGCGGCTTTTGACAGCGCATAGGCCGTTTCACCCGGGTCCGCCACCATATCTCCCGTGACGGAAGACATCATCACAATGCGGCCATCTTTACGTTTAATCATCTCCGGCAGGACGGCTTTGGTGACGTTCCAGACACCTTTAATATTAATATCAATGTGGAAATCGCGATCTTCTTCACTCATATCGAGGAAGTTGCCCAGACGGCACACGCCAGCGTTATTCACCAAAATATCAATTCTACCTTCAGTCTCTTTGGCGCGCGCAACCGCCGCCTGCACCGAAGCAAAATCTCTGACGTCAGCCTTAACGGCAGTACAGCGATGTCCGCGCCCGCCCAGCTCATCCGCCAGCTTTTCAATCTCATCGGAGATATCCAGCAAGATTAAGTTCGCGCCGTGGCGTGCGAATACGCGAGCGATCCCTTCGCCAATGCCCTGCGATGCGCCCGTAATCAATGCTGTCTTGCCCGTGAGTTTACCCATTTTCAATGTCTCCTTTTGAATATGGAGTCTTACACTCCATTAACACTGAAAATACAGTAATAACAAATAAGTGCTGAGGAATAGCTCACTAATTCAGGTAAATATTAGGTAAAAAAATCCCCGCGGAGGCGGGGATGGGCATTTTTATGCTGTTCTGCCTGATGACGCTGCGCTTATCAGGCCTACCAATCGTAGGTCGAATAAAGCGTTTGCGCTGCCATCCGACAGGGTTTTACCTTATAGCGCTAACAGGCGATCCAGCGACGGCGCAAAATAGTAGCCGCCAGTCACCGGTTTGGTGAAGCGCAGCATCGCGTCGCGTTTACCGTCGGTATCGCCGAACATACTCAAAAGCTGCTGTTCGATATTGTGCAGACGTGCGCAGTAAGCGCAGAAATAGAGACCATGAGTACCGCTGGCGGTGCCGTATGGCAGGCTCTGGCGTACAATCTTCAGCCCTTTGCCATCTTCTTTGAGATCGACGCGGCTCAGGTGAGACGTTGCCGGACGCGCATCGCCGTCAATCTCTTCATTGGCTTCTTTGGTACGCCCGATCATCATCTCCTGATCGTGAATATTCATCCGGTTAAGTTGCTTGAGATTGTGTTCCCAACGCTGCACGAACACATAACTGCCGCCGGCATCCACGCCATCTTTGATCACCGCCACTTCACGGCGCGTCTCTTCGCCCGCCGGGTTCTCTGTCCCGTCGACAAAGCCGCTCAGATCGCGTTCTTCCACCCAACGGAAACCGTGAACTTCTTCTTTCACGTCGATACAGTCGCCGAAGGCTTCCATCGCCGCCTGGGCAACAGAAAAATTCACATCGTGGCGCAGGGAAAGGATATGGATCAGCACGTCATACTGCGTGGCCGGCGCCAGCCCTTTACCATAAGGAATAAAATCTTTCAGTTCTTCCGCCCCGACGCCGCCGCTCAGGGCGCGCCAGGTGTTGTTGCCAAACGCCACAACGGCCCCAAGATGGGCGTCCGGAAATTTGACTTCGAAGGTCGCCAGTTTATCGGCAAATGTTCTGCTGGCCGCGCGCAGGGCGTCCAGGTCGCCTTTTACATTGGCTTCAATCCAAATTGCCGCACGGCAATGTTCCGGCAAAATGCCACTTTGAACCTGAGACATGATTCCTCCTGAAAATGAGAATGCCACGCAGTCGTGGCATTAATGGAGGCTATTTTACCTTGTTTTTAAGCGAAGCGGTTTGTTCAGGCGCAAATTAACGACGCCAGATAATTTTGCGCACGTCCCAGTTTTTTAAGACGTCATCAGGAGGCATTAAGCCTTCCGGTCCGCTCCACTCGCCGGAGAAAACATAGCTAATATGCTGACTTCCCTCGGCTTTACACTCGACGCTGGTATGGCTATCGCTGGAAACCGGCTCGCAGTGACCAAACGCTTTGCTGTAAAGGTCGCTAAACGGCGTACCGATTTTGCCCCCCGCGGCGGTTGGGATATCGCTGTCCAGCACATCAATACGGCTCACGGTTCCCTGCTCGCCGTTGATCACCATCGCGACGCTGTCGCCCTTCATCGCTTCGAAAAAGCGCACCACGTTGCCGTTATCGGTTTTCATACCGCTACGCAGGCGATAATCGCCATCTAATGCCTCTGCAATAGCCGGCTCCTCCAGCGGCGTGGCGGCGGTCAGCGCTCCCACGCCTTGCTCAGTGACTTCTGTCGAGGAACCAAACCAGTTCCATGGATTTGCGGCAGACCAGTTGACCGAGGAGAGCGTCGAGCAGCCGGTCAGCGCCAGCGGCAGTGCGAGTAAAGTCAAACGCAGCGATTTCATCTCACTTCCTTTCTTTTATTAATTAACGTTGGTTGGAGTGCGGGTTCGCCAAAAAGTGCCGTTATTCTTTCTCAAAGGAAAAACAGGCACGCAAACGTTGATTGGTTAACAGCCAGATCAGCGCGACGATGTCCGCCAGCAGCAGCGCCAGCCCGACGCCGTTGACCGGGTCGCCACCCAGCCACATCACCGGCAACCAGCACAACGACACCAGTTGAGCAAGGATCAGGAGTCCGCGCAGCCAGCGCCACACACCAGGAACCGCTTCACGCCGCCCGCTGAGTAAAAATGCCACTACCGCCGGAACGCCGGGCAACAGCCCCAGCCAAAAATTGTCATGGTCGGGATAAAAAAGTTTAACAAAGTATTACCCTGTCCACGGGATGAACCGGCAATGACAAAGAGTACCCAGGCGCGCGCCTGAAGTAACAGTACGCACCAGAACAGAAACGGCAGGCGTAAACGTCCGTGTACATCATAATCGGCTGGATGAAACTCAGTACTCTTCATCTTCAATCAGGCGTTTACCCAAACTTAGGGCGTCAGAATGCTCATACCCCAGACGTTCATACATGCCCAGCACAACGTCGTTATCATCGCGCACCATAATTTGGATTTTCGGACACCCGCGGGCGATGAGTTTTTTTTCCAGCCGGTTAAGCAACGCATTCGCAATGCCGCGCCCGCGGAACTCCGGGTGAACGCCCAGGTAATACGCCGAGCCGCGATGCCCGTCATAACCGCCCATTACCGTACCGACGACTTCGCCGCTAACTTCCGCAACGAGGAACAAGCTGACATCGTGATTCACCTTGCGTTCAATATCCATTTCAGGATCGTTCCATGGACGCAGCAGGTCGCAACGCTCCCAGAGGGTGATCACCTCTTCGAAATCTTCCTGGCGAAAAACGCGTATTTCCATGGTATTCGTTGCCTTTTCGGGTGGAAAAACCAAGATTATGGCGCAAACATCTGATTCAGCCAATATCTGACGCGATGTAGCGGAAAAAATGGCATAATGGCGATGTGTCACGTATTGAAATGAAAAGTAAAACAATTCTCATCACCAACCGTCGTAACGGATTACGCGATACGATATAACATCTTGAACTTAATTTTCACAACTCAGGCCGTATGAGCACTTTTAAACTCCTAAAAACTCTCACTTCGCGCCGCCAGGTACTCAAAACAGGTCTGGCGGCCCTGACGCTGTCAGGTATGTCGCACGCAATAGCCAAAGAAGAAACGCTAAAAACCAGTAATGGTCACAGCAAACCCAAAACCAAAAAAACCGGCAGTAAACGGCTGGTGATGCTCGACCCCGGACACGGCGGCATCGATACCGGCGCGATTGGCCGCAACGGTTCTCAGGAAAAACACGTCGTGCTGGCAATTGCCAAAAACGTACGCGCTATTTTGCGAAATCACGGAATCGATGCGCGTTTAACCCGGACAGGGGATACCTTTATTCCGCTGTACGATCGGGTGGAAATCGCCCATAAGCACGGCGCGGATCTGTTTATGTCCATTCATGCCGATGGTTTTACCAACCCGAAAGCGGCGGGCGCTTCCGTTTTTGCGCTTTCCAACCGCGGG
>OJYG01000467.1_pt1 | contig 14092 bp, 9 predicted proteins | sample 1600841 | NCBI WGS metagenome assembly OJYG01 (sample SAMN04436709, study PRJEB24849) | human gut metagenome | biome: human gut; feature: NICU; material: stool | host: Homo sapiens | place: USA: Saint Louis, MO | collected 2010-09-09
TGAGGAACGGCGAGTAACCTTGGGTCGCGTCGGTGCTGATGGCGTGTGCCTGATGGGCGCGCGCCACGACGTCAGCGGCCAGATCCGGCCGGTCAATGGCCTGTAGATCGTTAAAGAACATGCTGTAAGCGAAGCGATCGCCCTGCGTCGCGCACATGCGCAGCAGGGGAATGTCATCCTGGCACAGTGCCAAGTCGCGTAAGAGAGAGTTCTCGGCGCTTTCGACCTGGATTTTCTCATGTCTGCATTCGATCAGGTAGTCGCGATAGGCAGCCGTCGCTTCCTCGCCCAGGATAGGGATGATGTCTCTAGCTGAGGCTTCCCGCCATTCGTAATTCTCGACGAAATAGTGGGCTGTTTTACGGCCGGCTTCCTTTTCGGGCATCGTGGCCATCCATATCCAGACCAGCATCACTTCGAAAATCGTCTGCAGGTGATCGGTCCATTCACGAGCGTCGTCGTGTGGATCGTCGAAGACCAGTCGTTTGAAGTCGGCAAGTGCGTCGTGGCAGATCTGTTCCAGCCCGTCGGTCAATCCAAGGCTGATCAGCATCTTCATCTGCAGACCGAGTGACACTATCTCGTGTCTGTTTGCAGCGAGGTCGGCCCAGGAGGGCTTTCCGTAGTAGAGAAAGATCCGGCTGTACGCCTGCTGTACGAGCGCCGCAGACTGCTCGGGAGAGCCGAAATTGAAACTGCATGCTGTGGCGAAGAGCTGAGCGACAGGAGGAAGCGTGGCCGCGATTTTGGCGTAATGCTGGAGGAGCTGGTGGTCGACTGATTGGATAAGCTTTTCGGCCAGCTCTGAGGTGTCAAGGAGTTCTCGAGGCAGTGAAGGCGTTCCAGAATCTACTGATTGGCCGTGTTCGAGTAGAACCAGAGCGAGCGCGCATTGATGTTTGCAGAAGTGTCCGGCCTCGCCATGCGGGCAGCTGCACGCCCCATCCAGGGTTCCGTCATCTTCCCACAGCAGATCAACGTCGTACAGTGAGGTGCCTCGTACAGAGGCGCTGGCCCCGTGCTCTTCTATATGTGCATCCATCACGAAACGCATATAGGGGCGTGCACGGTCGAAAACCTTATCGCCTGCGCGGGCTCGAATATCCTCAACGCTGAAGGGGAACTCATCCATAACCGAAGTATGACAGCACCCGTGTGCATCTGGAGCCCGTCGGATTTCAAAGACCGAGTATTGCCACCCCCATCCAAACTGTGTTACTGTATTAATACAGTGATACAGATGGAGGGAGGAAGACATGCAAATGAGCGGAGATTCTCGGCCAATCTGGATCCAACTGGTCGAAGAGTTTACGCAGCGTATTGTTTCCGGCCAGTGGAAGCCCGGAGAAAAAGTACCGAGCGTCAGAGAACTGGCCGCAGAATTCACAGTCAATCCGAACACCGTCCAACGAGCACTCACCCGTGCTGACGAGGACGGCCTGACACAATCGAATCGCACTGCCGGACGCTTTGTGACAGACGACCAGGACGTGATCAAGCAGCATCGCGACAACCTTGCACACCAGATAACAGCTGAATTCATCGCACAGATGAAAGCACTTGGATGTGACAAGAACACGATCACTGAGCTGATCAATTCCCAGTGGAATACGTATGGACCTGACACAGTCGCCCTCGGCAATGAACAGAAACACGCAAAGGATCCTCATGACAACGCACGCAATTGAGGTTGCGCACCTGACAAAAAAATACGGACAATGGCCGGCGCTCAACGATATATCTTTCTCAATTGAGCCCGGGCAGATCGTTGGCCTGATGGGGGACAACGGGTCCGGGAAAACGACACTTCTGAAAATCCTGGCAGGAATACTGTCCGGTTACGAGGGGAACGTCGCCATCCACGGCCATGCGCCCGGCCCGCAGTCCAAAGCCATCACCTCCTACCTGCCGGACGAATCGGCGCTGCCAACCAGCCTGACAGCCGATGAGGCGATCCACATGTATGCCGACTTCTTCGACGACTTCGACCGCGCTCAGGCTTCTGAGATGATCGATTTCTTCGAACTGCCACACAACAAACGCTTCCGAGAGATGTCAAAAGGTATGCGCGAAAAGGCGCAAGTGGCACTCACCATGTCCAGACGGGCAAAAGTCCACCTGCTCGATGAGCCGATATCAGGGGTTGACCCGGCGGCGCGCGACATTATCATGCGCGGCGTGCTCACAGGTTTTGACCCCGACGCCCTCATGATCCTGTCCACACACCTGATCCGCGACATCGAGCCGATCATTGACTACGCAATCTTCATGCGCCAGGGGAAGATCCTGCTGGCGGGACACGTTGATGATCTGCGAGAAGAACACGGCACGGACCTCGACACTCTGTTTAGAAAGGTGTATGCACGATGATCTGGACAATTATCCGCTATGACGCGAAAGCAACGTGGCGCCAGCTGTGCGTCATGCCTGTCGTGGCAGCATTGCTGCTGGGCACAGCAATCGGCGCAGATGCGCTGAAAATTCCGGTGTTGAAGGAAATTTCCCTGGTACTCGCAGTGGTGTCAATCGGCGGGCTGCTTGCAGTGCAGGCGCTGATATGCATCCTCAACTACTGGACATCAATGTATGGGCGACAGGGCTCATTCACGCAGACCATTCCGGTGCCGACATCAACACTTTTGAGTGGAAAACTCCTGTACGCATTTATCGTCGGCGTGCTGTCACTGATCGTGACCGCCGTGTTCACGCTGCTTGCCGTCCTGTATTACGTCGGCGCCGAAGCTGCGCGCTACGTCATTGACCAGATTCTTCAGCAGGCGTGGACCAATGCGGTCATACTGGTAATCGCAAGCGTGCTCCTCCAGTTAGTCTGCTCACTGGTGATCGTATGGTCGGTGATCACAATCAGTTCTGACGAAAAACTCTGGTCGCTCAGATGGGGCGCACCGGTCCTCGGCCTGTTCTGCACATACGTTGTTTATGAAGTCGGAGCTGCGCTGTTCGCGCTGTTCATTCCGATCGGAGTGCGTATGGAAGATCCCGGGGTAGGTGACATCGTCATGGAAGGAATGTGGCCCAGCATCGTCAAAATGGTGCAGTATGACGCAGCATCGCCTGAGGTGCTGGGGCTTGGATACGTCCTGTGGGCGGTTGTTCTGGCAGTGGTGCTGCTTGTCCTCGCGCGTCGTCACGCGGATCGGCGCACATCCGTTCGGTAGCGGATTGCCAGGCAGCCCACCTCCCTCGTCTGCTTGTCGAGGGAGGCGGGCCTGTGAGAAAGTATGAAGGTCAGTGTAGCGTGGATGTGGAGGTACCAATGTCGGACCCGGTGCGACCTGTTGGTGGCCAGGTGGAACCGAATCGTCGGCCAGGGACGGTGTGGGCGCTGCTCATCCTCACGTTGATCTATTGCATCTTCAGCACTGTCAGAGCTATCAAGGACGCCCTCACAGCGTGGCCGCAGATGACAGACAATGGCGAGGACCTCACGATCGTCTCAGTGGTTATCGACCTTGTCATTATCGGCCTGTGTGTCCTGCTGCTGCTCGGTGCACTCCTCGTCACCATGCGAATGACACGGATCCTGATGCTGGTTGCAGGGATCATGACGATTGGGTGGGAGCTGCTGTCCGTTTTCAGCTACGCGGTTTTGCTGCAGGAGTATCACCTTGGTCGCTGGGCGATCAAACTGGGCCAGCTTGGAATCGTGATCGCCATCGTAGTGCTGACGCTGGTTCCACCCACGGCGCGCTGGTTTGCAGCCAGGTTCCCGCAGCGCAGGATATAGGCGTTCGAGGGTGGCTGCGCGTCCTCGCCATGCCTGAGAAAAAGAGGGAATTGGTGTAGCGGACGTATTGTGCGCAGGGTAACTTTTATGTGAAGGTAATAAAGATCAGCAGATCTTCTTAGGTGGAGGCATTCATGTCAGACCCGACTCAACCTGCACAACCGGGACGCGTCGATCAGCCGGACCAGCCCGACCAGCCGGAACGTTCGGATCAGGCAGCGCAGCCGACGCAACCGCAGGCCTCCAACGAACGCACTGGTTCGTCAGCGGAACAATCCGAGCACACATCCTGGCAGCAGCAGTGGTCGCAACCGTGGCAATATCAGGGTGCACAGGGATCCCGGGAACAAGGCCCGCAGGGCTATCCGCAAGCTCCTTATTATGGCCAGCAGCAACCGGGCGGTCAGCAGAGTTGGAACGGTCAGCAAGCCTGGAACGCTGGTCAGCAGCAGAGGTGGGGCGGCCAGCAGCAATCATGGGGTGGTCAGCAAGGTTTCGCAGGCCAGCCGCAGCCGCAACAACAGCCACAGCCTTCACAGCAACCTCCGGTCAGCCAGGCTGACTGGCAGAATCGTCAGGAGCAGGCCTCTCGGACCGTTCAGCCCGAACCCCAGCGCTCAAATCCGGCGCAGCCCTCGACTACCCAGTGGGGTGGAAACCAGTACAGCTTCGCCCCCTCGTCAATGCAGCAGGGCCAGCAGAGTCAGCAGGGGTACGGGTACGGCAGCTCCATGACGCCTGCTCAGCAGCAGGGCGCCAAGCAAATCGACTTCCAGGCGATCCCGGCAAGCAAACCCATCATCGTGTGGATTGCTTCAATACTTGCGCTTCTTTGCGGAGCCATCGAAGTCATACTCTCATTGGGGGGCCTGTTCTCGATCTTCAGCGTCGTCAGCGAGATCGGAAGCAGCTTTATTTCACCGATGGAGTGGATTGGTGCCATTTTGGAGCCGATCGCCCCGATAGCGATGATCGGCGGTGCGATTATGCTGCTGCTGCGCAAGGGGAATGTGATCCTTCTGGTTGCAACTGCCATCATGGTTGCGCTGCACGTGTTGTCAACGATCATTGATGGCATCCCGCTGAGCTACTTGACCCCACAGAGCTGGTTCTACAGGATCCTCGTTGCGGTTCTTATTGCGATTATCGTTCTGTCTGTTCTGCCCGCAACCCGTCAATGGCTTGCCAGCAAAGCGACCGGATTTGAGCCACGCAATCAGTCCGACAGTGATAACTCGCAGCAATCCTCGTACATCAGGCAGCAGCCCGGATCACAGTATTCGCCCTATCAGCCCGGGTACGGCGCATCACAATGGTCCTCCGGTTCCTACCAGTCCGGACAATCAGGCCAGTTTGGACAGTCCGGCCAGGGATGGTCCAGCCAGTCCCGCTAAGACGACTCTGACACAGATGCCCAAGGCCGATTCGTCAGCCTTGGGCATCTGTATGCGTGAAACTTCAGGTGGTGCCGACTTACTCAGCAGCCTCGGAAGCACTGGAACGGCGGCGTACACGGCGGCGAGTGCCCTGAGTGCCCTCACCCTTGGCAGATCCAGAGTCACTCTTGCGGCGACGCACACGCGTACGTTGACGACGCGGTGTTTCCTCAGATCCACCGTTCTGCGACGCTGCACCCTTGCGCCGGCCAGAGGACAGACGCCCACCGCCTCGACGCCCAGATCCTCGACCCGAACTACGCCTTGTTCCGCGTCTCGCACCGCGATGTCCACGACCGGTTTCTCCCAGATCCTCCACCTTCTCGGCTTGCAGGCCCGCGCGCGTGCGCTGTGAACGCGGCAAACGGTCGGTAACATCGGTGGGGATATCCAAATCCGTGTACAAGTGATCCGACGTGTGGTATGTCTCAAGGGGTTCTGGCACGCCCAGACCCAGCGCCTTCGAGATCAGTGACCAGCGCGGCACATCATCCCAGTCCACAAACGTGACAGCGGTGCCGGATGCGCCTGCACGGCCGGTGCGTCCAATGCGATGCAGGTAGATTTTCTCGTCTTCAGGGCACTGGTAGTTGACCACATGTGTCACGTCGTCAACGTCGATGCCGCGTGCCGCCACGTCGGTGGCCACCAGCACGTCGATCTTGCCGTTACGGAACGCCCGCATTGCCCGCTCGCGCGCACCCTGACCCAGGTCACCGTGCAGCGAACCAACAGCAAAACCGCGATGCGTCAGATCCTCGCCCAGGCGCGCTGCCGTCCTCTTGGTGCGGCAGAAAATAATGGTGCGGCCTCGCCCTCGTGCCTGCAGAATACGGCTGATGACTTCCGCCTTGTTCATCGCGTGAACGCGGTAAATGACCTGCTTGACTGTGCGCACCGTGGCGCCCTGATCCTCCGGGTCCTGCGCGCGGATGTGGGTCGGCTGGGACATGAAGCGGCGAGCCAGCGCCACTACCGGGCCAGGCATCGTCGCTGAGAACAGCATCGTGTGGCGCGTAGCCGGAACGCGTGCCAGCAAAGTTTCCACATCGGGCAAAAAGCCCAGATCCAGCATCTCGTCGGCTTCGTCAAGGACCACTGTCTTCACGCCGTTGAGCTTGAGCACGCGCCGCTTGAGCAGGTCGATCAGACGACCGGGAGTTCCCACAACGACGTCAGTGCCGCGTTCCAGCGAATCGATCTGCGGCTCGAACGCTACGCCACCATAAATCTCCGTGATGCGCACACCCAGTTTCGATCCGGCGACGCGCAGATCAGCCGCCACCTGCTTGGACAGCTCGCGCGTGGGGAGCACAACCAGTGCCTGCGGGCAGTCAGGATTAAGCAGATCCGCATACTCCGGGCTCGAGGGCACCACCAGCTCCTGAAGCAGCGGGATCCCAAAACCCAGCGTCTTGCCGGTACCGGTTTTCGCCTGGCCGATGATGTCATGCCCGTCCAGCGCCACCGGCAAGGTGAGTGCCTGAATCGGGAACGGGTGGGTAATGGAACGCTCCTCCAACGCCTGCACGATCGGCTCGCACACGCCGAAATCTGCGAATGAGCGTTCATCGAGGTGCGACGTGGAGCCGTCCTCGTCAGTGATGTCCGGGACTGCTTCGCCGGCGTGAGCGTCGAATGTTCCGTCGGCAATGTCACCCAGGCGCACCACCCCGGCTGAGTAGGTCACTGACGAGGGTGACTCGTCCTGAGGCTGCGCTTCGTTATCTGTCAAGGAATCAGTCACGATCCTGCTATCTCCATCTTCGGGACGTTGCCCGAGGTCAGGTGTGAATGCGATGCACTCACACACGAGGGGAAGCCGATCGCGCATTATCACTGGGCACATACACGCCTCATGTCGGGCGCCGTTGAATGTGCACGGACGCGGCAAAGATTTCACCAAGGTGAAAGCTCCGCGGTTCAGTCGGTATCTGACGGTGTCGTGTTGAGTCAAAGCGACCGGTCAACCGTATGTTCGTCTCCATGATATCCGTGTTGGCCGTATGAATGTGCAGGCGGTGAGGGTTATCACGTCTCACGGCTGTGATCGCGCTAGGCTGGAGCCATGCAACGTGTCTACGAAACTCCTTCACACGCCACCAGTGAAGCGCTCGGTTTTTTCGCGTACGGCGCGCTGGCGGCCATGACCCGTCTGGCCAAGGACGGTGACCAGGCGCCCACCATCGACGCCCATATCGCTCACATGGAAATGGCGGATCGCGCGTTCCAGTTCTTCACACAGATGGGAGTCTGGGCGCGTCACCGCGGGCTGGATCTGGCCGAGCTTGCCGACGAGTATTCAGGCATGTTTGACGACATTGACATGCGCACCCGGCCCAGTCAGTGGTGGGAACGCTCCGTCAAAACGTACGTCACGCTGGGTATCCTGAGTGACCTGATGCGCGAAGTCGCCGTGTGCCACAAGCTGTTTGATGACGTGTCGGAGTCGTGGGATCTGGGTCAGGGCGCGTGGGTGGAAGAACACCTCGCGCCGCTGACTGCGCAGGACGGGCAGCTGGCCGCACGGTTGTCCTTGTGGGCCAGGCGCGTGGCGGGCGAGGTGCTCGGTCTGGCTCGCGCCACGCTGTTCACGCATCCGAATCTGGCGAAAGACGGCGACACGGCTGATGCCATTTCCGCCGAGGTCACCCGGCGTCACGGTGAGCGCATGGAGCGCATTAACCTCAAGCCCTGAGGTGGTTCATCTCTAGCTGACGGCGAAGCCCACTCGGCGAGGCTGTTCTGAGGCGATCGACACGTATGCCAGGGATGCTGCCGGTACGATGATGCGCTGTCCCCGCCGGTCAGACAGGTCGAGGGCGGTCGAGTCTGCGGCTGTCTGCTTGACGAGGGCGACCAGGTCTTCCTCGTCCATGTCCACGTCAAGTTGAAGTTCGCGGGCAGCGCCTTGCACTCCGATTGCTATTTTCATGTGAATCTCCCTTTCGAGCCGGCCATATCCTGATTCTCACCCTAGCAACGCTGCACCTCACGTACCGGATCGAACGCAAATGCACGTGCAGGATGTCACTATTGGGACATGGACATCACCACGACTCCGATTATCGCGCTTGAACAGCCAGTTCACGTTGCTGTTCCTCAGCTGGATCAGTATCAACGCGCAGTATGCGATGCGGTTGCCGCAGGGCAGCATGCTGTGGTGCGCTCCATGCCTGGATCGGGGCGGACGACGTGCGCACTGGCTGTTGTCCAACAGGCTGTGAACAGGTCAGACAACGTGATGATGCTCGTGCCGGATCGCAACCGGGCGGACTGGCTTCAACCCCGTGTGGAAGCGCTCGCACCGCACACTGTTCGCCCCGTGCGAACGCCGGCCGGCTGCGCCTATCAGGTTGTCTCCACGTGGCGCACCGTGCGCGCGGATCCACTCGGTCCCGTTCAACTGGTCACCGGAGCGGCAGAAGATCAACTCATAGCGGACCTGATGACGCGTCCCGGCATTAACTGGCCGGAATTCTTGCCTGAACAGATGCGTGACATGGCGGCCTTCCGCATGGAAGTACGCAACCTTTTCGCTCGCGCCGGTGAAGCAGGTATCAGCGGTGAGGAACTGGAACGAATTGGACGTGAGCGCGGTGCAGACGAGTGGGTGGCGTGCGGGCAGCTTCTGCAGGTGTACGAGGGGGGCCCCGACTTCGCTGTGGAAACGCGCGGCACAATGCTGGCTGACATGTCGCGCATACAGCGTGTGGCGGCTCAGGTGATCGATGGGTGGGATCGTGATGCCGCGCGCGTGGGGGTGAGTACAGATGCGCCCATACCTGATGTGATCGTGGTGGATGATCTGCAGGACTGCACCCCCTCGACTGTTGAACTGCTCAGCGCGTGTGCACGCAGTGGCACCAGGATCGTGGCATTTGCCGCTCCCGATGTTGCTGTGGCGTCTTACCGAGGGGGCGAACCCCATCTGGACGCGCGCTTGGCGCGCCGCCTGGGCGTTCCCCTGATGCAGCTGGGTGCCAACCGGCGCGGCACACCTGTACTGCGCCACATGGTCTACGACGCAGTTGAACGAATCGGCGTGCAGGCCTCGGCTGCGCACCGATTGACAGAAGCTCAGGCATTGGGTGTATCGGATGGGCAGGCAGACGATACGCCGGCGACAGATGATGTGCATCTGCACGTCGTTGCAACTGATGCTCAGATGGGAGCGCAGTGCGCGCGGGCCGTGCGCCATGCTTTTCTGCATGAGGGGGTGGACTGGGCGGACCAGGTCATCATTGCGCGCTCCAGCAGCATCGTTGAACAGGTCCGGCGCCAGCTGATGCAAGGCTCGGTCCCCGTTGCCGGTGGCCAGCGTGTCTTCACATTTTCCGCAGAGCCAGCAACCCGGATTCTGCTTGAGCTGATCTGTGCCGAGGCGGAGGATGCGGAGGCCTTGCTGACACACCTGTTTGACTCGCCCTACATCCAGGTCGATCCTCTTGACGTGTCGCTAGTTCTGCGAGCGCTGAACCGGCAGCGCCGGGACGAAGGTGCAGGCAGTGCAGATGATGGCGACGACACTGATGTCCGCGTCCAGGAGGTGAGCATCGCTGAGCTCATCACCTCGCCGCAGATCCTCGACACGCTTAAGAATGACGACGAAGCAGCGCAGGAGGCCGTGTCGCGCATCAGGGGTGAACTGCTCACAGCTCACCTGATGTGGAAAGCGGCCCAAGATGCCGCACAACTGACACCCGGCGTGGCACTGTGGCGCCTGTGGAACAGCAGCAGCGAACTGGGTGAGGAGCACTCAGTGGCGACCCGATGGCGCAATGGCGCCATTGCTGGAGGCACGGATGCTGCATGGTACGACGATCAGCTCGACGCGGTCCTGGCACTGTTCAAAGTTGCCGATGTCTACGAGCAGCGTGAGCCAGGCGCACGGGCAGGAGCTTTCGCGCAGCAGCTGCTCGGTGATGACGTACCAACCGATACGATCGCGCAGGCAGGGATTCGTCCTCGAGGAATCGAAGTACTGACACCGGCAGCCGCGATGGGGCGCGAATGGAAGCTCGTGCACATCGTGGGCGTGCAGGACGGTCAGTGGCCCAACATGACGGTGCGTGACCGAGTGCTGCGTTCCGACCTGATCGGGCAGGCTGACCCTGATCCCTCCACGCGGTTGGCGCGCCACCAGATCATGGAAGATGAACGCCGTCTGTTCGCCGCCGCTTTGTCCAGAGTTACGCGACGCGTGCAGGTTTATGCTGTGCTGAATGAGGACGAAGCTCCCTCGTCGTTCGTGGACCTGATTGCGCAATACAGTCACGCACCGCGCACCGAAGATGGAGACTGGATCGTTGAACGCGTACCTGCGCCCCTCAACATGGCTGGTCACGTCGCGCACCTGCGCCATCTTGCAGCTCAGGGTGGAAAAGAAAGCGAACAGGCCATCGAACTGCTTGCGGTGCTGGCACGCAGCGGTGTCAGCTATGCGAACCCGCGCTACTGGATGGGGACAGGCGGGGTGACGACCTCTGAGGTTACCGGCTCGAAAACGGTGCGCCTGTCACCCTCGAAAATCCAGGACATCCGCGATTGCCCGCTCAAATGGTTCTTCACGTCGATCGGCGCTGACCAGGCGCCGGGTGCCGCCCAGGAATTGGGCTCCCTCATCCATGCCATTGCTCAGCGTCACCCGCATGGACCACTCGATGTCATGATGAGCGAGTTGCGCGCCGCATATGACCTGCTGGACTTCGATGCGAACACACTGGCAGGACGCCAGCAGATCGCGCAGGCTGAGCACATCATCGAGAACCTTGCCGCGTATATGGAGGGAGTGCCCGGTCCGGTAGAGGTCGAACAATCCATTCACGCCACCATCGGTGATGTCATCGTGAGCGGGCGCATCGACCGGATTGAGCATGTGGACGGGAAGGTACGCGTGGCGGACCTGAAAACAGGCAAGAGCGCCGTATCAAAAACCGCGGCTCAGGAACATCCTCAGCTCGCGTCCTACCAGGTGGCATTGACAGCCGCAGGATATGAAATGACTGGAGCGCGCCTGGTGTACCTCGGAACGAAAAACGTCGCGACGCGCGAACAGTCAGCAATGGACTCCGAACAGTTCACTCAATGGTGCGACCAGATGAAGCAGTGGGGACAGATGGCGCGCGGCCCGCACTATCCGGCAACACCGTCAGAAGATGCATGCCGCTTTTGCCGTTTCGCTCAGAGTTGCCCTGCCAAAGATGAAGGACGGAGGACACTTCCATGACTACGCAGACGCTGACCCATCCTGAGATGACAGCCCGGCGCATCGCGGAACTGACAGGCCTGCCAGTTCCCACCGCCGAACAACAACGCGTCATTGAAGCTGACATGGAGCCGCTCCTCGTTGTTGCCGGCGCTGGGTCAGGCAAGACCGAGACCATGTCGATGCGAGTGCTGCACATGGTCGCCGCGCGAGGACTATCCCCCGACCAGATCCTCGGATTGACCTTCTCACGCAAAGCAGCCGCTGAACTCGGTCAGCGGCTTCGAGCGCGCCTGAGCACACTGAGCCAGCACTGCGACGGCATCATCACCACTGAGGATCCGGTATGTATGACATACCACTCCTTCGCACAGCAAATCGTCCACGACCACGGGATGCGTCTGGGTATCGACCCGAACCAGCGTCTGATCGGACAGGCAGGCGCAGTCCAGATGATGACCGACATCGTTGAGATGTGGCCACACGATCTGGGAAGCGACAAGAGCGTATCCAGCCTTGTGGACAGCGCACTGGGTCTTGCCGGCCAAATCGCTGAACACGCAATGAGCATTGATGAGATGCGCGTATTCCTCGACGAATTCGGAACGGCGCTGCGGGAAATTGGCAAGCCGACCGGCGTACTCAAGAGCATGGTGGACACCAACGACCTGCGGCTGCGCCTCCTTGACCTGATCGACGCCTTCTCTGAACGCAAACGCAGTGAACGAGTCGTCGACTTTTCCGACCTGCTGATCTTGGCCAACCGGCTCGCCCACAGCGCGCCCGCTGTGCGCGACCAATTGAGAGCCGACTATCACGCCGTGTTTCTGGACGAATTTCAGGACACCTCCGTCATCCAGATGAAGTTTCTGGCGGCACTGTTCCACGATCACCCAGTGACAGCGGTAGGGGATCCCAACCAGTCCATCTACTCGTGGCGTGGTGCCTCAGCCGGATCGCTGAAATCATTCCTGGACCGCTTCTGTTCGGATACGCCTCACGTCGAGCAAACACAGTACCTCTCGACAGCGTTCCGAAACGACCGCATGATTCTCGATGTCGCCAACCACGTGTCCAGGCCGCTGCGTGAGGATTCCGACATACCGCAGCTCAAAACGCTCGAACAAACACTGACTGCTGACTTGGAGCGCGCGCGACGCGAAGCGGCTCCCGTTGCTGAACAGCAGCGCCTCGAACAGGCGGTTCAGGCTGCGCGCGAGCGCGCCCATGACGGAGTTGTGGACGTCGCCTTCGAGACCAGCACCCAAGACCAGGCCGAAACAGCGGCCCGCTTCCTCGTGAAGCACCGCCAGCGCCGAGGCTCCAGATGGTCAAGCGCGGCGGTGCTGTGCAGGCGAACCTCCGATTTTATTGCAGTGGAAAAAACACTTCGAGCACATGACATTCCTACCCAGGTAATTGGTTTAGGAGGACTGCTTCAACAACCTGCGGTCGCAGATGTGCGGGCAGCATTGCGATTGAGTGTTGACGTGAGCGATTCGCCTGCAGCACTGCGGCTGGTGACGAACCTCGACCTGGGAGCCTCGGATCTGCAGGTGCTCGGCAAGTGGGCCAGGGCACGAAATACGCGTACGCCGGGAGACCATCCCCTGACCTACCTTCTCGACGCTCTCGATACGCCTCCGCCCGTGCACTGGCGCGGCGATGATGCTTCTCCTGCGATCTCTGCAGCAGCAGTGGCGCGCGTCGAGGTCCTGTCCAGCAAACTGCGTGCCATCCGTGAATGGTCCGGGCATCCGGTGACAGATCAGGTGGAACGTGCCATCTCGATACTGGGAGTGGCAACCGATGCTATTGCCGACCCCATGCCCAACGACGGACGCGAAGCGCTGGATACGTTCGTGGATGTGGCCCGAAACTTTGAGAAAGATGCCCCTGATCCGTCGATGCGCGCATTCCTTGCGTGGCTGGATGTGGCCGAACAGGAAGAACGTGGCCTTGCCGGGCCGCACACCGACCCGGATCCCGATGCGGTGCAGATTCTCACCATCCACGGGGCGAAAGGTCTGGAATGGGACAGTGTGGTTGTCTACGGACTGGGGGATGGGATTTTCCCTTCTCACCGCTCGAACTCAGTGACGTGGCGCGATGACCCGCCCGGAGCGAGCGGATGGTTGGAGCGAAGCAGCGAGATTCCCTACCCGTTGCGAGGCGATGCCGACTACCTACCGGCCTTGACGATCGGTGAAGGGGAGGGGCGAACACCTCAGTCAGCGTTCAACAACTGGATTTCGCAGACCTATCGGCCTGAAATGGGCTGCCAGACGGAGCGCGAAGAGCGCCGTCTCGCATACGTCGCATTGACCAGGGCACGCCATCACATGCTGCTGACCGGTGCATGGGTGGCATCGTCAGCGAAATTGCACTTTCCCTCGCGCTATCTGATGGAACCACTTGAAGCTGGGCTGACGGCTGCTGACCCTGAACGTGCGATCGCGCCTCAACCTGAACCTGAAGAAGTCGCACAGCTCCTGGCCGCGCAAGACTCACCGCTCTTTCCGGCACCTCCTGACGTATCGCGCCAACGCATGACGCAGGTGGCTCACGCAGTGCAGGATGCGATGACACGGCATAGCGGTGAGGCGACCGATGGTGACACGCATCTGGCGCGCACCCCGCACCCGCTGGCCGCCGATACGCGCGTCCTTCTCGACGAGCATCTGCTGCGCAAACACGACG